>Ga0207695_10005852_pt1 | contig 16145 bp, 20 predicted proteins | sample KBSC54metaG_FD_184354 | JGI IMG/M metagenome (GOLD analysis project Ga0207695, IMG submission 184354) | Corn rhizosphere microbial communities from Kellogg Biological Station, Michigan, USA - KBS C5-4 metaG (SPAdes) (version 2) | ecosystem: Host-associated > Plants > Roots > Rhizosphere > Soil... | reverse complement strand
AGGATGTCGGTCCAGATCAACACGCCCGGGTAGGGGCCCTTGCCGGCCGGCGTGAACAGCACGGCGTCGCAGGTCCCGTCGGGGGTCTTCACGGCGACGTCCTTCTCGGCGACCTCGACGGCGGCGGCATGGGCGGAGGCCGCGGCGAGCGCGGCGGCCGCCGCGGCGCTGACCCCCAGCGTCCGGCGGGTGACCGCCACGTCCGGCGTCAGGCCTTGATGGATGTCGTCGTCGCACATGGCGAGCCTCCCCGCGGTCCGTTGTCCGCGAGGGACTCTGGCGGAGATTGCAGCGTTATTGCAAGGCGGGAGAGGACGGAGCCGAACAAGACAAGAGAACCGCGGTTGAATCCTGTTCCCTAAGCCCAGGCCTTGTAGGGGTCGAGGAAGGGCTTGCCGAGGGCTTCGGCGACGGCCGGGTGGGTGACGTCGCCCCTGAGCACGTTGAGGCCCTTCGCGAGATGCTTGTTCGTCTTGAGCGCGTCGAGGCCCTTGTCGGCGAGCTGCAGGCCGAACGGCAGGGTGGCGTGGACCAGGGCCTCCGAGGAGGTGCGCGGCGCCGCGCCGGGCATGTTGGCGACGCAGTAGTGGACCACGCCGTCGATGACGTAGGTGGGGTCCATGTGGGTCGTGGGCCGGCTGGTCTCGAAGCAGCCGCCCTGGTCGATCGAGACGTCGACCAGCACCGCGCCGGGCTTCATCTTCTTCAGGTGCTCCTTGCGGACCAGCTTGGGCGCCGCGGCGCCCGCGGTGAGCACGGCGCCGATCACCACGTCGGCCTTCAGCACCTCCTCCTCGACGGCGTCGAGGGTGGAGTAGCGGGTCAGCACCCGGCCGGCGAAGATGTCGTCGAGGTAGCGCATGCGCGGGATCGAGCGTTCGACGATCGTCACCTCGGCGCCGAGCCCCGCGGCCATGCGCGCGGCGTTGGCGCCCACCACGCCGCCGCCCAGCACGCAGATCCGCGCCGGCGGCACGCCCGGCACGCCGGAGATCAAGAGGCCCATGCCGCCGTTGTGCTTCAGAAGCGTCTCGCCGGCCGAGAAGACGGCGATGCGGCCGGCGACCTCGCTCATCGGGGCGAGCAGCGGCAGCCCGCCCTGCGCATCGGTGACCGTCTCGTAGGCGATCGCCGCGCAGCCGGAGGCCAGCAGGCCCTCGGCCTGCGCCGGATCGGGCGCCAGGTGCAGGTAGGTGAAGAGGATGTGGCCCGGGTTGAGCCTGGCCCACTCGACCGGCTGCGGCTCCTTCACCTTGACGATCAGCTGGGCGTCCGTGAACACCGCCTCGGGACCGGGAAGGATCTCCGCGCCCGCCCTGACGTAGGCCTGGTCGGAGTAGCCCGCGCCGGACCCGGCGCCCTTCTCCACCACCACCTGATGGCCATGGGTCACGTACTCTCGCGCCGCCGTCGGCGTGAGGCCGACACGGTATTCGTCAGGCTTGATCTCGCGGGGCACGCCGACGCGCATGAGCGGCTCCTTCGGGGACGGTTATTGCGGAGGCGCGGTGGTTTGAGGGGAGATCGTCGCGGGGGTCAAGACATCTCTCACCCGCTCATCCCCGCGAAAGCGGCGACCCAGGCTTTTTCATCGTGGCCGCGCCTCGCCGTAGAGATCGCGCCAGACAGGATTGACGCGCTCGATCAGGTCCAGCTTCCACCGGCGGCGCCATGTCTTCATCGCCCGCTCGCGGTGGAAGGCGGCGGCGCGGGTCTGGAACACCTCGTAGTAGACGAGCGTCGTGACGCCATATTTCGCGGTGAAGCCGATTGCGTGCGTCTTGTGCCGCCACACGCGGCGGCTGATGGAGTCGGTGTGGCCGATGTAGAGCGTGCCGTTCCGCTGGCTGGCCAGAACGTCGACGTAGAAGGCCACGGGCATGGTCCGAAGATAAGAAAGCCTGGGTCCCCGCTTTCGCGGGGATGAGCGGAGTGTAGGGGAAGGCGCGCTCGCGTTCTATGTCTGTTCGAGGTCACGGGTCGTTTCACAGGGCGGTGAGCGGGCCTCAGATCGGCAGCTCGCGCATCAGGAGGATCACCAGGAGCGGGTGCACGAGGCGGACCGGCTGCATGTAGGCCACGCCCACTCGATTGTGGGTGATCACCAGGGAGGAGATCAGGTAGCTCGCGGGCCGGCGCAGGAAGGAGATGCGGACATCGAGGTGGGCGTCGTCGATGCCGAGGACGAGCTCGGCGTCGTCGATCGATTCGATGGTGAACATGCCGAAACCGTCGCCCGGGCGCCAAGCGGCGGGGTCGCGGGCCGCCACCGAGCCGAGCGGCGCGACGGGACGGATGCCGAACGGCCGCGACATGGCGTTGCGCAGACGGATCAGGGCCTCGACCCAGTGCGGGCTCGCCCGTAGCGCGGCCGCGGCGATGGCGGCGGCGATGAGGTCGGCGTTCTCGAGCGGCGCCTCGAAGGCGTCGTGGAACGTGGCCCGCGGCAGGCGCGCGGCGAGCCGGCTCTCGGCCGGGAAGACGACCTTGCGCACCGGTTTCACGGGGCGGGATCATAGGGCGATGCGAACGGCACGGCCACTGTAACGCAATGTTCCGTGTTTGTTCTTGCTCTTCGCGCGCGAATTTGCTAGGATTCGGGCATCGGTCGAAGCTGCGGGCGGCGGGGATTAAGCCCGCTCCGGCGCTTTGCGCCACCTCCCCTTGCGGGGGAGGAACACGGATTTCTCGGGACAATCGGGATGGATGATCAGGACGATGGGCCTGGCCCGTGGGGTTGCGCCCCCTCCGCCGCGCATGCGGGCGACAGCTCCCCCGTCGCGACGGGGGAGGAGCCGGGGAGGCAGGCCGTCAGGTTCACGGCGGCGTTGGGGCGGGCGATCTGTGCGCGGGTGGCTTCGGGCGAGAGCCAGATGGCGCTCTGCGCGGAGGCGGGCATGCCGTCACGGGCGACGCTGTGGCGCTGGGTGCAATCCATGCCGAAGTTCGCGGCCGAGCTGCAGGCGGCGCGGGAGGCGGGCGGGGTGGCCAGGACCAACGGGCGGCTCTCCACCTTCTGCCAGGCCACCGCCGACGAGATCTTCCGCAGGCTGGCGGAGGGCGAGCCCCTGATCTCGATCTGCGCCGACCCGGCGATGCCCTGCTTCTCCACCGTCTATTACTGGCGCAAGCAGTTCCCGGGCTTCGCCGCCGCCATGCGCACGGCCCGGGAGATCCAGGCCGAGCGGTTCTGCGAGACGGGCTGGGAGATCGCCAGCGGGATCACCCCGGAGACCGCCTACGCCAGCCACGTGAAGCTGACGCAGCTGCGCTGGATGGCGGGGGTGCTCTCGCCCAAACGGTTCGGCCGGATGAAGCCCGCCGATCCCGCCGAGGCCGGCCAGGGCGGCGACTTCGTGGTGATCCTCAAGCACTACTCGGACGCGCCCGTGCCGGAACTGGGCCGCGCCCTGGAGCCCGGCGAGAGCGTCGTGCTGCGGCGCGATCCGATGGGCGAGCGGGACGACTGAGCCATTTTATCCGCTCTTCCCCGCTTTCGCGGGGAAGAGCGGGAAGGAGATGGGCCACTCACGCGAGCGGCAGCTCCTCATAGAGGTCGCGCCAGGCGGGATTGAAGCGCTCGATCAGCTCGAGCTTCCAGAGCCTGCGCCATTTCTTCATCGCGCGTTCGCGGTGAAGCCGATTTCGTGCGTCTTGTGCTGCCAGACGCGGCGGCTGATGGAGTCCGTGTGGCCGATGTAAAGCGTGCCGTTCCGCCGGCTCGCCAGGATGTAGACGTAGAAGGTCATGAACCCCGCCGCTGACAATAAAAGCCGGATCCCCGCTTTCGCGGGGAAGAGCGGAGCATAGGGATGCGCGCGCTTTTGTTCCATCTTTGTTCGTTCGCGCCATGATCCCGCCTGGCCGGCTCATCGATATCGGAGGACGGCGGCTGCACCTCTTGGCGGCGGGCGAGGGCGCTCCGACGGTGGTGCTGGAGTCCGGCGGGGGCGGCGGCTCGTCGGTGCAGGACTGGCCGGTGCTGCGGCGGGTGGCGCGGTTCGCGCGCTGCCTGGCCTATGACCGCGCCGGCCTCGGCTGGAGCGATCCGGCGCCTGGGCCTCGCACCTTCGAGGCGATGGCGCAGGACCTCGACGAGCTGCTCGCCGCGGCGGGCGAGCGGCCGCCGTTCGTGCTCGTGGGGGGCTCATTCGGCGGGCTGGTCGTGCGCGCCTACGCCCGGCGGTTCCCTGAGCCGGTCGCGGGGTTGGTGCTGGTCGACGCCGCCGAGGAGGCCAAGTACTTCGCGACGATGGCCGCGATGCGGCCGCGACACGAGGCCGAACTGCGCGAGGCGGCGGCGCGCGCGGCCCGCGGCGAGCTCGCGGCCGAAGCGGAGCCCGCGATCCGCGCCGGAGGGTTCGACGCGGCGACGAGGGCGGCGATGCTCTGGGTGCTGAACCGGCCCGAGCACTTCGAAGCGTCGCTGGCCGAGCTTTCGGCGATCGATGCGGTCCCGTCCGAGCGGCGAGGCGCCGGCGGCTTCGGGACGCTCGGCGAGCGGCCGCTGATCGTGCTGAGCCATGGCGCGCCCTACGCGGGCGAGATGGCGGCGTGGGAGGACGGCTGGGCCGAGGCGCAGGCGCGGCTGGCCGCGCTGTCATCCGCGAGCGCCCACCTCGTCGCGCGCGCGAACGGGCATTCGATTGCGCTGGAGAATCCGGGCCTCGTGGCCGCCGCGATCGAAGCGGTCGTGCGGGCGGTCCGCGGCGAGGCGCTGGACGTCAGCGGGGCGGCCGCTAAGGCGCGCGGCGGCCGCGGACGAAGTGGAGGATCACCAGGATGATCGCGACCAACAGGATCAGGTGGATCGCGGCGGTGGTGATGTGGAAGGCGAGGAAGCCCGCGAGCCACAGGATGACCAGGATGACGGCGATGGCGAGGAACACGGGGGTCGAAGCTCCTTTGAGAGCGCGCACAGGCAGCGCTGGGCTCCCTAATGCGAAGCTCCCCGTCGCGTTCCGTGAAGGCCTGCAGAGCAACCTTGGACGCCGCCCTGGCGTTGGGAAGCCGGGACAGAATGGAAAATCGCGGTGCGGCGTCCGCGCCGCTGGAGGAAATCAACATGAAGGCTCTTATCGTCGCCCTGGCGGCCACCACGGCGCTGAGCGGGGTCGCAGCCCCCGGCCTGGCCGCGGCGCAGCCCGGCTATTACGGCGACCACGACCGCGACCGCGGCGACCGCGACCGGGACCGCCACCGCTACGATCGCGACCGCGACCGGGGCCACCACCACTGGCGCTATTACGGCGGCCGCTACGGCTACAACGGCTACGCCGGCCGTTGGCGGACCGGCCAGCGCTATCCCTACTGGCGCGACAACAGCTACATCGTGACCGATTGGCGGGCCTATAACCTGCCGCCGCCGCGGCCGGGCTACCGCTACTATCGCGACGACAACGGCGACGTGGTGATGGCGGCGATCGCCTCGGGCGTGATCGGCCTGATCATCGGCGGCGCACTGGCCGACAACGACCACCACCACGACTATCGGCGGTGATGCGAAAACCCCTCCCGCAGGCGGCGGGAGGGGACTCCGCGAGTTCAGATCCGGTCCCGGATCGGCGTTCCGGCCGGCCCGTGACCACGCCTATTTGGTGACCGCCGGCGGCTTCACCTGGGCGACGCGCGACTTGGACATGATCTCCGCGAGCTTGGCGGTCGGGTGCGGCAGCTTCGGCGTGGCGGCCACCGAGCCGTAGTGCAGCACGTCCTCGGCGCGGGCCATCTGGAAGTCCTTCTTGACGTCGAAGTTCGCCGGCGGCGCCTCGGCCGGCTCGTGCGGGGCGGCGCGGGTCTTGCCCTCCTGGGCGTTCAGCGCGTTGTGGAAGCTGGCCTCGGAGAACTGGAAGGCGCGGTTGGCGATCGCCTGAGCCTCTTCCTTGGTGGAGGCGACCTCCAGGTCAGGCGTGATGCCGGTCTTCTGGATCGAGCGGCCCGAGGGCGTGTAGTAGCGCGCGGTGGTCAGCTTCAACGCGCCGTCGAGGCCGCCGCGCAGCGGGATCACCGTCTGCACCGAGCCCTTGCCGAAGCTGGTGAGGCCGACGATCTGCGCCCGCTTGCGGTCCTGCAGGGCGCCGGCGACGATCTCGGCCGCGGAGGCGGTGCCGGAGTTGATCAGCACCACCATCGGCATGCCGCCGGTGATGTCGCCGGGACGGGCGTTGTAGCGCTCGATGTCGCGCGGATCGCGGCCGCGCTGGGAGACGATCTCGCCGCCTTCCAGGAACAGGTCGGAGACGCCGACCGCCTGGTCCAAGAGGCCGCCGGGATTGCTCCGGAGGTCGAGCACCAGGCCCTTCATGTGCGGGTTCTTGGCCTTCAGGTCGTTGAACGCCTGGGTGGCCTCGTCGGTGGTCTTCTCGCCGAACGAGGAGATCCGCAGGACGCCGTAGTCGCCGTCCATCTTGGCGGTGGCGGTCTTGGTCTTGATGATCTCGCGGACCAGCTTGACGTCGAACGGATCGGTCTTCTCGCGGGCGATGGTCAGCGTCACGGCCTCGCCCGGCTTGCCGCGCATCTCCTTGACCGCGTCGTTGACCGACAGCCCCAGAACGCTCTCGCCGTTGACCGCGGTGATGTAGTCGCCGGGCTTGATGCCGGCGCGGGCGGCCGGCGTGTCGTCGATGGGCGAGATCACCTTGACCACGCCGTCCTCGCTGGTGACCTCCAGGCCCAGGCCGCCGTACTCGCCGCGCGTCTGGTCGCGCATGTCCTGGAAGCTGGCGGGATCGAGGTAGCCGGAGTGCGGATCGAGCGAGGTGAGCATGCCGTCGATGGCCGCCTGGATCAGCTTGGTGTCGTCGACCTCGGTCACGTACTGGTGCTCGACGGTGTCGAGGACGTCGCCGAACAGGCCCAGCATGCGGTAGGTCTTGGCCCGGGGCTCGGCCGAGGCGAGCGCGTGGCTCGAGACGTAGGCCATGGACCCCGCGCCGAGCACGAAGGCCGAAACGCCGATCAGGAGGTACTTCTTCATCGCCGGTCGCAGGCTCCCTTGCGGCGCTCGCCGCCTAAGACACAGGCCCCCTCATAGCGTTTTTGGAGACGCTTAGCCCGCGTTGATCTCAAGCCACCTCGCCGGATTGACCGGGGCGCCCTGGTCTCGGACCTCGAGATAGAGTTCCGGCGAGGATTGTCGAGCATCCGGCATCCATCCGACAGTCTGACCTGCCGCGACGGATTGTCCGACGCTCACCGACGAACGATCCAGCCCTGCAAGCACCAGATGGTATCCACCGGCGAGTCTTAAGATCAAGATCACGCCCCAGCCTTTCACCGGGCCGACGTACTGCACGAGGCCGGCGCCGGGCGCGGCGACCGTGGCGGCGCGCGCGGCGGCGAGGGAGAGTCCGTTCGCGCGGCCGCCGCTCGGCAGCGGCTCGCCGAAGCGGCGGATCACCCGCCCGGAGAGCGGCGCGACGAGCCGCCCGGGCGGGACGACACGGCCGTGCGCCGCGGCCGGCGCCAGCCGGCCGCGCAGCGGCGGCGGCGCGGCCTGCGGCGGGGCTTGCGCCTCGGCCGCCTCGCTCTCGCGGGTGAACAGCGCCTCGCTCTCGACGGCGGCCAGGCGGCGCTGGCGGCCCATGTCGGCGGCGACGCGGGCGTAGGCCTCGGCGCGGCGCTGCAGCTCGGGCGTCATCGCCTTGATCAGGATCGCCGCGGTGACCGCATCCCTGGCCGCCCTGGGCGGCACCAAGAGCGCCGGCGGCGGATCGCGCCTGAGCCGCACCAGCACCGAGAGCAGCCGGGCGAGCTGGCTCATGTTGCGCGCCTGCCGCGCGGACAGCTCGGTCTCGGCGATATTGAGCCGGGCGAGGCTTGGCGGGGTCGCGGCGAGCGCCAGCCCGCCGAAGACCAGCGCGACGGCGGCGAGCGGCGGGGCGAGACGGGCAAGGCGCATCAGTCGCGATGATAGGGCGATCCGGCCAGGATGGTGACCGCCCGATAGAGCTGCTCGGCCAGCATGGCGCGGGCCAGCGCGTGCGGCCAGGTCTGCGGCCCGAAGGCGAGCCGGGCCTGGGCGCGGTCCAGCACCTGCGGCGCAAGGCCGTCGGCGCCGCCGATGGCGAAGGCGAGCCGCCGCACGCCTTGGTCGCGCAGGCGGGCGAGGTCGGCCGCGAAGGCGCGCGAGGCGCGGGCCCGGCCGTGCTCGTCGCAGGCGATGACGTGGGCCCCGTCCAGATGCGGCGCCAGCGCCGCCGCCTCGGCCGCCGGGCCGGGCCTCTTGGCCTCGGCCTCGACCACCTCCACCGGGCCCAGGCCCAGCGCCCGGCCGGCGGCGGTGGCGCGCTCGGCGTAGCGGCTGACGAGCTCGGCCTCGGGGCCGCGGGGCAGCCGCCCGACCGCGACGATGGCGATCCTCAACCGAGCGGCGTCGGGGGCCGGAAGCCGCCGATCTCGCGCTCGACAAGGCCCGCGAAGGCGATGGTCGTGCGGTCCTCCAGGTAGGGCCCGATCGCCTGCGCGGCGATCGGCAGGCCGCCGCGGCTGAAGCCGATCGGCAGCGCCGTGGCGGGCAGGTTCGGCAACAGCGCCACCGACGGCCAGGCCAGGCCGTCGCCGTAGGGCGCAGGCTCGCCGTCGACGGTGAGCGTCCGCTTCGACCAGTCGGCCTCATCGGTGTGCGGGAAGGCGACGGTGATGAACACCGGGGCGAGCACCACGTCGAACTCCTCGAACAGCGCCGCCCAGCGCCGCCTGATCGCGAGCTGCCCGTCCAGCAGGCCCATGTATTCGTGGGCGTTCACCGGCTCCGCGCCCGGCTGGCCGCGGCTCATCGCGGTCTGCAGGAGGCCCATGAAGACCGGCCGGGCGGCCCGCGGATCGGGTAGCCGGCCGGAGTCGCGCTGGACATCGGCGCCCAGCGCCTCCAGCTTGTCGGCGAGCGCCGCCAGGGCGGCGCGGATCTCGCCGTCGGTGGCGATCCCCGGCAGGGAATCGACGACCAGGATGCGGTAGTCGGCGAGCCGCTCGCGGCGCGGCGGCGGCAGGGCGAGGCGGTAGCCGGCCGCCTCCAGCTCGTCCGGCCCGGCGAGCACGTCCAGCGCCAGCTGCAGGTCGGCGGCGGAACGCGCCAGCGGGCCCACCACGGCGAGCGGCGGCGGCAGCCCGTCCAGCCCCATCGGCGCATGGCCGCGGATCGGGATCAGGCCGTAGCTCGGCTTGTGGCCGTAGACGCCGCAGAAGGCGGCCGGCACGCGGATCGAGCCGCCGATGTCGGAGCCGAACTCGAGCGGGACCATGCCGGCGGCGAGCGCCGCGGCCGCCCCGCCCGAGGAGCCGCCCGGCGAGCGCGTCGGATCCCAGGGGTTCACCGTGCGGCCGTAGATCGGGTTCGCCGACTGCCAGTCGGAGAGCATCGGCGGGACGTTGGTCTTGCCGAGCACCACCGCGCCGGCCGCCTTCAGCCGCGCGACACCCACCGAATCCCGCTCGGCCACGTAGTCCTGGAAGCCCGGCGAGCCCCAGGTGGAGGGCAGGCCGGCGATGTCGTGGGATTCCTTGACGGTCATCGGCAGGCCGAGCAGCGGGCGCCGTTCGCCGCGGGCCAGCGCCGCGTCCGCCGCCCTGGCGGCTTCGCGCGCGCGGTCGAAGTCGCGCACGACGACGGCGTTGATCGCCCCGTCGCGGGCCTCGATGCGCGCGATGGCGGCCTCGGCGAGCTCGAGCGCGCCCACCTGCCGCGCGGCCAGCGCCGCCACGAGCGCGCCGGCGCTCTGGTCCAAAAGGTCGCGGGAAAGCGTGGTTTCGGACATGGCGGATCCTCCCTCGCGCCCATCGTGCGCCGGGGCGGCTTCAGGAGTCCATGCCGCAGATCAGCTCGCGGCGCGCTGGGCGGGGGGTTCGACGGACCAGATCTTCTCGATGTTGTAGAAGGAGCGGACCTCGGGCCGGAACAGGTGGACGATCACGTCGCCGGCGTCGATCAGCACCCAGTCGCAGTGCGGCAGCCCCTCGACGCGAGCGCGGCCGTAGCCTTGCTCCTTGAGCAGGCGCAGCAGGTGGTCGGCGAGCGCGCCCACGTGCCGGTGGGAGCGGCCGGAGGCCACGATCAGCCCGTCGGCGACGGGGCTCTTGCCTTTCAGATCGATGAAGACGACGTCCTGGGCCTTGTCCTCGTCCAGGCGCCCCAGGATCCGCTCCTCCAGAGTGGTGATGCGACTCTGGTCGTCCTGTGACGGCTCGCCGCTCGCCGGGGAGACCCGGGCGGGGGCCTGTTGCGCGCGCGGCGCGGTCTTGCGGTTCAGCGGGGTGCTCCTCTGATGTCCTCGCTCTTGCGACCCTAGCAGATGCGGGGGCGCGGGTCAGCCGCCCTCACGGATACGTCAAGAGCTGGTCCGCCGCATGCGTTCCCGCAAGGCGGTGGAGGACTGGAATTTGAACGGCGCGCCCAGGAACACCCAGGCCGGCGGCGTCATGTCCGGCAGCAGGGCGGCCTGGGAGGAGGGCTTGCGGAAGCGGGCGAAGCGGCGGGCGGCGGGCGAGGCCCGCGCCTTGAGCGCGATCCACGGACGCGAAACGACCGCCACCGGGATCTCGCGCATCAGCTGGGTCCAGCCCCGCCAGCGGTGGAAGGAGGCCAGGCTGTCGGCGCCCATGATCCAAACGAACTTCACCCGCGGATAGCGCGCCTGCAGCACGCGCACGGTTTCGATGGTGTACTGCGACCCGATCCGGCTCTCGGCGTCGGAGACAACCATGCCGCGGGTCTTGGCGTGGGCCCGGGCGCTCGCAAGGCGCGTCGTGAGATCGGCCGTCTCGTGGGAGGACTTGAGCGGGTTCTGCGGCGAGACCAGCCAGACCACCTTGTCGAGCTTCAGCCGCCGCCGGGCGGTCTCGGCGACGTGCGCATGGCCCTCGTGAGCCGGATTGAACGAGCCGCCGAACAGACCCACCCGCATGCCCGGCTCCAGATGGAGCCCGGGGCGCAGGGTCCCCGGCCGCCCGACCCCAGGGACGCGTCTGGCCGGTCCCGCGAACCACATGCGCCGCTTACGTCCCCTCAGGACCTGGGCGCCGGCGTCGGCGCGCCGGCGCGGTCGAGATGGGGATCGGCCTGCCGCATCCGTGCGCGGATCGTGAAGACGCTGTCGCCCGACAGCACCGCGCCGCGCGCGAACAGCCGCCCGTGCTCCCAGTTCGCAAGGCCCAGCTCCGGCCGGTTCAGCGCATATTGGCCGTCCACCCACCGGGTGAAGCCGTCGCCCAGGAAGGGCGCGTCCAGGGTGGCGTAGAACCGCTCGTGCGCGGCCGGATCCCCGGAGATCAGGCTGGCCGAGAAGCGCGGGCTCAGGGCGTTGAACAGGGCCACGGCTTCCTCGACGCTCTCGACCAGCTTCAGGGTGACCTCGGGACTCTCCTCCCACTCCCATTCGCGGCCGAGGTCCGCATCGGAAAGCGCCTCGACCAGAGGCTCCGTTCGGGGACCCTCGGCGCGAACCACGGTGGTGGTCGCCGAGCGCCAGTCGTCAGGGATGGCGGCGATGTCCGCCTCGGCCACGTGCAGCTTGCAGCCGCGGCGCCTTTCGCCGGCGCGCATCAGGGCGTCGAGGAAGACCGGGACCAGCTCACGCGCCCGCGCCCGGACGATGCAGCAGACGTTGAGGGTGTTGCACACCTTGCGGTCCAACGAGTGGTAGCAGGCGGCGAAGAACCGTTCCGGATCGGCGGTCTCGTCGGCGACCAGCCAGGCCCCGCCCGTCCCGTGCAGGCTCACCGCAGTTCCGGTCTGCCGCGCGATCGCGCCCAGCTGCGCCACGGCTGCGCCGGAGCCGCGGGCCACCGCCAGCGCGAGCCTGGGATCGGCGAACATCGCCCAGCCGGCCGCATGCGCGGCCGAGTCCACCAGCGCCGCGGCGCCGTCCGGCAGGCCCGCGCCGGCGAGCGCCGGGGCGAGCGCGTCCTCGACGATCGCCCGCGCCGTGCCAAGCGCGTCCGAGCCGATCCGGAAGACCACCGTGTTGCCGCCCCGGATCACGCCTGTGGCGTCGGCGAAGACGTTGGGCCGGCCTTCGAAGACGAAGCCCACGACGCCCAAGGGGGCGCTGAGCTGCTCGATGGTCCAGCCGTCGTGGGCGATCGTCTCCACCACGCGGCCTCTCGGGGAGGGCGCGTCGCGCCAGGCGCGGAGGCCCGCGACCATGTCGCCACGCATCGCCCCGGTCACCGCCAGGCGCGTGGTCGAACGGCCTCTCGCCTTGGCGTCCTCCACGTCGCGCGCGTTGGCGGCGGCGATCCTGCTCCAGGCGGCCTCGTCCTCGAGCCTCGCGGCGAACGCCTCGAAGAAGGCGGTGATCTGCGCGTCGGAGATCTCACCCATCCGCGCGAAGGCCTGCGCCGCGCGGTCCACCGCGGCGCTCGCCACCGCCTGCTCCGCAGCCGGCAGGTGCAGCAGGTCGCCGGTCTCCTGCAGCACGATCAGGCGGTCGCCGGGCCGGAAGGCGGCGGCCAGCGCCTCGCTCACAAAGGCCGCCTTGTCGCCGCCGAACGGGATCGCCTGGCCCGGCGCAAGCGCCTGCAGCCGCCCCGCCGGGGGCGCTGCGTTCGCCGTCTTCGCGCCGGAATCGTCCATTGGATCCCCGAGGCTTTTGCTCAGTCTGAGCCTTACCGCGCCGCGCCGGCCTGGACCAGCGCCAGGTCATCGGCGTGGACCACCGGGCCGCAGGTGTAGCCGATCGCAGGTTCGATCGCCGCCGACTTCAGCCCGCAGATCCGGCTCGCATCGGCCGCTTCGTAGCGGGCGAGCCCGCGGGCGATCTCGGCGCCGGCCTCGTCGACGATGACCACGGCGTCGCCCTTCTCGAAGCGGCCCTCGACGCGGCGCAGGCCGGCGGCCAGCAGGCTCTTGCCGCGCCGCACGGCCGCTGCGGCGCCGGCGTCGACCACCAGGGCGCCGGCCGGCGCGAGCGAACCCGCGATCCACGCCTTGTAGGCCGCTGCGGGCGTGGTCGAAGGCGCGATCACCGTCGCGCGGGCGCCGGCCTCCAGCGCGGCCAGCGGCGAGGGGCGGTGGCCCAAGGTGATGACGGTGGCGCAGCCGGCGGCGCTGGCGATCCTGGCGGCGGCGAGCTTGGTCGCCATGCCGCCGCTCCCCAGGCCTGCGCCGGCGTTGGCGCCCCCGGCCATCGCCTCGATCTGCGGCGTCAGCTGCGCCACGTGCTCGACGTGCCGCGCGCCCGGGTCACGCCGGGGATCGGCGGTGTAGAGACCGTCGACGTCGGAGAGCAGGACCAGCAGGTCCGCCCCGATCATCTGGGCGACGCGGGCGGCCAGCCGGTCGTTGTCGCCGTAGCGGATCTCCTCGGTGGTCACGGTGTCGTTCTCGTTGATCACCGGCACGACGCCCAGGGCGAGCAGGGTCTCGATCGTCGCCCTGGCGTTCAGCCAGCGGCGGCGGACCTCGGTGTCGTCGCGGGTCAGGAGCACCTGGGCCGCCGAGAGGCGATGCGGCTCGAAGGCCTCCTCCCAGGCGCGCATCAGCGCCGACTGCCCGGCCGCCGCCGCGGCCTGCTTCTCCGGCAGCGAGAGCGCGCGGCGCGCGAGCCCCAGACGGCGGCGTCCCAGGGCCACCGCGCCGGAGGAGACCACCAGCACCTGCTGGCCGCGCTCGCGCAGGCGGTGGATGTCGGCCGCGAAGGCGTGCAGCCAGTGGGCGTCGGCCGCCCCGCCGGCCCCGACCAGCAGCGCCGAGCCCACCTTCACCACGATCCGCTTCGCGCCCCCCAGCTCCTTCACGGCGCCCAGTCCTCCGCGCGGGGCTCCGCCGGCGTCGGCTCGGCCGCGCCCGCGCCCGCGCGCCGGCTGCGGACCAGGGCGTAGGCCTCGCGCAGCAGCTCGGTCACGCCCTCGCCGGAGACGCCGGAAACCAGCCTGGGCCGCGCGCCGGCCGCCGCCCGCAGCGCGCGGGCCTTCTCCGCCCGGGTCGCCGGATCGAGCGCGTCCACCTTGTTCAGGGCCAGGATCTCGGGCTTGTCGGCGAGGCCCTCGCCATAGGCTTCCAGCTCCTGGCGCACGGTGCGCCAGGCGCCCGCCACATCGTCCTGCGTCGCGTCCACCAGGTGGATCAGCACCGCGGTGCGCTCCACGTGGCCGAGGAAGCGCGCCCCGAGCCCCGCCCCCTCGCTCGCGCCCTCGATCAGGCCGGGGATATCGGCCAGGACGAACCGCTCGCCGGAGGAGAGGTCCACCACGCCGAGGTTGGGGCTGAGCGTCGTGAACGGATAGTCGGCGATCTTCGGCCGGGCGGCGGTGGCCGCCGCCAGGAAGGTCGACTTGCCGGCGTTCGGCAGGCCCACCAGACCGACGTCGGCGATCAGCTTCAGCCTGAGCCAGATCCAGGCCTCCTGGCCCTCCTGCCCCGGGTTGGCGAACCGCGGGGCCTGATTGACCGGGCCCTTGAAGTGGGTGTTGCCGAAGCCGCCGTTGCCGCCTTTCAGCAGCTGCACGCGCTTGCCCGCCTGATCGAGATCGGCCAGCACGTCAGCCTTGTCCTGCGAGAGCACCTGAGTGCCCACCGGAACCTTGAGCACCACGTCCGCCCCGCCGGCGCCATGGCGGTTGCGGCCCATGCCGTGCTCGCCCGTCCCCGCCTTGAAGTGCTGCTGGTAGCGGTAGTCGATCAGGGTGTTCAGGCCGTCCACCGCCTCGACCCACACGTCGCCGCCGCGGCCGCCGTCGCCGCCGTCCGGGCCGCCGTACTCGATGTACTTCTCGCGGCGGAACGAGACCGCGCCCGCGCCGCCGTTTCCGGAGCGGATGTAGATCTTCGCCTGGTCCAGGAACTTCATGCGTCAAGCGGCCTTCGCTGCGCGCATAGCACGAAACGCCCGGCCGACGCCCGGGCGAAGGCGGAGCCGAATTGCCAAATGATCGGGCCGCGAACTGTCACGCTGTCTGAGCAGTTGAGGAGAGCTTGACCTACGGAGGTACTCTCGATGCTCAAATCGGCGGGGCGGACTACCGCAGTTCTCATGGCCGGCGCCTTGGCGCTGGGAGGTTGCGCGACTGTCGACTCGGTGAAACGCGCGCAGGCCGCGGCCGATCAGGCCATGGCCGCAGCCCAGGCCGGGCAGGCCGCCGCGGCAAGGGCGCAGACCAGCGCCGATGCGGCCGCAGCCGCAGCCGCGAGGGCCCAGAGCAGCGCCGATTCGGCCAACAGCGCCGCCCAGGCGGCCACGACGCAGGCCCAGGGCGTCAGCACCCAGGTGACCGACCTGTCGACGCGAGTGGACCGGCTCGAGGCCCAGCGCCGGGCGGCGGCGACGCATCACCGCAGACACCACCGGCGGCATCATCATGCGGCCGGCGCGGCGGCTTCGGCGCATCCGGGCGAGCGGGGCTGACCCGCTCGCCGCGGGGGGCCGCGGCCAACTAGCAGCTAGGCGAGCCACACCATCATCCGGGTGAGGACCTCGTCGCCCCGCGCCTTGGAGCGGCGCAGCTCCACGTCGCCGGTGTAGAGGAAGCCCGCCTTGCACAGCACCTGACCCGAAGCCGGGTTGTCGGCGAAGTGGCCGGCGACCACCAGCCGCTTGCGCCAGTCGCGCCGGACCCACTTCAGGCCCGCCCGCACCGCCTCGGTCGCATAGCCGCGGTTCCAGAACGGCCTGCCGATCCAGCAGCCGAGCTCGGGCCGGCCGTTCGGCCGCGCCTTCAGCCGCAGCATGCCGACGAGCCCGAAGTGCCGGTGCTCGATGGCGAACTGCGCCTCGTGGGCCCAGTCGAGACCCATGGCGCGGGTGACCGCCGCCTCCGCCTCGGCCTCGCCGAACGGGTGCGGCAGCCAGCAGGTCCGGCCGGCCACGTTGAGGTCGGAGGCCAGCCGGGCCAGCGGCCCGGCGTCGCCGGTCACCAGACCGCGCAGCCTCAGCCGCTCCGTCGCGAGGACGGGCGTGATGTCCGAGGTGATTTCGATCGCGCACATGATGTCGCCTCCCAGGGCCCGAGCTCGAGGCCCAAAAACCAAGCGGGGAGCCCGGCGTTCCGGACTCCCCGCTAGGTCTTCTGTCCGGTCCGCCTTGAAGAGAGGGCGGAGCCGGATGGAAGCTCCGCCTTAGCTGGCGTTCGTCTCCATCGCCGGGACCACCGTCACGTAGGTGCGATCATCCCGCCGGGTGACGAACCTCACCGCGCCGTCGCACAGC
>Ga0207695_10005851_pt1 | contig 16149 bp, 15 predicted proteins | sample KBSC54metaG_FD_184354 | JGI IMG/M metagenome (GOLD analysis project Ga0207695, IMG submission 184354) | Corn rhizosphere microbial communities from Kellogg Biological Station, Michigan, USA - KBS C5-4 metaG (SPAdes) (version 2) | ecosystem: Host-associated > Plants > Roots > Rhizosphere > Soil... | reverse complement strand
CGCTGGGCAAGGCCGGCGGCGCCGCGATGGCTGATGTGGAGGCGATGGGGCGGCTCATCTCGCTCGCGCTGCGGAGCGGCATTCCCATCATGGAAGTGCACAAGCAGCTCCGCGGCATCGCGAGCGACCGGCCCATCGGGCTGGGTCCGACCAAGGTACTGTCAGTGCCCGATGCTATTGGTATCGCGATCGAGCAGTGGTGGCGGGACAAGCAGGGCGTGCAGCAGGAGCTGATCGCGGATCCGTCGGTGGGCGCGGGCGGCGTGCCAAAGCGTGAGCAGATTACGGCGGGGCCGTCAGTCGACGCAGCGCAGAGCGGGAGCGGTCAGGGGCAGATGCAGACGCAGATGAGCTTTGATTCGGTGAATGACGGGGCGGCGTTCATGGGGACGTGTCCGGACTGCGGGTCGCAGTTGGAGTATGCGGAGGGGTGCGTGAAGTGTCACGTGTGCGGGTTTAGTGAGTGTGGGTGACGAATGTGGATGGCCCCGTTCTCGGATTGAGAAGCAGAGAGTGTGATGTGAGGTGTTGGTACAGATCGACTTTAATGGCCACGAGGCTCAAGGTTAACGCAAACGCGACGAATAGGTGACCCATATAGCGTGTATTGGTCCGGATTGAGCGCTGCACCGATAACGCGATCTACTTTCGTGATGTGTGCGATTGCTCGGCTTGGTGCGTGCGGTTGCCGGTACGCTGAAATCGATTATGCGCGGGGAGTATGCCCGTGGACTCTTTAGGGCGGCAGCATCCGGTTGCGCACGAACCGTAATCGCGGCGGATATGACATCATGCCGTTCAGGACTCCTCGAAAAGGTCGTGCGATGCCCAACAGTATGAAAGATCGGCAGATTTCGACTACGGGGTTGGGAACTGGAGCGTGAGAGAGTCCGACATCAATCCGGCGGAAAATAGACTTAAGCCGGGGATCAACGAAGGGTCTCTCCTTGATGCGATCGATACTGCTGGTTACCCACTTCAAAGCGTCGTCGCGAGCAAGTTGCTCGCACAGTTTAGGGTCACCGAGGAGTGGGGCTACGTCGACTCTGAGTCCAAGCAGCACCGAAGCCTTGATGTGTTTGGGTTTCGTGTCTGCAGCGAGGGGTCAGAGGATGCAGGTTTTCCTTGCACCGCCGCGATACTGGTGGAGTGCAAGAGATCTCGAGCTCCATTCATATTTTTCAAGCGGGTCTCGGAAGCGCTTATTCCGCAATACCCGCACGTTGCTGGCTTGGGTGCTGGACTCCGAAGCTTACAAACGACAACGTTACTCAAGATTACGTCGGTACCGCTATCATCGATTCTTGGGTTAAATGATACTCCCTTCGTCGCGGCACCGCCGGCGCGATGCTCCGCGTTGGCGCGTGCTGAACTCAATGGCGACAAGGTGCGCCTGTCGGGAGACGACGCCTACAACAGCGTGGTGCTGCCTCTCGTTAAAGCCACCCGGCATGCTGAGAGCCTTTATAACGGGGCTGGCAAAAAAGGGTCGCGCTTGCTAACGCTTATCCTCCCGATTGCCGTAATCGACGCTCCAATGCTCTTGGTCGAGACACCACAGACATCACGCGATCCCGTAGCGTCGCCTTGGTTACGGATTGTCCGACAGGAAGCGCGTGAAGGTGATCAAGGTTGGTACCGGTGGGACGCGATTGACGCGGTTCACATTGGATTCCTAGACGCTTACCTGAGCGACCACTTGCTCCCTTTTCTGCGTACCTTCGCTAGCAGAGTCGTCAGGCAGAAGGACGTTCTTCGACAGGGTGGGATAGTTGAGGATCTCAGTCATTGGACATGGTCGGAAGTTCAGCCAGCTACTCGCCGCGGAGCGTAACGATCGCCGGAGCTGATAAGTGACTGCTGCGTGGTGACGCCTGCCACGGCGCCGAATCTGATTGGACCCAAGTCACCATACACGTCTCCGAGGTTTGAACCCGTCCGTCGACGGAGGCGAAATGACTGAACGCGACATCTCGCATCAACAATCGACTACTTCCGACGCAGCAGGCAGCGTCATGACGAGTTTGCGTCATCCTTCATTCTCCATTCTGGAGGTGTGGAAGGAATACGAAAAGATCGCGGTACACTTCAATGAGTTGATTATTCGGCTTCGCTCGCAGTCACTGGGTGTCGTGGCGGCACTCGCGACACTGGTTGGAGTCATTTTACACGAAACGGGACAAGGCACAGCCCGCTGGAATGTCATGGCTGCGGCATTCCTTTGTCTGATCTGGGTGACAATCTGGATCTTGGACTTCTGCTATTTGTTGTGTACCCCGATTCGGGAGACACTTTAGCGAAGCACTGGGACCTGCCCGGCGAGCTGCCGCCGGTATTGCTGGGGAGACTGAAAGCCGAGGGCCGAGTGCGGCGCCACGGCGTTATAATCGGCGATCCAGGGCGGGATCTGGTCGAGCACGGCGGCAGCCGACGAAAGATCGGCCCCAACGATGTAGTCCCGCCGCAACGTGTTCACGAAGGCCTCCGACATCCCGTTCGACTGCGGACTCGCCGCCGGGGTGGTGATCGGCACCAAGTGCAGCCGCTCCGCCGTGATCTGCGTCTCGAGCGCCGTGTAGATACTGCCGTTGTCACTGAGCCACTGGATCGGCGCGTCCGGCCGCGCGCCGTCCCCAAACCGGCCCGCCACAGCGCGGTGCATCAGTGTCTGAATATCGACCGCGCAGAGATCCCGCGGCACGGCCACGGTGGCCAGCACCTCGCGATCATGACAGTCCAAGGCGAAGCCGAGTTGTACCAGCTCGCCGTTCCAGCATGTGATCTCGAGCCCATCACTGCACCAGCGCTCGTTCGACACATCCCGCTGCACGCGGCCCGTGTGCGCCCGCTTGGTCCGGCGCCGCGTGCTCCGTGGCGGCGTCCAGCCATTGAGCGCCATCACCCGCTGGATGCGCTTCAAGTTGTACGCCGTCTCCAACTCGCGATTCGCGAGCGCCCGCACCCGCCGGGCTCCGTACGACGCCCGCGTCCGAATCACCGTTCGGATCTGCGCCGTCACGATGCGATCCTCGGCACGCACGTACCGCGCGGGCCGGCCCACGCTCTCGCGATACGCGCAGGCGCGGCTGATCCCGAGCGTCCGCCAGATCGGCGCCATGGGGCGGCTCGTCATCGCTTGGACACTCCGTAGTAGCGCGGTCTTTTTGTTACTTCGTCCCGGGCGGCCTGGAAAATCTCGATCTCGATGGTCTTCTTCCCGAGCGCGCGCTCCAGCTCGTTGATGCGCGCCAGGGCGAGGCGCAGCTCACTCGCCGGCACCACCTCGTCGTTCGCCCTCACCGCCGCCGTACTCCCGGCCGCGCTCAGCCGATGCCACCGGCGCACCACGGAGGGCGAGATCGAGAGATCCCGCTCCAGCTCGGCCAGGGTCAGTTCCTGCCGCTCCACGCGCGCCAACTGCTCCCGCTTGAACTCTGCCGTGAAGAGGCGACGGCCATCCGTTGCCCGCCGATGCTTTTCCATCCGACGACCCTCCTTTGAGAAGTCAAACTACGCTTCCCAAAGTGCCTCGTCGAATTGGGGTACACAGCAATGTGCGGTCAAGCTAGTGCAGAGATATCTTGCGAGCCCGACGCGGGCCTAGAAAATTGAAGGGCTCTGGCGCCCCTTAACAGCAGCTCGCGGAAGTATCAGCCGCCCGAAATCGAGTTTGAGGATGCGTGAAGAAGCCTGAGTATAAGCCGAAATTGCGCGACGAGGTCTACCGTAACATGAGCGCCATTCGTTCGAGCGAGAATCGAACGGAGACTTTGTTGAGCCGAGCGCTGCATGGAATGGGTTTGCGATACCGCAAGTACGCTGCACACCTGCCGGGAAAGCCGGATGTCGTCTTCCCTCGTGTTCGAGTCGTCGTCTTTGTCGATGGTGACTACTGGCATGCGCGGGAACTCGCCGAAGGCAAAGGCCGGGCGTTGAAGCGACGGCTAATGCGGCTCTCCGAGGAGTCTCAAAGTTACTGGCTCGACAAGTTTGGACGTCGTATCGAGCGGGACCGCGCCGTTACCAAAGACCTCGAAGGCTCAGGCTGGCTCGTCCTTCGGTACTGGGAGTCCGACGTTCGTCGCGACATTGACGGCACGGCAGCCGCAATCGCGAGGATTGTGCGGCGGAGAAAGCGGCGAATGGCGCAGCTCTAACTCACCTACTTGGCCGCTCCCAGACCCGAGAGCCACGATTCGAGGTTCACAAGCCGCCCGGAATCGATGTATCCGATTGCACTCTTCATCGAATCCTCCGGTGATTCACCGTAAGTAGCTCTGAGTGCGTTCGTGTTCATATGCACAACGTGCGTGAACATCGGAGAGTGTCCCGCCATCGATTCACATGCGCGGACGAGTCGCGCAGGGTCGAATTCGTTTGTAACAAGGACATATTCGAACGGCTTAAGGTCTGACTTGGCCGTCACGTAAGTTGAGAATTCAGCGGGAAACTGCTTCTCGCGATCAGCCCGAATGCTCCACTTCGCCGTGACCAAGATTCGTCGTCCGCTAACCGGGCTCAGAACGACAACATCGACCTTGTTTGGTTTTTCACCCTTCTTCTCGTTCTCGAACCCTGGGACGGTTTGCAGAAGCCTCCGCGCTCGCACGTCGTATCCAGTCGTTGTGCGCTCGATGACGGAAGCGATTACATCCTCGAACCCCTCGCCGACAAGGTTCTTCCGTTTGTTCTCCAACGTCACATGTTGGCGAACGCGCTGGACGAGCTCACGCCATTTCTGTTCATTGGGCTGCGTTGCAAAATGGTCGCCGAGCACTTCCTGGATGATCGCAACCAGTTCCGGATCTTCACCCGGAACCGGAAGGTTCTTGTCCTCGAACGGAGCGCGTTGCTTCTTCGCTCTCGCCAGAAGCGCCGCTTGGCGCGCGAGTAGGTGTTTCGCGAGATCCGAGGTTGCTTGCCGAAAGAGCCAATCCAAGACTTCGGATAGACTCTGGGGCGCCGCGCCAAAGGCGCTGGCGAGCCACGCGTGAAACGCGAGAGCTCGCGGGTACCAGGGCTTACCTGGTTGGGTTTTGTCGCTCTCATAACAGTGAGCTAAACCCGTAGTTCGGTCGAGCCAGAGAAGAAGCTCATACACGACGCGCCACGCATCAGCGGGCGAGGGTACAGGCTTCTGGCTGAAGTATAGGTTTACAAGGCGAGCCCGGTTATGGGCGCCGAATGCAGACTTTACCGTCGCGCTCTGAGTCTTTGACTTTTTCGCCAATTGTCGGCCGAGATTACGCGGTTTGTACGACGAGTCCCGGCGATTGCAGTGCACGGAGCAAAGCTGCCGCCGCCGCCCGTGCCAGAATTGGTGGCACGGCGTTCCCGACCTGCCGGTAACGGGAATGGGCCGGTCCACCATCGTGGCGACCTGGAATCATTCCCGCTCTGTGGTCCGTTGTGAATACAAAGCGATCCGGGAACGACTGCAATCGAGCGAACTCTCGAACCGAAAGCGCCCGCGGCACGCGGTAGTGGTAGACAGAATCGGCTTTGGTATTAAGTGTCCACGCCCAAATATCCGGATGAAGGCGACGGTACGCGTAGAAATGCCGGCGCGACAATTTCCCGCTCCCATTGTCTTGGCCCCAACGTTTACCGGTGATGTATCGATCTAACAGATCTTCTGTGAGATCGCGGTGGTTGCCGCCTTCGGGCAAGCCTTTCAGTCTCAGACGCGTGTCTTCGTTGCTTCGGGGAACCTGGGTATTGGAGAGCAATTCACCGATTCCGCCGCGCATGAGTCGCTGGTATGCGCTTTGAGCGGGACCGAGATCGGCGATGAGTAGTTCGTCATCTCGGTTGCCAGGTGGAAGATCCTCGAGGTCCGAAATTGCTTGGGCCGCGGTGACAGCACGTAAGTCATCGGGATCGGCCAGAGCGTCGAAGATGCGTTGGCTAAGGACGTTTTCTTGGACCACTACCTGATATCGCGTGCGCCTCGGACCCGCAAAACGGACCAGAGTTACTGAGCTAGTTGCACCCGACGCCTGTAGTAACGGCGGTTCGATTCCAAGCGAGCGCCGTACGCCAATGAAGAAGAGGCGCTTGCGGGTCTGCGGTACGCCGAAATCTGCGGCATCGACGATCTGCGGGCGCACTTTGTATTCGCCGTCGAGACTCAGGTCCGCGACTATCTGTTCGCGAACACCCATCTGGTCCATCCCCGTGACGTTTTCCATAAGGAAGGCGCGGGGAAGACCGCAGCGGACTGCGCCGACGAACTCACGGTACAGAGAATTCCGTGGGTCGTCGATCATTCGGGTGTGGTTGCGGACCTGCGAGAACGCCTGACACGGCGGGCCGCCCACGATCACGTCGGCGCGCTCTGCGAGGGCGTGCACCGACGCACGGACTTCCGGCTGCCGAAGATCACCGCAGACCGTCTCTGCAGAGTCGAAATTCAGAGCAAACGTAGCCGCAGCGTCTGGATCGATCTCAGATCCGCCGATTACTTCGTATCCTGCTTGCCGAAATCCTTCGGAAATGCCACCTGCGCCGGCAAACAGGTCCAAAACCGTCGGCGCGACCGGACTTTCTCGGACGCGCCGCTCGCCTCGGACAGTCGTCGTTTTGCGACGGTATTCAGCCGCTCGTTTGCGTCCCTTCGCCATAGCAGGAACCTAGGTTGCTCAAAGGCAACATCAAGAGCGCAGTCTGAACTGTAGAGGGGCGTTAAGCGGTCCCGCGGCAGTTTGATGATTCATTTCCGTCAGTGACGTCCGTCTGAGATCCGCACCCACCGCGGCAACGTGCTCGCGTGGCCAGCTGACCGATGGTGGTCCTCAGTGTCTGTTCCGTCACTCGCATTCTGGCCCGATGCACTCCTTGATTCCGGGAGCTAGACGGGAGGCGCGACCAGTTGTACGTCATTAGCATTAGCTCGCGAATCAGCCTGTCAGCCTTCCGCTGAAGCGACTGAGCATCCGGGTCGGGAATGGCCACAAAGCGCCTGTGGCTCCGGAGAAACACCGAAGAATATGACGCTCCCACCCCAAGAGCGCGAGCTGACATCTTGTGAATAAGTCAGTCGTTAAGTATTGACAATGTCAGAAAAATGGGCATGTTCCTTGGCACGGAGGTCGACAATGCCCGATGGCGATCTGATCAAGAGAGGAATCCGGTACGTCTGGAAAGCGGCCTATGAAGGCCTCGGAGAACGCGCACAGCCGAATGTGGTTGCTTCCAGAATGGCGAAAGCAGTGACGCGAATTCTGCGTGTGTCGCACGGAGTAGACTGCCTCGACGCAGCCGCCGAGCTTGTTGATGATGCCCATTCCGGCCGTATTAGCGCGCAGCAAGCCTACGCCGAACTCCGCACACTTCGCTCTGCTAATCCCGCATTGCGCGATATTGTCGCTCAAGCGGCGGCGCGATCCCTCTTCGCTCAGCAGTCCCCAGAAGGATGCCGCTCGGAACTTAGCGTCGCGGTCATTCACGAAATCGCAAACGTCGGTCTTCTATCGAAGGCCACGCCGGCACTCGTCCAAGACGGTGTCGCGCACGATGTGGCTGATGCTCGCGGGTATGTAAGAGAGTGTCGTGACGCCGCGCATCGCGACTTTTCGCGGATCGCGGCGCAACTTGCGACGACTCCAGTCGGCGATGGCTATCGGGCCCCGCCACACCGTCGGCGAACTGTCTCGACGGCCGTCCTGCTTAATGAGTCGATCGAATGAAAGCTCGCAGTGGTAGTTCTGAGCCCCGGTTTGCTTGCGTCTTCGACGACATCGGAACTGTCGAAATCGAGCGCGATGGCAAACCCTGCGCACGGGCGCGTGCCGTTCTCGACGACTTGCCGATCGCGGATGCGTTTTGGTCTTCGCTCTCCTCGCGGCTCGCAGATCTTGGTGATGTCGCCGTTGCCGTCTATGCGACTGACCGCTTGTGCCGAAGGCCCTCCGGCGACGCCTGGCACCGTGTGCTCGAAATCGAGCTGCCCGTGAGAGATGTGGATTTTTGGTCCGACGCACACGTCCACGATCGTCTGACTGACGTGCTCCGGTACGTGACGGATGATGAATGGCGCTTCCGGTTCGTACGCAAGCACGGCTATGCTCGGCCGTCTGAGCATCCCACCCTCTTCAGTCGGCAACCGAAGCAGCCTGTTGTTGGTGCGCTGTTCAGCGGTGGCCTTGATTCCGCCGCAGGTCTTGTGCGATTCGCGATTGATGATCCTTGTACGAGCTTCGCGATCTTCTCCGCGCGGACGAGCACTCGGACGGGCAAACCTCAGCGTCGACAGCTGGACCTCCTCGACATCGCATTCCGGGGCCGATTGTGGCCGACGTCGGCCACGTTTGGCTTTGCCAAGGGTGACGAACACCACTTCGATCGTGAGGAACGTACACAACGCACGCGCGGTTTTGCGTTTCAAGCGCTCGGATCGATCGCGGCGCATCTCGCTGGTGCAACGTCGTTGCTCGTCTTTGAAAATGGGATTGGTGCGATCAACCTTCCCTACCTGGACTCGCAAATCGGTAGTCAATGCACGCGAGCGACGAGTCCGATTACGCTCGCGCTGACTTCATCAGTCGTCGCCGCTGTTCTAGGCAGTGAGTTTGAAGTAAGACTTCCGCATCTCCTTCGCACCAAGGCGGAGCTCTGTCAGGCTCTTAACGAAGCGGCGTTGCAGCGCCTTGTCTCGCTCACGGTTTCCTGCGACCACTTCCCTCAACGAAAGCGAGACGTTGACCACTGCGGTGCGTGTATCTCATGCATACTGCGACGCCAAAGCGTCTTCGAGGCTGGTTTGGAGAGCTACGACACGGTGCAATACGCTCATGCGGCTCTAGCGCAGGGCACCGGCCCCCGGGCGGATGGATGGTTCGCGTATCGAGCCATGGAGATTCAGGCGAGCCGGCTGAGTGAGGTGCTGGCTGCGGAATCCACTGATCCACATGCCATCGAACGCGCATTTCCCGTGTTTGGGGAAACCGTGCCGTACGTACTGGATCGCTGCGGTCGTGGCGAACTACTGGCACTCTTCGCTCGCTATTGCGCCGAATGGGACCGATTCCGCGCTCATGTGATGACCGCGTCAATTAGGGAGCGGAACTAGTGGCTGGCCCTGATCTTCAACTGCCACCTCCGAGTGAGCTTGGCGCACGTCTTCAGGCTGCGCGAAAGTCGGCCGGCAAGACGCAAGATGATGCGGCCGCCCACCTCGGTGTTGCTCGTACCACCATTACGGCGATCGAAAAGGGCCAGCGCGGAATACGGCCCGGCGAACTCGTTCAACTGGCTGGCCTCTACGGAAAGGCCGTCGGAGAACTCGTTCGCGCTGGGATGCCGCCGGTTTCACTTGCTGTGCAGCTACGGGCGAGCGCTGCAGCAACGAGATATGACCGGCTAGTAGAACCGTATGCGTGGGAGCTTCAGAATCTCGCGGAGGATTACGTCGAACTGGAACGGATTTGCGGCGCGGAGACGCCGCACGCGTACCCGGCCGAGCGGTCGTTTGGGGCGATCAGTCCAGAAAAGGCCGCGGAGGATATCGCGCATGCGGAGCGAGCGCGGCTGGGGTTAGGCGATGGTCCGATTGCGAGCCTAAGGGACACGCTCGAACAGGATGTTGGTGTTCGGATCTTCTACCTGCCAATGCAGACCCAAATCGCGGCGATGTTTGCGTTTGAGCCGCATTTAGGCGGCTGCATCGCGGTGAATCAGAAGCATCCGGAAGCTCGTCGGCGCATGTCCTTGGCGCACGAGTATGCGCATTTTCTAACGAGCCGGGCGCAAGCTACGATTGACTTTGGCGCGCGTTATCAGCGGTTGCCTCAGCATGAGCGTTTCGCCGTCGCGTTCGCGCCGGCGTTCCTGATGCCTGCAACTGGAATCAGCCGGCGTTTCAACGAGCTTAAGGCGCGCGGCGGCGGCAAGTTTACGTTTGCAGATCTGCTTTCGCTCGCACACTACTTCGGTGTCTCCGTCGAAGGCTTGGTCCTCCGATTGGAGGAGTTACGTCTCGTGCGCCGCGGCCTGCTCGAGCGGGCGAGAGAAGCCGGGTTTCGTCCACAGGAAGGTCGTGCGATTCTGCGGCTTGTCGAGCAGACCAGCCCTTCCGATATCCTGCCCACGCGCTATTTGCTTCTGGCCGTGCAAGGATATCGAGAGAGCAAGATAACTGAAGCGCAATTCGCGAAGTTCTTGCGTGTGGACCTGTTGGAAGGCCGTCGCGTACTGCAAGACATGCTCGGCGCTGCCTCGGGTGATAGTCTGCCCACCATCGGCGAGCAAGATATCGATCGCGGAATAGGCGAGGCGCTCTCGTGACTTCACGATCGAACGCCGCGATGCAGAACGGCGTCATACTCGACGCATGTCAGGTATTGAATCTGTTTGCGAGTCGGCGAATGGATGAGATTCTACACGCGCTCGACGGTCCTGCATACGTCAGTGAGCACGCCGCAACCACCGAAGCACTTTGGGTCGGTACCGGTCGGCGCGGTGAGCCCAATTCTGAGTACGAAGTAGTTGATCTCGCGCCAACCATCGCGCGTGGCTATCTCAGAGTGATCCGCCCAGAAACAGAGTCCGAGCTTGATGATTTCGTCCGACTGGCAACGCTAATGGATGATGGTGAGGCAATGGCCGGTGCACTGGCATTCCACCGCGCTCTTGTCGTTGGCACTGACGATCGCCGCGCAATAGGCGTGTTTCAGCGATTGAGTCCGCCGATTCGCACCATCGGCACGTGCGCGATCGTGCATACTTGGGCGAGTCGCGCCGGTGCGATGCCGACGGAGCTTTGCGGGATCGTCACTGATATTCGGCGACGTGCACGTTTCCTTCCGCCTGCTGGAGAGGCCCTGCGCGAATGGTGGAACGCAGCATTAGTTGCGGCTTGAATAGTCGTTCTCTAACGAGTATACCGCAGGGATTTCCGGTCACTCATGGTCGAGGCTGAGCGCTGATGGGCGATTCGGGTGCGGCGGTACCTGACGCAACGGAGCGGCGCCTAGAACCTATCCCATAAACAGTGATTGACGCAGCAGGATGCGGATGCAGCCGAGCTGCACGAAGCCCAGGTAGTTCTCGACCTTCACTTCCCAACGACTGACGATCCGACGGAAGTTGTGCAGCCAGGCCATCAACCGTTCCACCTTCCAGCGGCGGCGGTAGCGCCGCAACGGGCGACCTTCCTGCGTCCTCCGGCGCCGCGTCACGCGGTTCGGTGCGATCATCTCGATGCCCACCTCCCGCAGCCGCTCGTCGAGCGGATCACTATCGTACGCCTTATCCCCGATTAGCCGCGCGGGAAGAGCATCGACGACGCGGCGGGAGAGTACCGCCTCAACACGCGTGACCTCCGCTGGCGAAGCAGCGTGAACGTCAACGGCGAGGGGAAGACCAGCGCGGTCTGCCACTGCCATGATCTTGCTCCCTTTGCCACGCCGGGTCGGCCCGATCACGGGCCCCCCTTGTTCGCCGAGGCGAAGGTTGTATCGACGAAGCATTCGCTGAGATCGAGTCCCCCGCGCTCCTCGAGGTCGTCGGCCAGGGCCGCGAGGATCGCGTCGAACACGCCCTGCTTCACCCAGCCCTGGAAGCGCCGGTGACAGGTCGACTTCGTGCCGTAGCGCCTGGGCAAGTCTTCCCACTGCGCGCCGGTGCGCAGGATCCAGAGCATGCCATCGAGCAGCTTGCGGTTGTCCGTCCAGGGGCGGCCACGGCCGTCTGCCCGGCGAGGAGGCTCTGGAATCAGCGGGTGAAGCACTGCCCACTGCTGATCAGTTAAATCCATCGGGGTGCTGCCTACTTCGGGTCCAACGCCAGCGACTGCAACCACAACGACCCGAAGTGCTACACTCCGTTTATGGGATAGGTTCTAGCTAAGAAGGCAGCTGATGGATTCAGCGGCAGAACCGCATACCGCTACGATCCTTCCTTCCCCATGCCGCGCACAATTCGCCGATAGACGCACGCGCATGGGCAGCCGCTCAAGAAGAGTAGAGTACCACTCGAGTCAGCATCGGCGCATCCGGAGAGTACTTCCCAAGGCCCCTTTCTCGCCGATGCCCAGTGCTCTGCATTCGATGTAATGTGAACAGGGATCACTCGGCACGACGCTTGGCTGAGCCGAGCAAATGCTACCCAAGGGCTGCTTCGATGCGCGTGATTACTGCGGCGAGATCCGCCCGCAGTTCACACTCCCATATTCGGATGGGCAGCCACCCAGACAACCGCAGCGTCTCATCGTTGCGCCGATCACGTGCACGGTTGCCCTCCACCTTACGCCGCCAGAAATCGGCATTGTTCCGGGGTGCCGTGTAATGCCTGGGGCACCCATGCCAAAAACATCCGTCGACGAACACGGCAACACGCCCACGACCAATGACGATGTCTGGTCGGGTCCCCGCGATGCGGCGCTGCAGTCGATAGCGAACGCCGCGCGACCAGAGCGCTCTCCGCAGCATGCGTTCCGCCGGGGTATCACGCTGGCGCACCGAACGCATGCGGGCACTCGTCTGGCGAGGCGGCGGTACGTACCCGCGATTAACTCCGCTGCGCTTCCTTGACACCGCTTTGTGCAGCGAGACGCGCCCGAGCCCTGACACACCGGGCATCCGCGGCTGGCAGGAAGGTCTGATCGATCTCGGCGTCGAGGACATTTGCCAGAATCTGACCATGCTGCTCCGTGAAATGCGGTGGCACGGCCTCTCCGATCATTTGGCGTATGAAAGTCGAGCCGAACTTATCGAGAGCCTCGCCCCAGATGAACGTCGATGGGATGGTTTGTAGCTCAGCACACTCGAGTGGGCTGAGTACCCGATTTTCCCACGGATGGATGGTTCTATCACTGCCGAGATGCCCGCTCGCAGTCGTAACGGTCGATGCTGGACGATTCGACGCCATGCGACGATAACTCGACGAATGGAAGCCTCGGATCAGACGCCAGGTACCATCTCTTTCTTGCACGATCGGTCGCAACAGGAGCTGACTGCAGGCTGGGCAACGTGCAGCATCCTCGCTGGCAACGACTGCATGACACGCCGGACACGCGCCGTTCTGCCATGCGCTTCGGCCGCTGTGCGCCCGGATCGCCGCGACCATCGCGTACCGGCGCTCATTCCACAGGGGAATCTGATGAAGCGGTCTGCTTGGGTCATTGGCAGAACGAGCGGACTTCGCATCGAGTGGCGGCAACTGCATCTTCCGGAGCACAGCCTGCAACGAAACGTGCGGCGTGCCATCGACACCATGCGTTGGGCGCGGATAGGGCGTCAGCCCGAGCGGCAGCATGCGTTCGAGTGCTGGTTCATCGCGCCTGATGAACGTGATGAAGCAACGTCGGCGGTATTGTGGGACGCCGAAGTCGGCCAAGTCTACCGCCACCGGAAACGCTTCGTAGTTCGGCTCGAGAGATGCGATGAGGAGCTGTGCCGCAGAGATCGGCTCGCTCGTATCCGGGTGCCGAACCTGGCGCGTGAGGAAGGCGGTCACGTTCTCCACAACGATGATGCGCGGTCGCAGCGCCATCGCCACGTTCGCGATGGGAACAACGAGAAGGTTTCGTCCATCGCGCGAGCCAGCATCGGGATCCGATCCTTTACCACGTCCACCCCGCGCACTGCTCACACCTTGGCACGGAGGGCAGGCCGCGAGAAGATCAGGCGGAGTGTCGCCTGCGCGCTCACGATAGCGATCACGTACCAATCCCCACGTCATCCGCAGATCGCCCGGCACAGTAGACGCCTCCGGGTGATTGAGCTGAGCAACCGCTAGGCGGCGCGTGTCCAGCTCCGCCAGCACGTCAAAGCGGAAGCCAGCACGACGGAATCCGACATCGCCTGCACCGCAATTGGTGAAGAGGCTGATGGCGCGCACTATTCGTCGGTCGAATCATCTGCTGCCGCCCTGGCAACGCCGGGATCCCGGACGTTGGCCACCCGCAGGAATTCCTCGTGCGACTTCTTGGCGCGGTTCAGGAAGTCGAACCACGAGCTCCGCACGACCTTCATACGCTCCAGTGCTGCCGCGAACGCCTGCTTGTTGTTCGGCTTCGTTAGGTGCATACTGTCAGCCACGAGCTGAATTCGGTACCCGTGCGGAAACTCCTGGCGGACACTGTCGAAATCTCGAAAGAAGTCATCGAAGGCATCGATGTAGTTGACGAGGCGCTCGCAGTCCGTATCGTCGAACGTGTGGCCACTGGCCTTGATCTCCACGATATGGAGCATCTGGCCAATCTCGATGAGCGTGAAATCCGGCCTCTTTGTCTCGTGCCCAATCGCGAGCACGACGTCAAGCCCTCGCTCCTTCGTGTACCACTGCTCGAAGTGATGCTTGAAATTGCGGAGCGATTCGTTCTCACTGATGATCGACCACGTCGGCTCGATGAGCCACGGGGCTTCGGCGATCAGCCCCTGGAATTGGGCTTCATCCGTGTCGGCCACGACGATCTTTTCGAGCTTCCGAATGACCCGAACGCGCTCGTAGGCGATCTGCCCGTAGGACGCCATCTCAGCGACCCGCGTTTTCCCGAAGAGGTTTCTGAGGCTCCCGACCGTGACGGAGCCCCGTGTCACATCGGACTCAAATACCCGGAACGCCGCCATCAGCGCGCTGTGCGGTGCGATTGTGAGGATGACGCTCGATAGCTCGTCCACGTACGCGGGGTCGGTGAGCTCATCCTCAGCGGCAAAGCCACCGATCTTCTTGGCCAAATCGAGAGCGGTGCTGACGATCTCTGTGTCGCTGAACTGCTCTTTCGCGCGCTGTTCGATTCGGGAGGTCTCGAGGAAGATTTCACTGACGCGCTTGCGACGGGGAGCCCGGGAGGCAGCGCCGATCTCCTTGATGAGTCCTGTACCCCAGCTGCGCAGCGCGTTACCGTATTCGGAGTCCCAAATGATTCCCTGCCGATCGGTCCGGACGAGGTCATCACCGTCATCCTTGTCCAGCCACTCGGCCGTGACCTCACCGACGAGGTATGAGCGCATCGTGAACTCACCCGTATACCCAGCCGGCTGCTCGAAGTCGCGGGTCCATCCCACGATCTTCCCGCGTGCGTAGATTCGGACTCCAGTCGTCTCCTCATCCTTGTATGCATCCTTCGCCAGCGCGAGCCAACCCGTCACTGGGAGGACTTCACCATCTTCGGTCGTGACAGGTCGTTGCGTGAGGTCAATCTGGGTCTGCTCCTGCACCGGAACATCGAGCGGACCCACAGCTGACGGCTGTGCCCCTTTCGCGCGCGTATCCTGTACTACGATCTCGAACCCCGGCGACGGGGCGAACCGCCGCGCCAGTTGACGCAAGAAGACGTCGCGGTCCGGCACCTTTTTGCCCAAAAAGGAGCTCAACCGGATCGTCGTGCCCGGCTCCGGCGAATACGAGCCATCACGAGATCCCGTATCGAGCGGCACGGGCTTATCCGAGTCACTAACGATCCGAGCGTAGTCCATCACGAAATGTGAAACGAGATATCCCTTCTCGGTCTTCTCCCCGCCCGCCGAGATGACTTCAATGCGCCGACAGATGCCAAACGGCGCCAGCTTGCCGATCCCCTTGCGGCCCATCACTGGCCGCTTGTACTTGCGTGACACAGCACCCTGCGCTGCGTGGTGCCGCCGCTCGCGCCCCACCTCGAGGAAGTGCTGCTGGGCCTCATCTGGCGTCATGCCATGACCAGTGTCGATCACTTCGATGAAGTAGCCGATGTCGATCCATTCTGTTTTCTTTCCCTGCTCGACCGTCGTCACGACCTTCTTCGCGAGTTGCGTGGCCAGGGGTAGGCACACGGTGACTCTAGTGGCATCGGCGTCGTACGCATTGGCGATGAGCTCGGCCACGACGGCACTGACGGTGTCATAGAGGCGAACACCGAGCTTGTCGACCGTCATGCGGGAGATACGCATGACATAGCTAGATGCTGCATCCTGCGTGGCGGGCACGGCACTGTACGCGCTCGTCGTCGCGGCGCCAGCGATCTTTGGAGGCGTCATTGTGCGCGGGAAGGGAGCGAGGAGGATGTGGTGCGGAATGTCACAAGATAGCGTACGGTTGACGGGGTGAGAAGCACCGTGCCAACAGCGGCTACTAACCAGCGCCGCCGTCGATACGTGGGTCGACGCCCGTTGAACGGCTTCTGATCCTGCCCGGCGCGGGCGGAATCCGCTCCGGTTGGGGGACCCA
>Ga0207695_10005848_pt1 | contig 16157 bp, 15 predicted proteins | sample KBSC54metaG_FD_184354 | JGI IMG/M metagenome (GOLD analysis project Ga0207695, IMG submission 184354) | Corn rhizosphere microbial communities from Kellogg Biological Station, Michigan, USA - KBS C5-4 metaG (SPAdes) (version 2) | ecosystem: Host-associated > Plants > Roots > Rhizosphere > Soil... | reverse complement strand
TCGGGCCGGTGGATACCGGTAAATCAGCGTCGGTCCGCCGAAAAACTCGATCTCGCCACTCAAAGTGGCACCGAGAGATTCCGCGACTCTGATCGAGCTTGCATTTCCCGGACGAATGAGACTGACTATCTCCGTTCGGCCAAGCGTCTCGCGTGCGTAGCCAATGGCGGCACCTGCTCCTTCGCGCGCATAGCCGTGGCCCCAGAATTGTCGTCCCAGCGTATACCCCACCTCGAATCCGGGCCAGCCTTCCGGCTCGTATAGTCCGATGCGCCCCGCAAGCTCGCCCGTCGCGCGCAACTCGACGGCCCAAATTCCGAAACCGCGCAGCGACCAGTGGCCCAAGAACAGAGCGAGCTGCCGCCATGCGTCGACGCGCGTGAGCGGCTTACCGTCGCCGAGATAGCGCGTCACCTCGGGCTCGGCCATGATTGTCGCGTACGCGTCGAAGTCGTGCGGCTGAAAGCCGCGCAGTCGAAGACGCGGTGTAACGAGTTCAGGAATGTGGCGCACCTTCGACTCCTGATTGCAATGCTCGGATGTTCGTGAGCAGACTCCGTTAGACCATGCCCGAACGCACCACGCGTGTCGTCACCGACAGCTGTCCAACGTGACGCATCGAATGCTCGGCGCCATGCACGAGGCATCCAATCACAGTCGACGGAAGCCGCGCGCGTCCCACGCCGCGGAAGTCGCCGAGCGTCGCGACATCGAACGCTCGGAGCTCCGCGATCGCGGCATCGACGCGCGCAGAGAGCGCATTCAACACTATTGGAACATCCGCGGATGAAACCGGCGCGCCTTCCAACTTGATTGCCGCAAACTGCTCGGCCGAGAGTGTCTGACCACGCGCATAGGTGAACAGACGATCGATCACGCCGGTGATGTGTCGAACGTGAAACGCCGCGGATGCGACACCGGCAGGCCGCGCATTCCATTGGGCTTCTGTCAGGTTGTCCACGAGCTCGCCGACGCTCTCACGGACCTGAAGCAAAATGTGCGCGACCGGTTGCAGCAGTGCTGGAACACCAGCGACCGGACCGCGTTGCCACCATTCCGTGTCTGCCATATCGATTCGCGACTATGCGTTCATTGTTTCGGTCGAGGGAACTCGCGCCGCTGCTTCGCCTGACGTGATGATGGGGACGACCTCGAAGTCGACGATGTCCCGCCAGGCGGCGATCCATTGATCGAGTAACGCGCGGTCGTCACACTCCATTACCTGATAGCAGCGGGTGAGATCCGACGTCACCCAACTGCTCACGTATCGCAGGCCGTCCGGCGCGAGACGTCCGCGCTGGCGGAAACGTTCGTAGACGGGCGTCGCGTCCGGATGCCGAAAGTATTCGAGAACCATGAAGAGCACGGCAACGCCCTTAACGAGTGGCCCGGAGCTCGTTCCGACGCTCGTTGACCAACTGCTCTTCTCTGGCGAGATCGCGAACGACCGGATAGTTGTCCGTGTAAATCATGCGCATCTCTCGAAGGCGCGCAGTCAGTGCGACGTCGCGCGCATCGAGCGCCGCGAGAATGCGCAGTGCAGCCGTGCGTTCGGCCGCCGCGTGATTTGGCTGCGCGCGAAGTTGGTCGTGCAGCACGCTGATCTGCGCATCGACGTCGCGGCCGGCCGATGTCTGGGTCTCACTGGTATGCGCAGTGATCCTACGGAGCTCGAGGTCCGCCAATCGACTGCCGATGCTGTCGGCGAGCGCCGGCGATGCAGGGCTTGGCGACTCACGCGGCGCGCGGGCCGCCGCGGCCGTCATGACGAGCGCTACCAGCGCGACAGCGTTACATGATTTCGCAAAACGACGACGCATGGTGTGCCTCCGGTGAAGCCAACGATACGAGAAGTCTATCAGGATGGCCAATCCCTGCTCGAACTCGGTGACCTCGAGCGGCGAGAGGTCAGCAACGCGTCATTGCCTAGTCAGACCCGAGCTCCTCGGCGAGTCCGATGAGAAGTCCTTCGGGGCCGCGGATGTAGCAGAGCCGGTACGCCTCCTCGTACTGAACCACGTCGCCGACGAGCTGCGCTCCTCGCTTGCGCAGTTTGCCGAGCGTCTCGTCGATGTCATCCACAGTGAACATGACGCGTAGGTAGCCGAGGGCGTTCACGGGGGCGTTCCGGTGATCGGCGACGACGGGCGGGGTGAGGAACCGCGAAAGCTCGAGCCGGCTATGGCCGTCCGGAGTGACCAACATGGCGATCTCGACGCGCTGGGAAGCCAGTCCGGTGACGCGCCCGGCCCACTCTCCTTCGATCATGGCTCGCCCTTCGAGTCTCAGGCCGAGCTCAGAGAAAAATGAGATGGCGGAATCGAGAGATTCCACCACAATGCCTACGTTGTCCATCCGCTTAACAGTCATCCACTTCCTCTCAGACGATCTACTCCTCGGCCATGAACGGATACTTGTAGTCCTGCGGCGGCGAAAACGTCTCCTTGATCGAGCGCGCACTCACCCAGCGCACGAGATTGAGCTTCGATCCCGCCTTGTCATTCGTTCCCGATCCACGCGCGCCACCGAACGGCTGCTGACCAACCACCGCGCCCGTCGGCTTGTCGTTCACATAGAAGTTGCCCGCCGCGTTGCGTAGCGCCATCGCCGCTTCACGCACAGCGCCACGATCGTTCGCGAAGACAGCGCCCGTCAACGCATACGGCGACGTCGTGTCGATGATCTCGAGCGTCTCGTCCCACTTGTCGTCGTCGTAGACGTACGCGGTCACGACCGGGCCGAAGATCTCCTCGCACAGCAAGCGATAGCGCGGCTCCTTTGCTTGTACCAACGTCGGCTTGATGAAATAACCCTCATCGCCTTTCGCCACACCGCCGGACACGATCTTCGCATTCGAGCGCGCGTCGTCGAGATACTCACTGATCTTCTTGAACGACTTCTCGTCGATCACCGCGCCCATGAAATTGCGGAAGTCGGTGACGTCGCCCATCCGCATCTCTTCCATCATGCCGACCACGCGATCGCGTACATCATTCCACATCGAGCGCGGGACGTAGACGCGGCTCGCGGCCGAACACTTCTGACCCTGGTATTCGAACCCACCCCGCGCGATGGCGACGGCCAGCGCCTGTGGATCGGCCGACGGGTGCGCGACGATGAAGTCCTTGCCGCCCGTCTCACCCACGATGCGCGGATACGTCGCGTAATTCGACATGTTCGCGCCGATCGTCCGCCACATGCTGTTGAACACCGTCGTGCTGCCCGTGAAGTGCACGCCCGCGAGCTCACGATGCGACAACAACACACTCGAGATCTCCGCGGCGTCGCCCGGCACGAAGTTGATCACGCCCGGCGGCATCCCCGCCGCCTCGAGGAGACGCATGATGTAGTACGCCGACAACATCGCGCTCGACGCTGGCTTCCAGATCACCGTGTTGCCCATCAGCGCCGCGGCCGTCGGCAGATTGCCGCCGATCGACGTGAAGTTGAACGGTGTCACCGCATACACGAATCCCTCGAGCGGCCGATAGTCGAGCTGATTCCACATCGTGCTGCTCGACAACGGCTGCTCGTCATACAGCTCCTGCGCGTATGCAGGATTGAAGCGCCAGAAATCGATCAACTCACACGCCGCATCGATCTCCGCTTGGAACGCCGTCTTCGATTGGCCGAGCATCGTCGCCGCATTGAGCGTCTGGCGCCACGTCGTTGCGAGCAGCTCGCCCGCCTTCAGAAACACCGCCGCACGATCCTCCCACGCCCAATTACTCCACTCGCCGCGCGCTTCGCGGGCCGCGTCGATCGCCATGTTCACATGCTCGGTCGACGCCTTGTGCCAATCGCCGAGGACATGGCGATGATTGTGCGGCATCACCGTGTGCGCGGTCTTGCCCGTGCGAATCTCGCGGCCGCCGATGATGATCGGGATGTCGACACGCTCGTTCGCCATCGAGGACAATCGCGCCTTGAGCTCCTTGCGTTCCGACGATCCGGGCGCGTAGCCCTTGATCGGTTCGTTGGTCGGCGGCGGAACGCGACGCGTCCCACTGAATCCAGCGAGCGGCGCCGAACGCGGAGCAACAGTGCGCTCGGCTTGCTCGGATTCGGCGGCAACTCGATCAGGTGCGGATGTTACAGCCATTGAAGCAATCCTCGTGTGTGTGCACGGTTGAGACAGATGGGGTGAGCCGCGCGACGATGGGCCTCGCTCGGGCTCTAGATGCAAAATACGCTCATTGCCGAGGTTCTGTTTGGCCAACGGCTTCTCGGGCTCCCGCGCCCCAGCTATTGTCCGCCATGCATCTACGCCGCCGGCTCTCATTGATCGCTCTCGCATTCGTTGTCGCGGCAGTCGCGTGCGACACAGGGCCAGTCGACTGGGGCGACCCGATCGTAATCAACGAGGTCAGCGGTCCGGCGCGGCTCGTCGTCGATTCGAGCGGCCACGCGTCGTTCGTCGCCGATCCCGCGCGGACGGTGAATGCGCCGCGATCCGTCGGCCTGTGCACGACGTCGCTTCGCACGATTCCGAGCAGCGTCCACCTCTTTTCGGCCTGGTGGAACGTGCGACGCGACAGCAGCTCGGTGCTCCTCATCGCCAGCTCGGCGGACTCAGGGAAGAGTTGGGGGCGCGCGGTCGCGGTCGACACGACAGACGTCAGCTCCGATGGATGCAATCGGCCGCCGCCGTCGGTCGCGACCGTTGGCGACGACCTCTTCGTCGCCTACTCGATGATCGCGCCTGAAGGGAAGGGTGTGTTTTTCGCGCACTCGATGGGTCCGATGGTGCACGCCCCTGTCGCGGTCATCTACGGCGATCATCTCGTGCAAACGGCGATCGCCGCTGAGGGCGACGACGTCGCCGTCGCGTACGAAGATCCGAACGGGACGCGGCAACAGGTGGCCGTTGCGTTTTCAACCGTGCAAGGACACATCTTCGCGTGGCGCGCGACGGCGTCGCGATCGGTCGACGCCGCAACATCGCCCGCGGTCGCACTCGCTGGCCGCGTGCTTGCCGTTTCATGGGCGGCGCGGCGCGCGAGCGACAGCACCGCGACGCGCGTCGTTCGCGTCGGCCACATTCGATGACGCAGAACCTCTAACTCGGTACACGGAACAGACACGTGGCTCACTATTTCGGAGCGCACACGATCGACAACGGCGGCATCCACATGGCCGCGCGTCGAGCCGGCGCATCGGGCATGAAAGCGTTGCAGATCTTCACCGCGATCCCCAAGTACTACGGCGACAAAGTGTCGATCAAAGCCGAGCGCGTCGAGCGTTTTCGCGCGGCGCTGGCCGACGCGAAGATCGATCCGAGATTCGTGATCGCACACGCCGCCTATGTGTTGAACACCGCCACGCCCGAAGAAGAGAAGTCATCGCGCGCTCGCGGCGGTCTCGCGAAAGAGCTCGAGCGATCGTCGGCACTCGGGCTCGGCCAAGTCTGCTTTCATCCGGGTGCCGCGACCGACGACGACCGCGAAGCTGCAGCCGAGCGCGTGGCGGGCGCGATTGTTCAAGCGCTCGACCATGTCCCGCGCAGCACAACGCGCGTGCTCGTCGAGAACACGGCGGGCGCGGGTCGCACGTTCGCGAAGACCGCAGCGGAGGTGGGCGCGATCCTTCGACATGTGCCCAAGGCGTTGCGTGCGCGGACTGGCTACGGCCTCGATACCTGTCACTTGTTCGCGTCGGGGTACGATCTGGCTGCGTCGCCCGACGCGATCTCGAAAGTGCTCGACGAGTTCGAGGAGGAAACCGGCGAGCCGCCGGGCTTCATGCACTTGAACGACAGCGAGGGCGCGCTCGGCTCGAACAAAGATCGTCACGTGCTGATCGGCGACGGTCACATCGGCGTCGAGCCTTTCCGTCGATTGTTCGCCGACAAGCGCTCGCATGGAATTCCGTTGGTGCTCGAGACGCCCCAGCTCAATATGGAAATTGCTGACGACGACGCGAGCCCGGATCCATATGACGTGCAGATGATGGCGTTGCTGGACTCGTTTCGGTAAAGCGGGAACTGCGTTTCTCTGCGTCTCCGCGGGGAAGCTCTTCGTCTGAAACTCTCGTGAAACTCTACCGAGATACTTACGTACTTGGCTAAATACGTAATATCTTCCACCATGAACGCCGCCTTCAAAGCCCTAGCCGATCCGACTCGCCGAGAGATTTTGCGCGTGCTGCGTAATGGGCCGCGCACGTCGGGTGAGATCGCCGATCAGTTCCCCACGGCATGGGCCACAGTGTCGCGACATCTCGCACAGCTTCGGGACGCGGGGCTCATCATCTCGGAACGACAGGGGCAGCAGATCGTGTACGAGCTCAATACGACGGTGTTCGACGATCTCATCGAGCACATGCTCGACTGGGTGAAGCCTGGGGCGAAAGCGAAGCCCAGCGGAAAATCGGGCAAGCGAGGAGGAAATCGTCATGCGTAAGTGGTATCCCGCGCTGCTGATCGTCATCATGGCGATCGCCTCGGTGATTGCATATCCCCGGCTTCCCGAGCGGGTGCCGATCCATTGGGATCTGCATGGGCAGACGAACCGCTGGCAATCGCGCGGGCACGCGGTCCTGTTTCTGCCGATCGCGGCGGTCGTGCTGTGGGGCGTCCTGCGCGCTCTGCCGTCGATCGATCCGAGGCGCGCGAATTACAGCAAGTTCCAGCCGACGTACGAGTTCATGGTTGGTGCGACGCTCACGGTGATCGCGTTGATTCATCTTGCGGTGCTTGCGTCGGGCATCGGTATGCCGATCGCGATTCATCGTGTGATCCCGATTGCGCTCGGCATCATCTTGGTGGCGATCGGCAATCAATTGCCGCGCGCGCGATCGAACTGGTGGTTTGGCATTCGCAACCCATGGACGCTCAGCAATGACCGTGTTTGGGAGCGAACGCACCGAGTTGGCGGTTACCTCATGATGGCGGCGGGCGTGGTGATGATCGTCGGCTCGCTACTGTGGGTACGCGCCGGTCCGCTGGTCATCGCGTGCGTCGCCGCATGGGCGATCGGCTCGATGATCTATTCCTACGTTGCATGGAGACAGGAGACATCCAAATGAAGATTCGAGCCGCGGGTGCGGCGCTGGTGTGTTGCGCGGCAATTGCGTCAGCGCAGAATTCGAATGGCGCGAATAGCGCAGAACGTGCGTCCTTCTATCTGATCGCGCGCACCGCCATCGGAACGATGGACACGGTGATCGTCGAACGAAGCGCTCGTACGGCAAGCGAGCTGACGGGCGAATTCCTCGATCGCGCGCGAGGTGGGCGTCTCTCGTACGTGGCGACGCTTGCGCCCAATGGATCGATCACCCGACTTGTGACGCGCTATCTTCCCTCGGCGGCCGATACCGCGGGTGCTCAATCCACGTTCGTGATCGCCGGCGACAGCGTCATCGCGCAGGTTGGAAGCGCGGCCGCAGCGCACATTCCGAGCGCGAGTGGCGCGCAGGCGATGGTGAATCCCTCGATCGCGTTCATGGAGCAAGCGGTGTTGCACGCGCTCGCGTTGGGCGGCGTGAAGCAATCGTTCCCCTTGTTCATTGTCGGGGCGCCGCAACCGGTTCCCGCGATCGTGACATGGGTCGGGCCGGATTCCGTGAGGCTCGACTACGCGGGCGCCTCGATGCATCTGGCGGTGTCGCCAACCGGCCGGGTGCTGGGGGGTGGAATGCCTGCGCGCGCCTTGACGATTGTGCGCGGTCCCGCGCTCGATGCATTGGTCGCGTCGCGTCGCGACTACTCGGCGCCGCCGGGTGCGCCGTACACCGCGGAGGATGTCGTGGTGACGACCGCGGCAGGATTGAAGTTGACCGGGACGTTGACGATTCCGCGCGGGGCAAAGAGCAAGTTGCCGGCGGTGGTGACAATTACTGGTTCTGGTCCGGAAGATCGGGACGAAGAGTCGGCGGCACTCAAGGGATACCGCCCATTTCGCGAGCTGGCGGATACGCTCGGGCGACGCGGAATCGCGGTGTTGCGTCTCGACGACCGCGGCGTGAACGGCTCGGACATTGGTCCGCGCACAGTGACGTCGAAGGATTTTGCCGACGACATTCGCGCGGGTGTGGCATATGTGCGGACGCGCCCCGAGATCGATCCGGCGCGTGTCGCGCTCGTCGGCCACAGCGAGGGTGGAATGATCGCGCCGATGATTGCGGCGACCGATCCGAAGCTTCGCGCGATCGTGTCGATGGCGGGAAACGCGTCGCCTGGTCGCGAAATCCTGCGCGCGCAGCAGGTGTACGCCATCGACAGCATGGCGCATCTCACCGGTGCGGCGCGGGAGTCGGCGTTGGCGCAATCGGCGAAGGCGACCGATTCGCTCGCCGAGACGACGCCGTGGATGAAGTTCTTTCTCGAGTACGATCCGTCGGTTGTCGCTCGAGAAGTGAAGACGCCGGTGTTGATTCTGCAGGGCGCGACCGATCATCAGGTACCGGCATCGGAGGCGGAGAAACTCGCGGCTGCGTTTCGTGCCGGTGGAAATTCACGAGTGACGGTGCGCGTATTTCCCCAGACGAATCACTTGTTCGTGGCTGACGCGACGGGCGGTTTTGACTATGGAAAACTGCCGTCGTTGCATGTTCGTCCCGAGGTACTTGGCGCGATTGCTGATTGGTTGAGCGAGCAGTTTCGCTGAGTCCACGCGGAGGGGAATCGCGGTGCAATGCGAGCGACATCGGCGCGAATTCAGAGGGAATTCAGAGGGAAACGAGGGTGGATTGAGAGTGCATTCACGGTGGAAATTGGCGTTTCTCCTCTGAGAACGAGGTGTGCGCGAGTTGTTTTCAGAGGCGTTTCAGAGGGGAAAATGCAATTTCCCTATTGCGTCTTACGGCGATGATTATACCTTTCGCCGTCGAAGGGGGTCGGTTTTCATAGGGAGAATCGACACACTTCAGGGGAATTTTTCCCCAACCATTCCATCTACCGGGAGAGAGAATGGCTGCAAAGAAGGGAAAGAAGGCCGCCAAGAAGGGCGGCGCGAAGAAAGGCGGCGCTAAGAAGAGCCGCGCTGGTGCAGCGAAGAAGGGCGGCGCGAAAAAGGCCGCGAAGAAGAAGAGCGGCGCGAAGCGCGTGCCGAATGCGGCGTTCATGGCGCCGAAGCAGCCGGACGCTGCGCTCAGTGCGATTGTCGGTGGCAATCCGATTCCGCGCACCGAGATCACGAAAAAGCTCTGGGGCTACATCAAGCGGAATGGCCTCCAGGATGCGAAAGAGCGTCGCATGATCAATGCCGACGACAAGCTCAAAGTGGTGTTTGGTGGCAAGGGCAAAGTCTCGATGTTCGAGATGACCAAGCTCGTCAACAAGCACATCAAGTAAGGTCGCCGGTCTGCACTCGGGGGGACGTGCGCAATGCACGTCCCCCCGCTGCATTTCCGGGAGTGCGATGGGCGCATCGGACAGATGGAACCCATCGTGTGTCGCGCTCGTACGACCACTAGATTGAGCCTCGGTCGAGTATGCCTCGCTCTCATCGAAGGCACAGCGCTCCATCGTCCACTCGCTTCATCGTTCCACCGCCATCATGGCCAAACCCGCCGCTAAGCCCAAGCCAAAAGCCAACGTCGTCGCGCAAGCGCGCGCCGGCAACAAGAAGACGTCGCAGCCATTCAGTCGATGGGTGTGGGAGAACTTCAAGTCGCTCGCCGGCGCGGTCTTGATCTATCTGTTCGTGAAAACCCTGTTCGTCGAAGCGTTCCGCATTCCGTCCGGCAGCATGATCCCAACGCTGCTTGTGGGTGATTGGCTGTTCGTGAACAAGCTCGCCTACGGGCCGACGATTCCATTCACGAACTCGCATTTACCGGGCTACACCAATCCCAAGCATCAGGATGTCGTGGTCTTCGTGTCGCCATATCAGGCCGACAACGCACCCGACTTTACGCCGACACTCGTGAAGCGATTGATCGGCATGCCCGGCGACACGCTCTACATGCGCGCCGGTGTCTTGTACTTGAACGGCATCGCGCAGCATCAGGGCTTCGCGGCGAACAATTACAAAGGCGATCCGAACGAGGTGAATCCCGATTTCGACTGGCAGCACACAGTCGAGATCAAGGGCTCGAGGTTCGGCGCGCCGCCGGCGCAGCCCACGCACGATAACTGGGGCCCGCTACTCATTCCCGCCAATCACTATTTCATGATGGGCGACAACCGGTATTGCTCGAAGGACAGCCGGTATTGGGGCGTGGTGCCGAGGGACAACGTTCGCGGGCGGCCGTTGTTCGTGTATTACTCCTATGTCCCAGGGCCGGGCGACGACAGCGGGCCGTGTAGTGGCCAGATCAGCGATCGGCCAGTCTCGTTCATCAGCGACATCCGGTGGTCGCGGCTCGGGCACTGGATTCGATAACTGGTCGTGTAGTCAGACTCGGATACCGGAGACGTGACTCATGCTCTCCCGCCGCAGTTTTCTTTCCTCGCTCGCCGCCGCGCTTCCGCTGGCCGTTCTCGTGCGGCGCGCACACGCGGCCGCCGTCATTCATCTCGAGTCAGACCCCGCCACGCTCGACGCACTCGCCGCGGCGGTGCTCCCGTCCGAGCTTGGCCGCGCCGGCACAACTCGAGTCGCCCGGGAATTCCGCGACTGGGGAACCAAGTATCGCGAAGACGCCGAGTTGGTGCATGGGTACGGTACGTCGCGACTACGAGCGACTGGACCGACACCGCTGACTCGATGGACCACGCAGCTCGACGAGCTCGAGGCGCAGGCACAGAGCAAGCATCAACAACGATTCCGCGATCTTGGAGTCGAGCAGCGCGCCGACCTGGTTCGTGCGGCGCTCGCCGGCCAACGCCTCGATCGCATGCCCTCCGTCGTCGACGCGAATCATGTGGCGGTTGCCCTGCTCGCGCATTTCTATGACAGCCCCACGGCGACCGACTTGTGCTACAACGCGCACATTGGCAAGCAGACCTGCCGGCCGCTGTCGGCGCAGGCGAGAAAGCCGCTGCCGATGATCAAGCTGAGTGAGCGCTGATGCGCCGCGCCATCGAGAGTGACGTCTGCATCATCGGGTCGGGCATCACCGCCGCGATGGTCGCCGATCGTCTCGCGCGCACGACGTCGGCCCGCATCGTGGTCGTCGAAGCCGGCGACGAGACCGTCCCACTCGCTCAGCGTGCCGCGATGCGCGAGCGGTTTCTCCGGTACGGCGAGAATCCTTGGGGACGCGACCACCTCGAGGGGTACGAGGTCGAAGGTCCACTGCAATCGCGCTCGATGCAGGTCGGCGGGCTGGCGATGCACTGGGGCGGCGTCACACCCCGCTTCTCACCGGAAGATTTCAAGCACCGCAGCATGTTCGGCGTCGGCAGTGATTGGCCGATCTCCTACGAGGAGCTCGACCCGTTCTATCAAGAGGCCGAGGAGCTCATGGGCGTCGCAGGTGAACAAGGCCCACGCGAGCTCGATCCCCGCGCGAAGCCGTTCCCCATGCCGGCGCTTCCGCTCACGTACAATCTCGAGCTGCTCAAGGCATGGGCGTCGAGCGCCGGCATTGCGATGTGGAGCCAACCGTCGGCCAAGAATTCGGTCGCGTATCGCGGGCGGGCGCAGTGTTGTCGCAACGACACCTGTTCGCCGATCTGTCCCGTCGGCGCGAAATACTCGCCGGATTTCACCTGGAGCGAGCTGCGTCGCGCCAACAAGATCCGTCTCATCCCGCGCACGCTCGTGCGGAAGCTCGTGCTCGGTCCGAGCAGCACAACGATCTCACACGCCATCGCTGTCGATCGCGACCATCCCGAGCAACCAGTCGAGTTCCACGCGAAGACGTTCGTCGTCGCCGCCGGCTACACCTGGAGCTCGCACCTGCTGCTTCTCTCGGCGCAAAGCGGCGCGCCGAACGGTGTGGCGAATGCATCGGGGCTCGTGGGCAAATATCTCACGGGGCATCGCAACGTACAGGGTTTTGTCGAGCTGCCGCTCAGGCTCTACCCGGGAATGAACGAGCAGCACAGCCTCGTCACGAAGCAGTTCATGCGGCCGAAGTCCGGTGCACCATTCATTCGTCACGACCTGCGCGTATGGGAATCGTCAACCGGCCGGGCTCCCCGCCTCGCCGATGACAGCGGCGCCCTCATGCTCGGCGACACGATCCTCGCTGATTGGCGCGCGCGAGCCAAGACCGGAGCCGCACGCGTCCGCGCGTACTACGACGTGGTCCCCGATCGCGCGAGTGAGTTGACGCTCGACGCAACGCGAAAGAACGAGTGGGGCGACCCGCTTCCCAAGCTCGCGTTCCGTGATGCACCCGAATCCGTTGCGCTTCGCGCGCAGACGGAGGATTCGATTCGCGCATTGTTCGCGAACATGGCGAAGGCGGGCGACGGGAAGTTGCTGCGCACATCGGTCGACAACTTTCAGGATCATCCCGCCGGTGGGTGCCGCATGGGCAACGATGCGGCGGCGAGTGTCGTCGATTCCTGGGGGCGTGCCCACGATCACGAGAATCTGTTTGTCGTCGGGGCGCCGACGAGTGTGAGCGGAAGCTGCGCGAACGCGACGCTGACGTTCTGCGCGCTGTCACTGCGGTCCGCGCACGAGATCGAGAAGGGGCTGCCGCGTCGACCCTGATTCGGACGAGGAGCAGAGGCTCGCTTCGCTCAGGATGACAAGCGAGCTGCGCTCAGGATGACACGCGCAAATTCACTTGGCGACGGGACGCAACGCGTCGTGCAGCGCCGAGGCAAGTCGCGATCGCTCGTACGGTTTGGCAACTAGCTCGGCGTCGAGAGATCCCTCTGCACGATCGAAAGCGTCGTCCGGGTATCCACTCATGTAGACCACGGGGAGTCCAGGGTGCCGTGCGCGCACTTCGGCGGCGAGCTGTCGGCCGCTCATGCCGTCCGGCATTACGATGTCCGTCAGCAACAGATCGATTGGCTCTCCGCGGTTCACGATCGTCAACGCCGCGGGCCCATTCTCGGCGCTGACCACGCGATAGCCGAGCTCTTCGAGGAGACGTTTCGCAAGGGCCAGCAACGCCGGCTCGTCCTCGACGAGCAGGATCGTCTCACTGTTGCCGCGCGCGAGCGTTGCCGGTTCGTGCTCCACTGACGTCGGCCGGGCCTCGCGCGCCTCCGGGAAATACAACTTGATCGTCGTTCCACGTCCGATCTGGCTCTCGACTCGCACCAGACCGCCGGATTGTTTGACGAAACCGTACACCATGCTGAGCCCCAGCCCGGTGCCGCGGCCGACGTCTTTCGTCGTGAAGAACGGCTCGAATAAATGCGGGAGATGCTCGTCGGGAATTCCAGTGCCTGTGTCGCTCACGCTCATGAGGACGTACGATCCCGGCTCGACTTCCGCACTCGCGCGCGCATCCTGCTCGTCGAACGCCACACGCGCGAGCGCGATGGTGATCGCGCCGCCATTGGGCATGGCATCGCGCGCGTTGATACACAGATTGAGTAGCGCGCTCTCGGCGCCGACTGGATCGACCGTAGCGAGAAAGGGCCGATCGGTCGGAACGATTGTCGAATTCAGCGTCACATCCTCGCCGAGCACTCGATCGAGCATCGGCTTCGACTCGCGGACCATGTCCTCGAGGTCGACCGTGCGCGGCTGCAGTGGCTGTCGTCGCGCGAACGCGAGCAATTGCCGAACGAGCGCGCCGCCGCGCGCGGCGGCGCGCTCGATCTGCGACACTGATTCTTCAGTGGTCTCGATCGAGTCACGTCCCAGCCCGTCCTTGATCAGCATGACGTTGCCGAGGATGACGGTCAGCAGGTTGTTGAAGTCGTGGGCAACGCCACCGGTCAGCCGACCAATGGACTCGAGACGCTGGGAGCGACTGAGCGTTTCTTGCGCCGCGGCGCGTGTGTCCATCTCGCGGAAGATCAGAAGGAGAATCGTGGCGAGCGCAACGGCGATGAGCGCTCCCACGCCGATGGAGATCGCACGATCTCGACGCCACTCTCCGAGCAGGTCGTCGTCGGCAAGCGAGACGGCGACGATGAGATCGCGGTCGGGAAGCGCACGAAATACCGTGCGGAAGACGGGCCCATTGGGGTCAGCTCGGCCGACGAAGACGCCATTCCCGCCGACGCGTCGCGCGGCCTCGAATAGCGGCTGCGTCGTCGCGACTTGCCCAATTGGGTTCTGGCCCGAGGGCTCGCGGAAAACGATGAAGCCGTCGCGATGAAAGACGGTGACCATTCCGCGCGTGCCGACGTCGGCCGAGCGAAACACCTCGCGCAGCTCGTCGGGAATGAACGTCGCGACGATGATTCCTCGGAAGGCGCCGTCCGGCGACGAGAGACGGCGGCCGAGTGGAATCATGTATTGCAGCTTGCCGGCGACGGTTCTGAACGGTGTGTCGGCAACGAGATTATCTGTGTTGTCTGATGCGAGGCGGCGGAACACGTATTGGTCGCGGCGCGATTGCCCGAGAATAGCTGGCTGCGTGGAATGGCGAATGATGCCGGTGCTGTCGACGACGGTGATCGATCCCGTCGCGGTCAACGCGGCGCGCGCGGACACGAGCGCTGGAGCCCAGTCAGACTCGGGCGCGCCGGGCCCGCCGATGCGCCGACTGTGCAACGCGAGCTGACGAAGTGACGCGTCGACGGCGGCGAAGGTCTGCCTGAGGTATCCCGTGAGTACGACCGCCAGATTTGCGGCTCGCCGCTCACCCAAGTCGAGCAACTGGCGGCGTTGCGATCGCAAATCGACGGCGCGGGCCGCGACGATCATCGCCAGTGCCAGCGTCGCGGCGAGGCCCACCGCCAACTTGAATCCGCGGCGCGATGGATTGAACAGAGCATCCCTCCCGAGTGGCACGGCGCGTCCAGAGTATAGTGCGCCAGCCGCTGAATTGTCATCCCAGTATTGTCGCGAGCCATCGCGCCGCGGTGCGCGCGGGCGTATGATCCAGTACGGCGACGGCGTCGATTACCTACCTCACACGGTCAGTATTTGCACGACATGATGATTTCGGAACGGGCCGTCTCCGACACGGTGCGCCGGCGCGTACTGGTCGCCGATGACAATGCGGAGATGCGGGTGTTCATCCGCCGACTGCTGTCGGATCGGTATGAGGTCGAAGTCGTCGCCAACGGTCGTGAAGCACTCGATGCGGCCCGGCGTGCTCGGCCGGACCTGCTGATCACCGATCTCGTGATGCCGCAGCTCGACGGATTCGGGTTGCTCAAGGCGATTCGAGCGGACGCTGCTCTGCGCACGCTGCCGGCGATCGTGCTGACCGAGCGCGGCGAGGTCGACTCGCGCGTGGAAGGATTGGAAGCGGGCGCCGACGATTACCTCGTCAAGCCGTTCAGTCCCCGAGAGTTGCTCGCGCGTGTGCGCAGGAGTCTCGAGCTGGCGCATATGCGCGAAGAGGTGGAGCGCGCGACGGGACGCGAAGAAGCGCTCCGGGAGGCGAACCGCCGGAAGGACGATTTTCTCTCGATGCTCGCGCACGAGCTTCGCAATCCGCTCGCCCCACTGACGTATGGCGTGCACTTACTGGGATTGCCGTCGATCAGTCCTGATCTGCTTGCCCGCACGCGCGACATGTTGGGGCGTCAGGTGCAGCATATGTCGCGCATCGTCGACGATCTGCTCGACGTTTCGCGAATCACCAGCGGCAAGCTGTCGATCGTGCGCGAGCGGCTCGATCTCGCGCGTCTGGTGCGCCAAGCGGTCGAGGATCGTCGCGGGACGATCGAGGCGGAAGGCCTGACAATCGACGCGAATTTGCCGAGCCAATCGGTGTGGGTGACGGGAGACGCGACGCGTTTGACGCAATCGATCGACAATCTGCTCGACAACGCGCGGAAGTTCACGCCGGCGGGGGGTCACGTAAGCGTCCGGATCACGCGCGATGCGGGAACCGGACAGGCCGTCCTGGTGATTGGCGACGACGGGATCGGCATCGAGCCAACATTGCTGCCACATATTTTCGACGTCTTTGCGCAAGCGGAGCAATCGTTGGACCGGACGCATGGTGGACTCGGGCTTGGACTCGCGGTAACGAAGGGGCTGGTCGAGCTGCACGGAGGGACGATCAGTGTCTCCAGCGCCGGCAAAGGTCGTGGAGCTGAGTTCACGATACGAGTTCCGTCTGAGGCAGAACCGGCGGTCATCTCGCATGTGACCTTCGATGCGCCCACCGCGACGGCGCCGTTGCGCGTGTTGATCGTCGAGGACAATGTCGATGCGGCGGATATTTTACGA
>Ga0207695_10005841_pt1 | contig 16173 bp, 20 predicted proteins | sample KBSC54metaG_FD_184354 | JGI IMG/M metagenome (GOLD analysis project Ga0207695, IMG submission 184354) | Corn rhizosphere microbial communities from Kellogg Biological Station, Michigan, USA - KBS C5-4 metaG (SPAdes) (version 2) | ecosystem: Host-associated > Plants > Roots > Rhizosphere > Soil... | reverse complement strand
GAACTCTATGCCTCTACCCGGGTCGATAAGCATCTGCTCTCCATTGCCCTCAAACCCCTTGTCAGCAGGGCCTCCCAGCCCGCAGGTATCACCTATTATGAGTTGTCTTATCTGCGGGAATTCTCCGCAGATTTAAAGCAGCTGCGCAACCAGGTCGATCTGGATACCTATACCATCCACTTTTTAAAGATTCTTTCCAATCAGCTCAAGGAAATTCCCTTCAATGAGTCCAGGACCAATGTCCTGCTCAATGTGGTCCTGCTTCATTACAACTTTAATTCCCCAGAGTACATCTCCTTCTGCGTGTTGAATTTGATGGAAAAACTAGATAGCTTGCCCAACCCGGAGGCAAAGGTGAAGGTGCTTCGGCTCTACATCCGGATGCTTCAACAGGTGATCATCCGCCCCGGCGCCTCTTTACTGCCCGGGGAACAGGCGCCTGTCAACCAACAAATCCGAGCCTTCATTGAAGCGGAGATCACCTACCAGGAGTCAAAACTCAATGGCCAGCCCGAAGGCCGATCTTTTGAGAAGATAGATACCGCGCTGTCCTCCTACGAACTGCCCGTGGTGGTGGAACTGCTTATAAAGGACGGCGTGATCACCGATACCAACCGGTCAAAAATTTACCGTGTCGTCTCAAATGCCTTTAACACCGTCGGCTCCGACGACGTATCAGCCGAAAGCCTGCGCAACAAGGGCAACCGCAACAACATGAAAGCATCCGCCATTCACGCGGTCCGGGTTAGGGTTATTAAGTGGCTGGAAATTATCCGCGGCTGGTAACCTGCAGCTTCCTCCTCTCTTCTTTTTAAGCCTGCAATGATCTTCTAACCGCAGCCACCCTGCAGGCTGCCCATACGCACGCCCTCTTCCCACCAGTAAACTGGCCGCTTTCCCCAATTTTTTGATTTCATAGTGCATTGAAGCCCAGCTACTCCCAGCTGGGTGCAGCCTTCCGTTGAACCTAGTCCCCATGGTAACAGGAACGCATATTCTTTTTTTTGTCCTTGGTTTTTTGATGGCCCCCCCAATCCCTGTACCGGCTTATCTTTTAAAATCTTGCCAATGGACAGGAACCTATCTCAACTCACCCTAGAGATGTTGGAGGTAACCGGCGCTATCTTAAAAAACGAAGGAAACTCTATTAGAGCCATCTCGACCAACATCGCCCAGATCAACGCTTATATTGAGCAGCTCAATCAATATCTGGACACCCATTCCTTTAAAGACGCCGCGGAGGAAATCAGTTTTTTTAAAGCCATCCGCCCGGAGTTTGATGGCCGCCTGCTGTTCTATGCCCGCCTGCTGCAATTTGAAAGCAAGTGCGAGATGGCATCCGCAGAACAAAAACTGCAATTCTACCAACAGGAGCGAAAGCGCATCAGCTTATTTTCCCAGCTGCACCGCGACTTTTTCCAGTACTTCTTACTGGAGTCCACCCACCTGGACCAGTATTACTATCTGCGTAATACCAACGACCAGCTGCCCTTTATAGACGGGGATTTCCCGCTGTTCTACGACAAGCGCTACTACGCCCGGATGAGCTTTAAGATCGCCTGCATCCACAGTCACCGGCTGATGCTGTCGTATCTAAACGACCAACACCGTGGCTTAGCTGGCGATAACAAGGCCAGTGTCCCACTGGGGGAAAAGCTCGTCTGGACCGGCTCCATCACAGCCCTGGCAGAACTGATCTATGGGCTGCAGGAATTTGGGGTCTTTAATAACACCAAGGTAGAAGTAAAAAAAATCGCGCGCTACTTCCAGGAAGTCTTCGGGGTTAAGATTGAGAACACGATCTACAAATACTATGAAGACATGCGGATCCGCAAAAAAAGCAGAACACCCTTTTTTGACAGCGTCCGAAATGCGCTCTTGCGGCGCATGGACGAAGATGACGAGAAAGCCCTTTAAATTTTATTTCCCCCAGCTACGGAAAGCTCACAGATTTCGCCTGCGCTGAAAGCCACTTTTGTGACGAAACAATGATTTAGTAATCGATAAAAATTACTCACATGCTCGTCAACAACATCTCGTGGGCGCAGTTTGCCACCTACTCCGCCGCCGGAATAGGTGTGTACTATGCCGGGTTGATACTCTTGCGCAAGATCAATGTGATCCCCCAGCGTAAGAGCAACCCGATGAGCCCTCCCAGCGAAAACAATGCTGTAAAAGAAAAAGTGTTCTGGCATCCGGAACCGGCGCCCTACGCACCTGCTGCTGCCAATGTTGCAGCGGCCGAAAGTGAAGAAGACACCGAGAACTGGGATCAGGAAGACGCAGAACAGGACCACAGCTTCGAGGCCCTCCAAATGCTGGCCAATGATATCGACCGCATCATCGGCGATCACATTAGCTATCCCGATAAAGCATCCATGATGGCCGAGATCAGCAAACACGTCATCCTGTACCCCATACTCAGCGATGTAGCTTTTAAATCAGCCATTGGAAATATCATCATCAAAGCAGCTAAGGTAGACCGTGATCTTGATATCACGCGCGCTGAAACTGACACCCTGTGGGAACAACCCGAATAGGGGTGAGAAGGTGCCCGGGCGGCAGTGAGAGACAGTAGGTGCGGGGTTACGGGCCCGCCCGGCCCTTTTCATTTTTTCATAAAGTTCTTTCTCAACATTTATCACCATCACATTTTAACGAGGTATGAAACGGTTTTGTGCGGTTAGAATAAAATGTGTGGGCCGAAAGTATTACTTAAGACTTTCCATCCTCACCCTTACAGTTCTTTTAAATCTTATTTCCCTTGCAGCTTATTGCCAGGATGGCGCCGCGGGCGTTACCAATGCAACGGACGAAGTAAAAAAATATTTCTCTATCGGCATCGACTTGATGTATGCCGTGGGCGCGGTTCTCGGGCTCATCGGGGCTACCAAAGTTTATACAAAATGGAATAGTGGCGACCAGGACACGTCCAAAGTGGCGAGTCAGTGGTTCGGCAGCTGCATCTTCCTGGTTGTGGTAGCCACTATCCTGCGCGGCTTCTTTAAAGTGGCCTAACTCCGCTATGAAAGATCGCCTGCGTGAACTGCTATTTGAATACATCACCCGGCAGGCACCAGAGCTGCTCATCAAGGGCCGCACCAAGGACCAGCTGGACCGTTTGTTATCCGGATCAATAGAACAGGTGAGCAGGATAGGAGAACAGCTTTTAACAAAAGGTTTACCGGTAGCCAGGATTGAGATTGTCTGCAGTGATTTACTCACCCGCAGCCTTCGACCATCCCGGTATCATTACATCGCCGGAATATTAGCAACGTATCAGCCAGGGCCATATGCGCGGTGGCGGGAGATGGGAACGCTTACCCTTCAGGTCAGCCGCCTCATCGACCTATGCGAGCCGACATTTTCAAAGTTTGCATTTAGGCCTGCAACCGCAGCGGACGAGGTACTAAGGTTGGCCATTTGTGAGATAGTTGAAACCTACGTCCATGGCCCTGGCTAGTACTTATGCTTTAAAAACTGCTTCTCTCTTATTCCTCTCCAATTACTCCTCTGAGCGGGCTGGGTGTTATACCCTCCCGCTCTTTTAAAAAACTTCATTTTATGTCCAACACCATTTATACGATCAACCGTGGGATCAATAAGCCCATCGAGTTCAAAGGGCTCAAGGGTCAGTATATCTCCTACCTGGCCATCGGCCTGGTTTGCCTGCTCTTAATTTTTGCAGTAGGCTATATTCTTGGCATCCCGCCTTACCTGTGGGTGGCCATGACGCTGGCCATGGGTTTTGGCCTTTTTTCCCTCACGTTCAAATACAGCCACCAATACGGCCAGTACGGACTTATGAAAAAAGCTGCCCAGCGTCAAATCCCTTCCGCCATAGTGTGCCACCGGCGCCAGACATTCCTGTCCCTGCGTGCCAGCAGGCCTGACGGTTCCCTTGCTAACAAATAAATCCAACACCGCCATGGAACAATTAATAGATACGGTACTGCTGGCCGGAGATCGTTTCGGCGTTGATTTACGCCGGGGCGGCCTGGTATCGGAAGCCACAGGGGAGCAGTTGCTGCCCTTTCAAAAAATGGAGCCCCTTGTCACGGGTAGCGGGATAGCCACACACCGGCGCATACTCTATGACACCGAAGCAAAGGACTTCTATGTCATAGAACCAACCCGCGTCATCCTTCCGCCGACGGTAAAGCTGCTGGAGATACCTCACGAACAATTCATAGGCGGGACCAACCGCCAGGTGCCCGACATCGTAAAGCTGGACTTCGTCGATTTTACGTCGGCCGGCATATACGGGGCCCGGGAAATTCCCCGGCAGAAAATCTTCGGCACTGAGTTTTTTGTCGATACCATGAAGCTGGAGTTGCGGCAGGTAAATAACCCGAAAAACAGGATCTCCTTCGAGGATTTTTCAATGAACCAACACCAGATATACTTCGACTACCATCTGCAGTACAAAAATGTTCCCAAGCCGGAAGATATCTATTCCCCCCATACCACCACTGCCTGGCTGCCCCTCTTTAGTGATATGGACGCCGTAGTCTGGCAACGCATTCAACGATCACAGGTAGAGATCGACCAGATGCTCAACAACACGGCTCCTGCTGCAACCCATAAGCCGCGCAAGATGGATCCCGATCCCGGCAAACAGCAGCGCACAGGGGCCAGCCGCTAATTCTCCTCACCCGCAAACGCATTACTCTCCATGGACCAAACATATTTAGACGTAAGCCTCGCCGGAGACATTTACCGGGTGTCCGATGATCGGACGGCGCTGCAGTATACAAAGGACCCTTCTAAATCCATATCCTTCTCCGACATGGAGCGGCATAAAACCGAGTCGCCCATGGTGCTGGTCAGGTTCTTATATGATACAAAGACCAAAAGCCTGTACAATCCTGAGAAAATACCGTCCAAGCTACCCGCCGAGGTCAAATACGTGGAGTTTCCCGACCTGCTGTTTTTGAATCCGAGACTGGGAGCTAAAGCCTTTGGAGAAGACCCGGCAGAAGTACTGCGCAATCTACCCAAAGATGGTGGCAGGGTCATTTATCCTGCGGGGCTTATACCACGCACCGAGATAGATGGTAAGCAATATCACCTGGACTCCGAAAAAATGGAATTCCGGCGCGTCAACGATCCCAATGACGTGATAAAAATTGACTCTATCATCAAGCTCTCCGATTCGGTCCTCCGAAAAATTCTGGAAGCGCTGTTCAAACCACCACCGCCACCGCGGCCCCCTCGAAAGCGGGATGACGAAGGCCCATCCCGCGGTCCCGGTGGGTTATAGCTCGCCAGCCGGCTAGATCGCTTAACACCCGCCACCATCAAAGACTTACAGGCCGCCCATTTACCACTTTTAATAATTCGTTCCCTATGTTATTTGTTATATTAATCATCGCCATCATCATCGCGGCCGGCGTCCTGCTGCAGCTGCGCGACCCCCAGGCAAAAATTGTTGCCTTGGACAAATGGTTTCCGATTTCAAAAATCGAAGGCGACTGCCTGATCTCCCGCCAGGGGGATGCCACGCTGGCCTTCGAGCTCACGCTGCCCGAGATTTTCACTCTCTCCACCGAAGAATACGAAGCACTGCATCATACTTGGATCCGTGCCATTAAGGTCCTTCCCCCCGGCACCGTGCTGCATAAGCAGGACTGGTTCATGGAAGATAAATTCCGCTCCGACCCGGAAAAGGAAAAATCTTTTCTACAGCAAAGCAGCGACAACTTCTTTAATGAACGGCCCACCATGGAGCATCGTTGCTACCTGATGCTGACGCGCAAAGCACCCAAACGTCGGGTGGCCACTTCCATGTTTTCCAGCTTACTCAAACCTACCCTGGTGGCGCCAGAGGTCATCGATGCCCAAACGTTCGCCGAATTTACGGACAAGGCCAGCCAGTTCGAGCGCCTGCTATCCGAAGGTGGGTTTATCACCGTGCGCAAAATGAACACCGACGAGCTGGCGGGCACTGAAGACAAGGCCGGCCTGCTGGAACGATACTGCTTTCTGCTTAATCGTAATGAGCAACCCCTGATGCGCGACATCAGCTTCAAACCGGAGTGGAAGATTGGTGAGCAGTTCTGTCAGTTGTACTCCCTGGCCGAAATGGAGGACCTGCCCTCCCAATGCGCCTCCCGGCTCACCTACGACCGGTACTCTACCGACAAATCCAAATATCCGGTCGGTTTTGCTGCCTTCATCGGTCAGCTACTCCCCGGCAACCACATTTATAATCAATTCATCACCATAGAGGATACCCAAAAGGTGCTCAAGAAGCTGGAAGCCAAACGCCGGCGGCTGCAATCCCTTTCTGCTTATAGCCGGGAAAATGCCATTGCCCGCGACGCCACCAACGAGTTTCTCAATGAGGCCATCAGTCAACAGCGACAGCCGGTCCGCGCCCACTTCAATGTCATGCTCTGGACAGACGACAAAGAACAACTCAAGGACCTGCGCAATAAGGTCAGCGCCGCCCTGGCCCAGATGGACGCCAATCCCCGCCAGGAAATGGTGGGCGCCCCCCAACTCTACTGGGCAGGCCTTCCTGGTAACGCCGGCGACATCCCTGACAACGAATGTTTTGACACTTTCACAGAACAGGCCACTTGCTTCTTTGCCCAGGACTCCAGCTACCGGGATTCCGTCAGCCCCTTCGGGATTCGCCTGGTAGATCGCCAGTCCGGCAAACCGGTATGGGTGGACATATCAGATGAGCCCATGGGTAAGACCACGGCCAACAGAAATAAGGCGGTTGTGGGCTCATCAGGATCTGGAAAGTCGGTATTTATGAACCACTTAGTAAGAAGCTATGTGGAACAGGGCAGCCATATTGTCCTCATCGACGTGGGCGGTAGCTATACCGGTGTATGCCAGCTGCTGGGCGGCTACTATTTCTCCTATACAGAGGAAAAACCCATCACTTTCAACCCTTTCTACGTGGCGGAAGGAGACACGATGGATACGGAGAAAAAGGAAAGCATTAAAACGCTCATCTTGAGTCTTTGGAAAAAAGATGACGAAGTCTTTAAACGAAGTGAGTATGTAGCCCTCTCCAATGCGCTCAATCTTTACTTCGAACACCTGGACCGGCATCCGGAGGTATTTCCTTGCTTCGATACCTTCTATGATTTCCTTCGGGACAGTTACGTCTCTGTACTGCAAGAAGAAAACGTAAAAGAAAAGCACTTTGATATTGACAATTTCCTCTATGTGCTGCGGCCATTCTACCGGGATGGTGAATTCGGGTACCTGCTTAATGCTAAGGAGCGGCTCAATGTTTTCCACCAGCGCTTAATCATCTTCGAACTTGACAATATCAAGGATCACCCCATCCTCTTCCCGATTGTAACGCTGATCATCTGCGAGCTATTCATATCCAAGATGCGCAAACTCAAAGGCATCCGTAAGGTTATCGTCATAGAGGAAGCCTGGAAGGCGATCACCAAGAGCGGCATGGCGGAGTTCATGCGCTACCTGTATAAAACCGTCCGCAAATTCTTTGGGGAGGCGGTGGTGGTCACCCAAGAACTGGACGACGTGATCAACAGCCCTATCATCCGCGAAGCCATCCTCAATAACGCGGACTGCAAGATTTTGCTCGACATGCGAAAGTTTGCCAACAAGTTCGATCAAATCCAAAATACCATGAGCATGCCCGACAAAGGCAAGCCGATGGTACTGAGCCTCAACAAAAGCAATGATCCCAGTCGCAAATACAGAGAGGTATACATAGAACTGGGTGGAACCAACATGAAGGTGTACGGCTTTGAGCCCAGCCCCGCAGAATATTATGCCTACACCACCGAAGAAAAAGAAAAGCTGCTGGTCCAGCAATACACCGCTCAGCAGGGTGGGGACATGAAAAAAGGCATTCGCGCCTTGCTGGCAGACCAGCGCAGGAATTGACCCTCCCTTTCGATCCTGTTTCTTTTCTAATGATTTAATCCAGTATCCGATGAGCCAGATTATTATGGACGCCATCAAACAATATAAACCTGTAAAAGTCCTGCTGCTTTTCTCCGGCGGTCATGACTCCCTTTGCAGTGTTCACTACAGCGCTTGTTTCCTAACCTCCATCGGGGTTGACTTCATCGTGTATCACGGCAATACCGGCATAGGCATTAGACAGACCCGGGAATTTGTACATGCAGTAGTGAAGCGCTTCGGGTGGGCTTATTATGAAGGGCTTCCCCTGCCAGGTCAAACCTACGAGGATATTGTCCGCAAATATGGATTCCCAGGGCCTACCCTCCAGTCCCACCGGTACATGTACATCCGTCTGAAGGAAAGGGCCCTTCGCAAGTACGTAACCCATCATTGTAAATCTTCTCCGTATGCACGGGAAAATGTGCTGCTGCTTACTGGGGTGAGACAATCGGAAAGCAAAATTAGGATGGGTTATAAGGCGCACACCCAAAAGCAAAACAGTCACATCTGGTCCAACCCGATTTTTTATTGGAGCAAAGAGGACTGTGAAATATACCTGGAGCACAATAACCTCCCACGTAATCCTGTAAAAGACGCCATCTGCATCAGCGGTGAATGTTTATGCGGCGCCTTTGCGGGCAGGGAAGAATGGGCCGAAATAAGTCACCGCTATCCGGAAGCGGCCCAGGAGATTGAACGCCTCCACAAAATTGCCATTGCCAACGGACATCCTTGGGGTTGGGCTTCCGGCCCTCAGCAATATTACAAACATCATCCTCCAAAACAGGCCGCCATGTTCATGTGCGTGGGATGCGAAGAAAGACGCATCACCTCCCACGAAGATGACACCTCCTTAAATACAGAGCCATGAATAAGAGATTCCTTTTTATGCTGCTGCTGGCATCCTCCCTGTCGGTGATACCTGTTCAACAGGGCCATGCGCAGGCCATCGCCGAAATCATCCGCGAAGCCATCGTAAAGGTCATTAAGGCAGTGGACCTGATGATCCAGCGCCTGCAAAACGTTACCATCCAGCTGCAGAACGCCCAGAAAGCCATTGAAAACGAGCTCTCTAAGTTGAAGTTACAAGAGATCGCTGACTGGGGCGAAAAGCAACGACAGCTTTTTAAGACCTACTACGATGAGCTCTGGCATGTGCGCTCCATTATTATGTACTACCAGCGGGTAAAAGACATCGTTAACAAGCAGGCCCAGATCGTATCAGAATACAAGTCCGCCTTTAGCCTTTTCCAGAAAGACAAACATTTCAGCGCCCAGGAGCTGGAGCACATCTCTGACGTCTACCTCGGCATCCTTAACCAGAGCGTCAAAAATGTAGAAGAACTCACCATGGTGATCAATTCCCTGACCACCGAAATGAGCGACGCCGCACGCCTGGCCATGATCGGCCATGTAGGCCAGGCGGTAGATAACAACCTGGCGGACCTGCGCACCTTCACCCATCAAAATAAACTCCTCAGCCTTCAGCGATCCAAAGATGCTTCCGACATGGAAACCGTGCGCCAGCTCTATGGCCTTCCTTGATGGCCCCGGGGATCTATTTGCAAAATCCAACTTCATTAAACGTGTGCATATGAAAACGCAACAGCCCGACCAATTTGATGACGTCGCATTTCGTAAATCGCTTTCCAGCGAACAGGCTTTCGATCACCGTACACAAAAAGGTATGCAGCCCGTCATTGATATCGCCGGTTATCCTTATTACCTCAACGTCCGCTGGAACATCCTTGAGCCCCGGCTGATCATAGGGGAAATGAAAGTGCGCCCTACCATTCACCTGGACAAAGACTGCTTCTACGATGACCAAACCGATAAGTTCGTCCTGTACTACGATACCAAAAGGCAGGAGCCCTTCGATGTGCCAACAGGCATCACCACGCTTCCAAAAAACGTAGTCTTCGTCAAAATTCCCAACACCTACGAGGCCGATCCCGTAGGCATGGCCAGGGAGGATGGAAAGAGCGACCCGCGGTACTACCTGGAAAAATTTCCCATCCAGCTCCATCACACCGCCGAGATCATCGAGCTCAAAAACTCCCCGCTGATGGACGAGATCAAAGCAAACAAGGCAAAACAATCACAACACCGATCCCCTCGTAGGCGGGTGGATCCGGGCCCACAAGGCAAGAAAAAATCCTGACGCTCCTCCCATCACCATTTAAAACGTACCGCGATGAAACACCTTTTTTTTATGCTGATCGCCAGCATGCTCCTGCTGGCACCAGCCACCACCCATGCCCAGACATTTTCTGAATGGTTTTTCCAGAAGAAGACCCAAAAGAAATACCTATTAAAACAGATCGCCTTACTGGAGACCTATCTGCAGGAAGTCAAACAGGGATACGACATCTGCAAAGATGGCCTGAACCTGATCCACCAGATCAAAAACGGTGAATTCGATCTGCATAACGCCTATTACAACTCCCTTAAGACCGTCAATCCGAAGATCAAAGGATTCTCAGCCGTCGCCGGCATCCTCTCCAATGAACTCTATGTCCTGAGCACGATCAAGGGCGCCGGCAAAGTTCAGGGTGTTGGTACGCTGCCTGGTGACCTGCAGTCTTCCCTTGACAATACTCGACAGCGGGTCGGCGATGACTGTGATCGGGTGATCTCCGAAACCACGGACCTGGTCACCAGCGGCACCTTTTCGATGACCGACGATGCCCGACTAAAACGCATTACCGCCCTTTTTGATTATTCCCGGCGCCAGGTATCCTTCGTCCAGTCCTACCGCATGCAACTTAACCTGCTGCTGCAGAGCCAACAACAGGACCGCCACGACATGGAAGAATGGCAACTCTGGCAAGGCATGAATTAACCGGCCCTGCGCCGTACACCAGCAAATACGTACACCATGAAAAAGATACTCCTCCTTTCTTTCGTGCTGCTCCTCAGCTTGGGCGCATCCTTGCCAGCCCGGGCCCAGGAAGCCGAGATCGAACAGCTGCTGCTCAATGTGGAAAAACTCGCAGAACTCAAAAGCATCCTACAGAAAATGTACGATGGCTATAAAATTTTGACGGAAGGTTATGAAAAGGTAAAACAGATCACCTCCGGCAATTTCAACCTGCATGAAGTGTTCCTCGATGGCCTTTACCTGGTTAGCCCCCAGGTGCGCAAATACCACCGGGTGCCGGACATTATCGAGGCCGAGGCCACCATCCTCAAAGAATACAAATCCACTTTCGGCAAGATCAAAAATACCGGCGCCTTCTCTGCTGATCAATTGAACTACGTACAGGGCATCTACAACAATGTACTGGATGGCAGTCTTAAAAATCTCGATGACTTGACCATGATCCTGACCGATTCCAAGACCCGGATGAGCGATGATGAGCGCCTGTCGGCCATCGACCGCATCTACGCCAATATGCAAAAGCACTTGGTATTCCTGCGCGACTTCAATAAGCAAACCAGCGTCACTGCGCTGCAAAGCCTCAAGGAAAAAAGTGACCTGCAAACCATCAATAACCTATACAACAAATAAACTCTTACCACTATGAGCAAATATCTCCCACCCTTACTGCTGTTGTCGGTGGCCCTGCTGGTACCAACACTCGGGTTTTGCCAGAGTGGTCTTGCCCAGGACCTGCGCGGGTTGCACAAGGTACTGGCCGATCTAAAAGATGAATTTAAACCCATGATCGGCCAACTCAGTGGTATCGGGCAGGCCATCGCCGGCTTTGCCGCCACCATGTATATCGGCGCCCGTATATGGAAAAGCATCGCCAACGCGGAAGCCATTGACTTCTACCCACTTTTTCGCCCGTTCGTATTGACATTTTGCATCCTTCGCTTTTCGATGATCATCGATGTGATGGAGGGCCTGTTATCTCCAACGGTCACCGGCACACAGGCCATGGTAGACAACACCAATGCATCCATCCAGAAGCTGATGGAAAAACGCCGTCAGCAACTCGACACCAGTCGCGCCTATCAGATGTATGAGTCCAACAACGGGGAAGGCAACAAAGACCTTTGGATGCTCTACACCCAGGGAGGCCAGGACAATGATGATTTTTTTGGTATCGGTAGCGATATCAAATTCTCTATGGCCAAGGCTTATTACAATTTAAAAAACTGGTTTAAGAACCTGTTATCCATGCTGCTGGAAATACTCTATGAGGCGGCGGCACTCTGTATTAATACCATCCGAACGTTCAACCTGGTCATCATGGCCCTGATTGGGCCCATCGTCTTTGGCCTCGCGGTCTTTGACGGCTTCCAGCATACCCTGACGGTCTATCTGGCCCGCTATGTCAACTTCTATATGTGGTTGCCTATCGCCAATATCCTGGGAGCCTTACTCGGAAAAGTTCAGGAAGGCATGATAAAACTCGACATCGCACAAATCAGCCAATACGGCGATAGCTTTTTTACTACTGCCGACGTGGGCTACATCGTCTTTATGATTATCGGCATCGTATCCTATTTCACCATCCCCAGCATCAGCGCCATGATCATCAATCCAGGTGGCGGATCCCCGATCACCTCCAAGATCGGTGGTATGGGCCGCTCTGCCGTCGGCATGGGTGTAGGGATGGCCACTGGCGGTGCTGGTATGGCCGCCGGCATGGCCGCCGATACATTCGGCGACATCAACACCTTCATGACCACCGGAGCCTCCGGCGCCGGTACCGCCTCCGATTACTTCAAGGATAAACTCTCCGGCTGATACCCCGGCAAAACACCTTGTACCCTAAGATAGCATTAACTGTGAAGCATGAAATAAGTGAAGTATGATAAAGCATCTTAAAAATATAGACACCGCCTTTAAGCACATCCGGCTGTTTTCCATCGTGTTCCTTTTCTGTACTGCCGCCCTGGATTGCTATATAGTATTTGCCAGCTTTCAACAACTCAACAGGGCCAACCAACGGGTGATCGTTATTGCCAACGGCAAAGCCTTCATTGGTATGGAAGGGTCCCGCAAAGACAACGATAGCGTCGAAATAAAAGACCAGATCATCACCTTTCACGAAGACTTCTTTAACCTGGTCCCAGATGAAAAGGCCATCGAGAAAAGCATGGAGAAAGCCACCAACCTGGCAGACCGCTCCGCCCAGAATCAGTATGACCAACTCCGGGAGAAAGGGTATTACACCAGCCTTATCGCCGGCAACGTAAGCCAACAGGTAACCTGCGACAGCGTTGTACTGGACCTGCAAAGCGATCCCATTCATTTCACCTACTACGGTATTCAAAAGATCACACGCCCCAGCGCGGTCATCACCCGCAGCTTGGTTACGGAAGGCTATATCCGTGATCTCCAAAAAAGGTTTGACAACAATCCTCATGGCTTTTTGATCGAGCGCTGGCAGACCATTGAAAACAAAGACCTCAGTGTTAAAAAACGTTTGCCATGAAAAAGAAACCATCCGCAGACGCCCTCCAGGAGCCTTCTGCGCCTCGTCAACTACTGCGCAAAACCAGCCACCGGTTGCAGTCCCGGTGGGCTGAATATATGGGCGCAAAAACCGCCCATTGGAACCGGAAGAACAAGCTGCTATTCCTGGCGGCCATCTGCATCATTGGCGGCGGCATCAGTACGCTCGAATTTATAAATGCCCTCCATCCTTCCCCCGTGGTGCATACCGCTCCGGCAGAGGCCATCACGCCGGCGCCACTCTACCTGCCCCGGCTCGTTCCCCCGCCAGCCAACGACAGCGCGATATGGAAAAAGTTCCATCACCTGGTGGACAGCCTACGCACCACCCCGGAGGGCAGAGAGCGCCTGCAGCAATATCTGGATAACCATCCCGGCATCTTAGACAGCATCGCCTATATCGAAAAGGGGATGCATTAATTATTACCAATAAAAAATGATGTGTTATGGAAAGTGTGGAAGAACGGAAAAAGAAATTTTTAATGGTAGCACCGCTGATTGTGATACCCTTTATCGCATTACTGTTTTATTCCCTTGGGGGCGGAAGGGCCGATCCGCTTGCCGTCAAAGCCGATACCACCCATGGGCTGAATGCAGAGCTGCCATCCCCGCAGCTGGCCAACGATGGCGGCATGGATAAACTGAGCCTTTACCATAAGGAAGAAAAGGATCATCAAGACTCCATCCTTCATCACCGGGACCGCAGCGATACGGTCTTTATTCCTTCGCTGGAATCTGGCGGTGTCGTGGAATCTCCCTTTTCACCCGGCCCCACCAGCGACGGCGCCAAAACAGCAGGATCCACCACAGCTGCAACAGCGGTCACGCTGGCTACCGGCTACCGCCGCCCTCCTCCGTCCACCGAAGAACAGTTATCCCAGAAGGTAGCCAGCCTGCAGGACCTGCTGGCCAAGCATGCGGCCGATACGCTGGCCCCGCCACCCATGGTGCAACCCAGACGAGACTCAGAAGCAGAAAGCCGGATTGCTATGCTGGAGGCAATGTTACAACAACAGACCCCAGAAGCGACGGGCGACGCAGGACCAGGAGGGTCCGATTTGAAAAAAATGGACGGCATCCTCAATAAGGTCCTCGACATCCAACACCCGGAATTAGTGCAGGAGCGCATCCGCCAGGCTTCCGCCCAGCAAAAGGGTAAGGTAATGGCTGTCGCCGCACAGCAGACACCCATGGTCTCTGACCTGTTGCAAACGCCTGCCCAAGCACTATCCGTGCGAACGCCAGCAGCGAGTGCCGCTTTCTTCGAACTGGAAGACGAGTCCTCACCTGCGACTACTACCAACACCATCGCTGCGGTGATCCACGAAGGCAGAACGGTCACCGCTGGCGCAACTGTTAAAATCCGCCTCCAGCAAGACATCTACATCCAGGGGACCCTTATTCCCCGCGGCAATTTCGTGTACGGCAAATGCAGCTTTTCCGGCGACCGTATGCTGGTCAACATCAGCTCTATCACTTACCAGGGCAATGTTTATCCAGTATCCCTTTCGGTGTACGACACTGGCGGCATGGTAGGCATCTCCATCGATGCCAGCCTAAACCAGGACGCTGTTAAAGACGGTACCCAGCAAGGCATTCAGGCACTCTCCATGGGCACCATGGACCCTAGCCTGGGCGCGCAAGCTGCCAGTGCCGGCATCGAGGCCGCCAAACACCTGATCACCAAAAAAGTGCAAATCGTTAAAGTCACCCTAAAGGCCGATACGCCCATCATGCTGGTAGACAGTAAAAGTCTCAACAATTAAATAACTCCTCAAATCAACTATTATGTGTGCGAAAGATTTAGTGAAACGGGTATTAATAGCTGCGCTGCTGGCCTTTACCCAATGGCAATCCGCCCAGGCCCAAGCAGTACCTTCTCTGACCATACCTCCCACCGACCTGCAAATTACCGCTTGGGAGACCACCACGCTGATGTTTTCGGCGCCGATCAAAAGTGTAGACCGAGGCTCGGCCGCCATCGTCTGCAAAACCATCAAAGGCATTGACAACATCCTCAAAGTAAAGGCGGTGGATTCGAGCATGACCCCCACCAATCTTACGGTCTATACCACCGATGGCCATATCTACTCCTTTATCGTGAGCTACGTGCCATATCCGACCAACCTGGTACAAGGCTTTGGAAGCGACGGCGGTACTATTCCCATGTTATTTACGGGCGCCCAACATACTGACATGGATATCCGGCGCCTGTCAGACAGCCTGGTTAACACCATCGGGATCCGCCACCGGCCGCGCGCCAAAGGCAACAATGGCATGCACCTGGTCATGAGTGGCACCTACTTGTCAAAAGACCTGCTGTTTTTACAGTTTAAACTCTCCAATTTCTCCCGGGTACGGTACGACATCGACTTTATCCGGTACTACATCAGTGACCGGCATCAGCAAAAACGCACCATCCGCATTGAAAAAGAAGTTAAGCCGCTATTTGTGGCCTACAGCCAGTCCGAAGGCGTCATCCGGGGCCATGCCGTCGGGGTAGTGGCCGCCTTTGACAAGTTCACCATTGCAGACAAAAAGCAATTTATCGCAGAGGTGTATGAGTACAACGGCGACAGAAGGTTGATATGCCGGGTCAAAGGTCGACAGTTACTCAAAGTCACCCCCTTATAGGTTACCACCCACAGGTATCATTTATTAACGCCTTCAATCTTGTTTTATGGACACACCAACAAAACCGGTCAACAGGGTAGATGCTGACCTGAAAACGTGGGAAAAACTCGAGCAGTACTTCGCAAAGCGGTACGGCCCTGATGTATTCAATGATCGCCATTCTCAGAAGGTGAAAAAAGATATGTACAAGCATATCATCCGCAAATATGCGGGGCAGCCCAAAA
>Ga0207695_10005838_pt1 | contig 16188 bp, 18 predicted proteins | sample KBSC54metaG_FD_184354 | JGI IMG/M metagenome (GOLD analysis project Ga0207695, IMG submission 184354) | Corn rhizosphere microbial communities from Kellogg Biological Station, Michigan, USA - KBS C5-4 metaG (SPAdes) (version 2) | ecosystem: Host-associated > Plants > Roots > Rhizosphere > Soil... | reverse complement strand
CCCGGGTCGTCACGCGCACGCGGTCGTAGGGACTCCAGGGCGAACTCGCCCGCAGCATCGCCTCGTAGTCGGCGCGATCGGGGACGGCCGGGACCGGCTGGCCGTGCTCGATCAGGCACCGCCGGAGCACCGTGAGGTCGTAGGAGTACAGCGCTGCCTCGTCCCGCCGCGGCAGGCGCAGCCGGCGCGTGTCGATCGGCGTCGCCGCGACGCAGCCCTGCACGAGTTGGGCGGCGCGGTCCGGTGCCGTGAACGGGTCGTCGCGGATGGAGAAGTTGCCGACGATCCCGTACTCGATCTCCAGACCGGAGGTTCCGTGCGGCGGGGCGATGCGGACCGCGAGGAATCCGCCGCTCTCGCGCTCGACGCAGCGCTCGATGACGCCCCCGGCCTGATTCGTGGTCCAGAGCTGCGTCCAGCCGTCCGCGGCGATCGGCACCCCGTTCCGGATCGCGGTCTGCCGCGCCTGAGCGAGAGCGGCCCGCTCCACCGCGTCGGGCGCCGTGCGCGGATGCGGCGTCGCGGTGCATCCGGTCGCGAGCGCGAGGAGCAGCAGCGCCAGCGGCACCGCCGTCGCTGCCGCTCCGATTCGCATTCGCACGGGTCGAGCGTGTCACACCGGGCGCCGCGTCACACCGGGCGCCTGTCACATCAGGCTGCCGCTGACCCCGTCCGACCGCGGCTGCGTCCGGCTCGCCGCGGCGACGCGCGGCACGACGTCCACCAGGGTCGTGTGCTTGGGCGCCCGGCCGTCTCCCGCTGTCCTGCCGCGCAGCCGTCGGCCCGCCCAGGGGCGCACGTGCGTCCAGAGCCAGGCGGGGGTGCTGATCCTGCTGACCTGCGCCTCGGGTGCGTCCTCGTGCACGAGAGCGTCCAGCGCGCCGAGCTCGCCGGCTCCGGGGACTCCGAGCGCGACGGCGGCGCGATACGACAGCACCCGGTGCCCGTACGAGCTGAGGTGCACCCGGTCGGCGGCCCACATGCGTTCGTCGAGGCGATCCGGATCCCGGGTGACGTCCAGCAGCATCGACTCCGTCTCGGCGGCGACCGTGCGCAGCTCGGCGGCCAGCCGGACGGTGCGCCTGCTCAGGATGCGCAGCAGCGGCCACGGCGCCACGAACGGCGTCACGATCAGCACGTCGGCCCCCGAGGCGCGCAGCCGCGCCACCCCATCCTGGATCCGCGCTGCGATGCGTTCCGGGTGCCGCCCGCTCAGCGCCACGTCGTTCGCGCCGATCAGCACGGTCACCAGGTCGGCGCGCAGCGCGATGGCGTGCGGGACCTGCCGCTCGAGCAGGTCGGCGACCGTCCGGGTGCGCACGGCCAGGTTGGCGTAGCGCAGACGCTTCGGCGGCGTGCCGAGCTGCTGGTCGCCCACGCCGACGAGGAGCATCGACAGCCGGTCGGCCCAGCCGCGCAACTCGCCCGGCGCCTGCCGCGAGTCGTCGCAGAGACCTTCGGTGAGCGAGTCGCCGAGGGCGACGTAGCGCTTCCATGCGCGCGGCGCGATCAGCGCCGCGTGAGGAGCCGACTGAGCCGTCGCCTGCGCAACACTCTCGGCAGAAAGGATCGAGAGCGGCCGCGTCCCTTCGCGTACCGCGATCGCATCCCGGTAGTGACCGAGCAGCTCGTCGCCGAGCCGGGACCAGCTGCGGTGCAGCACCGACTCCCGTGCCGCGGCGGCGAAGGCGCGGCGCTTGGCGGCGTCGCCCACGAGATCGGCGACCCGCGAACGCAGCTCCCCGAGATCGCCCGGCGCGTACAGCCAGCCGGTTCGGCTGTTCTGCACCAGGTCGAGCGGACCGCCGCGTCCGGTGGCCACCACCGGGACCCCGCTGGCGAGCGCCTCCTGAATGGTCTGGCAGAACGTCTCGTTCTCACCGGGATGCACGAACACGTCGAAGCTGGCGACGGCTTCGGCCAGCTGATCGCCGCCCAGGAAGCCGAGGAATGCGGCATCCGGAAGCAGCCTCTCCAACGCCGCGCGGCTCGGGCCGTCGCCGACGATGACCAGCCGGGTGTTCGGGATGCCGGCCAGGGCCGCCAGGTCCTCGACCTGCTTCTCGGGGGCGAGCCTGCCCACGTAGCCGACGATCGTCTCGCCGTGCGGGGCGACCGTCGCGCGCCACGGGGTGCTGCGCCGCTCGGGCCGGAAGCGCACGCTGTCCACGCCGCGCGCCCAGAGCCGCAGCCGGTCGACCCCGGCCGCGCGCAGCTCGGCGATCGCCGCAGAGCTCGGCGCCAGCGTCAGCGTCGCCCGGCGGTGGATGCGCGCGACGTGCTGCGCGAGCGCCGGCTGGGCCGCCGGCATCCCGTAACGCTGCGCATAGCCGGGGATGTCGGTCTGGTAGATCGCGACCGTCGGGATGCCGAGACGGTCGGCAGCGCGCAGCCCCTGCCAGCCGAGCACGAACGGCGAGGCCAGGTGCACCACGTCCGGCGCGAAGTCGCGCAGGATCGCCGTCAGCAGCCCGGCGCGGGCGAAGGTGACCCGCACCTCCGGATAGGAGGGCAGGCCGACCGAGCGCAACAGCGACAGCTCGGAGCCATGGGGTCCGATCACGTCGTCGACCGGGTTGGCGCGTTCCAGCAGCGTGCCGCGCGGCGCGATGACCCGGGTCTCGTGCCCCTGCGCCTCGAGATGGCGCAGCACCTGCAGCAGCGAATGGGTGACCCCGTTCATGTGGATGAGCGACGATTCGGCGACCAGGACGACTCTCACGCACCCAGGATCGTCGGCGCGCAGCCTCGCGTCGCGTTGCGACGGCTGACCGCACCGAGGATTCACGCGGTGTCCGTCGGCCGTTCTCCGTGACGCCGCCTGCTCCCCGGATCGTTGCCCGCCGTTCACCGTCGTCGACCATGCTTCGGGAGTGTCCGAGGCCTGGCTGCACACGGTCGCCGCATCGCCGTGGCTGTATCCCGTGCTCTACCTGCTGGTGGTCGGCGACGCCTTCCTGGTCGTGCTTCCCAGCGAGACCTTCGTGGTCGCGCTCGGGGTGCTGTCGGCGGCGACCGGGCAGCCGCCGCTCTGGGGCGTCATCCCGGTCGCGGCGCTCGGCGCGCTCACCGGCGATCTGCTCTGCTATCGGATCGGGCGATCCGTCGGCCTGGACCGCTGGCGCTGGCAGCGCTCCGCGCGCGTGGCCCGCGCGGTCGAACGCGCACGCGTCGGGGTGCACCGGCGGCCCGCCGCGCTCATCCTGACCGCTCGTTACATCCCGTTCGCGCGGATCGCCGTGAACCTCGCGGCCGGCGCCACGCGACTGCCGGCTCGGGTCTTCCTGCCCCTGGCCGCCGTCGCGGGCACCGCATGGGCGGTGTACAACGCCGTGATCGGCGCCGTCGTCGGACGCCTGGTGCCCAACCCGGTGATCGCCGTCGTGATCTCGGTCGTCATCGCGCTGGTGGTCGGAGCGACGGTCGACGCGATCGGTGCGCGCCTCAGCCGCGCTCGGCCCCACCGCGTCAGGCCACGCGGCGTCAGGGCCACCCGCTCTGCGCGGTCTCAGCGGTCAGAGGCCGCTGACCCGTGACGTGCGCGTCGATGATCGGCGGGAGCGCCGGGCACGCGTCAGACAGGGCGTACCAGGCGCGGCGGTTCTCCACCACGACGAGGTCATAGGCGCTCCATGGCGCGTTCGCTCGCAGCAGGCTCTCGAAGCGCACCCGGCTCGGCATCCGGGGCACGGTCTGACCGTGCGCGAGCAGGCAGCGGCGCAGCACCGTGAGGTCGTAGGAGTAGAGGGCGTCCCGATCCTGCTCCGGCACGAGCCAGAGCCGGGCGTCGATCGGATACGCGGCCACGCAGCTGTCGACGAGTCGGCCCACGGCACGCTGGTCGGTGAAGTCGCCGAGCGCGCTGAGCGCCGAGATCGTGCCCTGGTATCCGTCGCCTCTGAGCACCGCATCGGACTGGCGCGCGACGGGAGCCGCGTGGAAGTCGAGCAGTCCCCCGCTGCCCTCGTAGACGCAGTGCGCGATGGCCGCGCCGGCCTGGTTCGGCGTCCAGAGCTGGGTCCAGACGTCCTCGGCGATCGGGACCCCGTCGCGCATGGCCGGATGCTGGGCGCCGGCGAGGGCGGAGCGTTCCAGCTGGTCCGGGGTGGTGCGCGGCGCCCGGACCGGGGCGGCCGCGCTGCACCCCGTCACGAGGGCGAGCAGCACGGCGGCGACGGCGACCGCGACCGTGGGCAGGGTGAGGTCGTGCATCCGGGAACGCGTATGCCGCGGCATGCTCAGTCCTCCGAGACCGAGCCGGCGAGGGATGCCGGGAGCGCCGGGCAGGCATCCGAGAGCGCGTACCAGGCGAATCGCGTCGAGACCGACACCGTGTCGTAGGGACTCCAGGGATGCCGATCACGCAGGCGCTGCTCGAAGTCGACGCGCGACGGCATCCGGCTGACGTGATATCCGCGGGCGAGCAGGCAGGGACGCAGGGTGGTGAGCTCGTAGGAGTAGAGCGCGTCCCAGTCGGCTCGCGGCAGGTGCAGCACGCGATCGTCCAGCGGCGTCGCGGCCGCACAGCGCGCGATGATGCGCGCGGACTCCGCTTCGTCGGGCCAGGAACCGCTGCCCACGATGCTGTAGCTCAGGGTGAACTCGGGCAGGTCGACGCGTGCGCTGAGCTGACCGTGGCTCTCGACGCCGACGCAGTGCTGCAATGCCACGGGGAACTGCGCGCTGGTCCACAGCTGCACCCACGGTAGACGCGCGTCACCCGTCTCGGCAGAGAGTGCCTGTGTCGTGCGCTGGACCGCCGCCCGCTCCACGGAGTTCGCCGTCGTCCGCTGAGGCGGTGCCGCCTGGGGTGGGGTCGCGCAGCCGACGAGCGCGAGCATCAGCGCGGCGGTCAGCACCGCGGCAGCCCCGCGCCAGGCGATCATCAGGATGCCGGGGCCAGATACGCGGGAAGCGCCGGGCACGCGTGCTGCAGCTGCGCCAGGCGCGTCGCCGAGAGCGCCGAGTGCAGCTGGGCGTAGGGATCGATCAGCATCGGATCGCCGCTCAGCACCTGCGCGCGCGTGGGCGGTTCGCCGAGGTCGACACCGTGCTCCGCGACGCAGGGCCACAGGACGGCCGTCGTATACCTCCAGAGCAGCAGGAGGCCGGCGGAGTCGGTCGGATAGCTCTGCAACGGCCCGGTCGCGACGGTCAGGCACGAGAGCAGGGCGGACTCGGTGTTCGAGAGCCCGCCACCGCTGCCCACCCCGGTTCCGTGCCGATCGCCGTGGCCGATGCGCAGGTGCACGCCCTGGCTGTCGCGCCAGAAGGTGGGGGCGACCGCCGAGTCGCCCAATCCGACGCTCTGCTCGCACTGCTGCACCACACTCGTCGGCAGCCCCAGCGGCAGGCGCTGCGGGTGGGCATCGCCCCGCACGTGCACCGTCGCGGTGCATCCCGAGAACGCCAGCGCCAGCGTGATCACGGCAGCGGCGGTCGCCGCCCCGATCGCTGCCCTGCGTCGCGCCTGCATGCCACCATCTGAGCACACGGACGCCGTCGCGGCACGACTTCCGCCCGAATGCTCAGCCCAGATAAGCGGGCCGAAGCGGGCAGGCGCGCAGGGCGGGCGCCAGGCGGGGCAGCATCGTCCTCGACACCGTGGTGCGCGCGAGCGGATTCGTCGTCACGGCCGACTCGGCGGTGAGGAACTCGTCGCGTGAGGGCGAATCGCCCAGGTCGATCCCGTGGGACTTCAGGCACGGCCAGAGAACCGCCGCGTCGTAGCGGTACAGCTGCAACAGCTGAGCACGGGAGGTCAGCGTCTCGGGCGGGTAGTCGTCGAAGCGGTACGGCTCCATGCACTGATAGAGCGACAGCGCCGCCGGGATCGCCTCGGCGGTGACCTCATCCAGCTGAGCCTGGTCGGCGCTCGGCCGCTGATTCTGCACCGTGGCCCCGTCGTGCGTGACGGTGACCGCCCAGTCGCCCGGTGCCTCGATGCCCACGTTCAGGTCGCCAGGCGATCCGCCCACGGTGAACCGCAGGCCCTGCTCGGCGGCGAGAGCGCCGGTCGCCGGCCCGCCGGTGATCCGGCTCGAGCTGCCGCTCGCCGAGGACAGGCCCGGAAGACAGGCGGTGAAGACGAGTTGCTGAAGCTCGGCGGGAAGCACGACGGGGCGCCGGGACGCGCCCGAGTGCGACGCGGGGAACGCCAGGGCGGCAGCGACGATGACGACCCCCGCCAGGACCGCCCCGGCTCCCGCGATCGTTCGCCGCCGCATGGCTCGAGTCTAGGAGCGCTACTGCGCCCCGAACCCGCCGACCGGGCTGAACCCGTCCGGCAGCGCGAAGGGATCCCGCACCCGTGACGCGCGATCGCTGTCGCGCACCAGGGCGGCCAGTTCACCGGCCGCGCGGTCGATCCGCTCGGGAAGCCCGCCGCCGCCGGCGTAGGCGGCAGCGTCGCCGGTGCTCCCCCAGTCACTCGACGCCGCGTACACCGTGGTGGGCACGACGGCCGCGTGCAGATAGCTGAACAGGGGCCGCATCGCGTATTCGAGCGCCAGCGAGTGCCGTTCGGTGCCGCCGGTCGCCCCGAGCAGCACCGGCATGCCGCTCAGGGCATCCGGGTCGAGCACGTCGATGAACGACTTGAAGAGGCCGCTGTAGCTGGTCGTGAAGATCGGGGTGACGAAGATCGCCCCGTCGGATGCCGTCAGCTGCTCGATCGCGGCCGCCAGCCTCGGCGCCGCGAAACCGGTGAGCAGGTTGTTGGTGATGTCCTGCGCCAGGTCGCGGAGCTCGATCACGTGCACCTCGGCGGTCACGCCGTCGGCGGCGAGGCGCGCGGTCGTCGCCTGCGCGAGACGATCGGCGAGCAGGCGGGTCGAAGACGGCTGGCTGAGTCCGGCGCTGACGACGGTGATCGTGCGGGTGTCGGTCATCACTTCACCTCCGCGAACTCGGAGGCGGCGACCGCAGCCTCGAGGGCATCGGCCGCGCGAGCCGCGGCGACCAGCGACTCGTGGGTCGGGGCATCCGGCGTCTCGGCGGGACGGTTCACCGCGAGCTCCTTGCGCAGCACCGGCACGACCTCGCCACCCAGGATGTCGAGCTGCTCGAGCACCGTCTTCAGCGGCAGGCCGGCGTGATCCATCAGGAACAGCTGGCGCTGGTAGTCGCCGAAGAGGTCGCGCATGCCGGCGTACCGGTCGATGACCTGCTGCGGGCTTCCGACGGTCAGGGGCGTCATGGCGCTGAAATCCTCGAGCGACGGGCCGTGGCCGTAGACCGGCGCGTTGTCGAAGTACGGGCGGAACTCGTCGACCGCGTCCTGCGAGTTCTTGCGCATGAACGCCTGACCGCCGAGCCCGACGATCGCCTGGGCCGCGGTGCCGTGACCGTAGTGCTCGAAGCGCTGACGGTAGTAGCCGATCAGCTTCTGGTAGTGCTCGGCGGGCCAGAAGATGTTGTTCGCGAAGAAGCCGTCACCGTAGTAGGCGGCCTGCTCGGCGATCTCGGGGCTGCGGATGCTGCCGTGCCACACGAAGGGCGCGACCCCGTCGAGCGGGCGCGGCGTCGAGGTGAAGCCCTGCAGCGGAGTGCGGAACCTGCCCTGCCAGTCCACGACATCCTCGCGCCACAGCCGGTGCAGCAGGGCGTAGTGCTCGATCGCGAGCGGGATGCCCTCGCGGATGTCCTGCCCGAACCACGGGTACACCGGCCCGGTGTTGCCGCGGCCGAGCATCAGATCGACGCGGCCGCCGGACACGTGCTGGAGCATCGCGAAGTCCTCGGCGATCTTCACCGGGTCGTTCGTGGTGATGAGGGTGGTGGCGGTGCTGAGCTGCAGCGTGGTGGTCTTCGCCGCCAGGTAGGCGAGCGTCGTGGTGGGCGAACTCGACCAGAACGGCGGGTTGTGGTGCTCGCCCAGCGCGAAGACGTCGAGGCCGACCTCTTCGGCGTGCTGCGCGATGGTCAGGGTGTCCTGGATCTTCTCGGCCTCGCTGAGGGTGCGCCCGGTTGTCGGGTCCTCGGTGATGTCGCTGACGGTGAAGATGCCGAACTGCATCTGGCTCATGGCCTGCTCCTCGTTGTTCCATGCGTTTGCATTGACAACCCATCCAACCATGCAGGGCACAGCGGTATTCCCCGGTCGCGATTCCCCTGTCGCGGCCAGCAAAACCGCCAGCGGTCTTCTACCCTCGAAGCATGGCGACCGTCGATCTCACTGACCAGACCTTCGAACGCACCGTGCTCGACGGGGGCATCGTGCTCGTCGACTTCTGGGCGGATTGGTGCGGCCCCTGCAAGGCCTTCGCACCCATCTACGACTCCACGTCGGCAGCCAACGACGACATCGTGTTCGCCAAGGTGGACACGGATGCCAACGAGGCGCTCTCGGCGGCCATGGGCATCCAGGCGATCCCGACCCTGATGGCGTTCCGCGACGGCATCGGCGTGTTCTCGCAGGCCGGCGCGCTGCCCCGGCCCGCCCTCGAAGACCTGATCAGCCAGGTGCGCGCGCTCGACATGGATGCCATCCGCGCCGAGATCGCCGCCCAGAACGATGGCAGCCCCGCCCCCGCTCCCGCGGAGGCTACGTCGGAGGCGTAGCAGCCGCTACAGTCGTGCCATGTCCGGCACCGATGAGCAGCCCGTTCCCGTTCAGCCCGCCCCGGCAGCACCGCCCGTCCCCCAACAGGAAGCGGTCGTCGCCCCGGTCGCGGCTCCTCCCATTGCGGCGAAGCCGCGCCGCGGTCTCGGCGCCGCCTCGTTCATCCTGGGTCTGCTGGCGATCCTCGGCGATCTGATCGCGCTCGTGCTCGCCGTCGTCGCCTTCGCCGGAGCCATCACGAACATCGGCGGCGTCTTGAACAACCCGACCGGCTCCCTGGGCTCGGCGATCGGTGTGCTCATCGTCGGGGCCGTCGCCGTCTTCGGCGGGCTGCTGTTCGCGCTCCTGGCGGTGATCCTCGGCCTGGTCGCCGCGGTCCGCAATCGCGGGCGTGTGCTCGGCGTCTTCGGGATCATCTTCGGGTTGCTGATCCTGATCGGTCACATCTCGGCACTCGTGGGCATCGCCCTGGCCCCGAGCAACGGATTCTCGAACTAGCGCAACCACTCGCCGCGCACACACTCGGTGCGCACACACTCGGCGCGCACGCACTCGCCGCGCACCCACTCGGCGCGCACGCACTCGCCGCGCACCCACTCGGTGCGCACACAGCTCGGGGCTCGGGCCGAGCGCGGGCCCGACCCTCGTTGACGCGGGCTCGTGAACTTGCGTGGCAAGCCGCGGCCTCGCGACAGGACGCAGGTTGGCACGCAACTTGCAGAGCGACGCGAAGGTGAGACGCCAGGTCCTCAGGGTCGTGCAACGGTGTCGGGCCGAAAAGCTCGGTCGCGTCACACGCGGTGCACTCTCAGCGCACGGCGCCCATCAGCAGCTCGACCCGGTAGCTGCCGCCCTTCGTGACGATGCGCGCCGGGATGCGCGCCTTGCCGATCGTGTCGTCGAGCCGGCGCAGCGTGTCGTCGACGACGGATTCCAGGCCGCGTGGCACCGAACCGACCGGCCCACTCACCCGGCGACCGGTGAACAGTCGCACCACGATGGGAGCGTCGACGCGCTCCTGCTCCTGGCTGCGAGGCGAGATCGCCGTCTCGAGGTCGCCGATGCCGTCTCCCGCGGCCTCGACCACGGCGCGCAACTCGTCCTGATAGGGGTCGCTGTCGGCCAGGACGATCGTGACCCGCCGGTTGCGCGCACGCAGGCCGTAGCTGTAGTCGTTCAGATCCCCGGCGCCCCGATCGTTGCGGGGCAGCGACTCGTCCGTTCCGCGCTTGCTGCCGAACATCCCCATCAGAACCCGCTCGCGGCGCGCGGCGTGTAGTGCTCCTCGAGGCGGGCCAGCTCGAGCTCGCTCAGTTCGAGCTCGGTGGCGGCGATCGCGTCGGCGAGGTGCTGCGGTTTCGTGGCTCCGACAATCGGTGCTGTGACGGCGGGCTTGCTCAGCACCCAGGCCAGGGCGATCTGGGCGGCGGAGACGCCGCGCTCGGCGGCGATCGCGGCCACGGCATCCACGATCTGGCGGTTCGAGTCCTCGTGGTACAGGGTCTTGGCGAAGGCGTCGGACTCGGTGCGCGCCGTCTCGTCGCCCCAGGGCCGGGTCAGTTTGCCCCGGGCCAGCGGGCTCCACGGGATGACGCCGACGCCCTGGTCAAGGCAGAAGGGATGCATCTCGCGCTCTTCCTCGCGCTGCAGCAGGTTGTACTGGTCCTGCATCGAGACGAAACGCGTCCAGCCGTTGAGGTCGGCGGTGTACTGCGCCTGCGCGAACTGCCAGGCCCACATCGACGACGCGCCGATGTAGCGCGCCTTGCCCGAGCGCACGACGTCGTTCAGCGCCTCCATGGTCTCGTCGATGGGCACCTCGGGGTCCCAGCGGTGGATCTGGTAGAGGTCCACGTAGTCGGTGCCCAGCCGGCGCAGGCTGTCGTCGATCGCGGTCAGGATCGCCGCGCGGCTCAGGCCGCCACCCTTCGGCCCGGGGAACATCCGCCCGTGCACCTTTGTCGCGATGACCACCTCGTCGCGCCGCGCGAACTCTCCGAGCAGCTGCCCGGTGATCTCTTCGCTGGAGCCGAGCGAGTACACGTTCGCGGTGTCGAAGGTCGTGATGCCCGCCTCGATGGCCTGCCGAAAGAACGGCCGGCTCTCGTCGAGTCCGAGGCTCCAGGCGTGATTGCCCTTGGCCGGATCGCCGTAGCTCATGCAGCCGAGGATGATGCGCGAGACCTCGAGCCCGCTCGCGCCCAAACGCAGGGTGTCCATGTCTTCACGCTAGCCGCGATTGAATGGAGCCGTGCACCCCACCAGCCAGGCCCAGTTCGACGCCGCGATGGCCGACCGGATCCCCGAGCCCGACGAGGTGCTACCGGGCATCTGGTCGATCCCGCTGCCGATGCAGCAGCCCGGCAACCCGTTCTCGCTCAGCTACCTGATCGCCGGCGACGACGGCTCGCTGCACCTGATCGACACCGGCTACGACGGCGACGAGAACTGGGCGCTGTTCCGCCGGGCGCTCGACGGCTTCGGGCTGGCGGTCGACGACGTCGCGTCGGTGTTCGTGACCCATCTGCATCCTGATCATCTCGGCATGACCGAGCGGCTGCGCTCGGCGAGCGGCGCTCGAGTCGGGATGCTGCGCCGCGAGCACGAGGGACTGGCCGCGGTCGCGGCCGGTGGGCTCGTGCCGCCCGAGGGGTTGCTCGAGGGCTGGGGCGTCCCGCCCGAACGCCGGGCCGAGCTGAGCATCCCGCTCGGCGCCGACCTGGTGGCCCGCGGCATCCCGACAGTCGACGTGAGGTACGAACCGGGCGACGCCCTCGACGTGCCGGGCCGCGAGATCGAGGTGCTGTGGACGCCGGGGCACACCGCCGGCTCGGCCAGCCTGGTCGATGCGGAGGCCGGGCTCGTCTACACCGGAGACACCGTGCTGCCCAAGATCTTCTCGGGCCTCGGGCTCGGCGACCGCGGCGTGCCGGGGTCGGCGGCGCCGAATCCGATCGCCGACTACCTGAACTCCCTGACCGCGCTCGCGCGCTACGACGACTTCGAGGTGGCGCCGGGCCACGGCTACCGGTTCCGCGGACTGATCGAGCGCAACGCCCAGCTCGCCGAGCACCATCTGCACCGCTCGCGCGCGGCGGCCGCCGTCATCCGCGAGCAACCGGACGCGACGGTGTGGGAGGTCGCGAGCCGGCTGCGCTGGACGGTCGGCTGGCAGAACCTGCGCAGCTTCTACCTGCTCTCGGCCCTGTCGCAGACCGTGCTGCACCTGGAGTTCGTGAACTCGCCCGATTTTCCGGGTTAGGGGCTGCCTACTCCTCCGCCAGCACCACGATCCGGTCGCCCGCCGAGAAGGTCAGCCGGTCGGTCTTGAGCGGGTTGAGGTGCACGCCGTAGTTCTGGTCGGCGTGGTGCGCGTACTTCTCGACGCGGTAGCCGATCGCGGTCTCGCCCACGCGGCGCGCCGCCTCGAGCACGGTGTAGAAATCCACCTCGGTGCCGGGCTTGATGTACAGCTCGGCGGGGCGCAGGTAGATCTCGCTGCCGGTGCTGTCGAACAGGATGCCGAAGACATCGGTCAGCTGCTCGTTCTCGCTCACCTGGCTGAGCATCAGGCTGACCAGCTTCTCGCTGACGATGAAGTCGTCGGCGTTGGTGACCTCGGCCAACTCGCGGTTGCGGTCGTCGAGCATCTCGCTGACCACGTTGAGTTCGACCCCGAGCTTGTCGGCCATGTCGCGCAGGTGCAGCAGCGTGATGAGCGTCTTCGCGTCGGCGCGCTGCGCGGGCAGCGTCTCTTTGGATGCCAGCACGATGATGTGATCCGAGGCGTCGACCCCGAGGGTGTCGAGCACCGCGCGGTGCGAGGGATCCGCGCGCCGGAACGTGACGGGCATGTTCGGGAAGGTCGGCAATCCGGGGTCGTCGACGTCGGCGACGACGAGCACCGTCGAACCCTTGGTGACGTACGAGGCGAGCTCGGCGAGCATCATGTGCAGCCCCGAGTGGTAGCCGAGCACCAGGGTGCTCTCGGGCGCCGGCTTGAACGGCTTGGGCGACAGCACCGCGCTTTCGTCGAACGAACCGGCCGGGCTGAGCTTGATCGTGCTGTCGTCTTCGGCGATCACGATCAGCTGCTCGCCCGCCGCATATGACCGGTCGGCCGGCGGGTTGATCAGGATGCCGTCGGCCGTCGAGATGCCGATCACGGTCGAGTCCGAGAAGGCCGACTGCGTCTCGAAGTAGCTCTTGCCGACCAGCGTCGGCTGCTCGGTGAAGTAGATCTCGGCGCCCTCGAAGTCGAGCAGGTCGGTGTAGACGACACTGAGCCCGCTCTGCCGGCAGCTCTGCACGGTGACGCGGCTGATCAGGTCGGCGCCGAGCACCCAGTGCGCCTCGCCCTTGCCGACCAGTTCGGCCGCCTCGAGGTTCGCGGCATCCCGCAGCTCGCCGACGATGTGGTACTCCTCGGCCTTGCGGTCTTTGTTGTTGGTCAGGGCGAGGCAGGTCTTGATGACCGTCGAATCCGGATCCTCGTCGTCGTCGCCGCCCAGCAGCACGATGCTGCGGGCGCCGTTGGGGTTGCCCAGTTCGAGGTCGACCAGGTTCATCGGGTCGCCGGTGCGGCAGATGATCTTCGTCTTGCCGGTGTCGGGCACCTGGGCCCGGATCGCATCCTCCATCTCGACCTTGTCCATGTCGGCCAGGATGACGATGGCCGCCTTGCCGCGCGATTCGTTCGCGATCGAGAGCTCGTGCACCAGCGAGAACACCTTGCGGCTCCAGCCCAGCACCAGGGTGTGATCCGTCTCGAGCACGCGGGAGCGGCCCTTGCGCAGCTCGTCGACCTTGGCGTCGAACGCCCCCGAGATGATCGAGATCAGGCTGGCCACGATCACGATGCCCGCGATCGTGATGAGCATCATGAGGCCGCGGTAACCCCAGCCGTTGTCGCCCGCGACCGTGCCGGAGTCGAGCGCGCGCACCAGCGTGCCCCAGAGCAGATCGGGGAAGTCGTGCGGCTGCCCGACCGGATACGCGGCCTTGCCGATCACGAAGGTGATCACGGTGAGCACCACGATGAGCGCGGCCGTCACGATGGCCAGCAGGGCGATCAGCGATCCGGTGCCCTTGGCCATCCAGCCGTCGAACCAGTACCGGAATCTCTCGCCGAGACTGGGCTTCTTCATCGTCGCTCCCTGAGGTCAGTGAGACGACACTAGCGGGACGCTGGGAGCTCGCGTGTCAGACGCTCGAGCGCTAGGCGCTCGGTCGCGAGAACACCGCCCGCAACGCGAAGAACACGATCGCCGCGACGACGAGCACGATCGCGAGTTTCGCGATGAACCAGATCAGGCTCAGCAGCGCGTTCACCAGGAACCAGGCGATCACGATCGCGACGATCACGCCGACGATGGTCCAGATCGTTCCGCCGCGCATGCATTTCAGACTACGCCTGCGAGATGCGCACCATGTTGCCCGAGGGGTCGCGGAAGGCGCAGTCCTTGGTGCCGTAGCCGGGGTCCATCGGCTCCTGCAGCACCTCGGCGCCGGTGGCCCGCACCCGCTCGAAGGCGGCATCCACGTCGTCGCTGCTGAACACGATGTTCGGCAGCGCGCCCTTGACGAGCAGCTCCTGCAGGGCGTCGCCGTCGGCCTGGCTGCGTCCGGCGTGCGGATCGCTCAGCACGATGCCCAGCCCGGGCTGGCTGTCGGTGCCGAAGGTGAGCCAGCGGTGATCGCCGGAGCTGACATCCTGGATCACCTCGAGCCCGAGCGCGTCGCGGTAGAACGCGATCGACTCCTCGACGTCGTTGACGGTGATGTGCGTGTACTGAAGTGAAAGGCTCATGCCCACAACGCTAGAGAGCGGATGCCGTCGCCGCTTCTTCGATCCTGCTCAGGCGGCCGGGACTCAGGCGGCGGGCTGTTCCGAGGGCTCGTACCCGATCAGCCAGGTCACGCCGAAGCGGTCGCGCACCTGACCGTCGAACCCGCCCCATCCCCGCTGCTGCAGCGGGTCGAGCACGGTGCCGCCGTCGCTCAGCGCCTCGAACCAGCGGTGCGAGGTCTCGGCATCGCCGCCGCCCAGCACCGAGAGGAAGAATCCGGTGCTGGTGAACGCGGCCTCGCCCTCGGCGGCGTCGGCCGCGAAGACGCTGACGATGCCGTCGAGGGCGCCGTGGGCGACCGCATCCGCGGGGCCGTCGGTGCGCCCGAACTCGCCGTAGGTCCAGATCTTGAGGTCACCGCCGAAGATCTGCTGGTAGCGCTCGAGGGCATCCCGGGCGGTGCCGGGGAACTGGAAGTACGCGGTGGCACCGGTCATGCGAATTGTTCCTTTCTGAGGGATGGCGGCTGCGGCCGCCCGAGCACCTTCGCGATGCAGGCGGGCATGGCTTCGAGAGCGTCGTGGTCGCGGGCACGGTACGAGCTCGGCGACTCCCCCACGAGCTCGCTGAAGCGCGAACTGAACGAGCCGAGGCTGGTACAGCCGACCGCCATGCAGGCGTCGGTGACCGACATCCCGCCCCGCAGCAGGGTCATCGCCCGCTCGATCCGCCGGGTCATCAGGTAGCCGTACGGCGTCTCGCCATAGGCCGCCTTGAACTGCCGTGAGAAGTGCGCCGCCGACATCAAAGCGGTGGATGCCATGGCTGCCACATCGAGCGGCTGGGCGAAGTCGCGGTCCATGCGATCGCGGGCGCGCCGCAGCAGCGCGAGGGTCTGCAGCTGCTCGGGAGTCACGACTCCAGGGTAGGTGGGGCGCCGGCAAAAGCGTGAGTTCCGCCTCAGTATGAGGCGCCGCTCACATGTTTCCGAAGCAGTGTCCCCGCTCCGCGGGCTACGCCGCCGGGCTGGTCATCGGCTGCTCGTCCTGTGGTTCGAGCGCGACCGGCGCCGCGGCGCGAGAACCCCGACGGAATCCCACCAGGAACACCACGATCGCCGTCAGCGCCAGCAGTGCTCCCACGACCGGGACGAGCTGCACGTTCACCCCGAGCACCGCCGCGCCGAGCAGTGGCGCGACCGCGATGCCGAGATAGGTCGCGCTCGCCCACCACGACAGCGAGATGCCGGCGTTGACCGGATCGATCTCGACCAGCCGGTGCTGCAGCGGCACCACCGTGGCGAAGGCGGTGAGGCCCCACAGTACGAACAGCACAGCGGTGCCCCAGAAGCTGCCGTCGAGCAACGGGAGCGCGAGCATCAGCAGCACCTGGATGCCGATGGTCGCGATCGCGAACCGCCGGCTGCCCGCGCGGTCGGTCAGCGGTCCCGCGAACACGTTGCCGACGATCCCCGCGATCCCGTATGCGAACAGCAGCACCGCCAGCAGCGATCCCGAACCGCCGGTCGCACCGTGGGTGACGGCCGAACTGAAGATGTAGACGCTGTTGAAGCTGGCGAACATCAGGAGGCCCGCGATGAGAGTGAGAACGAGCCGCCGATCGCGCAGCGCGGCGAGCCGGCGGCGCAGGGTCGCGGCGGCCGGAAGCGGGATGCGGCGGACGCCCAGCAGCACGGCCGGAACGAGCAGGGTCGCGAGCCCGGCGAGGATCCAGAGCGGCAGCTCCCAGCCGCCGACCGCGCCGATCGCGGTGCCGAGCGGAGCGCCGATCGCGGTCGAGAGCGTGAATCCGGCGCTGACGAACGCGATCGCGGTG
>Ga0207695_10005837_pt1 | contig 16189 bp, 15 predicted proteins | sample KBSC54metaG_FD_184354 | JGI IMG/M metagenome (GOLD analysis project Ga0207695, IMG submission 184354) | Corn rhizosphere microbial communities from Kellogg Biological Station, Michigan, USA - KBS C5-4 metaG (SPAdes) (version 2) | ecosystem: Host-associated > Plants > Roots > Rhizosphere > Soil... | reverse complement strand
GCCGCCGACGCCCATGTTGTACGGCGCGCGCTCGGCGAGTGTGCGCGATCCGTTCGGGCACGTGTGGGTGGTGCTCGCCTGGGTCGAGGATCTCTCGCCGCAGGAGGTGCAGGCACGGGCCGCGCGAACGGATTGAATGGATTACGGCCAACGAGTCTTTGTCTCCGCACTTTGACACCCGCACGTCCATCGCATATGTTGTTGCCATGCACGCTCACCGCGTCACCCACCATCACGCGCTTCACCACCACGGCCCGACGGGTCGCGGCGGAGCGCGCATGCGGATGACTCGGTAAGCATCCACCATTCACGCTCCGCTCGAGGCCCGTCCACTTCTGGACGGGCCTTTTCTGTTTGCCCAACGACCGTGCTACGAATCGCCCTGCCCAACAAAGGCCGACTGGCCGACGACGCCCGCGAGCTGTTCCGCGACGCCGGCGTCGACGTGCGCGCGCGCGATGAACGCGCACTCACCTCCACCCTCGGCGACCTGTTCGAGGCCATCTTCGTCCGCGCCCAGGACATTCCCGAGTTCGTCGCCGATGGCGCCGCGGATGCCGGCGTCACCGGAGCCGACCTCATCGCCGAGTCCGATCGCGCTCTCAACACGCTCTCCGATCTCGAGTTCGGTCGCTGCCGCCTCGTCGTGGCGGCCACCGACGCCAGCGACATTCGCGCGGTCGACGCGATTCCGCACGGGGCGCGTGTCGCAACCAGCTTCCCGCGTCTCGCCGCGCGCTTCTTCGCGACGGCGCGGCGCACGGTGGAAATCGTACCGGTGTCCGGCGCATCCGAGATCGCGCCGCACATTGGCATTGCGGACGTGATCGTCGATCTCGTTGCCACCGGCTCCACGCTGCGCGTGAACGGACTGCACGAAGTCGCCACGATTCTCGAATCGTCGGCGCGCATGGTGACGGCGAGCGCCCCGCGACGCCCGGACTGCGGGCGCGTGCTCGACGACCTCGTCGGCGCCCTCGAGTCCGTGCTGCGGGCGCGCGGCCAGCGCTACCTCATGGCCAACGTGCCGCGCGCCCGCCTAACGCAAGTCAAGCGCGTGCTCCCGGGGCTCAACGGCCCAACGGTGGTCGACATCATGAACAGCGGCGAACACGTCGCGGTGCACGCCGTTGTGCCGGCGTCGGGCGTCTACCGCATCGTCGCCGAGCTCAAGGCCCTGGACGCCGAGGGCATTCTCGTCACGCGCATCGAGAGGCTCATGCCATGAGTGTCGCCGTCGCGGTCCCCATGCGGTACACCGGACGCGTTCGCGATCTCACGCCGGCCGTGTACCGATGGTTGTGCGATCGCTCCACGTCCAGCGATCCCGGCGTCCGCGAGAGCGTGGCATCGCTGATCGCCGACGTGCGCGCCCGGGGCGACACGGCGCTGCGCGAGCTCGCCCAACGCTACGATGGCGTGTCGCTCGAGTCGCTCGAGGTGCCGCGAACGCAGTGGAACCGGGCGCTGGATGCGCTGGACGCGGGGCTGCGCCGCGCCATCCACCGTGCGGCGCGCAACATCTTCCATGCGCACGATGCCATGCGCCCGCAGACGTTCCTCTGCGAGACGGAGCCCGGCATCGTCGTTGGGCGAAGGCCGGACCCGCTCGCGCGAGTCGGCGTCTACGCGCCGGGCGGCGACGCCGCCTACCCGAGCAGCGTCCTCATGGGTGCCGTACCGGCGCGCGCCGCCGGCGTCGGCGAGGTGGTGTTGTGTTCGCCGCCTCGCGGGTGCGAGCCCTCACCACTCGTCCTGGCGGCCGCGGCGATCGCGAACGTCGATCGGGTGTTCGCCGTCGGCGGCGCCGGCGCCATCGCGGCAATGGCGTATGGCACGGACACCATTCCGCCCGTGGATCGCATCGTTGGGCCCGGCAACGCATACGTCGCCGAAGCGAAGCTCCAGGTGACGGGAGCGGTCGCGATCGACTCGCCGGCGGGGCCGAGCGAGTTGCTCGTGATCGCCGACGAGTCGTGCGACCCTCGGCACGTCGCGCTGGAGATGCTGGCGCAGGCCGAGCACGATGCGCGCGCGTGCGTCGTCGCCGTCGTGATCGGCGACGGCACGGCGCGGAGCCTAACGGCCGCCATCGGCGCCGCGCTCGCCGCCCAACCGCGGCGCGACGTGATCGCCCGGGCGTTCGCGAACAACGGCGGCGTGCTCGTGGCCGAGTCGCTTGGCGAGGCGATCGCCTTTGCCGCCGACTACGCGCCCGAGCACTTGCTGCTCGCCGTCGCGGACGCCGACAGCGCACTCGACCGGGTCCGCAACGCCGGCACCGTGTTCGTCGGCGCCACGGCGTCCGTGGCGTTCGGCGACTACATGACGGGCGCCAATCACGTGCTGCCGACTGGCGGTCTTGCCCGGTCCTACTCCGGCCTGTCGCCGCTCGACTTCGTCCGTTGGACGACGTATCAGCGCGTCAGCGCGCGCGCCGCCGCGGCGCTCGCGCCGGACGTGGCGGCGTTCGCGGTAGGCGAAGGCCTGCCGGGACACGCGATCGCCGCCCGGTCCGCCGGAGGCCTAACGTGACCGCGCCGCCGCTGCGCACGCGCACGAGCTACGCGGACCTCGCGCTCTACGCGCCCGATCGCCGCCCGTGTGCCATCGACCTGAGCGACAATACCAACCTGTGGGGCATGCCGCCGGCCGCGGAGCGCGCGATTCGCGACGCTGCCTCGTCGACCGTGACTCGATATCCGGAGGTCTATGCGCAGTCGCTCAAGTGCGCGCTCGCCGGCTACGCCGGCGTGGAGCCTGCGTCGATCGTGACCGGCTGCGGCTCGGACGATGTGCTCGATTCCGCGATCCGAGCCTTCGCCGAACCCGGCGACCGCATCGCGATTCCGGATCCGTCATTCGCCATGATGCCGGCGTTCGCGCGCATGAACGCGCTGGCGCCGGTGCTCGTGCCCCTGACCGGCGACTACGACGTCGACGCGGACGCCATGACGGCAACCAATGCGGCCATCGTCTACCTGTGTTCGCCTAACAATCCCACCGGCACGGCGCTCTCGCGCTCGGCGATCGAGCGGATCGCGGCGCGCGCACGCGGGGTCGTGATCATCGACGAAGCCTACGCCGAGTTCGCGGGCTGCAGCATGGTCGACCTGGCGATGGGCAGCGGTCGTGTCCTCATCGTACGGACGATGTCGAAGGCGTTCGGACTCGCCGGGCTCCGCATCGGGTACGCGATCGGCCATCCCGCGCTCGTCGCCGAAGTGGAGAAGTCCCGCGGTCCATACAAGACGAACGCGCTCGCCGAGCGGGCAGCGCTGGCGGCGTTAGGCACGGGCCTCGACTGGGTCCGGGCCCGCGTCCACGCGGCCATCGAAATGCGCGGCGCGCTCGTTCGTGCGTTGCAAGACCTCGGACTCAGCCCCCTGCCCTCGCACGCCAACTTCGTGCTCGTGCCGGTTGCGCACGCGGCCTCCCTCGCCGCCGCGCTCCACGCGCGCGGGATTGCCGTGCGTCCCTTCGAGGGGCTCCGCGCACCGGCCGGCAGCGCCCTCGCGTCGACCGGCGGATGCGCGCTGCGCATGACCGTCGGCCCGTGGCCGATGCTCGACCAGGCGTTAGGCGCACTGCGCGAGATCTTGCCGTGATGCGCGTGACGATCTTCGACTACGGCGCCGGCAACCTGCACTCGCTGGCCAAGGCGCTCGCCGGCGACGGCGTGTCGGTGGCGATCGAAGGAGACCCCCTGATCGCGCTGCGCACCGACGTGCTCGTCCTGCCCGGCGTCGGCAACTTTCGCCAGGCGGCCGCGCGCCTAACGCCGGCGCGCGCCGCCATGCGCGACGCCATCCGCGCCGGACTGCCCACCCTCGGCGTCTGCCTCGGCATGCAGCTCCTCTTCGACGCGAGCACCGAGGGCCCGGGACGCGGCCTCGGCGTCATCGCTGGACGCGTGTCGCGTCTCGCGGCGTTCCGCGTGCCGCACATCGGCTGGAACACCGTGGACGATGCACGCGATCCGCTGTTCCGCGCCGCGCCGCTGCGCACGGCGTACTTCGCCAACGGCTATGCGTGCCGCCCCGAAGATGACACGCTCGTCACCGCGTGGACGACGCACGACCGCGACCGGTTCCCTGCCGTCGTCCGCGCCGGCCGCACCGTCGGCGTGCAGTTCCATCCGGAAAAGAGCTCGCTCGCCGGTGTCCAGTTCGTGCGCGCCTTTCTCGCCGGATTGTCCGCATGATCGCCATCCCGGCCATCGATGTCCGCGATGGCGCGTGCGTGCAGCTGGTGGGCGGCTCGTTCGACGACGAGCGCGTGCGCATTCCGGATCCGTGCGTGGTCATGCACCGATTGGTCGACGCCGGGTTTCGCCGCGTGCACGTGGTCGACCTGGACGCCGCGTTAGGCACCGGCGGGAACGCGATGCCAGTGCAGGCGCTGCTGGCCGACGGGCGCGCGCAGGTCCAGGTCGGCGGCGGCATACGAACCGCCGAGCGCGCCGACCAGCTGTTGGCAGCGGGCGCCGCTCACGTCGTGGTAGCGACGCGCGCCATCGATGATCCGCAATGGCTCGGCGAGCTCGCCGGCCGGCATCCGTACCGTCTCATTGTCGCACTGGATGTGCGCGGCCGCACGGTCGTCACGCACGGCTGGGCCCGGCGCTCGAGGCTCCAGGTCGGCGATGCCATCGCCGCGCTCGACGGGCTCGCGTTAGGCGGCGTGCTCGTGACCGCGGTGCACGCGGAAGGCCGGCTCGACGGCCCCGATGTGCCGCTCGTCGAACACGTCGCCTCGCGGACGCCGCTTCCGCTGATCGGCGCAGGCGGTATCGCGACCATAGGCGACCTCCGCTCGCTCGCGTCAGCCGGCGCCGCCGCCGCAGTGATCGGCATGGCGCTTTACACCGGTGCGCTCGATCCGCGCGCCGTCCAGGAGGAGTTTCACGAATGACCACAGCACGACGCCGGACGCGCGAGACCACCGTGCGGGTCGAGATCTCGACGGACGACTCATCCGTCGACATCGCGACGACGATTCCGTTTCTCGACCACATGCTCGTGACCCTCGCCCGCTACGCCGCGCTCGGCGTGTGTGTCAGCGCCGAGGGCGATCTGCCCCACCACGTGAGCGAAGACGTCGCGATCACGCTTGGCGCCGCCGTTGCCGCTCGCCGCTCGGAAACGGCCGCGCGTTTCGGCGACCGCACCGTGGCGATGGATGATGCGCTCGTGCAATGCGTGCTCGATGCCGGCGGCCGGTCGTACTACGAGGGCCCATTGCCGAGCGTCCGCTACGATCACTGGATGCGTTCCTTCGCCGAGCACGCGCGGATCACGCTGCACCTGCGCGTGCTCCGCGGACGCGACCGGCATCACATCGTCGAGGCAGCGTTCAAGGCACTCGGCTTCGCGATGCGCGACGCGATGGTCGAAACCGGCATGGCGTTAGGCACGAAAGGAGCAGTGACGCTGGAGGTGGACGCATGACGCTGCGCAAACGCGTGATCGTATGCCTCGACGTCGCCGGCGGCAGCGTGGTGAAGGGCGTTCGGTTCGCCGGCTTGCGCGCGATGGGCGATCCGGTCGCGCTCGCATCCGAGTACGAAGCGGCGGGCGCGGATGAAATCGTGTTCCTGGATGTGTCCGCCGCTCTCGACGATCGCGAGACGCTCCTCGACTGCGTACGCCGCACGGCCGATGTCCTCTTCATTCCCCTGACAGTGGGCGGCGGCGTTCGTTCTGTCGACGACGCATCGCGGGCCTTACGCGCCGGCGCCGACAAAATCGCGGTGAACACCGCCGCCGTGGCGAGGCCCGCGCTCCTCACCGAGTTGAGCGCGCACTTGGGTGCGCAGTGCGTGGTGGCGAGCATCGATGCCCGGCGCACGCGCGATCACTGGGAAGTGTTCGTTCGAGGCGCCACGACGCCGACGGGACGCGACGCGATCGCGTGGGCGCGAGAATGCGTCGAGCGCGGCGCCGGCGAAATCCTGCTCACGAGCATCGACCGCGACGGCACGCGCGCCGGATACGATCTCGCACTCACGCAGGCGGTCGCGGCGTCCGTGTCGGTTCCCGTGATCGCGTCCGGCGGCGCCGGCTCGGCGGAAGATGTGCGCCGTGTGCTAACGGACACGGGCGCCGATGCCGCGCTCGTGGCCGGCATCCTGCACGACGGCGGCACGACCGTCGATGCGATCAAGCTCGCGATGGCCAACGGCAACGTCTGCGTTCGGGGCGCCGTATGAGCGACGACCGGTCGCTGCTCCTGGAGGCGGTGAGCGATGTCGCGCGATCCGCCGGCGCCACCGCCTTGCGATACTTCAATTCGCGGCTTTCGATCGAGCGCAAGACCGACGGCTCACCGGTTACCGTTGCCGACCGGGCGGCCGAGCAGCAGGCGCGCGAGTGGATCATCGCGCGCTTCCCGGACGACGGCATCGTCGGCGAGGAGCTCGCTGCAGTTAGGCGGGAATCGCGGCGCCGATGGATCATCGATCCGATCGACGGCACCAGATCGTTCGTGCGCGGCGTGCCGCTCTGGGGAACGCTCGTGGCGGTGTGCGACGGCACGCGGGTGCTCGCCGGCGCGGCGTGCTTCCCCGCGCTCGGCGAGCTGGTCTCGGCCGCCGTCGGGCTCGGCGCGTGGTGGAACGGCGCGCGCTGCCGGGTGTCCGGCGTGCGCGCGATCGAGGACGCGACCGTCCTCACGACCGACCACCGCTTCGCGCGTACGCCGGAGCGCCTAACGGGCTGGCGGACGCTCGCGGCGCGCGTATCACTGGCGCGCGATTGGGGCGATTGCTACGGCTATTTCCTCGTCGCTACCGGACGCGCCGAAGTCATGATCGACGGCGTGCTCGCCGATTGGGATGCAGCGGCGCTCTTCCCGGTGATTCGCGAGGCCGGCGGCGTGTTCACGGATTGCGCCGGCCGCGAGACGCCATTCGGCTCGAGCGCGGTGGCCACGAACGCGGCGCTCGCACGCGAGGCGCGCGCGCTGCTCGACGTTCCCGTTTCCGGTGAAGCACCATGACGCGTCCACTCGATCTCGATGCGCTCGATTTCGAGAAGGGCGGCGGACTGGTGACGGTCGTCGCGCAGGACGCCTCGACCGGCGCCGTTTTGATGGTCGCGTTCGCCGATCGTGTCGCGCTCGAGCGCACGATGGAGACGGGGGAGATGCACTATCACTCGCGGCGACGCGGGCTGTGGCACAAGGGGTTGGCGAGCGGCAGCGTGCAGCGCGTGGTGTCGCTGTCGGCCGATTGCGATGGCGATGCGGTGCTCGCGCGCGTGCATTCGACGGGGGCTGCGTGCCACACCGGTCACGCATCCTGTTTCGGCGGCGCGGCGGTCGATGCGGACGCGCTCGCTTCGCTGGATGCCGTGATTGCGTCACGCGCCGCGGACGGTTCGGGCCCGTCGCCAAGCTACACGCGCCGCCTTCTCACCGACCGCAACCTGCGCCTCAAGAAACTCGGCGAGGAGTGCGCCGAGCTGGTGGTTGCGTTAGGCGACGGGGACGCGGAGCGCGCGACGGCCGAGGCCGCCGACCTTCTGTATCACGCGCTCGTCGCATTGCGGGCGCTGGGCGTGGGCCTCGATGAGGTGCGCACGGTCCTGTCACGTCGCGAGCGTGAAGGCCGTGCGCCGTGAGCGGCGATTCGGATCGCTCATGGCGTTCTCCGGATCCCTCCCGCGTGCTGCGGCCCACCGGAAGCGGCCTAACGGTTGGGCGATGCTTGCTCTTCACGGTTCGTCCCGGCCATCGGCGGGGTCCGGCGACCCGTTGAAGGACCGGCAGCCGCGCAGCAGAGCTAACGGCCCTCCGAGGGACGTGCGTCGGAACGCCGTGAGGCACGCTCCGACGATCGAGAGTCGGCGTGCCGGCGGCCAGCCGGCGCGGAAACGCGTGCGCCGCCGACCCGAACCCGCCATTGCGTATTGACCAAATGACCAATGTGTGGTACTATTCATTGGTCGCTTGGCCAATCCGACTCCAGGCCTGTCCCGCGAGACGGAGCACTGCCGTCACGGCGATTGAAAATGCTCGTTCATGAGCACGCTCCCACTCGGAGGGTCTATGCGCACCAGCCAATACCTCACCCTCGCCGCCATGGCGCTCGCAGTGTGTGGCTGTAATCCGTTCCACCATCAGCATGCAGTGGAAGTCAGCAACGGCGACGTGAACCTCAACTCGCGTTGGCACGCGAACCTCGCCAGCCCGGCTGATCTCGCAGGCGCCGTGCAGATGAAAGGGTCGGCCACCATGGCGCCAAGCGCGGCCGGCGGTAAGACGACAATCACCTTGGACATCGCGAACGCGGCGCCCGGCGGCGTCCACCCGTGGGCCGTGCACCGCGGCCAATGCGGCGCCGATGATGGAGTGTTTGGTGCGGCGGAATCCTATCAGCCGGTGAAAATCGAGGGCGACGGCCATGGATCCGCGGTTGCTACGATCCCGGTCGAGACGCCAACCGCGGGCAATTTCTTTGTGAGCGTGCGTGCCTCGGCCGGCAACCGAGAGACCATCGTCGCCTGCGGAAATCTCGCACCGCCGACGCCCTAACGCAGCCGGACGGACTACGACCGGGCACGCAACACGCCCGGTCAGGTCTCGCCGCTTCGCGCACCGCGTCAGGAGTCGCGCGACCGGTTGACAAACAGGATCGCACGTCGAAGTAATGCAGGGTGTCGCAATGGTCACCAGATTGCGACAGGCCGCATCTAGAACTCACCGGCGCTTCTGGCGACGCCTCTGCAACCGGGAGTTTGCGATGGCGCATCGTTTGGTCACCATCCCTTCGTGGTCGCTCATCGGACCCGGTCTGCCGGCGAAATGCGCCGAGCGGCCCCTCCTAACGATGCCGTGTGCCCAGTGACGGCGACGAACGTCGTCACCGCGGACGCAAGCCAGACGCACCGCGCGCCTCGCGTTCGTGTCGTCGCGGTGGGAGCCTCGGCGGGCGGCCTCGATGCACTCACGCAGTTGCTCGGCCAACTCCCTGCGGATACCGGACTCGCGTACGTACTCGTTCAACACCTCGATCCCGCGCACGAAAGCATTCTGGCCGACCTGCTCGCCCGCGCGACGATCATCCCGGTGATGCAGGCCACCGACGGCCTGCGGATCGAAGCCGACCATGCTTACGTCATCCCTCCCGGCGTCCAGATGACGCTGGCGGATGGCCATCTCAGGCTCGTCCCGCGCGACCGCAGTGGCGGGCCGGCGCGATCGATCGACGTATTTTTCCGTTCCGTAGCCGATGTGCACGGCAGCGATGCCGTCGGCGTAGTCCTCTCGGGCACGGGCTCGGATGGCGCGTTAGGACTCGAGGCGATCAAGGGCGTGGGCGGGATGACCTTCGCGCAGAATCCGGCCTCGGCCGGCTACGACGGAATGCCTCGCGCAGCAGCGGCCACCGGTTGCGTGGACTTCGTGCTGCCGCCGGCCGACATCGCAACGCACCTGGCGCGCATCGGGCACCCTGTCGGCAACGGCGGGGCGGACTCCGGACACACACCATCCCCCGGCGCGCTCGCGCCGATCCTGGACCTCGTTAGGCAACGAACGGGCGTCGACTTCTCGCAGTACAAGGTGGGCACCGTCCATCGCCGCATCCTGCGACGCATGGTGATGGGCAACGCGGACGCGTTCGACGACTATGCGGAGATGCTGCACACCAACGCCGCCGAAGTGGACGCCCTCTACGCGGACTTGCTGATCAGCGTCACGCGGTTCTTCCGCGATCCCGACGTCTTCGCCGCCCTCGGCAAATCGATATTCCCCGAATTGCTCAAACGGCGTCAGCCGGAGGAGTCGATTCGTGTATGGGTCCCCGGGTGCGCCACCGGCCAGGAAGCGTATTCGATCGCAATCTGTATCGTCGAATCGCTCGGCAGCTCGCCTCGCAGCACGCCGATACAGGTGTTCGCCACGGATCTCAGCAACGCGGCGATTGCGAGCGCGCGAGCAGGACTCTATCCGCACGCGATCGAGACCGATCTCTCGTCGGAGCGCCTGCGCCGCTTCTTCGTCCGGGAGCCGCACGGATATCGCGTCGCCAAAGCCATCCGCGAGCTCTGCGTGTTCGCGCCGCAGAACATTACGAGCGATCCGCCGTTCTCCCAGTTGGACCTGATCAGCTGTCGCAACGTGCTCATCTATTTGCAGCCTAACTTGCACGAACGGATTCTCGCGCTCTTTCACTATGCGCTGAAACCCGACGGCATTCTGGTGCTCGGAAACTCCGAGTCCGTGGGCGCTGCGTCCGCGATGTTCGCACCGCTCGACAAGAGCCTTCGTATCTACGCTCGGCAGAAGACCCCGGGCCGGCCCCACTTCCTCGACTTCCCCGCATCCCGCAAACCGCACGCGCTCGCCGTGTTGTCGGCGAAAGACGCACGTCGACCACAGTCGGCCATGGAAGTCCAGCGCGCGGCCGACCAGATCGTGCTCGGCAGCTACGCTCCCGCCGGCGTCGTGGTGGATGACCAACTGCAGGTCGTGCATTTCCGCGGACGCACAGGCGCATATCTCGAGCCGGCCGCTGGCACAGCCAGCTTCGATCTGCTCGATATGGCTCGGCATGACCTTCGCTCCGAGCTGCGGGCAGCCATCCGGAAAGCGCGCAAGGAGGCGGATGTCGTGCGCGCAGAGGGCATCCTGGTCCACGACGACGGCGCGCTTCGCTACGTCGACCTCGAAGTCATTCCGTTCAAGGTCGTGTCGTCCGAGGCGCAGTTCTTCGTGGTTCTCTTCGAGGACATCGATCGCGCGATCGCAACACGCCGGCGCGCCCGTGAGCGCCGCGTCCGTCGCCGCAGCGAGAGCAAGCACCCTCCCGTTAGGCAGCGGGACGAGGCCGCCGGCGAGATCGCCCAGGAGCTGGACGCCGCCAAGCGGCGTCTCCAGGAAATTGCAGACGAGCACGGGGTCGCCATCGGCGAGCTGCAAGCGGCGAACGAGGAGGTGCAGTCCGCCAACGAAGAATTGCAGAGCACGAACGAAGAGCTCGAGACGGCGAAGGAAGAGCTCCAGTCGGCCAACGAGGAGCTGGCGACGCTGAACGACGAGTTGCGCGCCCGGAACGGCGAGCTCGCCACGCTCAACGACGACCTGACGAATCTCCTCACCAGCATGCACATCCCCGCGGTCATCGTCGGGACCGATCTGCGCATCCGCCGCTTCACCGCCGGCGCCGAACGCCTCATGAACATCGTACCGACCGATGTCGGCCGGCGCATCGGCGATCTCCACGCGAATGTCGACCTCCCGGAGCTCGAGAAGCTGATCGGTGAAGTCGTCAACACATTGGCCGTGCGCGAGCGGGAAGTGCGGGACGCCCGGGGACGGTGGTACTCGATGCTCGTCCGACCCTACAGGACCGCGGAGCAGATGATCACTGGCGCCGTGATCGTGTATCAGGACATCGACGAACGAAAGCACCACGCCGAGCGGGTCGACCAGGCGCGCCGGTACGCCGAGGCCATCATCGAAACCGTCCGCGAGCCGCTGCTCGTCATCGATGCCTCCTTCCGCGTCGAGCGCGCGAATCGAGCGTTCTACGACATGTTCCAGACCACTGCCGCCGCGACCGACGGGCAGTCCCTGTTCGAGTTAGGCGACGGACAATGGAACGTCGCGCGAATGCACCGCGTGTTAGACCAGGTGCTGCAGACGGCGACGGGGTTCAGCGACATCGAAGTCGAGCACGTGTTCCCCGTCATCGGACGGCGCGTCGTCATGTTGAACGCCCGCCTCATCGCCTTCCAGGGCGACAGCGCGCCGCTCATTCTGCTCGCGATCCAGGATATCACCGCCCGACGGGATTTCGAGCGGCGCGAGCGCTTCCTAACGGATGCGGCCAACGCGTTCGCCGTCTCGGTCGGGTACGACGCGACCATCGAGGCAATTGCGTCCATTGCCGTCCCGGCAATCGCCGAGTGGTGCATCGTCGACGTCACCGAGCCTGATGGAATGGTGACGCGAGCCGAAGTCGTGTACCACGAGGCCGACCCGATCGGTTTGAGCGGACCCTCGGCACGACCCACCGTGATCGCGGCGAACGAGCCGGTTGCGAATGTGTTGCGAACCGGTCAATCGCTTCTCCTCGAGGACGTGCCGCCATCCTACCTGGCATCCGGTGGGTGGGCCGACGAAGAGCTCGCACGCATCCGCGCGCTCGATCCTCGATCGTTGCTCATCGTGCCGTTGCGCTCCGGCGCCCGCATCCTCGGCGCCATCACGCTGGCATCGACGCGCTCCGGCTCGGGCCGCCGCTACGCACAGGATGATCTTGCGGTTGCCGAGGAATTCGCGCGCCGAGCCACGCTCGCCATCGAGGCGGCCGTACACTATCGAGACATGTCGAGAGCGCGGTTCGTGGCCGAAGCGGCTAACCGCGCCAAGAGCGAATTCCTGGCGACGATGAGCCACGAGCTTCGCACGCCGCTCAACGCGATTCTGGGGTACGTGCAGATCCTGCAGTTGGAGATCAATGGCCCGGTCACCGATGCCCAACGCAAGCATCTTCGGCGCATCGAGGAAAGTCAGCGACACCTCCTCGGCCTGATCGAGGACGTCCTTGCATTCGCCAAGATCGAAGCGGGGCGCGTCGAGCTACAGCTTACCGACCTCTCGGTGCACGAGGTGCTCGCCGAGGCCGCAGTGCTGGCGCACGTCCAGATGCAGCGGAAGGAGTTGCAATACGAGTATGCGCCATGCGACGCCGCGGTGCGCGTGCGCGGCGACGGAGCTCGCGTGCGGCAGGTTGTCCTCAACCTGCTCTCGAACGCAATGAAGTTCACCGAGACCGGCGGTCGGATCACGGTCGCGTGCGTTCCGGGCGACGTCGACGTCGTCATCCGCGTCGCGGATACGGGCATCGGCATCCCGCATGACAAGCTGGACCTCATTTTCCAGCCGTTCGTGCAACTCGACAGCACGCTCACACGAAAGGCGGACGGCACGGGCCTCGGCCTCGCGATCAGCCGCAGCTTTGCTCGTGAGATGGGAGGCGATCTGACGGCGACGAGCACTGTGGGCGAGGGCTCCGTGTTCAGCTTCCGCCTCCCGCGGTGCGCACCTGCGACCGCCGCTGGCGTTTGACCCACAACACTGCCGGGGAAGGATTCATGACTGTCACACCACACGACGCGTCATGCTTTGCGCTCCTTGACTCGATTCGCGCCCGGGGGGTGACGAGCATGGTCCTGGCCCTTCCACGCCTCAGACGAGAACGTCATCTGAGCGCCGGTGAGGCGGCGGCAGTCATTCGGCGCTGGGCAGAGCAGTACGACTCGGTCCATGCCGGCTCGGCGCTGTTCGGCCGCGAGGCCTGCGTCGGCGCGAGCCGCGCGGGTTCCGCCTAACGCGCGGTTGGCGAACGCACGACGGCGCGAGTCGCTGGAGCCGCGCCGTCGGCGCGGCCGCGAAGGTCGGCACGGATGAGCCCGGCGGCGCGTGTCGGCTGCATCGTGCCTAGTGGAGAGCCTTGCAGAACGGCCCAGCCCACCTATCATTAGCACGGTCGGGGCATGCCCACCCGACACGGAGCCGCATGCTGGCCAGCCTGCAGTATCGTGTGCTACGGCGCATCGCACCGTCCGAACCCGCACGCACCTCGTCGAGCGTTTACGCCGACCGGAGCAAACTGGCCGCGCTCCTCGGCCCCGCCATCTTCGATCACTGCCGAGGACGCGACGTCCTGGACTTCGGCTGCGGCGACGGACTCGAAGCTGTGGAGCTCGCGTCCGTCGCCCACTCCGTGTTCGGACTCGACATCGTGCCCCGCGTGATCGACCAGGCTCGAGAGCGCGCCGTCGCAGCTCACGTCGACAACGTGTGCACGTTCGGCTTCGAGCCGCCGGCGGCCGTGTTCGACGTGATCATCTCCCTCGACGCCTTCGAGCACTTCGCCGATCCCGCCACAGTGCTCGTCGCGATGCATCGGATGCTGCGAACGGGCGGACGCGTGCTCGCCAGCTTCGGCCCGACGTGGTACCATCCGTTCGGTGGCCACCTCTTTTCCGTGTTCCCGTGGGCGCACCTCGTGTTCGGCGAAGCGGCGCTCATACGATGGCGCTCCGGCATCCGCTCGGACGGCGCAACGCGGTTCAGCGAGGTGGAAGGCGGGCTGAATCGGATGACCATCGCGCGATTCGAGCGCATCGCGCGGCAGTCGCCCCTCGACTTGGTGCATCTCGAAGCCGTGCCGATCCGGCGACTCGAGCGGGTCCACTCCCGTGCCACGCGCGAGTTCACGACATCGATTGTCCGATGCGAGCTCGTGCGGCAGTGACCTAACGGACAAAATGCCGCGTCGCTCATCGCGCCGCGTTGTCCGGCCGCCCTGCCAGCGCTGTCGTTCGTCGCACCTCGGCGGCTGAGGACCTGAGCACCTCCGCCCAAGAACGATTGTTGCGCCCACGTGTGCTCCCCACCCTCGTGCGCGGAGATACGTATGCGCCCGTACCACGTCGTCATGATCGGCATCATTGCCGCGGCCGCCGCCTGCGGCAGCAGCAGCTCGGGTATCACCGGCACCATGAAGAACCCGCCGCAGACGCCGATGGGCGGCGCCAACATCACGATTCAGGATTTCAGTTTTTCGCCGGCCGTCGACACGGTCAAAGTCGGCACCACGGTCACGTGGATGAACAACGGGCCCTCGGAGCACAGCACGACGAGCGACACGGGCATCTGGGACTCCGGTGGCCTCATGCCTTCTGGTGCGACGTTCCAGCACACGTTCAACCAAACGGGCAGCTTCCCGTATCATTGCACGTTTCATCCGCCGTCGCTCTATCCCAAGTTCGTCGGCACGATCGTCGTGACGAACTGAGATTCGCGAGTGCTCGGCGTTAGGCAGGTGTCTCCCAGGCGTCTGGCGTGAACGGCCACCGGAGGGTCCTGCACGCCTTCTCCCGCGCGACCGACGCCTCATTGGTCGCGACCGACGGCTGGGTCGCGATAAGGTGCGCACGACGTACCCGGCGGCCGGATCCACGATCGGGCAGTGACGCCCAGTAGCGGTCGGCCACCGCATCGGCAATTGCTGGCTGTTCCGGATACCATGCCTAACGGCCTAACGCGAGGCCGAACGAGAGTCGAACCCGCGTCCGCGCGTCGCTGCGTTTGGGGATCGGCACATCGACGAATTCCGCGAGCACATCCGGCAAACTCATCAGGCAGACACGTTGACAGACGTGCCGTGCGCCCGCCAATTCAACGCACGAGATTTCGACATCCCGTTTACTGGAGGTCGCTATGCAAGGCTCTCTTGGCAAGGTCAATAGCGTGATCATCGGCCTTGGAATCGCCATCGTATCGTCGGTTTCGTACGGTGCAACGGCGCAGGCCGCCACTCGAGCGGCAGCGGTCGCGGCAGCAGACACGGTCACTGGGTGCCTGTCGAAGGGCGATGAGAAAGGCGAGTACCTGCTCACCACGAAAGACGGAAAGAAATACGGACTCCGCAGTACGAAGGTCGCGCTGTCCAAGCACGTCGGTCATACGGTGACCGTCGTGGGCACGGCCTACAAGGAGGACGAGGACGACAAGGCTGAGAAGACCAAAGACTCGGAAGAAGCGGCTGACCTGCGCGTGACAAGCCTCACGATGGTGAGTGCGACCTGTCAGTAATACGCCGCGTCCTACGCACCTGACCTCGTTTCATGGTCCGTTAGGCCGGCGAATGAGCGAAGCGGGTGGGCGTTATCGCTGCTCCGCTCCCAGTGGACCCTTCGTCGAGGAGACCTCAGTCCGCGCGCGATCACTTGTGAGCGCGGAGCCGAGTTCCCACGACGAAGGGTTCAAAGGAAAACGAAAAGGATGTAAGGGATGGGGAAGATCGCAGCCGTGGACGTCCAAACATCATCGTTCACGTACCTGGTGCAGGTCACGCGCGCGAACAACGCAACTTCCCTCGCGTGGCAGCGATCTTCTCCATCACCTGCATCCTTTTTTTTATCCTTCGGACCCTTCGTCGAGGAGACCTCAGTCCGCGCGCGATCACTTGTGAGCGCGGAGCCGAGTTCCCACGACGAACGGTTCAAAGAAAAACGAAAAGGATGTAAGGAATGGGGAAGATCGCAGCCATCGACGTCCAAACATCCTCGTTCACGTACCTGGTGCAGGTCACGCACGCGAACAACGCAACTTCCCTCGCGTGGCAGCGATCTTCTCCATCACCTGCAATCCTTTTTGTTTTCCTTTTGAG
>Ga0207695_10005834_pt1 | contig 16193 bp, 17 predicted proteins | sample KBSC54metaG_FD_184354 | JGI IMG/M metagenome (GOLD analysis project Ga0207695, IMG submission 184354) | Corn rhizosphere microbial communities from Kellogg Biological Station, Michigan, USA - KBS C5-4 metaG (SPAdes) (version 2) | ecosystem: Host-associated > Plants > Roots > Rhizosphere > Soil... | reverse complement strand
GAGGCCGAGGTGTACTATCGCAGGGTCAGGCCGCGCTCACGAAGTAACTCTGGCGCAGTGGCCAGCGCAGCGGGCTTGTGACCCGAAGGTGCGGGTTCGATTCCCGCGGAGAGGTGAAGCGAGCGCAGCACCCGAAACGTTGACGAGCGTCGCCTACGCGCGGAGGTCACCACACAATCCGAGCCCTTCTCCTCGTAGCTCAACTGGATAGAGCACCCGCCTCCTAAGCGGGAGGTTGCCGGTTCGAATCCGGCCGGGGAGGCCGGACCGAGTAATGCATGTCGCCCCACCCCACCGGGCGGCTGAGGCACCAAGACGCGCCGGGACGCCGGAAGCGGTGAGACTCCGCCACATGAAAGGTCCGACACCTCCTAGTAGCTCAGTGGACAGAGCGCCTGCCTCCGAAGCAGGAGGTCGCAGGTTCGAATCCTGCCTGGGAGACAGGGCAGCAGTAACCCTTGCTGGGTGCAAGTCCCGGGACGTGCCGGCCGTGGTGAGGCCCGTAAGCCCTACGGGTTCTTCGAGTTAACCTCACACGTGATCCGCTGGAACAACACGTTGGCAGGCTAGACCACGAGGTGACCCTGCTACGATGCTTCCGATGCCGAATGGACAGGCGCCCGCCTTCTAAGCGGGACAATGCGGGTTCGAGCCCTGCCGGAAGCGCTGGTGTCTGATCGACGGAAGGTCGAGGTGAAGGCATGTCCAAGGAAGGGATCATCAAGAAGTTCGGCAGCCACGATCGCAAGCGGCTGTTCCCGGGCGCCCGCGGGCGGGCGCCCCAGTACTGCGCGGTCCGCCAGAAGCAGGCACAGGAACGCCTCGCCGTCTGGTCCAAGATGTCACCCCAGGAGCAGCTCGCCGACCTCGACAGGCGGCTGGGCCGCGGCCAGGGCGCCGAGAGGCAGCGCGCCAGGATCAAGGCACGCATCGAGGCCTCCCGGTCCGCTCCTACGCAGGCTTCTTCCCCCTCGGGCAAGGACCTGCACGTGAAGGCGAAGGACCGGCGGGCTGCAGAGCGCGCCGAGCGCCCCACCAAGTGAGGGCCGCGCGGTCCGGGCAGGTCCCGGGCCGCCACACGATCGCATAGCTCAGCGGTAGAGCGCCACCTTGACACGGTGGAGGTCGCTGGTTCGATCCCAGCTGCGATCACGGAGGTCACCGTGGGACAGGTCAAGCAGGTCATCGTGATGCGCAAGGACCTCAACATGCGCAAGGGCAAGATGGTCGCCCAGGGCGGCCACGCGGCCATGAAGTTCTTGGTCGACAACAACACGTCTGACAGCCCCACCGTCCTCCACGTGGAGCTGAACCCGGCTGAGGCCCAGTGGCTCTTCGGCGAGGCCTTCACCAAGGTGGTCCTGGGCTGCGACAGCGAGGACGAGCTCCGCGAGCTCATCATGAAGGCCGAGCTACACGGTGTCGAATCGTGTCTCATCGTCGACTCAGGCAAGACCGAGTTCAACGGTGTCGCGACCCTGACCTGCGCGTCCTTCGGGCCCGCCAACGTGGAGGACATCGACAAGGTGACGGGGCACCTGAAGCCCCTGTGAAAGACGGCGCGTACGCCAGCGGTAGACGGCCCGGCCTACACCCGGGAGGCCGCGGGTCCGAATCCCGCCGCGCCGACGAATGGAAGCGTGCTCGAGTGGCTTAAGAGGCCCGTTTGCTAAACGGGTGGACTCCTCACGGGGTCCCACAGGTTCGAATCCTGTCGCTTCCGCATGGAGATGCCGTGTCCCAGCTGCGGCCGTCCAGCGCAGCAGCACAGCCAGCCCGTCCGGGGACCGTCCACCGACGGTTCCGAGCTGTGGGTGTGCCTGTGGTGCCCCGCAATCGTCTGTGACCATCCGGTCTTCACCGGCCCCGAGGCCTCCGTGCCGTGCTACATGGCACACACGGCCTCGAGCCACCCGGAAGCCTACGGGTTGCGGCCCACCAGAGGGCACCAGAAAAACTTGAAGGGCAAGAAAAGGTGAGCCTATGGCTCACACGTGCAATAAACTGACCTTGGAGAGGTGGCAGAGCGGTTTAACGCAGCCGTCTTGAAAACGGCCGGACCCTTGCGGGTCCCGTGGGTTCGAATCCCACCCTCTCCGCAGTCGAAATGGAAGCGTGGCCGAGTGGTTGAAGGCACCCGTCTCGAAAACGGGCGGACCTCGAGAGGGGTCCCGCAGGTTCGAATCCTGCCGCTTCCGCTAGTAAAGGCGGCCCAAGCCGTCAGGAACCTTACTCCGGGACACCTTGGGCGATACAGGCGCACTCGCGTGGGGTAGATCTCTGCAGCCGCGGGCAGGCCCGCGGAAAACGAAAGAGAGAACGACACATGCACAAGGTCCTGTTCGCATTCGCCGCCGCGGTCCTGGTCGGTTGCAGCGATCCGACGGCCCAGTCCGAGGGCGGCACCCCCGACTGTGGGGCCGACGGATCGACCTCGGTGGTCGACGCAGGCGCCGGCGGGGCGTCTACCTCGACCGCGACGACCTCCACGACGTCGACCACGGCCGCTCCCCCTGCCCCGTCGGGCACTGGGACCACGACGACCAACCCCGATCCGCGGCCCAACCCCAACGGCCCGGGGAGGGGCGGAGTGCCGAGCTCCGGTTCTTCCTCCTCTTCTTCCGGCAGCCCGCACTGGCCGCACCCGGTGCCGGTTCACAAGTGACGTTCGGGCGCGCAGGCGCCCCATGGAAAGGTGGCCGAGTGGCCTAAGGCACCACGTTGGAAGCGTGGCGGACTCCGCAAGGGGCCCCGTGGGTTCGACTCCCACCCTTTCCGCGATGCAGGCGTAGCTCAGCTGGTAGAGCGCAACCTTGCCAAGGTTGAGGTCACGGGTTCGAGTCCCGTCGCCCGCTCCGCGTTGGTAACCCTCGAACGAGGGTCCGGACATCCCGGTCCTGGACAGGTGAAGGCGCAACGAATAGGTACAGACATGCGGGCATGGCATAGCGGCCGTGCGCCAGCCTTCCAAGCTGGATACGCGGGTTCGACCCCCGCTGCCCGCTCCGCGAGTAACTTCACGGGACCACCGGTGGTGGTTCACAGGTGAAAGCGAATGCGACCGTAGCTGAGCGGTAAAGCGCTGGGTTCCCAACCCGGAGAACGTGGGTTCGATCCCCACCGGTCGCTCGGGGGTTCATGATCATGAAGAAGCTTCTTGCCATCGCCGTCCTCGCGCTCGGCCTGACCGCGACCGGCTGCACCAAGGCACAGCTGGGCACTGCCAACACCGTCGTCGACGTGGCCGGCAACGTCTGCCAGGTCATCGTCGCCGCGACCGATCCCAAGCTGGCGCCGCTGTGCACCACCGCGGTCGACGTGGCCAGCGCCGTGACGGCCCTGATCGGCAGCAACGCGGCGGCCGCCAAGGCAGCCTACTCGCCGTCCAACGACGAGATCTACCAGTACCTGGCGACCCACGGCGCCAAGTACGTCAAGCGCTGAGGCCATTGCACACCCGACCTGGGGCGTGGTAGAATGGCGCTGGCACCGTGTCAGCAGACAAGAAGCGCATCAGGCAGGAATTTCGCGACGCGGTCTTCGGCCGCGACGGCCACAAGTGCAGGGTCTGCAGCTGGTCCATCTTCCAGGACGGCCTGCAGCTCGACGCTCACCACATCACCGATCGCAACTTGATGCCCAACGGGGGCTACGTCAAGGAGAACGGAATCTCCTTGTGCCCCTCGTGCCACGAGAAGGCTGAGGTCTTCCACTCGACCGGCTCGGCCCTGCCTGGCTGGTCGCCCGAGGACCTGTACGCCAGGATCGCTAGCTCTCGCGAGCTCGCCGAGGCCGCATCGAGGAGGCTCAAGTGAAGAGAAGCCCAAGGAACGCAGAGAAGCATGCCACCGTGGCGGAATTGGCAGACGCGCCCGCCTCAAGATCGGGTCCCGAAAGGGGTGCGGGTTCGAGTCCCGCCGGTGGCACCCACGTCAGCGAGGAGTCGCTGCGCGCGTTCATCGGCGACCTACGCTCTGCCTTCGAGAAGCGCAGCCTGATGTACGGCGGTGACCTCAACGGCGTTGAGGCGGCCTGGCACATGCTGGAGACGTTCCAGATCTACCTGGAAGGTGACGACCCCTACAGGGCCGGCACCCGAGACCCGTACGCCGTCATCGCCCAGAAGTACCGGTGCGGCAACTGGGTCATCTCGTCGAAGGTCAAGCACGAGCTGGGCGAGGACCCCGAGGCAGCCAAGGAGCTGATCCGGCGCCTGAACGAGGTCAGCGACCTGCGCCGCAAGATGCGCCGGGAGGCGACGTCCAAGTGAAAGAAGAGCGAGAGCACCACCGGCGCCGGGACCACCGGCTGAACCACGACGCCGACGAGCGCCGAGACCCGGAGACCATCTTGAAGACGTACCCCAGCATCTCCTACGCGACCGAGTGCCGGCTGCCCATCGTGGCCTTCGACAAGCTCGACGGCAGCAACATCCGAGCCGAGTGGACCAAGAAGAGGGGCTGGGCCAAGTTCGGCACCCGGCACCGGCTCCTCGACGAGAGCGACCCGATCTTCGGCCAGGCGCCCAAGCTGGTGGCCGACAAGTACGGCGAGTCGCTGGGCAAGGCCCTTCGAGAAGCCGGCTACGACCGGGCCATGTGCTTCTTCGAGCTGTGGGGCCCGAGCTCCTTCGCCGGCATGCACGACCTGAAAGAGCGGCTCGACGTCACCCTGTTCGACGTGGCCCCCTTCAGCCAGGGCATCCTGATGCCCGACCGGTTCCTGAAGCTGTTCGGTCACCTGGACCACGCCCGCGTCCTGTACCAGGGACCGTGCACTCCTGACTTCATCGAGCAGGTGCGCTCGTCCGCGCTGCCTGGCATGACCTTTGAGGGGGTCGTCTGCAAGGCGATCAACGACAAGAAGACCAAGATGCCAGTGATGTTCAAGCAGAAGTCGCGCGCCTGGCTCGACCGGCTGCACGCCTACTGCGGCGACAACAAAGACCTGCTCAATGCCCTGATGTGACGCCCGCCCGCCCGGGCGTGGTAGTATGCGACCAGGTCCACGTGAAGAAGGTAAAAGTCACCCTCAGGCCCGGGTCTCCTGGCAAGAAGTTCTACCTGTTTCCGACTCCGGAGGCCCTCTACGTGTGGTTGTGCGCCGCTGAGAGGGGCGAACAGGTCACCGTCCCCGACATCGCCGAGCTGCTGCTGGAGCCCAACGGTTTCATGGAGGTCGAGCTACGGGGCTTCGAGTACTCTCACGAGGACGGCGGCAGCTACCGGCGCCTCGACCTGGTCAGGCTGGGCCTGGCCCAGAAGCCCCAGAACGCTTCAGGCTTCCTGGTGACCACCCACTCGGGTTGGGTCGCAGGGGGCCTGCTGCCGCTGCGGCCGTACTCAGACGCTGATGTCGACATCGTGCCCCTCTCGGACGAGGAGTCGAAGATGCGGTTCGACGTCCTCTTCGCCGAGGAGGACGCCTCGGGCCAGGAAGAGGCGCCCTAGCGCTCGACCAGGTGGACGGCGAAGGCAACGCGGGGGTACTCTTGGGCCAGGGCCCGCACCGCCTCCACGTTGCCCGGAAAGTCATCAAAGAACTCTAGCTCATCGACGTCTCCTCGGTCCAGGCGCTGCCTGATCCAGGCCTCCTTCGCAGCCGGGCGCGCGTCGGCGGCGGCGACCGCCTCCACGTCTGCCGCCCCCACCAGGCACAGGAACTCCTCGATTGGGTCCGGGATGCTGCGAGCCGACAACACGTAGACGCGCTCCGGCCCGCACGCCCGCCGCGCTTGGTGAAGCAGGTCTACGTTGTGCTGCACGGGCCGCGGGTCGATCAGGCGCAGGAACTCGCTGTAGTCGAAGGTCGGCCTCTCTTCGGACCCATGAAGGCGCGCCACGTACTCGTGGGGTTCCAGCGGGATCTTGCTGCCGTCAGCGCCGACAATGAACACGCGCGAGCCCGTCTTGGCCAGCGTGTCGTCAAAATCGAACACCCACAGCTTCCTGCACGGGGAGGGGGCAAAGCACATGCCCGACAGTACCCAACGGCAGCTGCAGTGTATCGTGCGCTGGTAGGGGTGTACAGTGCCTTCCATGCAACCGCTGGTCATCGACTTCCTGCGAACCCACACCTTCGCCGAGCTGGAGGACGCCCACGGCGTCTGCGCGCGGCCCAACGTCCTGGGCGACAAGTTCAGCCTGAACTACGACCAGATCAAGTCCAAGGGCGGGGACCCCGTCTCTGAGCAGTGCCGAGGGCTGGTCGTCCGCCCCCGCGAGCTGAAAAGGGTCCGGACCCTGCTATCCCACTACGATTCCGCGACCAAGGAGGCGCAGTGGCGCCGGCAGGTCTTCGCGGAGGGCTTCGAGGTGCTGGCCTGGCCCATGTGCCGCTTCTACAACTTCGGCGACGGCCACGCGGCCAAGGTCGACTGGAACGACAAGGAGCTGCGAGTCTACGAGAAGGTGGACGGCACCTGCATCATCTGCTACTGGGACCCGTACCACGACAAGTGGCACGCGGCGACCCGGTCGGTGCCCGAGGCCGACCTGCCCATCCGCGGTGACGACCTCGCGATCGGCGACATGACGTTCGCCCAGCTGTTCCTCAAGGCCTTGGTCCTCACCCGTGAGGAGATGTCCGGGAAGCCGATCGACTGGGAGGTCACCGGGCCCGACACGGTGGTCCACCTCAGCAAGGAGTGCACCTACGTCTTCGAGCTGGTCTCCCGTCACAATCAGGTCGTCGTCGACTACCCCGAACCTCGCGTCTACCTGCTGGCGGTGAGGCACCTGCCGACGGGCCGCGAGGTGCCGATCGAGGAGGTCCGGATGGAGCACGTCCGGCGCCCCCGCACCTGGCCCCTGCGCGATGCCGTCTCCGTGGGAGCCTTCGTCAACGCAGCCGACCCGAAGCAGCTCGAGGGGGCGGTGGCCTGCGACGGCGACTTCAGGCGGATGAAGATCAAGAACCTGGGCTACGTGATCGCCCACAAGTCGAAGGACACCGTGACGGCCAGCCCGCGCAATGCCCTCGAGGCCATCATCGCCGAGAAGATCGACGACGTGGTCCCCATCGTCCCGAAGGACGTGGGCGACAAGATGCTGCTGATGCAGGCCGCCTACGCACGGTTCTGCTCGACCATCGACCAGGCCGCGGCCCGGTTCAAGGCGGAGGCCGCGGGCTCCCGCAAGCTCTACGCTGAGAAGGTCCGGGAATCGGGCCTGTGGGCCCCGCCCTTCTTCCAGCTGTGGGAAGGCAAGGTCGCCGACGCCCACAGCTGGATCCGCGGCAATTTCGACCGCAACAAGCTGCCCGACTCCTCCCTCGACACCATCCTGGCCCACATGGGGGCCTAATAATTGGCCCGTGAGGGCCATGGTAGCCACCGTCCCAGGGCCCTCGATTATTCCTGGGCCCTCTGGAGGGCCGCCCAGGCCGCCTGGGGAGGCTCAGGTCAGGGGTCCAGTAGGTTGAGGCCTTGCTTAAACACCTGCGAGTAATACGCTTGGGAGCGCACCACGCCAGGCTCGATCCGAACGTCGTCGATGTAGCACACGCTGCCCTGCGACGACTGGTTGACGGTGGCTCCCACCTCGTAGCCGCCGTGCTGGCCGTAGTCGATGGCCGGGCTGCCGACGATGGCGCTTGAACCTGCCAGCGCACCGTTGAAGTAGACCTTGATGGTCCCGCTGGACGTGTCGTAGGTGAACGACAGCAGGGTCCACGTGTACAGCGGCAGGAGGAACGGAAAGCTGCCGACGTTGACGAACTGCCTGTTGCCGGCGAAGGCCACGCCCACCTGCCAGATGCCGCCGGCCCCTGACTGCGAGATGTTCCAACAGACGAACGGGTTGGTCCATGACGCTGTCTGGTACCTCTTGTGCAGCAGCTCGTTGGACGAGCCGAAGGCCCCCATCCAGACCCACATCGACACGCTGAGCGCGCTGGTGTTCTCACCTTCAGTGGTGGGCCCTGTCGCCAGGCCTTGGCTGCCGTTGAAGCCGACCGAGTTAGAGAACAGCCCCTGACAGTGGGGCGTCGGAGTGCCGAAGCTCGCAGTCAATGTCTGTGCCGTCCCGTGCCCATAGTTGGCATAGGGAGCAGCCGCGTCGTCCATGGTCCACCAGATGGCTGTCGCAGCATCGATGTTGGTCAAGCGCTGGAGCGAGCCGGTAGAGCCGCTGCCTGAGACAGAGCTGATCAACGGGTTAGAGCCGCTGACGTAGTACCGGTAGTAGCCAGTCGCATAGACGGCGGCGATGTAGTCGGCAGGGCGCGTAACGGGCTCGACGCGCAGCTCGTCGATGTAGCCGAAGAAGGGATCGCCGCCCTGGTCGCCGCCCACCATCCAGTTGCCGCTGCTGCCAAAGTCAATGTTGCCTGTCTTGCTGCCGCGGACGACCTCGACGCCGTTGAGGTAGCCGATCATCGTGGTGCCGTCGTAGGTCAGTGCCACGTGGTTCCACTGGTTGATGCGCGCCCTTCCGGCCGTGTCATTGTTGGACGTGACCTGCGTCAGTGACGCGCCGGTCGTCATGCTGTAGGTGACCTGCCCGTTGTTGCTGTTGGCGAACACCATCCCGTAGGCGACGAAGGGCGCGCCCCAGCTGGCGTCGTTGAGGTACTTCTTGTAACAGATCGTGTTGAAGCCGCTGAAGACCGTCGGCTTGACCCATGCGTGGATGGTGACGGCGGCTCCCGGGCTGCCGATGTTAGCAGTGTTGGATCCTGTCAGCCACGACTGGCCTGATGTCCCGTCAAACTTGACAGAGTTGCCCAGGAAGCCAGGCTGGCCCGCAGTGACGTGCGCGGAGTTGACAGCGAAGAGGTTGGCCACGCCGAAGACGCCCGCGTTGGCGAAGGTGCCACCTGACGACTCGTCGAAGGGCCAGTAGAGCGAAGTGTTGGGGTCAGCAGCGACGAAGAAGGAGGCCGTGGTGACCGCCACCGGGCCGCCGCTGCCCCCGCTGCCGCTAGCTGCGTTGCCCGCGTACCAGGCGTCTGTCGCTGACGTGTACTCCCAGACCTGCTGCGTGCCGGTTCCCGGCTTTCCCATTCCGCTCACGGTGTCGTCCTCACGTTGCTGAGTTTTGTGGAGGGTAGCTACCCATCACGATGATGTCGAGCAGGGTGTGACCCGACGGCGGGGGCGTGTTGACGCTGGTGCCTCCCCACGTCTCTCGGCTGCCCCCCAGCGCGTACCAGCCCGTCAACACGTAGAAGACCGTCCCGCTCGAGCCGGTGATCACGGATCCAGTCGATGGCTGCTGGAAGTTGACTAGTGAGGTCGGGTAGGAGTTGGCGCCCAGTTGTGAGGCGGTGATGGCTCCGACGGAGCCGGTCGACGCAAAGGTGCCAGAGTACGAGGCCGAGATCGATTGCAGCAGCCGGAGGTTGGCGCCTAGCTGCGAGGCGGTGATGGGGCCCACTGACCCGGTGCCGTAGACGAGGCCCGGGCCGAAGACGCTGCCGGAGACTGTCAGGACTAGGTCGGTCGCCACGCGTCAGATGCTCACTGGAGGCCTGATGAAGGTCGTGCCTGCGCGTGTGGTGCCGCTGCGTGGCACCGTCTTGTTCTGGCCGTCCCACGGGACCGACAGCTTGAGGCCCGCGGGCCCAGGCTGGCCGAACCACGTCCGGTTGAAGTCCCACCTCACTCCGGGTGACACGTTCCAGACCCACCTGACGAAGTCGATCTCGCCCAGGTAGCCGCAGATCTGCGACGGGGTCGTCTCAAAGATTCCCACCGGGATCTGCATCTCGTCGTAGTAGGCCCCCCCGCCTGCGCCCACGGACGAGGATAGCGTGTTGTTGGGTTGCATGTTGATGTCGTTGAGGAAGACCCCAGGGTAGTCGATGCACAGCGACCTGACGCTGCCCGTAGTGTTGCCGACGATGCCGCCCTGGCGATTGGCGCTGCCCGCCGCGTCGCCCCACACCTGCTCGTTGCCTAGCTGCCACGGCAGGGCATCGACCGCGTCGCCCATCACCACCCACGGCGTGATGTTGGCCTGCGAGCCCGAGGCCATCCCTGCCCGCGGGACGTACGGACCGCTGTAGAAGGCGATGATGTTGGTCCCCACGTCGGTGTTGTCGAGGGTGACCGCGAATGAGTCGTCGTCGGCCACCACGTTCATCCGCCAGTCGCGGTTGTCGTTGGTGGTTCCTTGCAGCAGACAAATGCAGTTCTCGGCCTTCGAGATGAAGCTACCGTTGGGGCCGTCGCAGCTCCTCGGGAAGATCATCATGCCGGTGCCCCCGCCTGCCGGCGGGCCCCAGACGGGCCCGACCTGCGCCTTGATGTCGATGCCCAGGGTGCCGGTGAGGGCGTTCATGCCACCTCTCCATGGGTTGCCGAAGCCGTTGCCCACGCTGCCCGTCGTCCCGCCTGACCCTGAGATGCCGATGACGCACTGGTAGCCGACCGATGCGTTGTTGTTGCTGTTGGGTGCCCCGAACGGGTAGCTTTGGATGGCCGCCGGCGTGCCGGGGGCGGTGGGAAACGTGGAGCCGCGCGTCAGGTTGGAACCGCCGCACCACTGGAAGAAGTGGTAGACATCGTATGGCCGCGTCAACGTGGCGTTCTGCCTGACCACGAAGAAGGCGTTGTTGCCGAAGGAGTTGCCGCCTTGGTTGAAGGGGTCAGCGAAGCCCGTCCCGGCGCCGGCGCCGGCTGTCGCCGGCCCGTTGGTCGCCCCGTACTGCAGCGCGATCAGCGTGTACTGTGGGTGCGAGGTGAAGAAGTCGTACAGGACCTTGAAGGCATTCTGGCAGTTGTAGTTGAGGTCCTTGTTGGTGAAGTTGCACTCGACCTTGCCTCTGATGTAGCCGGCCATCGCTTGACCTCCTCAGCCCGGCGCGCCGAGCGATGAACTGAAATTGGTGCCTGCGCGGCCAGTCCCACTGCGAGGCACCGTGTTGTTCTGGCTGTCCCATGGGGCCGAGATCTTCGACTGGGCCAACGTGGTGGTGCCCAAGAAGATGCGCGAGAAGTCCGACTTGGTGTCGTTAGTGGCCACGTTGTACATCTCCTTGAGGAAGGTCAGCTGGCCCAGGTACCCGGACTGCTGGACCGGCTGCTGCTCGAAGACGCCCACCATGATCGGGAACTCGTTGTAGTAGGTCCCGCCGGCGAACATCTGCCTGTCAGGCCAGAAGTTGGTGTCGACCAGGAAGTTGTTGACCAGGTGGTCCAGCTGCATTGAGGCACACGAAGCGCTGGCCATGCCGGCGATGCCTCCTTGGTTGTTGGCCGTCCCCGCCACGTCTCCGTAGACTTGCTGGTCAGTGAACGTCAGGGGAAGGACAGGGGCGTTGGAACCCATTCCCAGCATCATGTACGGGTACTGGATGACTGACGCTGACACGTTGGGCCTGGCGCTGTACATGCCACCGTATGTCAGGAAGTAGTTGCCGTTGTCGCTGAAGTCATTGATGAAGACGACGGAATCATCGTCGGCAACGATGCTGTAGCGCTGCTGCTGGACGTCCGACTGGAAGTACGTGATCGAAGCGCAGTTCTGCGTCTGCGACCTGAACGCGCCGTTGGACCCGACATTGCTGCGCGGGAAGACGATGACGCCTGTCCCACCTCCGGGAGGCGCCCCCCAAGTGGGTCCCGACTGCGCCTTGGTGTCGATGCCCAGAACCCCAGTCAGGGCGTTCATGCCGCCCTTCCATGGGTTGCCGCTGCCCACCGATCCGGTCGTCCCGCCTGTCCCACCCACGCCGATCGCGATCTGAAAGGCGGTACAGGGCCAGCTGTTGCCGCCAGGGCTGTTTCCAGAGCCCAGGCCTTGGACCTGGCCCGGGGCTCCGGGTGCCAGGCCGAAGCCGCTGCTCGCAATGATGCCCGGGGCACCGCACCACTGGACGAGGTAGTAAACGTCGAAGGGCCGCACGAGCGTCGCGTTGAGGCGTGCCACGAAGAAGGCGTTGAAGCCGAACGATCCGCCGGCAACGTCCCAGTAGTTGCTGCCTGAACCTGCGCTGACGGCTCCCGGAACGGTGGGAGACGTAGCCCCGTACTGCAGCGCGATCATTGTCACGTTGGGGTGCGAGGCGAAGACGTCATAGACGTTCTTGAAGTACGCCTGCATGTTGGTGTGACGGTTGCCCGAGTTCCCAACGCACTCCACCCTGCCCCTGGTCCATCCGCTCATTGCGTCCTCATGTCAACGTGCTCAGTGCAGGCCCGACGAAGCTGACGCCCTGGCGCTGGTACCCGCTGCGTGGGACAGTCTTGTTCTGGCTGTCCCATGGGATGGCGTACTTGGTCGTCGCGACTGCAGTGCCCCCGACGAAGATCCGCGAGTAATCGGTTGAGACAGCGTTGGTCGGCACGTTGTACATCTCGCGGAAGAAGTCGATCTGCCCCAGCATGCCAGAGTAGCTGCCTCCGGGCGAGGGCTCGTAGATGCCGACTGGCACGTCGAGCTGGTCGAAGGTCGGCGTGGCGAACTGCCGGTTGGGCCAGAAGTTGACGTCGGTCGCGAATGACGAGTAGTGGTCGAGCTGCAGGCCAGCCACGCTGCCGGTCAAGGCCTGCACGATGCCTCCCTGGCGCGTTGCCGTCCCGGCCACGTCACCGTAGATCGACTCTGCGGTGTAGACGAAAGGCAAGGCGTCAGCAGTGTCGATAACCAGGTATGGGTAGGCGACCGAGATCGAGGTGCGAGGCTGGTAGATGCCGCTGTACGACATGCAGTACAGGCCTTGGTCGGAAAAGTCGATGGCAATGACGAAGGAATCGTCGTCGGCCACCACGTGCCACCTCGTCTGCTGGCCTGAGGCGCCTGCCCAGTTCATGATCTGGCCGCAGTTCTGGGCCTGCGTTCGGAAGGATCCCCAGTTGCTGTCGCAGCTCCTCGGGAAGACGATGACCCCCGTCCCGCCGCCGGCAGGAGCGCCCCAGATCGACGTCGACGCAGGCTTGGTGTCGGTGCCGTTGGCGTTGGTGGTCCCCTTCCACGGGTTGCCGTTGCCCGGGCTCAGGGCGCTGCCGCCGGTCCCTCCGATGCCGATCGCGGCCTGGTGACCCAGGTAGGCAGCCTGGCCGCTGGACCCGTTGTTGCCCATGATGAGGGCCGTCGTCCCAGTCGACGAACCGAACGACGGCGCGCCGTAGTTGGTGGGCCCGCCCCACTGGAAGAGGTGGTAGACGTCGAAGGGCCGGGCCGCAGTCGCCTTGGCCCTGACGACGAAGAAGGCGTTGAAGCCGAATGAGTGCGCCTCGTCCCAGAAGCCCGTGCCCGTGCCCGAGCCGCCTGTCGGAGAGTTGAAGACCAGGGGAGACGTGACACCGTAGTACGAGGCGACCAGCGAGTAGTTCGGGTGAGAGGTAAAGAAGTCGTACAGGACCTTGAAGCAGGCCTGTGCGTTGACCTGCCACGCGAGGTTCACCGCGATCCCAGGAACCACACACTCGACCCTGCCCCTGATCAGCCCGCTCACTCGACCTCCTCGACAGAATGTATCACATTGTGCGCTGTCACTGCCACTCGAGCTCGAGCGCGGCGCTGCCTGCGTTGCAGTAGTTGCTGCCCGAGGGATCCGACCACGCCCGGGCCAGCAGGATGCCCGAGCCGGTGACTGAGGCGAAGACGCTGGTCAGGTCGACAGACAGGCGGTTCAGCTGCGTCAGTGAGGCCGTCAGGACCGACCCCGCCACCGGGGCGGGAAAGCCGGTGACGATACCTCCGTAGTCGTAGAGGTCAACGTAGGCGCTGCCCACGTTCAGGACCGGGCCAAAGATGGCCCTGAAGAAGTACTTGACGGTGCCGATGCCCTTGTTGATGACGCTGGGGTCGAAGTAGGCGATGCCCAGGTTGGCCTTGCTGGCACTGGCCAGCGGGGTCGTCACCATCGCGGCCAACATGGTCAGCGACTCACGACGCATCAGAGCGGAGCCGGTCGTCACCTGGCCGCTGCTGGACTGCAACAGGATCACGTTGATCTCGCCGGTCCGCATGTTGCCGGCTCCTCCCGGCAGCGGGTTCGAGCCTGTCCAGGCGTAGGTGGTCCCCGAGGTCACGTACTGCAGCTGGTAGACGTCGTTGGCGTTGGCCTGGAAGATCCCATCGAGCAGCAGCGGGCTCTGGTCAGACGGGTTGGTCCTGTAGGTGGTCCGCGACAGCGGGACGTTAGTGTTGTTGGTCCCGCTCAGGCGCAGGGAGACGTAGGCGTCGGAGCCGTAGGCGTTGAAGTCAGCCGTGAAGCGGTAGTACCCCGACTGCAGGAACGTGAAGTTCGACCCGCTGCGGGTGATGTTCGTCTGGACGCTGTCCACGAAGGGCGCGTCGATCAAGGCGCCGGTGAAAGGGGTCCACGTGCCGGTGACGCTCCACCAGACGGAGGCCGACGTGAAGCCGCTGTAGGCTCCGAAGGCGGTGCCCCCGCCGCCGGAACCCGAGGCCCCCGGGACGGTGATCGTGGCCACGCCGGCGCCTGCCGAGGCAGCAGAGACTCCAGCGCCCACGAAGTTGAGTGTGGTGAAGGGGGACGCCGACAGCAGCGTCCCCTGGTTTTCCACCAGCACGCCCGAGGAGCCTCCACCTCCGCCGCCTGAGCCGCTGATGACGATCTGGCCGTTCGACTGCGAGGTGACGGTGACGCTGCCTGCTCCGACGAGGTACGACAGGCCAGCGATTGTCTTCGTCAGGCTGCCGGTGAAGCCGCCTACCGAGAAGACGCTGCCGGTCGCAAAGACGTTGGCCGAGACGCCCACGTCGCCGCCCACGTCCAGGGCGTGGGCCGGGCTGGTGTTGAGGATGCCGACGAAGCCCTGCTGGATGATCGTGATGGCATCGATGAAGGACGCCGTGGAGAAGCCCGTCAGGTTGCGGAAGTTGAGCTTGCGAGCTCCTTGGGTGGCAGTGTCTCCGGTCGCCAGGATCTCCCAGTTGATGCGATCGGCGGCGATCAACTGGATCGCCGCGCCCACAGCGCCGGCGCCCGGAGCGCTGACGCCTACCGACTGCTGGTTGGCCGCGGCCACGAACAGCTGGAACGCGGTGTTGCTTCCCGTCCCGACAGTCAGGGTGCCTGACACCACCGCGTCGCCGCCCATGACTGCCACGCTGGTGTTGGTGCGTGGGCTGCCCTTGACGTAGAAGAAGATGTTGTTGCCGTAGTTGGTGGCAACGTGCCCCGTCGGGTCGATGCTGACGCTGCTGGTCGTGTAGATCTTGTTGCCCAGGTCGACCCAGGGATCGAAATCGCTCAGCGTCAGGTTGCCGCCGCTAGCAGAGATGAGCAGGTTGCCTCCCGCGATCAATAGCGTCGGGTCGAAGGAGGCGACGATGTTGCTGTTGGCCCCGTGATCGACCAGCTTGATGCCGAAAGACCCAGACAGTGCCCGTTCCTGCGTCAGGCTGGGCTCATTTGCAACGGTGATGTAGCTGGCGTTCGAGGGGGCGCCCGAGGTCCCAGCAGTGATCGATGTGATCCTGCCCCAGGTGTCGACCGTCAGGGTCGGCGACGTGAACGTGCCCGCGCCGCCTCCCAACACGGGCGTTAGGTCGAAGTAGACCGAGGCGTTTGGACCGTTGTCGGTCATCACCAGGTTGGTCGACCCTGTCAGGTGCCGCTCGTTCGACAGGCCAGGTTCGGCATTGATCGTCACGTAGCTGGCGTCTGAAGGGGCTCCGCTGCCGCCCGAAGAGCCCAACCCGGCGACCAGCCTGCGCCACTGGCCCCCGAGCCACACCAGGGCCAGCGAGCCGTAGGCATCCGACAGGGTCTGTGATGGCTGGTCGTCGATGAAGACGCCGCTGGCTGGGACGATGTCGATGGGCACCGTGCCGGCAGTGCCCGAAGAGTCCTTGATGAAGTGCAGCTGGCCTGCGCGAGGCGTGGGAGGTAGGTACGCCTTGATCCGACCGCTGATGGGCGTGACTGACAGCGACAGCGCCACGACGGTGTCGTCGTTGGAGACGTTGATGACGCCCTTGTTCGTCGAGTCGACAGCGACAGTCGTCGACGACACCGAGAGCCGACCGAAGAGCTGCAGCTCGGCGGGCCGGCCCTCCAGACCCACCTGCACGTCGCCTGGGATGGCGACGCGCTTGACCACGCCTGTGTTGGTGTCCTTGACGTAGATGAAGAACGACTGGTTCGCCTCGGACCGGGTTACGTTGCCTGCCATGTGCCCTCCCTAAAATACACGGCAGGTTGCGGGTCAGGCGATGTGGATGTTGCCCAAGGCGTCGTGCCGGATGACGTTCGGGTGGAGGTTGAGGATCGTC
>Ga0207695_10005833_pt1 | contig 16193 bp, 19 predicted proteins | sample KBSC54metaG_FD_184354 | JGI IMG/M metagenome (GOLD analysis project Ga0207695, IMG submission 184354) | Corn rhizosphere microbial communities from Kellogg Biological Station, Michigan, USA - KBS C5-4 metaG (SPAdes) (version 2) | ecosystem: Host-associated > Plants > Roots > Rhizosphere > Soil... | reverse complement strand
ACCGACAATCACCGACTGATCTTCGGCGCCGCCCTGGCGGTCCACGCCCTGATGCTGGTGGTGGCGCTGGCCACCGCGCTCGTCTTTTCCCTGATCGTGCGCCCGCCGCGGGCGCCAGAAAGCAAGCCATGACCGCCAGTTCCAGCGGAGAACACTACCTGCCGTCGGCGCCGGCCCCCGCCGTCGTCGAGAACGGCGGTGCCCACGCCGCCGACCCGGGCAGCGCCTTCGGCGTGCGCGGCGCGCTCGACGTCGACGGCGTGCCGTTCCATCGGCTGTCGGTCGTCGTGCCCGTGTACAACGAGATCGAGAACGCCGTCCCGCTGCTCGACGAGGTGCATGCGGCGCTGGCGGCCTACCCGTTCCCGTGGGAACTGATCGTGGTCGACGACGGCAGCCGCGACGGCACGCCGCAGCGGCTGGAAGAGCACGGTGCCACGATCGGCCCGCACATCCGCGTGATTCGCCTGTGGCGCAACTTCCGCCAGACCGCGGCGATGCAGGCCGGCATCGACGCCGCGCGCGGCGACGTCATCGTCACGATGGACGGCGACCTGCAGAACGACCCGCGCGACATCCCCAAGCTGGTCGCCCGCCTGCTGCAGGCCGACCTCGACTTCGTCGCCGGCTGGCGCAAGTTCCGCCAGGACGGCTTCTGGCTGCGCAAGTTCCCGTCGCGCATCGCCAACGCGCTGATCCGCAAGTCCACCGGCCTGCAGTTCAACGACCTCGGCTGCAGCCTGAAGGCCTTCCGCGGCTCGGTGCTGCGCGAGGTGCGGCTGTACGGCGAGATGCACCGCTTCATCCCCGCCTGGCTGGCGACGGTGACATCGCCGCAGCGCATGGACGAGGTGCCGGTGAACCACCGGGCCCGGGTGGCCGGGACGTCCAAGTACGGCCTGTCGCGCACCTTCCGGGTGATCACCGACCTGCTGTCGATGCACTTCTTCCTGAACTACGGCACGCGCCCCGGCCACTTCTTCGGCGGCATCGGCCTGTTCACGGGCAGCGTCGGGGGCGTGATCCTGGCCTGGCTGGGCGTGCAGAAGTTCTTCCTGGGCCAGTCCATTGGTGGCCGGCCCCTGCTGACCCTCGGGTTCTTCATGGTGATCGCCGGTTTGCAACTTTTGCTCACCGGCGTGCTCGCCGAGCTGCTCATCCGCATCTACTATGACGGTCGCCACGCGCAGCCCTACCATCACGGCAAGGGCAGCGCGCCGTCGGATGACGCCGGCTGGCACTCGAACCGCTAGTCGCCCGCCTCCAACATCCCCTGCAAACGTCGATGTCGGCCCTGCCCCCGCCCCCGCCTCCGCCCTCGTCCCCGCCGCCCGGTCCGGCGCCCGCGCCGGCTCCCGCGCCGAAAGCGCCTGCGCCGCCCGCATCGGCGAAGGAAGACCCGCCGGCGCTGATGCCGTACGACGACCTGTTCGGCGGCGAGGATCGGCCGCCCGAGGAGGCGCCCAACCTCACGTTCAACGTCGCCGCCGCGCCGCTGCCGCCGCCCCCGCCGGCCAAGCTGCCCTCGGGCGCGCCGAAGCCGCCGCCGCCGGTCGAGGTGCCCGGCGTCGTCGTCGGCGACGACCGTCCGGCCTGGGTGCCGCCGGCCGACGAGCCGCCCGACCCGATCCTGCAGTCGCCCGTCGCGCCCACCCCGGCGCCGGCGGCCCAGACGGCCTACGTGCCGCCGCCTCCGCCCAAGGCCAGGCCGAAGTCGATCTCCGAGCTGATGGAGAGCGCCGCCAAGGCGAAGACGCCCGAGGGCGACGGCCGCCCGTCGCAGCCGCCGCAGATGTGGTCGGCGGCCGACGCGATGTCCGGCAAGGCCGCCCCGGCACCGGTGCCGGTGGCTCCGCAGGCGACGCCCCCGGGGCAGCCGCCCAAGCCGCGGCCCAAGTCGATCTCCGAGCTGATGGAGACCGCGGGCAAGCCCAGGACGCCCGAAGGCGAAGCCCGCCCGGGCGACCCGCAGATGTGGTCGGCCGCCGACGCCGCCGCCGGCAAGGCCCCGCCGGTGCCGCCGCGCCCGGCCGCGCCCGCGCCGCGCCCTGCGCCGCCGCCGCCGGTCACCGCGCTGCCGCTCGAGCCGCTGCCCCCACCCCCGCCGCAGCGCTCGTTCGACAGGATCGCCCCGGCCCCGGTGCGCACGCCGCCGCCGTCGGCCGCGGAACATCGCGCCTCGCGCCCGATCCCGCTGACGATGATGACGCGCGACGACGAGCACGACTACGCGCGCGCCTTCGCGTCCGACGACGAGGACACGGTGATCGCGAGCGGCCACCACCCGGCTTCGCCCGAGGCCGACACCGTCATCGCCGTCGCCGCGCCGATGAGCCGCGCGCACGGCGCGACGCCGTCGCTGCGCCTGCTGGGCCTGCTGATGACCGTGCTGCTGGCGCTGTGGATCGCGCGGCTGGGCGCGGCGCCGCTGTTCGACGTCGACGAGGGCGCGTTCGCCGAGGCCACGCGCGAGCTCACGGTGGGCCACGACTGGGGCAGCACCACGCTCAATGGCGTCGACCGCTTCGACAAGCCCATCCTGGTCTACTGGTTCCAGGCGATCAGCCTGAAGACCTTCGGCCTCAACGAGTTCGCGGTGCGCCTGCCGTCCGCGCTGTGCGCGTTCCTATAATGCCTGGCCGTCGGCCAGTTCGCGTGGCGGCGCTTCGGGCCGTCGGTGGCCATCGCGGCCGCCGGCATCCTGGCCACCAGCCTCGGGCCGATGCTGATCGGCCGCGCGGCCACCGCCGATTCGCTGCTGAACCTGCTGCTCACGCTGGCGGCGCTCGACCTCTGGCGCCATCTCGAGAACGGCCAGGACACGCCGCGCCGCCGCGCGTTCGCCTGGATCGGCCTGGGCCTGCTGGCCAAGGGGCCGGTCGCGCTGCTGATCCCGGCCGCGGCCGCCGCCCTCTGGCTGGGCGTCAACCGTGACCGCTCGCGCCTGCAGCGCCTGGTGGGCGACCCGAAGGCGTGGGCGCTGATGGTGCTCATCGCCGCGCCCTGGTACGTCTACGCGATCGCGCGCCACGGCATGGCGTTCATCGACGGCTTCCTGCTGCACCACAACGTCGAGCGCTTCACCGGCTCGCTGGAAGGCCACGCCGGCAGCCTGTTCTATTACCTGTGGATGCTCCCGGTCGAGATGATGCCGTGGACGCCGCTGCTGGTGCCGCTGGCCCTGCACGTGAAGGCGCGCTGGAACGAGCCGATCGGCCGCTTCCTGCTGGGGTGGCTGGGCTTCGTCGTCGTGTTCTTCTCGCTGTCGGGCACCAAGCTGCCGCACTACGTGCTGTACGGCTTCACGCCGCTGATGCTGCTGGCGGCGCAGGAGCTGGTGGGCGCCGGGCTGAAGCTGCGGCTGGCCCTGTGCGTGACGATCGTGGCCGTGGTGGCGCTCGGCGCGGCCAGCCCGTGGCTCGCGCATTCGCTGGCCGAGACCACGCACGATCCGCTGTACAAGGCGCTGCTGTCCACCGCGCCGCCCGCGCCCTGGGTCTGGGTGGCGGTGCCGGTGGGGCTGCTCGTGTTCGCGCTCACGATCTGGGTGCCCAACGTGCGCAACTACCTCAGCGAGTCCGACGGCGCGATCGGCGCCGGCCTGCTGGCGGCGGCCTGGCTGGTGCTGGCCGTCCTGCCCTGGTGGGGCCAGACGGTGCAGGATCCGATCCGCACGCTCGCGCGCACCGTACCTATCGCGCAGATGACGCTGCTCGATCGCCAGCGCGTCGTGCAATGGCGCCTGCACCAGCCCAGCATCGCGTTCTACCTGAACCAGACGGCCGAGCGCGCCGACCCGAAGGGCGGCGACTGGGCGTTCACGCGCATCGACCGCGTCAAGCCGGACGAGCTCGCCAAGCTCGAAGTCGTGCAGCAGGTGCGCGGCTATGCGCTGGTGCGTCCGGCGCCGGCGGCGTCCGAGCCCCTGTCTCGCATCGGCGCCGAGCGCGACGCGGCGCAGGCCGCGAGCGAAGCGGCGTCGGCACAGGCGTTGGCCATCGCCGCCGCCAAGGCCGCCTCCGAGGCCGCGGAAGCCGCCAGCGCGGCCGCCGCGGCGGTGGCCGCGAAGCTGAACGCGGCGTCCGCGCCCGCGCCGGCCTCCGCGGCCGCGCCGCTGCCGGCTCCCGTGCCCGCGCCCGCGCCGGCCACGCCCCCCGCGAAGAAGTCCAAGTGAGCGACGCCTCCAGCGCCCGCGCGGCGCGCCGCGGCTGGCGCGCCCGCAACAAGGCGGGCTGGATCGGCCTGACGGTGGCGCTGTTGCTCGCCTGGCTCTTCACCGCCTGGCCGCAGCTCGACCTGTGGGCCAGCGGCCTGTTCCACGACAAGGCCGGCGCGTTCATCGGCGACCAGTTCGCGTTCGTGCGCCTGCTGTACCACGGCATCCCGTGGTCGGGGAAGTTCTACGCGCTGGTGGGCCTGGTCGTGATCGTGCTGTCGATCTGGCGTCCGCACCCGATCGGCGGACGCTGGTCGCGCCGGCTCGCGGCGCTGGCCTGGGTCAGCCTCCTCGGCTCGGGCCTGCTGGTCAACGCCGGCCTGAAGGAATACTGGGGCCGCGCGCGGCCCGTACAAGTCAGCGAGTTCGGCGGCACGGCGCACTTCTCGCCGGCGCTGTCGCCCACCGACCAGTGCGAGCACAACTGCTCGTTCGTCAGCGGCCACGCCACCTCGGGCTACATCCTGATGGCCGTCGGCCTGATGGGCAGCGTGGCCACCCGCAGGCGCTGGCTGTGGATCGGCATCGCCTGGGGCGTCATCGTGAGCCTGGCGCGCATCGCCGAGGGCGGCCACTTCCTCAGCGACACGCTGTTCGCCGGCCTGGCCGTCTGGGCCAGCGGCTGGCTGATCCGCGAGGCCTGGCTGCGCCACGTGGCGCTGCGATGGCGACGCCTGCGGCGGCGGCGCGAGGCGCTGGAAGCGAAATGAATCCCGCCCGGGTCGATTTCTTCGGGGCCAGGTCTTGAATCGTGCACTCAAGACCTGACCCCGGTCTTCGGTCTTCGACCCCGGTCTTCGCACCATGAAGAACGGCGACCCGCGGGTCGCCGTGTTCACGGGGCCAGGCGCCGATCAGGGCGTGTACTCGATCGCGATGCCCTTGAAATCGACCGCGTTGTTCGGCGTCTTGATCGACAGGTTGCTGATGTGGCGGAACGCGAAGCCGGCGCGCCAGTGGCCGTCGGCGCTGCTGAGGCCCACCCCGAAGTGGTCGGAGAACTGGAAGTTGCTGCCCTTCTGGCGGTCGCCGATGCGCGACTCGCTCAGGTAGGCCGGGCCGATGCCGAACTCGAGGTCCAGGCGCGCGCCGCTGGAGACCGGGTAGCGCCAGTGCATCATCGGCACGAAGGCGACGTCCCAGGCGCTGTGCGAGAACGCGCTGTCCGACTTCGCCTGCCACGCGCTGGCCGAGAGCAGCGGCGACATGTCCAGCGAGAACGGCCCGACCTCGGTCAGCTTGCATTCGTGGCGCTCGGCGCCGATGGATTCGGTCGACAGCTCGGCGTCCTTGGCGGCGAACGCGCGCGCGCCCCAGGCGTCGTTGCCCGGCGTGCCGTGGCCGAGGCAGCCGAAGAACGGGGCGCCCTTGAGCGCGGCGACGGTCCAGGTGGCGATGGTGCCGGCGATGGCGGTGTTCTTCAGGGCGCTGCCGGCGCCGGTCTCGGCATGCGCCGGGGCGGCGGCCGCGAGCGCCAGCACGGCGGCGGCGAGGGTCGCGCGCGTGGCCGGGCGCGGGCGGCGGGGGGCGGAGGTGGTCGAGTGCATCCGCGCACTGTAGCCTGCCGGCGCGAAATCCCTGCTGCGAGGCCGGACGCCCGTCGGCGGCGCGCGACAACCCGGCCGCACCGGAAGGGATAATCGCCGACCACCCTCGCCACCCGCCCCTGGATGTTCCTCGTTGCCTGGATCTCGCGCTGGCCGCTGCGCCTGCTGCACGCCGTCGGCGGCCTGCTGGGCTGGCTCGTCTGGCTCTGCTCGCCCACGTACCGCCGCCGCCTGCGCACGAACGCCGAACTCGCGGGCGTGGCCGCGCGCGACCAGCGGCGCTCCATCGCCGAGGCCGGGCGCATGGTCGCCGAGACGCCGTGGCTGTGGCTGACCGCGACCAACGACGACCTGCTGCGCCAGGTGCAGTGGCGCGGCGCCGAGGCGCTGGAAGGCTACATCGCCGAGCGCCGGCCGCTGGTGATCCTGACGCCGCACATGGGCAGCTTCGAGGTCGCCGCGCGGGCCTACACGGCGCGCTGGGGCGCCGTGCAGCCGGTGACGGTGCTGTATCGCCCGGCGCGCCAGCGCGCGTTGCGCGAGTTCCAGGAGCGGGCGCGCCAGCGTCCCACGATGCCCACCGCGCCGGCCAGCCTGGCCGGCGTGCGCCAGATGCTGCGCGCGCTCAAGCGGCGCGAGACGGTGGGCCTGCTGCCCGACCAGGTGCCGCCCGAAAGCCAGGGCGTGTGGGCGCCGTTCTTCGGCCAGCCGGCCTACACGATGACGCTCGCCGCGCGACTGTCGCAGCAGACCGGCGCGCACTGCCTGGTGCTGCGCTGCGAACGGCTGCCGCGCGGCGCCGGCTACGTGATCCACGCGAGCGAGCTGGTGCGCCCACTGCCCACGGGCACCGACGCGGCTTCGCTGGTCGAGGCCGCCACCATCGTCAACGAGACCATGGAACGCGAGATCCTGGCCGATCCCGGCCAGTACCTGTGGGGCTACAACCGCTACAAGGCGCCGCGCGCGGCCGAGACGGCGGAATCCCGCCCCGAAGGAACCGAATGAACGTCGTCGCACGCCTGGTGCTGGGCTTCCTGTGGCTGCTCAGCTGGCTGCCGCTGGCGCTGCAGGCCGCCGTCGGCCGCGGCCTGGGCAGGCTGCTGTGGGTGCTCGCGGGATCGCGGCGCCGGATCGCGCTGCGCAACCTCGAGCTCACGATGCCCGACAAGTCGCCGGAGGAACGCCGCGCCATCGCGCGCGAGAACTTCCAGTGGATCGCGCGCAGCATCCTCGAGCGCGGCCTGCTCTGGTACGCCTCGCCCGAGCGCCTGCGGCGGCTGATCCACGTCGAGGGCGACGTCGGCTTCGCCGAACGCTCGCCCGGCGCCGTGATGTGGCTCGCGCCGCACTTCGTGGCGCTCGACGTGGCCGGCCAGTCGACGCAGCTGTTCCAGAACCGCGCGGTGGGCTCGATCTACCAGCGCCAGAGCATCCCGGTCTTCGACGAGGCGATCCGCAAGGGCCGCCTGCGCTTCGCCAACGGCCAGGTGTTCTCGCGCCACGAGAAGGCGCTGCCGCTGATCCGCGCGATCCGCCGCGGCTACGCGTTCTTCAACCTGCCCGACATGGACTTCGGGCCGCAGGAAGCCGTGTTCGTGCCCTTCATGGGGGTGCCCGCGGCCACGCTGATGGCGCCGTCGAAGATGGCCCGGTCGCTGTCCATGACCGTGCAGCCCGTGGTCGCCGAGATCCTGCCCGGCGGGCAGGGCTACCGCGTGCGCTACCTCGAGCCGTGGAAGGACTTCCCGACCGACGATCCCGTGGCCGACGCCGCGCGCATGAACGAGTGGATCGCCTCGGAGGTGCAGCGCAACCCGTCGCAGTACTACTGGGTGCACAAGCGCTTCAAGACGCGCCCGCCGGGCGAGGCGAGCCTCTATTGATCCGATCCGATGCGGTGCTAGTCGGTGGACGCATCGATGAACGCGCTGACCACGTCGCCGGTCAAGTCGACGGCGTCGGCTTTGGCGGACACCAGGCCGTCGCTGTCGTCCCAATCGCGGCGGCTGCCGAACATCGGGATACCGATGCCATCGGACTCCGGCAGTCCCATCAACGCACGCAGCACCAGCCAGGCGACGACGACGGCCAGCGCCAGCGAGATCAGCAGCGCCGCCAGCGCGTGCGCGACCCCGAGTCCCGCATTGAACCCCGCGTTCGCCCCTGCGTACACGAGGCCGCCGACCAGCAGCGCCACCGCCCAGCGCATAAGGATGGTCGAGAACGACAGCCGCACGCCCGGTTCGCCGTAGCCGGGCTGCGCCACTGGGTTGCCCCCGGGCGAGCGCGCCCGCGCGCGGGGCGACGGTTCCTCCCACCCCACCGTCAGATCTCCCCGCCCTCGAGCTTGACGAACGGCCCGAAGCACTGGCGCCCGTCCTCGGCCAGGCAGACGATGAAGCGGTCCTTGGCCGGGTTCATCATCACGTAGCGGGTGGTGGTCTTGCCGGGCTTGGTGACCTGGCCCCAGCAGTCCTTCTTGCCGTTGTCATTGACCAGCGTGTCGACCCACTTGAAGTAGCCGCGCGCGCTCGGCTGGTCGCTGATCGTGAACGTGGACTGCGCGACCTCGTCGGCGCTGGTGATCAGCGTGCGGCCGCTGCGGTCGATGCGGTAGACCTCGGCGCAGTCGTTGTCGCGCTTGGTGATCTGCCAGGCGCCCAGGAACGGGTGATCCGCGCGCACCGGCAGCGGGGCCTCGGCGGGCGCGGCGACGGCGGCCAGCGAGGCGAGCGCCAGGGCGAGCAGCAACGGGGTTTTCATGCGGGGCTTGTCCTTGGAGGTCGACGATGCCTTTGGCTCCGTTCCGATCGATTCTGCCTGAGCGCGCGTCGGCGTGCTCGCTTGCCGGCGCAGGCGGGGCGTCACCGGCCTGTGGAAGAATCGTCGCTCGCCCGCACGTCCGCAAACGGCCGGCGCCCCGCTTGCCGCGCCGGTGGCCAGCCACCGTCCGGGACAAAGGAGCCCGCCATGACCCGCCACGCCCTACCGCCCGTCGCCGCGCTGTGCGCCGCCGTCCTGCTCGCCGCCGCGCCGCCGGCCGCGTCGGCCGCGGACATCGCCGCCAGGCCGCCCGCCGCACCCGACCAACCCAGGCCGCGCACCGGCGCCTACAAGATCACCAAGCGCGGCGCGCACCTGATCCACGCGCGTTGCCTCGAGGGCGGCCATGTCGTGGTGCCCACGCGCGAGAAGGCCACGGCCGCCCAGCGCGACCGCGACATCCACGAAGCCTGCAAGACTGTCGACTACACCCGATGAAGCGCCTCCCGCCGATCGCCACCCTCGCCGCTTTCGCCGCCGCGCTCCTGGCCGCCCCCGCGCCGGCCCAGACCGCCGCCTCCGCGCCGGCGGCCGAGTGGGGTGCGCCGCTGCGCGGCCCCGCGCCCGCCGCCGAGCCGGCGTCCGCCGCCGCCAGCGCCATCACCACCATCGTGCTGCCGCCGCGCAGCGCGTTCGCCGCGGCGCGCGCCAACGGCGGCCTGGCCACCGGGGACTACTTCCACGACTTCGCCGAGCTCATCGTGCGCGTGCGCAGCGTCAAGTGGATCGAGGAGCTCTGCAGCGAGACCTTTCCCGCCACCGCCGAGGCCAACCGCCACGCCTACGAGGTCTGGCACGTCGACAACGGGCCGTTCGTCGACGAGGTCGAGGGGCAGTTCCTGGTCATCGGGAAGTACTGGGGCGACGAATCGCCCACGGCGCGCAAGGAAGGCCTGACCGTGGACCAGCTCAAGGCCAAGGTCGACGCCAACCGCGCCGGACTGCGCCAGGACTTCCTCTCGCGCGGCATGAAGTCGTTCCAGACACGCTGCGAGGCGTATCCGGAGATCCTGCTGTCGCCCCAACTGGACCTGGAGCGCTCGCAGGCCGACCTGGTGCGCTCGGTGCGCCTGGGGCCGGGGCAGCGGCAATGAGCGGGGCGCGCCGCCGGCTGGCGGGGCTGCTCGCGACCGTCGGTCTGGTCGCCAGCGCCTCGGCCACGCAGGCCGGCGTGCTCACCTTTCGAATCGAGGACACATCGCGGCTGCACCTGTTCCTGACCGACGGCCAGGGCCGCCCGCTGGGCAGCCTGCGCCGCACCGCCGAGTTCGCGCAGGTCTCGCGACACCGGCTCGTGTTCGCCATGAATGCCGGCATCTACGAGCCCGACCTGCATCCCACCGGACTGGCCGTCGAGGACGGGCGCGAGCTCGCGCCGATCAACACGCGGCGGGGCGAGGGCAACTTCTTCGCGTCGCCCAACGGCGTCTTCTACGTTGGCGCGGCCGGCGCGGGGATCGCCCGCACGACGTCATTCGCTGCCGCGCCGCCGTCCCGCGTGCGGCTGGCGACCCAGTCCGGGCCGGTCCTGCTGGAACGCGGCGAGATGCCGGCCGCATCGGTGCGCGCCGAACCCGGATCGACCGCCCGGCGGCTCAAGCGCAACGCCGTCTGCGCGGACCGCGGCGTCGCCACGCTGGTGATGGTCGACGACGCGGTCACGCTGCACGACCTGGCGCTGCTGCTGCGCGACCAGGTCGGGTGCCGCAACGCGCTCTACCTGGACGGCGCCATCTCGCAGGCGCTCGACATGCGAAGCGGCCGCATCGACGAAGGCGTGCCACTGGGGCCGATGCTCGGCGTCGTGGAGTAGCCGCGGCGATGGAATACCGCTTCGACGTCTTCGGCAACCGCGTGGCGATCCGCCGCGTCGGCGACGGCTGGCAGGCCTTCGACCTCGGCAACGAAGGCAAGCGCCGGCCGGCCGGCTTCGTCGTGCCCGCGTTCATCGAAGCCGCCGGCCTGTGCCAGTACCTCGCCGACCTGTTCCACGAATCGGCGAAACGCAGCAACGACCAGGTGACGCCGCTCGATTGAGCGCATCAACCCGCGACGATGGCGTAGGCCTCGCGCTGCGACTGCAGCCACTGTGCCATCTCGTTCGCGTCGGCGAGGTCGTTCGGATGGAAACCGCGCCTGAGGTAGCGCAGCAGCGGGAAGAAGCTGGCGGCCCACAGGCCGCGCCGGCCGAACAGGTAGCGGCCGGCCTGCCACCAGGTGCGCGGCTGCCACCACAGGCCCGCACGCCACAGGTTGATGAAGGTCTGCAGGCTGGACTCGAAGAAGAACTGCACCGCGATGTAGACGAACCACAGCCGGCGCCTGCGCTCGCTGCCGCCCATCGCCCGGTACAGGTCGAAGGCGACCGTCTTGTGCTCGCTTTCCTCGACCGCATGCCAGCGCCACAGGAGCGCGAGCTCGGGCGTCGCACCCTCCAGCCAGTTCGGGTGCGTCAGCACGCCGGTCGCCATGACCGCGGTGAAGTGTTCGTACGCGGCGGTGACGGCCACGTGGTTGACCGGATGCATGTTCTCGCCGTTCTTGATGCGCCACGCGGCCCAGCCCTGCCAATAGTTCCTCAGGCCCTGGCGCTCCAGCTCGGCGTTGAACCGGGCATGCAGGAAGCGGTGCGTCGCTTCCTGGCCGGTGAAGCCGCGCACCTCGTCGGCCCAGGCGGCCTGCTGCTCCGGCGGCAGCATCGCGACGCCCTTCTTCACGGAGTCGATGAAGAACTGCTCGCCGATCGGGAAGCTCATCGACAGCGCGTTCAGGTAGTGCGTGCGGAAGGCCTCGCCGCCGTTCCAAAGCTTCGGAAAGCCCTTGGACAGGTCGACGCGCAGGCGGCGGATCGGCAGGCGGCGTGCGGTCTCGGACGGGAGTTCGGCGGGTGCGTTCATGTCGTGGGCGGCCTTTTGTCTTTCTCTGTCACGCAGCGTAAGGGCCGCCGCCGGACGGGTCTACTCGCATTTGCCGGCCCCGGGCATGGCGGGAGCCCGCCGGCCCGGGCTCAGTTCCGCCTGCGTGGAACCCCGGTAGAGTCGCGTCATGGCCCCGCCCCGCGACACCGTCGACGATCCGCTGCGCAAGAAGCCCTCGCAGACGCGGGCGCTGCGCACCGTGGAGACGCTGTTCGAGGCGGCGGTCCGCATCCTCGACAGCGAGGGCGAGGCCGGCTTCACCACCAACCGCATCGCCGAGCGCGCCGGCTTCTCGATCGGCACGCTGTACCAGTACTTCCCCAGCAAGGAGGCCATCGTCGTGGCGATGGTGCGGCGCCACCGCGACCGCGTGCTGCGCGAGCTCGACGTGATGCTGGACCGCTGCGTGGCCGGCGAGTACGGCCCGGAGCAGGCGCTGCGGCTGTACATCCGCACTATCGTCGACAGCTTCGGCCGGGGCCAGAAGGCCCAGCGACTGCTCGCCCGGCTGGGCTGGCAGCTCGACGCGCCGGCCGCCATCGTCGCGTCCATGGACGACGGCGCCGAGCGCATCCGCAGCGCGATCGCGCGCCTGGACGACCCTGCGCTGCCCGTGCCCGACCCGCCCACGCTGTACATGCTCACCCGCGCCGTGATTGGCGCCGTGCGATCGGCGGCGGTCGAGGAGAGCACGATGCTGGACGACCCGCGCTTCGAGGAGGCGTTGTTCCGCATGGTCTGGGGGCTGGTGCACCGGCCGGCCGCGGGCGGTTGACAGGGTTTCGACGTCCCCCGGGCGGACAGGATGCCGCGTTCGGGGGAACAGGCCGGGCTCAGCTTGACGGGCTACAAACCGGCCCACCCCGCGACCCACGCCAACTCAACGGAGAGAGAGACCATGAAGTTCCCGCAACGCCTCGTCGCCGCGCTGATCGCGCTGCCCCTCGTGCTGGCCGCAACCGGCTGCGTCGTCACGCCGCCGCCCCCGCCGCCGCAGCACCATCCGGCCTACCTGCACGCGTTGACCGACCTGCGCGAAGCGCGCTGGAACCTGGAACATCGCCCCGGCAACGCCGCCGTCACAGGCCAGGAGGACGTCGCGATCGTCGAGATCGACCGCGCCATCAACGACGCGAAGACGGCCGCGATGGAAGACGGCAAGAACATCTGGCAGCATCCGCCCGAAGACGCGCGCCTGGACTGGCGCGGCCGCCTGCATCACGCCGACGAACTGCTGCGCAAGGCGCGCAACGACGTCGCCCAGGCCGAGAGCAACGGTGCCGCCGTCGACCTGCGCAACCGCGTGATCGGCCACATCGACGCCGCGATCGTGGCGACGGAGCGTGCGATCCGCATCATCGAGCAAGGCGCCTGAACGCCAGCCCGCTCGGCCGGCGTAGAGAAGTGTCATCCTGCGCGCAGTCGCAGGATCCACCTTTCCCGGCCGTGCTGCCGCCTGGCACGCGAGCGTGGATCCTGCGACTGCGCGCAGGATGACGGGTGTGGCGCGCTCCGCGGCATTGGCGCGCGGCCAGCCGGAGCGCGCGGCATGATGCCGGCATGTTCGACGAACTGCAGATCACCGGCCGCGTGCGCACCCACGTCATCCAGTACGACACGCCACGCTTCGCGGCCCACCCGGAGGTCGCCACCGCGTTCCTGCGGCTGCGCGCCGTGGCCGCGCGCGACGGCATCGACCTGCGGCCCTACAGCTCGTTCCGCGGCTATGACGCCCAGGTACGCATCTGGACGGCGAAGTTCAGCGGCCGCGCGCCGCTGTACGACCTTGGCGGCCACGTGCGCGACCGCGCCGGCATGGGCGAGGACGACGTCATCCGCCACATCCTCGACTGGTCCGCCCTGCCCGGCGCCAGCCGCCACCAGTGGGGCACGGAGATCGACGTCGTCGACGGCGCCGTGATGCCGCCCGGCTACAAGCCGCAACTGCTGCCGGCCGAGGTCGCGGACGGCGGCCTGTTCGCGCCGCTGCACCGCTGGCTCGACGCCCACATCCACGAACATGGCTTCTTCCGCCCGTACGCCCGCTTCCAGGGCGGCATGTTCCCCGAACCCTGGCACCTCAGCCATGCGCCGGTCTCGATGCGCGCCATCGACGACCTGACCCTCGACGTGCTGCGCCGCTGCACCGAGGCGTCGAACCTGCCCGGGAAGACGCGCGTGCTCGAACTGCTGCCGGAGATCTTCGAGCGGCACGTGCGCAACATCGTGCCGCCTCCTGCCGAGTGCAGGTGGTGAGGTCATCGTCCCAGCGGCGATAATCGCCCCCATGCAGCCCTCCCCGCACCGCGTTCGCTTCACCAAGATGCAAGGCGCCGGCAACGACTTCGTCGTGCTCGACGCCACGCGCGAACCGCTGGCGCTCGGGGCCGAGGAGATGCGCCGGCTGGGCGACCGCCGCTTCGGCGTCGGCGCCGACCAGATCCTGATCGTCGAGCGTCCGACCACGCCGGGCATGGACTTCAGCTACCGCATCTTCAACAACACCGGCGACGAGGTGGAGCACTGCGGCAACGGCGCGCGCTGCTTCGCCCGCTACGTGCGCGACCGCGGCATGATCGGACGCGACACCATCCGCGTGCAGACCGTCAACAACGAGCTCGAGCTGCACATCCAGGCCGACGGCCGCGTGCGCGTCGACATGAACGCGCCGCGCTTCGAGCACGCCGACCTGCCGTTCGATTCGGCCGGGCTCGTGCCCACGCGCGTCGGCGGCTTCGAGACCTGGCCGCTGGACGTGGACGAGTACGGCAGCGTCGACGCGGCCGTGCTGTCGATGGGCAACCCGCACGCCGTGATGCGCGTGGACGACGTCGACCACCATCCCGTCGCGCTGATCGGCCCGCTCGTCGAATGCCATGCGCGCTTCCCGCGCCGCGTCAACGCCGGCTTCATGCAGGTGCTCTCGCGCACCCACGTGCGCCTGCGCGTGCACGAGCGCGACGCCGGCGAGACGCTGGCCTGCGGCACCGGCGCCTGCGCGGCGATCGTCGCCGGCATCCGGCTCGGCTGGCTCGACACGCGCGTCGACGTCGACACGCACGGCGGCAGGCTCACCGTCGAATGGGCCGGCGGCCCGGACGACAGCGTCTTCCTCACCGGCCCGGCCACCACCGTCTTCGAAGGAGAGATCGAACTGTGAACAGCACCAGCGGCACCGACGGCATCACCGAGGACGACATCGCGGGCTATCTCGCGAACACGCCCGGCTTCTTCGAGCGCCACGCCGAGCTGCTCGCCACCGTGCAGCTGTCCAGCCCGCACGGCCCGCGCGCCGTCTCGCTGCAGGAGCGCCAGATGGAGATGCTGCGCGAGCGCATCAAGGGCCTGGAGCGCAAGATCATGGAGATGATCCGCTACGGCCAGGACAACATGGCCATCTCCGACCGCCTGCACCGCTGGACGCGCGCCGTGATGCTCACGCACGACCCCGAGCGCCTCGCGCCGGTGCTGGTGCACGACCTGCAGCACCAGTTCATGATCCCGCAGGCCGCCGTGCGCGTGTGGGGCGTGGCCCCCGAGCTCGCGCACCTGCAGTGCGCCGCCGAGGTGAGCGAGGACGTCAAGATCTTCGCGACGAGCCTGGTCGCGCCGTACTGCGGTGCCAACTCCGGCTTCGAGGCCGCCAGCTGGTTCGACAACGCCGAGTCGGTCACCTCGCTCGCGCTGATCCCGCTGCGCCCGGATCGACAGCACACCGCGTTCGGCCTGCTGGCGCTGGGCTCGCCCGACCCGACGCGCTATACGCCGGACATGGGGCTGGAGTTCCTGTCGCAGGTCGGCGACATCGCAGGCGCCGCGCTCACGCGCCTGCTGCCGCAACAGGCCTGATGCGCATGGCCGACGCGGCCATCCCGCGCTACCTCGAGCACTTGCGCGTCGAGCGTCGCGTCTCGGCGCATACCCTTGCGGCCTATGGCGACGCGCTGGCGCGGCTCGAGAAGCTGGCCGGCGAGGCGCAGCGCCCGCTCGACAAGCTGCAGAGCGCGCACATCCAGCGCTTCGCCGCGCAGCTGCACGGCGCCGGCCTGGGCGCGCGCTCGATCGCGCTGACGCTCTCGGGCTGGCGCGGCTTCTACCGCTGGTGGAGCCTGCAATCCGACGCTGCGGGCCTGAAGAACAACCCGGTCGACGGGGTGCGCGCCCCGCGCGCGCCGCGTCCGCTGCCCAAGGCGCTGGCGGTCGACGAGGCCGTCGCGCTCGCCACCAACGAGACACCCGTGTCCGACGGCGAGGCCTCGCAGGAGGCCGAGGCGCTGGCCGCGCGCGACCACGCCATCGCCGAACTGCTGTACGGCTGCGGCCTGCGGCTGGGCGAGCTGCTCGGGCTCGACCTGGCGGCCGGGGCCGAGTCGGCCGGCTGGATCGACGTCGACGACGGCACCGCGCACGTGTTCGGCAAGGGCTCGAAGCGCCGCAGCGTGCCCGTCGGCGGCCCGGCGCTGGAGGCCCTGGGCACGTGGCTGCTGCATCGCCCGCTGCTCGCCGGAACGCCCGACTGCGGCGCGGTGTTCGTCAGCCGGCTCGGCAACCGGCTGTCGCCCAACCAGCTGCGTTCGCGCCTGAAGGCCCAGGGCGACCGCGCCGGCGTCGCCACGCCGGTGCACCCGCACATGCTGCGCCACAGCTACGCCTCGCACCTGCTGCAGTCCAGCGGCGACCTGCGCG
>Ga0207695_10005832_pt1 | contig 16195 bp, 9 predicted proteins | sample KBSC54metaG_FD_184354 | JGI IMG/M metagenome (GOLD analysis project Ga0207695, IMG submission 184354) | Corn rhizosphere microbial communities from Kellogg Biological Station, Michigan, USA - KBS C5-4 metaG (SPAdes) (version 2) | ecosystem: Host-associated > Plants > Roots > Rhizosphere > Soil... | reverse complement strand
GAGATGATGCGAGAGCGTGGAAGCCGGGATTCCAAGTTCATCCCCGATATCGCCGACGATCATTCCCTCGGGGTGCGCGGACAAAAGCGCCCGCATGATGCGCAGGCGCGGCCCCGTGCCCATCGCTGCGAACATATCCGCGAATTTTGTGATTTGGTCTTCAGTAGGTTTCTGTGCCACTATTCCATAATTCTACAACCATGGAAGTAAGGCGTGCGGGAATTATTCAGCGCGAATACGTCTTCCATCGCTGGATATCCGCACGAGACCACGTTGATCTGTACGATATACCGCGATGTGGGCTTCATCCAGCGCGCGAACGGTCAGCGGATGCGGATGACCGTAGCTGTTCTCGAATCCGTCTGAAATGATCGCGAATGCCGGATGCAGCGCGTTCAGAAGATCCGGAGTGGTCGAGGTCCGGCTGCCGTGATGTCCGACCTTCAGCACATCCGTGTGCTCCAGCAAGCCCGCGTAATAAAGCTGCTCCTCGATCTTCTTTTCCATGTCCCCCGTTAGCAGAAACGCGGTTGAACCGAACTGCACACGCATCACCAGGGAATCGTCATTCTTCGGTACCGGGCCGGCTTCGTAGTCGGGTCCCGGGGCGAGTACCCGGATGACGGCGCCGCCAAACTGGAACGGCGCGCTCTGTTGCATCAGCCGGATGGGAATGCGCAGTTGCTGCGCGGTTTCCCGAACGCGCACCCATTCGGGGCTCTCCTGAACCGCGCCCGCCCACAGTTCCCGGGGTCTAAAATTGCGCAAAACCGCGGCCATCCCACCCATGTGATCTTCATGCGCATGGGTCATAACCATGACGTCCAGGCGCTGAATCGAGCGCGTCCAAAGATAGGGCGAAACCACATCTTCCCCGATATCGATGCCGCTTGCGCGTGTTCTCCCGAAGCTTGGAATACCTCCCGCATCCACCAGCATCAGCTTGCCATCGGGAAACGCCGCCAACAGGCTATCGCCCTGCCCGACGTCGATGGCGGTCAGTTCAAACCGGCCCGCTTCCGTACGCGGCGAGAATGGATGAATCGCGATGATTGCTAAAACCACCGCCACGGCTATCCACGATGCCGCGCGCGTAAGGCGTGTATTGGAACGGTGCGCCGCGGCTACCAGGGCCAGCACCAGCAATGCCGCAAGCCACCACGGTGGGGCAGGGATTCGCCAGTCCGGCTCCCACCGGGCATGCAGTGTGACGGCCCAGCGTGACACGGATAGGAGCCAGGCGCACAGACCCGCCAGCACCTGCGAATTCAAGCCGATCGCGAGAAACCCCAACGGGACAATTGCGCTCAGCACCGGCACTACGATCGCGTTCGCGGACAGGCCGGAAAACGAGATTCGGTGGAAGTAAAAGATCATTGGCAACGCCAGCCCGATTTGAATGAAGAACGACGTAACGAAGATTTCCCAAACGTATAGACACAACCTCGCCACAGTAATCACCGCGAGCCTTGCCAGCGCTTCAGGGACCCCGAGTACCTCGGTCAGCGTGGCCGATAACAGGCGCAATTCAACGCGGAACTGGGCTGACTTCGGCTCCATTCTGATGTCCTTCTTCAGCTCTGATAAATCCGCAACGGCGGACGACAGCGGCGCCGAACTCGATTCAAGGGCCGGTATCGCGAACGCGGCGATCAGTGCGACTGCCAGGAATGACAACTGAAAGCTGGGATCGAATAGCTGTTCGGAATCCGCCAGAACAAACGAGAGTGCCACTGCGGCAAGGATATTCAGCATCCTCCCCTTGCGAAAAAACAGGCTTCCAATGCCGTACAACGACATGCCGGCGGCGGAACGCAGAACCGGCGCCTGCCAACCCGTCACGCCCGAATAAAGCCATGCCACAAGAATAGTCGCCAGCAGCGCGACACCACGGGGCACTGCCAGTATCCGCAAAAAGAAAAGCAGCACTGCCGCCAGCACCGCCACATGGCTGCCGGAGATTACCAGTGCGTGGAACGTGCCAGTTGAACGGTAGTCCGTGGTCCACATCTTGTCCAGCTTTGCGGTGGCTCCAATCAGCACCGCCTGCATCATTCCATTGGTATAGGCATCGTGGGAGTAGAGCCGGTCGAGCCGTTCGAGCGCTGCTGTGCGAATTCCGAAAATTATGCGGGGCAATAACCATCCGCAGCGCCCCGGCAATATGCGGATACTCGCCGTATCCCCCGAAGCGGTCCAATAGACCCGTTGCCGGGCCAGGAAATGCACGGCATCGAACGACCCGCGGTTATTGAAGTTATGCGGACGCCGTACTTTTCCGGTGAATTCCATGCGGGTGCCGTACGCCAGGGCGGGGAACACGCCGTCTTTTGCGAACAGCGATACCTGCGCCCTGGCACCGGGTGTGAGTTCCAGGGTGAATCGTTCCCTGTCGGTCGCCAGGAGCGCGGGGTCTACCACGCAGCCTTCCAAAATGGCCGGGACATTGTCGGGGATGGACAAAACCGGGGGCGGTTGTAGCGGCTTCATCGCTACCGCTCCGATTCCCGCGAAAACCAGCGCAAGCGCTGCGCCGCAAACCGCGAGGAACGATGCGCTGCGTGTGGGGAAGCGCCATGCAAAGCCAGCGATTGCAGCCAAAGCAAGGCCAGCCGCGATTGCTTCCTGGACGGTGAATATTACCGCGCTCGTTCTTGAAAGGGTTGCGAGCCCAATGCCGGTCGCTACGGCGACGAACGGAATAATTAGAGGTTCGCGTACACGCACTAACCTCTAGTTGCGCGGGCGGAAGAAATTCTCACACAGTTTGTTCGATATTCCAGCCAGGCGAGGGCTACAAAGGTTTTGTGGGCGCGATCGTCTGAGTTGTGCCAGCGGTCTGAAGCGGCGGGATCGAAGAACTGAGGCAGCAGTCGGTAAGGCGAATGTTGAGTTTCGAAAAGAGTATTTTCTAATGTGCAAGCGCCTTCAAAATCAGCGAGACACTCAAGCTCGTCGAGTGACAGGCCACGAAGAAAGTCGATAACGGAGCGTCTCTTTGACGGGATTACGGTGCGTAATAATGCACTGGCAAAAGAAGAGCGGGAGGCGACAACGGCCAAATTAAGCTCCAAAGGTAGTGCGACTCAGTACCTAACTCTAATTATCCCGGACCTGTTGCCCGAATGCAAGAGTTAGTGCGCAACTGAAGAAACCTGTCGGTGTTAAATCTTGCCGCCCTTTACCTGTTCTTTATTTAATAGCGATCGTGGTGGTAGCCGAAGCGTTGCTCGGATCGGTACTTTGGATACTATTCAGGAATACTTTGATCGCCACGGTGCCTGTGGGGGCATCAGTGGGTATCAAAATATTCAGCTGCCACACTCCGACCAGGTTCGGGTTAAGTCCGGAATACTGAATATTGGCATCCGGCAAAAACGTCTTGGAACTGCCGAGGAGTACCTGCGGAAGGTTCGGACCGGGAACCACGCCCGTGGGAGCTGAGCCATCGGGGGGAGCATTGGCCACTGGCCCCAATCCTGTGCCGTACAAGGTGATGTATTGTCCTCGTGCGACGGGGTTGCCCGCGCCATTGAGAGAATTATCGGTCACGTTCGCTGCAATGAGCTGGCCCGTGCCCGCCTGATTGAGCGTGAAGAAACCTGGTGAGGCCGAATTTAGCTGAATTTCCGCGCCGCCGTAGATCTGGCCTGTGGAAGGCCGAACAGCGAGCACGTCGGCTGTTCCACCAGAGGGAAGACTGTTGGAGAGCACCGCGTTGATCTGGCCCGGAGACACGAAGAAGAGGGGCGCGGCCACGCCGTTCACCAGAAACTGCGAATCCTTCAAAATCGAGGGAAGGGGCGACACTATTGCCGAATCCGATCCGTTCGCAATCACGTTCGGGACAGCCTGGCCGATGTTCGTATGCGGGAAAACGGCAACGATGGTTCCCGCCGCGAGAGGTCTTGTTGAAAACGAAGCGCCATGCACCACGTCCAATTGCGGGGCAAAGTAAAGAACCCGGTTATTTGCATCCGCAACCAGCAGATTGTTGTACGTATCCATGAACGCCGAAAGCGGACCCAGAGCAGGCAGAGAACTATCGGGCGCATTACCCCTGAGCGGCAGCTGATCCACAGTGGGGAAATGCAGCACCGCGTTCGCCGCCGAATCCGCAACCCAAAAACCGTTACCGTTGGCGGTAATGGAAACCGGCGAGTTGAACTGAGTGCTCAGGCTAATGGGAGGCGTGTCGTAGTTGTTGATGGATGCCGCCCGGTTAAATATCTGCACGCGATGGTTGCCGCTGTCGGCTATCATCACGCGGTCCTGCGGGTCGACCGCAACGCTGCGAGGGGAATTGAATCGAGCGGGGTCACTACTGGGCTGCGTGATGCCGCTGCTGAAGTTGAGCGCCCCCAGAATCTTGGTCGCGCTCTCCCCCGAACTGAACGGTTTCGCAAAGAACAGAACACGGTTGTGGGTGGCATCTGCCGCAATGAGCCAGCCGCTGCCCGTATTGGCAGCGTTCGCCGCATCGACTGTCAGGGTGATCGCGATGGGCGTATTCATCGTCCTGTCCGTTGGATCTGTCACTATGGAGGTGAAGCTGGTCTGTCCCAGAACAAGATCGGCGGTCTGCAGCGCGGTCTTTCCGGAGTTGAACGGTGCGGGAAACCGCAGGATGCGTGAGTTCCCGGTATCGGCAACGAAAACGTTACCAGCGGAATCGACAGCCAGCGATGTCGGAAAGTGTAGGCCCTGCGCGTTCGGCTGCGTCGCATCCCCGGAGGGATAGTTGACTACAATGCGCATCAGATCCGGCTGACCGATGACCAGATCGGCCTTCTGGCCGTTTTGCGCGGCGCGAAAATCCTTAAACCCAAGTATCCGGTTGTTCAGCGTATCCGCCACATACAGGTGAGCCGGCGTGGCGCTCTGGTCCAAAACCGCTGAACTGCCTTGGGTGAAATTGAATTCCTTGCCTTCGACGAGGTTCACGGCGTTGTACGGGAAATCCAGCTGGCCGATGACGCGAGTGGCCGCCACGCCTACGCCCAACGGCCCACCGGGATAAACGAGCACGCGATTGTTCTGGGCATCCGCAACGTATAGTTCGGTGCCTGAGAATGCCACGTCAGCGGGAGCGTTAAGGGTGGATGCCGAAGAATCGCCATTCCCCTGGTTCGCTTTGCGCACCGTAAAAGAACTCTGGCCAACAACAGTGGTCGCGGAAGGTGACAGCTGCGCGGATTCCGACGGCCAGCTATCCGCGGGTGGATAAACCATCACTCGGTTGTTGCCGGTGTCCGCCACGTAAACGCCTGAAGAGTTAGCTGTTACCCCCAGCGACAAGGCGAGTGAAACCTGAGTGGGCGTGCCTAAGCTGGCCGAATTCTGGTCAAGCCCCAGAATTCGGTTCGCCACTGCATTTGAAGCGATTCCGGCCGGGTAAACTACCACTCTGGGAACAGCATCGGTGACAAACAGTCTGCCGGTCGGGTCGAAAGCGATGCCCTGCGGTGAGATGAGGTTAGATTTACTGGTGGCTGAATTTGCGGCGACGCGCGACGTGAAGTCGCTTTGCCCCACCACGAGATCGGCTGCCGGGCCGTTTTGGTTCGCTTTCAGGGATGCCGAGGGGTATCGCAGGACCCGGTTGTTGGCCGTGTCCGCGACCCACAAATTCCCGGCCGAATCGAACGTCAGGCCGCTTCGCGAAACGCTGCCGATACTCAGCGCCAAAGAACTTGCACCAATGCCATTGGCGTTTGCCGACCTGCCGCTAAACGATGTCTGTCCCAAAACCAGATCGGGAAACTGCTGTCCCGGGGGTTGCGTGGCCGGCTTCGGGTATCGCACCACGCGGTTGTTCCCTGTGTCCGCTATATAGAGATTGCCCGAACTGTCAACCGCAAGCCCGGTTGGAAAGTTCAGCCCGGTGGTTGAGCGACCGTTTTGCGACGAAGCCAAATTGGCAAACCGATCCACCTGTCCAATCACCACGTCTGCTATTGAACCCGCCTTCGACTGCGATGCGAATTGAAAGCCGAGTACGCGATTGTTTCCGGCATCAGCAATATAGAGAATCGGCGGATTAACCGAAGTGTCAAGCGCCACCGCGATCGGAAAGCTAAGCTCCCGCCCTTCCACCACATTGGGCCCGTTATTGGTGAACTGAGTCGGGTTACTCGCCGTTCCGCTGAATTGCGGATCGCCAAAAACCTTCACCGGCTTGCGGTACAGAGCCTGACCGGGAAGAGTGCTGTTAAGCGTCAGAACGAGGCTGAGAAGCAGCAGGAATCTTGTATAAAGCAAGGCTTTTTAACCATAGCACGCAAAATAGATCACTCCTGACTCTTCATTCAGCCATTGGTATGGAATCAGGCGTTTTCGGGCTTGGGCCGAGGGGAAAGGATACTTAAACGGATCGGGTGAGCGTCCGTCGCCACTTTCATGATCTTGCACACCAGTCGCGCATGCTCGGCCGGGACAATGGCGCGCATGATGTTACCGTTCCCATCCTGGCCGGCGAGCACAAACAACTGGATGTTCGGCACAAAAATCTCCGTAACGCGCAAAGTCTCTCCGCCGGTGTGATAAAGGACATGCAGTTCCTGATCGTCTTTTAACGGGCGCTGCATGGCCTGAATCTGACCCAGAATCAGGCCTCCAATCGATTCGGGCACGGGCGGAGCGGCTGGTTTGTCCGAAGGCTTGGCAGGTTCGGGACCAACTACCGCGTCGATCATGTTCTTCTTCGTCGCTTCAAACGCCTGGCCGGCCAGCACCTTGCCGATATTTCCGAGAGACATGATCTAATCCTAAGCCGGGCCTGCGCTTCCCGCGAGAGCACAACGGCGTTGTCAAATGAATACCACGCACTACGCCGCTATCGGTTTGAAACCGCGATTGTCACCGCCGGGCTATTGACTCCGCCGATTTGCACAATCACAGGCACTGTCGTATCGTTCGGCAATCCGCCCGGTATTTCGACGTTCACCTGCATCGCGCCTGCCACCAGCGTCGGAGCGGCTCCGAAATAATCCACAACGGCAGTCAAACCGCCAATCGTGACGTTCACAGGCTGCAAAGGCGCGGGAAGATTGGTGAGCCCGGCGAGTTTGCCATCAATGCCTGCGGGCGAGGTCTGGCCTTCTCCGGTCGCGTAGAGGGTGATCACGCTGCCCACTGGCGCGGGGTTTGCGGGTCCATTCAAGGTGCCGTCCTGGTTCCGCACCGCCGCTTGACCCGAACCGCTCGCATTTGCCGTGAATACACCGGGAGCGCTGGGGGCGACGGGAAGCGTTATGGCGGCCGATGTCTTGTTCTGATAAACAACCGACACTTGCGTGGAGGTGAGGCCGTAAGCGGAGTACGGGACGATTGCGGCTACCGCGGTCGCCGAGGAATAAATGAGTGGCGCCGCTTTGCCGTTAATAATCACCTGCGTGCCGCCCACCGTGGTTGGGAAAAATCCGCCGGAAGGCGTCGCGACCGCCAAAGTATCCGGACCCAGCCCCGCGCCGAACACAACCACGATCTCGCCGGGTGAGATCGGATTCAGAGCACTGCCGGAGCCAGTGACGGGCGGTGAAAAACCCTGAAGATTGGCCGCATTTGCAACGGCGCCAATCGAAAACGGCACGGGAGCCAGGCGGCGGATCACGGCGTTCCCGGAATCGGCGACGTAAACGTTCCCGTTTGCGTCCACAGAAACGCCGTATGGCAGGTTAAAAGGAGCCGACGTCGCGGGCCCGCCATCGCCGTCCCATCCGGTTGTTCCGTTCCCGCCAATCCACAAACGGGTTCCGCCGGGAAGAATTTTGCGGACTGTGTTGGTTTTTTGATCGGTGTAATAGATACTGCCAGTCGGATCCATCGCGAAATTCTGCGCGAGGAAATTCGTCACATAAGTTGCGATCTTACCGTCGGACGATCCGACCCGGCGAATGGAACTGGTTCCGATATCACCGATGTAGAGGTTTCCCGATCCATCGAGCCCGACCGAGTAGGGCAATTCCAGGAACGCTTTCGTGGCCAGACTGCCATCGCCCGGCGCCGCGCCAAAAACAGAATACCCGACACCTGCAACAGTCGTGATTACGCCCGTGCTCTTCGTGACTTTGCGAACGCTGGCGTTGCCGTAGTCGGCGATATAGAGGTTTCCGGCAGAATCCACCGTGAGGCCCGAGGGGAAATATAGCTGGGCGTCTGTAGCGTTGCCACCGTCGCCCCCATATCCGCGCGTACCGTTCCCCGCATAGGTTGTGATGGTGCCTGAGGGGTCCACCCGGCGAACGCGGCTATTCAGGGAATCGGCAATATAAACGTTTCCCGTGTTGTCCACGACAACGTCGAGGATGTTTGAAAGCTGTGCGCCATCGCCGGAACTCCCGTCACCGGAAAAGCCGAGTGATCCGTTTCCCGCAATCGTGGTGACGATCCCTGTGTTCTTCGTAACCTTCCGGACGGAGTAATTGGAGTAATCCGTGATGTAAAGGTTGCCCTGCGAATCCACCGCGACCCTAAGCGGGTTGGTGAACTGAGCGCTGAGAGCAGGGCCGCCGTCGCCGGACCAGCCAGGAGAGGTGCCGGTGCCGGCCACCGTACTGACTATGTATTGCTGGGCGGAAGCAAGGCCGCAGGCGAACAGGGCGCAGAACAGAAGAGAGAATCTTTTCATGAAGTTCAGTTGTCAGTAGACGCCGGTTCAGGGCGGTGCGTTGCAGCGGAACATACCTGCACGAACCCGGACGAAAACCTGAGACGCCAATCTGCGATGATACCAATCGGCGTATGGCGCAATTATTTGCCGGTACTTCCGGCTTCTCTTATCCGGCCTGGAAGCCGGCTTTTTATCCTAAAGAGGTCCCCGCCAAAGGGTTTCTGGGACACTACGCTTCCCGGTTGAACAGCGTGGAGATCAACTACACGTTCCGGCAGTTGCCTTCCGGCAAAACTCTCGGTGCCTGGCTGGAGGCGACGCCCGGGGGGTTCGGCTTCTCATGCAAGGCGCACATGCGGCTCACCCACATTATGAAGCTGAAAGACGCCGAGAGCTTCACAGAACTCTTTCTGAAGACCCTGGAACCGCTGCGGGCGGCGCGCCGTCTTGGTCCAGTGTTGTTCCAGTTGGCTCCCACGTTCAAGGCCGATGTGCCCCGATTAGAGTCATACCTGGCACTTCTGCCGCGCGATATTCGGTTCGCGTTCGAATTCCGGCACGATTCCTGGCTGACGGATCCGATATACGAGAAATTGGGAGAGCACGGTGTGGCGCTCTGTCTGGCGGAATCGGACCGGCTACAGGTTCCGAAAGTCTTTACGGCGAACTTCGCCTACTTCCGGTTGCGCAAAGAAGATTACTCGCCGGATGCGCGGGCGGCCATCACGGATCAAGTCCGCGCCGTGCTGAGCGGCGGGCGCGATGCGTACGTTTACTTCAAGCACGAAGACGATCCGAACGGCGCATTGTGGGCGGAAGAGTTATTGAAGGATTGCGCATGAGAGTTTCCAGACGCGAGTTCCTTTTAACCCTGCTCGCGACTGAGGTGCTGCGGGCACAGGAAGGCACGGTCTTCTCGACGGACGTCAAGATCGTGAGCGTCCTCGCGACCGTGTTCGACAAACAACGGCGGATTATTCACGATCTGACGAAAGATGATTTCCAAATCACGGAGAACGGGCGCCCTCAAACAATTAAGTATTTCTCGCGCGACACGGATTTGCCTCTCACCATCGGCCTGATGGTGGACACGAGTATGAGCCAGGTTCGCGTAATCGGAGAGGAGCGCGCGGCGAGTTTTCGTTTCCTCGACCGGATTCTCCGCGAGGATAAGGATCAGGTCTTCGTTATGCAGTTCGATATGACCGTGCAGACGCCGCAGCCTCTGACCTCATCGCGGCAGAAACTTGAGAAATCGCTGGTGTTTGTCGATACGCCAACGCGCGCGGAACTGCGGACTCAGGCGGGCGGGGGAACGCTGCTTTTCGATGCCGTGGTGAACGCATCGAAGAATATCATGGCGAGCCGGCAGGGTCGGAAGGCGCTGGTGGTGATGTCGGATGGCGGGGAAAATGGCAGCGAGGCATCGCTTAATGACGCGATCGAGGCGGCTCAGCATGCCGATACCATGATTTACTCGATTCTGTTTGGCGGGACAGAGGGCAGGGGAATCCTGCAGAAGATGTCGCGGGAAACCGGCGGCGGATTTTTCGAAGTGACGAAGAAGCAGTCGATCGATCAAATTTACGAGGTGATCCAGGCGGAACTGAGAGGTCAGTACAGCTTGGGTTATACTTCCGACGTTCCGGTGCGAATTTCGGAATTCCGGAAGTTGGCATTGACGGTAAAGCAGAAGGGGCTCATAGTGCAGGCGCGCGACAGGTATTGGGCGCAGCGCTAAAACGGCCAAAGAGTTACCGCAACGCCTCCATCAACCCGGGAATCGGCAACGATTACCGTTAAGCCCGGCTTGATGGGATGTTCTCTATTCAAAAAATCAATTGGACCAGCCCGCCGGCGGACCCTAAACTACGGGTTAGCGAGGGGATTTCTAACTAACCGAAATGACACCAACTATGGCGGAAAACTCAGGAAGCCAGGTGGCTTTACTGCACCGTATCAGCAGTATTGTCAGTTCCGATCAGGATCTTGAATCGATTCTTCGTGAACTGGTTAGCTTAACCATGAACGTAACCCGTTCCGACGCGTGCCTTGTGTACCTCATCGATTACGGAACCAATGAAATTGTGCTGCGCGCCTCGCAATTGCCGCACGATGCGGAAATCGGGAAAGTCCGGCTCAAGATGGGGGAGGGAATTACGGGCTGGGTGGCGGCTCACAATTCAATTGTGGCATTGGCAAGAAATGCCGCGGCGGACGCTCGTTTCAAACGGTTCAGCTCCTTGCAGGAGGACACCCACGAGGCATTTCTCTCGGTGCCACTGGTCGCAAGTGGCGAACTGATCGGTGTCATCAACGTGCATCATCGCGATACCCACCAGCACTCTTCCGATGAAGTAGCCCTGGTCACGTTTATCGGCGAACAGATGGGTGGCCTGATCGGTCGGGCGCGGCTCGCGGAGCAATCGCAGAGCGCGGTTCGGCGCCTGGAAACGCTTGCAGCCGTAGCCCAGACGATTTCCGCGGAAGGTTATCTCGAACGTATTCTGCAGGCGATTTCCGAGATGGTTGCAGAGACGCTGGACTCCGCTGTGTGCTCGATTCTGCTGGTGGACGAGGAAAAGAAGGAATTGACGGTCAGCGCGGCCCGCTGCTCGTCTCCCGACTACATGCACAGAATGCCCATCCGAATGGAAGGCTCACTCATCGAGCACGTCATCCGCGAGGCGCAACCGGTGATCATTCCGAGTATTCACGAAGAGAAACTGTATCGCTATCCGGAACTGGCGCGGAAATCCGGGCTTACTTCCGTTCTCGCAGCTCCGTTGCTTTCGCAGGGCAAAGTCATCGGGTCGATCAACATTTACACGCGGGAGGCGCGCACGTTCGGGGACGAGGTGGTCGGGTTCCTCAAGGTGGTTGCGGGTCAGGCGGCGATCGCGATTCAAAATGCGCGCCTCATGTCCGAAACGTTGGATATGAAGAGAACTCTTGAAGCCCGCAAGATGGTGGAGCGCGCCAAAGGTATTCTGCAGTTCAAACACAATCTAACGGAAGAAGAAGCGTACTTAAGGTTACGTAACGAGAGCCGTCGTTTGCGGCGCTCCATGCGCGATCTCGCCGAAGCGGTGATCCTCGCCGACGACCTGAATCGGAAAGACGGCGGGTCTAAAGCGCCGGTTCGGGACGACAACGAAATCATGTAATTCGCGCTCCTCGCGGGCGGCCCGGGCGGACGTGTTTCGCCGTTCCGGGCTGTTTTGCGAGAATTAGGTTTGAACCTCAGTCGACAATTCGAGCCGCTCTCGCGCAATCCGCACGTTTTGACTATTCTCGGGAACTTCTGGCCGAGGAAGTATCCGCTGGGAAAATACCCTGCTGAGCGACATCTCGTTCAGACTGACCCGGAGACTCAGGTGCTGGTGCAAACTCAGTTTCCCGCCTGCCAGCCCCATGGAGAGGTGGTGCTTCTTCACGGTCTTGAGGGGAGCGGGGAAGCGGGTTACATGCGCAGTATGGCGTGGCATGCGCTCGAAAAGGGATTCATTGCGCATCGCTTCCACATGCGCACATGCGGCGGCACCGAACGGCTCTGTAAAACCCTTTATCACGCCGGCTTGACCTGCGATCTCCGGGCGTTCCTCGAACAGATCTCAGCACAGAACCGGAATCTGCCCGTGTTCGTGATTGGCTTTTCGCTGGGCGGAAACGTCGCGCTCAAGATGGCGGGCGAGTTGGGCGACACGGATCTGATGCACGGCGTTTGCGCGATTTCAACTCCCATAGATTTAGCGGCCTGCGCAAAGCGGATTGGCAAACCGGACAATGCGCTTTACGAAAACCGATTCGTGTCACGAATGCGGAGACGGCTGATCGGAACAGGCAGGTATTCTGCCGCGGATTTTCGGGGCCTGCGGTCGATCTATGACATTGATGACAAAATCACCGCTCCATCTTTTGGGTTCGGAACAGCCGATAACTACTACGCGACGCAATCGTCACTGCGGTTTCTGCACGGGATTCGAGTCCCCGGATTGATTGTGCAGGCGAAGGACGACACGTTCATTCCGTTCGGGATATTTCAGGATCCGGCCGTAACCGGCAATCCAAATATTGAGATCCTGGCGACAGAGCACGGCGGGCATCTGGGATTTCTTTCGAGAAGCGGCCAGCGATTTTGGGTGGATGATGCCGTGCTCGGGTTTGTACAACAAGTCGCGGCGTGCGTAATGATGAATTAGGATATGGCGGAGCAAATCGGGCGCTACAGAATTATCGGCGAACTGGGACGCGGCGCCATGGGCGTGGTGTACCGTGCGACCGACCCCTCTATCGGACGCTCGGTCGCTATCAAGACTATTCGGATTCGCGATTTCAGCGACACGCAGCAGCAGGAAAAACTGCGCGAGCGGCTGTTCCGTGAGGCGCGATCCGCGGGCGTGCTGTCTCATCCGCACATTGTCACCATTTACGACATGGATGAGGATGAAGGGCTTGCGTACATTGCGATGGCCTTCGTTAACGGGCCGACCCTCGAAAAGATTCTGTCAACCGAGGAACCTCTTTCGGGCGCCAGGATGTTGCGCATTCTGCGGCAGGCGGCGCTCGCGCTTGATTACGCGCATGGCAAAGGCATCGTACACCGCGACGTGAAGCCCGCCAATATCATGACGGACGAAGACGGGTCTGTGAAGATCACCGACTTTGGAATCGCGAAGATCGCGACTGCAAGCCGCTCTCTGAATGACACGAAGACGGTGGCGGGAACGCCGAATTACATGTCGCCGGAGCAGGTGCAGGGGCTCGCTCTCGATGGGCGCTCAGACCAGTTTTCGTTAGCGGTGATCGCGTATGAAATCCTCACCGGCGAGAGACCGTTTCAGGGCGAACACCTGAGCACCATTGTTTTCAAGATCGTCTCGGAAGAACCCCAACCCGCGCACAGGCTGAATGGCACGCTTACGCAAAGTATTGACGATGTGTTGCGCAAGGCATTGTCGAAGGACCCGGAAGCGCGTTTTCCGAACTGCTCGAACTTCGTAGGCGCACTGGAGTTGGCATGCGCGGAATCGAGGGGATGGAAAACCGTGCAGGCCGGGACAGCCGGGGAACTGCCGACCATCGCGGTAGACCGGCACGTGGAGCCCGTTCCCCCACGTTTGGCGGAGCCTGACCCGGCCGAACAGGCGGATCGCAGCGTCGTCGGGAGTTCAAAGCTGATGCCGGTGCTGATGAGCTTGCTGATTGTGGCTGGGATGGCGGCGGTATTTCTCTACCAGGCAGGCTTGGCGGGCCACGCCCCGGAACCCGTCGTAGCCAAGACAGACGCGCCTGTAATACCGGTACCGCCGCCCCCCGCGGAGCCGCGGCCCGAACCGCAAACTCCTGAACTGAAAGCTTCCGATCCGCAACCTGAACCCGCGAAAACCGACACTTTGGCAGCCGAGCCGGAAAAATCGCTCGCGCCGATTACAAGACCTGTCCGCGCTGAGACTACGATGCCCGAACCGCGACATTCCATTTCGCCGTTTCCCGATACCCGGCCTGCCTTCCGGCTCCAGGACATCTGGATTTCGACGAACCCCGCCGGAGCGAAAGTAGTGCTCGACGAGAACGCGGGCTTGTCGTGCCTGACCCCGTGCCAGCTACACGGCGCTCCGGGGAAGCACAGGATTTCGGTCTCGGAACCTGGATATCTTAACGAATTCCGCGAAGTAATTATCGACGACAGCTCGGTGGAAGTGCCGACGATAACCCTGCGTCAGCCAACGGGGACTCTGATGCTGGCCAGCAGCCCCCCTGGCGCAAGTATCCGGATAAACGGAGAACTGATTCAGCGCGTGACGCCCGCTGAACTAGCCTTGAAGCCGGGTTCCTATTCCGTGACTGTGGAAAAAGACGGGGCGACCCGGACGGAGCAGATTCAGTTGAAAGAAAGTCCGTTCTATTTGCGGATTCCCTTGAACCGTTAACCAACCGCGAAAAGTGTGGCCTTAACTTCTTTCCTCTCGGAAATGACACAATAAACCAAACATGGCGCGCCCACTCCGATCCCTGCGCATTCTGCGCAGACACTGGAAATTAACCGCCATCGCCGTCTTTTCGCTTTCCGTCGCCATGGCTCTGGGCGTAGTCAGTCTCAGCATCCTGAACACCTTCCTGATCCTGCCCCCGTCCGGTCCGGAGCCCGACCGCCTTGTTAACGTCTACAGCCGCACCCCTTCCACCGCCATCGATCAAATCTCGTTTCCCGACTACCAGTTCTATCGGCAAAATAACCACATCTTCACCGACCTTGCCGGCGCTCCCAATTCTCTGTCGCTGCTGGTCGATCAGAGCGGCGGCCGCGAAATCAAGCTTTCAGCCAGACCCGTTTCCGGCAACTATCTCGCCGTCCTCGGCATTAAACCGCTTCTCGGCCGCTTTCTTTCGCAGGCCGATGACGAAAGCAATTCGCCGGTGGCCGTGATGACCTGGTCCTGCTGGAAACGCCTCGGCAGCGATCCAAAAATAATCGGCAGAGCGATAGCTGGCTACACCATCATCGGTATCGCGCCGAAGGACTTTACCGGATCGTTCTTCGGAGCGAACGGCGACATCCTGGTCTCGCTCGGCCGCGATAACTTCACGCCGGCCTCGCGCGCCAACCGCGACGAGCGGCGCCTTTTTCTTATCGGACGTCTCAAGCCCGGAATCACCCGGCGCCAGGCGCAGGCGGAGATGGCGGCGCTAAGCGCAAGGCTGGCCAACGCGTACCCCAAAGCAGACAAGAATCGGACGGCCGTGGTCGCCCGCGCCACGCTTCTGCCGCCCGACGCCATGCCAGACGCCCAACTGATCGCCGGCATCCTCATGGCGGTCATCATTCTCGTTCTTCTCATCGCCTGTGGCAATGTCGCGAACCTTCTTCTTGCCGTGGCCGTAGGGCGCCGGCAGGAGGCTTCCATCAAACTGGCCCTCGGTGCTCCGCGCGGCCGTCTGATTCGCGAGTTCATCGGCGAAAGTGCGCTTCTGTGCGTGGTCAGCGGTCTCATCGGATATGCGGTGGCTGCGGTCGTGATCGCGCGATATTCCAATCTGGAGGTCAATCTTCCAACATTCGGAGCGTTTTCCGTCGCGCTGAATCTGCGGCTCGATCTCACTGTCGCCGGCTTCACTCTGGCGCTGATGATACTTGCCACCCTGGCCACTGGCGTATCTCCCGCGCTTTACGCATCCTCGCCCAATCTGGCCCAGATTCTGAGCGGTGAAATCGTCGTAGGCGGAAGACGCAAAGTAGCCCGCCGAAACGCACTGCTGATCGTGCAGGTGGCAATTTGTACCCTCGTGCTGATCGGGACCGGGCTTTGCGAGCAAAGTCTTTACAACCTGCGCCGGGTCGACCCCGGCTTCTCAGCGCGGAATCTTATCGCCATACAGGTATATCCCTCCCGCGTCAATGGGTATTCGGAAAAGCGTGGGAAAGAATTCTACGAAACAGTCCGGCAGAAGGTTGCCGCCCTGCCCGGTGTGGAGGCCGTTTCGCTCGTTGCCGGCCTGCCACTGCTTGGCTCCATCCCTGAACCCGTGCAGGTTCCCGACTCCTCCAACAAGATCACCGTGAGCCATTCCGTCGTAGATGCG
>Ga0207695_10005828_pt1 | contig 16206 bp, 13 predicted proteins | sample KBSC54metaG_FD_184354 | JGI IMG/M metagenome (GOLD analysis project Ga0207695, IMG submission 184354) | Corn rhizosphere microbial communities from Kellogg Biological Station, Michigan, USA - KBS C5-4 metaG (SPAdes) (version 2) | ecosystem: Host-associated > Plants > Roots > Rhizosphere > Soil... | reverse complement strand
TCATACGACTGCACCGATCCCGGCGCCTTCGATCGAAACCCCGCTTGTATCAGCTTGCCCTCATAGGTCTTGAAGAGCCAGCCCTTCTTCACCACATAATTCAATTCTCCGGACTTCATACCCTCGCCAAAGACATAAAAATAATGCCCCCATACAAAGACGATCAGGCCGACAGTGATGACCGCCAGAGCGATCAAAAGGATTTTTTTCATAGTTGCTATTTAGCGGGCCATCCGTATTTATCTACGAGATATATCAATGCCGCCATATTGAACGCCCCCAGCTCCATCTCCCGCTTGTTCACCACCTCCAGCACGTCGTTGCGCGTATGATGGTAGTCGAAGTATCGCTGCGAGTCCGGCCTCAATTCACCCACCACTACACCCAGCTTCTCCATGGGCTCCACATCCGACCCGCCACCACCTTTGCTGAACTCATAGACCCCATATGGCTCCAACAGCTTTATCCAGGGTTGTACAGCCGCCAGTTGCGCATCCGACAGCGCCAGACTAAAGGCCCGGGGCGTAAATCCGCCCGCATCGCTCTCCAGGGCCAACAAATGCTGTTCTCCCTTCGCCTTTGCCTCATCTGCATATTTTGCGCCACCCCGTCCACCATTCTCTTCATTGGCAAAAAGCACGGCACGTATAGTGTGTTTGGGAGTATATCCCGCCGCCTTGAGAGCCCGTAACACTTCGATGGATTGCACACAGCCCGTCCCGTCATCCATCGCCCCTTCCGCAGGGTCCCAGGAGTCCAGGTGGCCGCCTACCGTGATATATTGGTTGGAGGGTTCACTGCCCTTGAGCTCGCCGATAATATTGTGCGCGGGTGTGTCGGCAAGCATATGTCCCTGCGTACGAAGATAGACCTGTACATCGTAGGCGTGCTCGTTCTCGATGGCGTCCGACAACGCGTCCGCATCCCGGAGACCCACCGCCACAGCCGGTATCTTAGGGAAGCTGTCGTTATATATCAGCGCGCCAGTATGCGGGTTATTGTCCACCGAATGGGACATCGACCGCACAATCACGGCCACCGCCCCATAACGGGCCGCCATAGAAGGTCCAAAGACCCGGTAACGCACCGCGTCGCCATAGCTGCGGAAGGTCTCGACAAATTTGGAATTGAAGTGATAGTTGTAGAATATGATCTTACCCTTCACCTGATCTTTATGCCTTTCCAGCTCCTCGAAATTATTGACCATCATGACAGTCGCCGTCAGACCCTTGGGACCCGTACCTTCCGAATTGCCCAGGGCAATGACATCCAGGCCTTGCCATTTCTTCTGGCTGCCACCCGGCCGACGCGCCGCCATTGGCAGATAATAGGACGACGAGTCCTTACCCCCTCTCACCCAATGCGGCACCATACATTCCTGCATCCACACCTTATCCGCACCCGCATCCTGCAGAGCTTTCAAACCCCATTGCTCCGCCTTATAATACCCCGGGCTGCCCGATAGACGAGCCCCCACCTTCTTGGTCAGTACCCGCAGATCCTCATAAGCCTTCCCATCCGTCAGCACAACATCGGCCAGCTTCCGCAAAAAAGCCGAGTCTTCAGCATCCACTCCCTTCGCCACTGCGCCGGTCCCTGCCGATGCCCCGATCATTGGCCCCTGCCCCCGTCCTTTCAACCCCAAGCCCATACATATAAATAAAACCAATCCAGCACTCAACAATTTATTAGCCATTTATGTTAGTTTTCCGCTAAAGTTACATCAACCAAATTGATTTACCTTCGGCCCTGCAACAATAGACCTGTCCGGAAGAGGACATACATTTATTGACATAATAACCTGAAAGCATGCGGATTGGAATTGTTTGCTATCCTACATTCGGCGGCAGCGGAGTTTTAGCGACAGAGTTGGGCAAGGCCCTGGCCGACAAAGGGCACCAGGTGCATTTTATCACCTATCAACAACCCGTACGACTAAACGAATTCAACGCCAATATCTTCTACCACGAGGTCCGTGTCACCACCTACCCTCTCTTCGACTATCCCCCCTACGAGACCGCCCTGTCCAGCGCTATGGTGGACGTGATCATGAATCACCAGCTGGACCTGCTCCATGTACACTACGCAATCCCCCACGCTTCCGCGGCCTATATGGCTAAGAAGATCGTGGAGACACAAGGCAAACGCATCCCCGTCATCACCACCCTCCACGGCACTGATATCACCCTGGTAGGAAGGGACAAGACCTTCGCGCCCGTCGTCGCCTTTTCTATCAATCAGAGCGACGCCATCACCGCCGTCAGCCGCAACCTGCGCGACGAGACATACCGCAATTTCACCATCGAAAAAGAGATACGCGTTATACACAACTTCGTAGACACCCGGAGGTTCCGTAAAAAACCCCTCGACGCGTTCCGCAAGGTCATCGCACCCAATGGTGAAAGGATACTGCTGCACGCCTCCAACTTCCGTAAGGTCAAAAGAGTACAGGACATCGTACGCATCTTCGACATCGTGCGAAAACAGATCCCCAGCAAGCTCCTCTTCGTAGGCGACGGCCCCGAGAGGCCCGGAGCGGAAGACCTGGGTCGCGAACTGGGTGTTTATGAGGACATGCGCTTCGTCGGCCGCCAGGAGCAGATGGAGGATATCCTTGCCGTAGCAGACCTCTTCCTCCTCACATCCGAATATGAGAGCTTTGGACTCGCCGCCCTGGAAGCCATGGCCGCGGGTGTACCCGTCATTTCAACCAATGCGGGCGGATTACCTGAAATTGCTATCGAGGGGGTTACTGGCTATCTGAGTAATATAGGCGATGTACAGGGTATGAGCGAACAGGCGATAAAGATCCTGGAGAACAATGCGACGCTGCAACAGTTCAAGGCTAACGCCGCCGCACATGCGCAAAGGTTTGATATCAATACCATCGTACCTGAATACGAAGCCTTGTACAATCGGTTTTTGGCATAGGATCACACCGGCATCCCTACCTGCTCCATCAAAAAGCTCGCCAGGCTTTCTCCAAAATGCTCGTTCCAGCCCAGCCGGCAATCCTCATAGCACTCCGCACCCGGGACCAGCCCGACATGCGTCATCGTTACTTTTGTATAATCCCCCGCTGCCTCGATCTCAAAGACCACACGGGTACCATTCCACTCCTTTTTGTCTTTGATCCAGTGAAGATGACAATCCCTCACATCCCAGACGATCTTCTTTTCAGGAATATCCTCCATGATCTCGAACGTGACAAACGTCGCGCCAAATCGGGTGGTAAAAACATCCCAGCGCTGCTCGCTCCGGCCTTCTACTTTTTTGGCCCACCAGCCCCGGACATCCTTGATGCCTTCGTACGCCTCGCGTGGCGTAACATTCACCATAATGGTGTTTTGATAATTTTTTGGTTGCATAACAAATGGAATTTTATAGTTTAGTGCGTGATCACATTCTTGATAGCCTCGTTGGTATTGCGCAGATCAAGTCCTCCCTCCAGCGTGGATTTCAGATTGGTGAGATAAAATACCCATCCTTTCGAATCCGAAACGAATTGCTTCGCCACCGACCCCTCGTCCAAAGGCAGATTGCTCTCGATGAGCTCCACGATGGTCTCTTCATGCTCCTTATAAATGGAAATGGTCACAGGGATGTCGTTGGCAAAGGAAAAGCTAAAAAGATCCTTGCCATTTGTCTTTAGAACCTTCCCTTTTATCACCGGCTCGTTTAGATTAAAAGGAAAATACATAGCATGTTCATCCCCCGCCTGTGCTATCTCATTGTCGCCGCGAACCCTGCCCGCCGGGTCCGTAAAGATCGTCTTGCCGAGGAACCAGGATCTCTGTCCCGCCGATGTTGCCCATGCCTGAAATGCATTCTCTATGCTGGTCTTGACATTGACCCTAAGCTTGAATGTGCTGAAGTCGCGTGTGATCGTTCCCATAACTTGTAGTTTATTTTGTTATCTAATAATGTCTGTCCTATCGGACAACTCACCTCCGGTCCGTTAGGTCAAAGCTAATGCGCCAAGCGACCCGCCCGTTTATCGAAAATTGAGAATTTCACCCGCCCCTTGGTCGCCCTGGTGAGGGCCTGGTCGCCCGCCCCTTGGTCGCCCTGGCCAGGGCCGAGCCCCCGCAGCCAGGTCCATTCAGGACGGTTCCCCCTTCCGCAGCTGCGAAGGCGGCCGGCCAAAGCGCTTCTTGTAAAGGATGCTGAATGAAAAGATGCTCTCGAACCCGACCGCCATACATATATCATTGATCGTCAGTCTGGTAGACTCCAACAAATGTTTCGCCTTCCTCAGCTTCAGGTCGATGAGATACTGATGCGGAGTGATACAGTACACCTGCTTGAACATCCGTAGAAAATGCTGGCTGTTCATCGATGCCACTGCGGCTATATCTTCCAGTGTGATCGGAGTATTAAAACTTTCCTCCATCCAGTTCCTGGCCAGCGACACCCGCCGGAAGATCTCCAGTCTGGTCGAGGCCTTGACAGCCTGTATATTTTGAGAGTATTTATATGCTTCGCGGTTGGCCTTTAGCAGGTCTTCAAAAATAACCCGCACCGCCACATCAGCCTGCATATTGGCAAACGACGAACAGCTGCTGCCCAATTCTATCAGGGAAATGATCCGGTCACGGAGTCCGCCGTCAACATGTACTCTTTCCAGGTAAGAAAAGTCATAAGGAAGATTATCAAAATTCTCCAACAACACTTCGTCGCTATAGATAAGACTATGCTGCACCAGGTCCGGCAGCTGCGAGTTGAAGAAAAGCATCGTGGGCGTCACTCCTGTCTCCGCGGTCCTGATAGCCAGTTGGCTGCCCCTGTTGACAAAGAATACCTGATTCTGTCCAATTTCATTCTTTATGCCATTGACGATGTAGTTACAGCTGCCCACCTCCGCGACCAGGAGCCCGATGCCTGAAGGATGCTCGGGACATTGATAAGGTCTGGATAGTACCTCCGAAAATAAAAAATGATCTACGTAGATGCGTGGAGTTATCTCGTTGTCAGGATTAAATGTCTTTGGCAGCGGCCGAACAAGCATGCATGGGAGATGATGCCACTAATATACTATATTGGTAGGAAGTAATCACCTGTTTCCCCGCACCAGCCATTTTTCAGGGTCCTGCCACACATCATTCGGGTCAAAGATCCTGAAGTCTACTTGTCCCGTCTCGCCCACCTGACCCAGCACTTCTCCCGCCGACACGGACTGTCCCTTCACAACGATGGACATCGAAAGATCACTATAGATGGTAAAATATTTGCCATGCGCAACAATTATCGCCTTGGCATCGCCGATGTCCATAACATCATCCACAACCCCATCATAAACTGCTCGCACACAGGAGTCCTTGTCGATGGCAATATTGATACCCAGATTGTACCGGTATACGCTTGGATTGGGCTCGTACCGCTGGTACCCATAATTGGTGGCTATATTTTTCGAATCCACCGGCCAGGGTAAATGCCCTTTCTGCTTCCGGAACACTTCGGTCATATAGCCGCTGGTCATATCCGATGGGGTGGTCGTCTTGTCCGAAACGCGAGGGTTCTCCCGGGTGGTCCGGCTCAGGGTGACACTCACCCCAATCCTGTTCTTTCTTCCATAAGAAGTTCCCGACGACGCAGTACCCCTGTTCCGGGCGCTACCCGACTTCTTATGATGCCCCTTATGGTTCCCCCCGGCTCCATGTTTGTGCCTCCCCGGGACTTTGCTTTGGGCGCTGGCCTCTGTCGACCACACCGACAAAACCGCCATCAGCAGTAGCGACATCGCCGCTGTATAAAATTTTTTTACCATACAAAAGGGAAAGACCACCGGCGTCGCCGGTCAGTCCGAATGAACATGTTATCTTATCAACCACTTCTCCGGGTCGAACATATGATCTTTTTCGTCAGAGAGTACGAACTCAAGCTGACCGATATCACCCACCCGGCCAATTATCTGTCCCGTCTTAACCTGTTCTCCTTTACTAACGCTGACAGTGGACAAATTACTATACGTGGTGAAATATTTTCCATGACGAATTATCACCGCATTTACATCCCCCACATTGAATACGCTGGAGACCACCCCCTCGAACACCGCCTTTACGGCCGCCCCCGCACTCACATCGATGGTAACTCCTTGATTGTTATGGATAATGCCTTTAATATATTCGTGGGGACCAAAGGCCATCGACACCGTCCCCGACACTGGCCAGGGCAGATGCCCCTTGTTCTTTTCAAAGTTTCCGGAGAGATGCATATCCGCGTCAGAAGAGAACACCGTCTTGGCGCCGGACTTGATGGTGCTCAACGGGGCCACCGCCTCGCTCCCGCCGGATTCAGCAGGCTTTGTGGCAGGCTTTTCGGCAGCAGTCGCATTCTTCGCCTTGGCCTCCTTGATAGCCGCATCGCGGGCGCGTTTGATGGCTGCGGCAATGGCGTTCGCCAGCTTCTGGTCCTGCTTTTGTTTGGCCGCCATCTCTTTCTTCAATTCCTTTTCCTGCGACTTCAGCCGGGATACCACCGCATCCTTTTCTTTTTTCTCATCCTCCAGGATACTGCGCTCCTTGTTCTGCTTCTTCAACGCCTCATCCTTCTCAACACGGGTGACCTTCAACCCATCGATCTTGCTCTGCAGCAGGTCCTGGGTTCGACGGATATTCTCCGCACGCTCCTCCCGGTAGGCCCGGTAGGACTTCAGGTATTGAACACGCTTGATCGCGTCATTAAAGCTCGTGGCCGAAAAGATAAAATTCAGGAAGTCGTAATTGCTTCTGTTCTTATAGGCGAATACGATGCTCTCGGCATATTGTATCCGAAGGGTATCCAGTTCCCGGCGCAGCTTTAAGATCTCCCGCCACGACTCATTCATGTCCCCCTGGATGACGTTGATCTGATCATTGATATTACGGATAGCCGATTCCCTTAGCTTGAGCCTGCGTTGCAGCAGGGCCAGCTGACCCAGCGTCTCACGCTTGTTCTTGTGGGTCTCATCCAGGCTGCGTTTTACATCCTCGATCTCCTTCTGTATGGCGGCCCGTTCCTTCTCCAGCTCGCTGCGGCTTTGCGCAGGCCCCTGCGCCCTGGAAAAAGCAACTATGATCAGTAATAAAGACCCCGTCAGTAAGGTTTTCAGCATATCCTCAAATTAATCAATTTTTGTAAAGCCGCAAGGCCCAAAAGCGAACCACGGGTTCGCTGCCCGAAGGGCCATCATTAACCATAAACTGGGGACGGCGCATCTTTGCCCCCAAGCCGTCCCCAGTTTATAACGATTATCTGCGCCTGTAATTTTTCGGGATGGTAAAAGAAAAACTTAAGTTTTCGTTAAACTTATACTGCTTGTACCCCAGCTCTATATCCACCTTGGTCTTCTCGGCCACGGATATCTTACGAAAAGTAGAGAAACGTAACGAGTCCCGCTGTTCATAATCCCCATAGGTCAGGTCGCAGGTGCGGGCCCGCATCGGGTCCACATCGTCCAGCTTGCAGTGCCGTATAGTATTGTCGTTGTTGAGGGTCAGATAATTTTTGAAGAGATCCCCGACGCTGAGCAGGGAGATGCCGGACGCGTCTTTTTTATAGAAAAGGATATTCGTGGTGTCCAGATAGATAGGATTGCCCATCAACAGGTCCTGCATTGTCCGGAAGTCCACAGGCAGGTGTATCTCCTCCTGCAGGAAGCTGACGCTGCGCAGCCGGGCTATTTTCTTCAGCTTGTCCAGGATCTTTACGCTGTCGGGTGTGATCAGCAGCCGGAAGGCCTCGATGCCCAGGGCCGCATTGATGGAGACCCAGATCATGCTGTCCTTCTTTATATGGATAAAGGCGTTGAACTCATAATCCTTCCCATCACTCCCTTCATAATGTACTTTCATACGGGAAGAGAAGGTCTGAAAGTCTATTCTATTCCGGACAAGCCCATTCACCGTCTGCTGGATGACCTTCACACTGTCGGCATGACGGTCTTCCAGCGGAGCCACAGGTGCCACCGTTGTCACCGTATCCTTCCGGGCAGTACTGGGGGTAGCAATTACTTTCTGGATCTTTTTAGCGCTTCTACAGCCCGCGATGCTCCCAAAGAGCGCTACTACCACAGCAATGACCGCTAAGAACTTTTGCATTAGTTGAGTTGACTATTGTATTGTTTTGTCGGTCCGTTGGCTAACTCCGGATCGGACGGCTCCGGCCAGGCTCCGCCTGGAGGCCTATTGTTTTCCCGTATGGCCAAAGCCGCCGGTACTGCGGACAGTCTCATTAATGGTCTCCACAGACTCCCACTCTATCTGCTCCACGGCAGCGATCACCATCTGAGCGATCCGGTCGCCAGGATGCAGCGTCTGGTCCTCTCCCGAGAGGTTGATAAGGATGACCTTGATCTCTCCACGGTAGTCGGAGTCGATGGTCCCCGGCGTATTCAGACAGGTGATGCCGTGCTTGATAGCCATCCCGCTTCTGGGGCGGATCTGCGCCTCATAGCCATGCGGCAGCTCGATGAACAGCCCGGTGGGAATAAGCTGTCTTTCCAGGGATTTTAATACTACGGGACCTTGAAGATCAGCACGGATATCCATCCCTGCCGAACCTTCTGTAGCATAGGCGGGGAGATCATTGGGGGATTTGTTGATAATGCGGACGCTGATTTTGGATTTTGATGCCATAGTAGATTTGGTAGCACGGGGTATGACTTCACCGAAAAATAACCCATACCCCGTGCATGGCTTATGATGGGCCTTCGGCCGACAGACACCTGGTCTGTCTGGGCGCAAAGGTATGGATTCAGGTTCAATCCTTTACTAAAAGGACAGTCGCATACGCCATCAACCCCTCTCCCCTCCCCACAAAACCCATCTGCTCCGTAGTCGTAGCCTTTATGGAAATATCCTCCACCCCGATGTCCAGCACCACCGCCATGGCCGCCCGCATGGCATCCGCATATTTCATGATCTTCGGCGCCTCCAGACACACCGTACTATCGATATTGACAAGACGATACCCTTTCCCACGCACCAGCGTATAGCTTTTCTGCAACAGCAGCTTACTGTCGATGTCCTTATACGCAGGGTCCGTATTGGGAAAATGCTGCCCGATATCCCCCAGGTTCAACGCTCCTAACAATGCGTCGCAAATGGCATGCAGCAACACATCCGCGTCACTATGCCCCAGCGACCCCTTCGTATGCGGGATGAGCACACCCCCCAGCCACAGCTCCCGTCCCTCGGCCAATTGATGAAAATCCACTCCAAAACCTATCCGGTACGACATAAAAAAAGCGTCCCGGGTTTTGTCCGGAACGCCATAAAATTACTTATTTATTTGTCGCCATCAGGCCGGTCATCGTTCGGCCGTCAAAACTTGGTCATCATCAGGTCCCTCGCCACAGGTTGATCATCACCAGCCTGGCCGCCTCGCATCGGCCGCCGGCCAGCTCGCTCTAAGGTGTCGTCGTGCTCGGGGTGCTGGTGCTATTGTCCGGATTGCTGTCCAGGTCAAACGACAACCCAAAACGCAGGGTGTTCGACAACGGATTCCGTGTAGTACCGCTGCCGGAAGGCACCAGATAAGAGAAATTCAGCCCCATCACATTGTACTTCAATCCAACCCCCACACTAAAATATTTCCGGTCGCCCTGATTCCTGTCTTCATAATAATAACCCGCGCGGAAGAAGAACTGATCCTGATACGCATATTCAGCACCGATAGAGGCCTGTAAAGTCTTGAACTGGCTCGGACCGCTGAAGCTGCTGAACCAGCTGCTCACGATGTTCTTATTGTGATAATTCGCTACCGCTGCAGAGTCGGAAAGATCCGCGGGAGGTGCAGGCACCAACAGCTTATGGATATCCAAACCCAGCATCAGCTTATTATCCTCATTGAACACCATCGTATAAGTAGTTCCCAGACCAAGGTCGGAAGGGATATAATCCTTGTCTGTCGCGGAGTTGGTATAACCGATCTTACCACCCAGATTGGAGAGGGCAAGGCCGAAATTCCAGCCACCGGCCTCATCCGTCACACCATGATAAAAGAAGGAGATATCCGCAGCAAAGGTCTTGCCCGGCTGATAAGTAGTACCACCGCTGGAAGCATAGCCACCCGCAAGATTGGAATAGATATACCGTCCCGCCAATGCCACCGACAGGTTATTGCTCAACTTCCGGCTGTACCCCAGGTCCAGACCCCACTCGCGGGGATTACCCGTACCGATGGGCTGACCGTTGTTATCCGTAAACTGGATATTACCCAGGCTGAAATATCTGACAGAACCCGATATCGCAGAGAACTCATCCAGCTTCTTAAAGCCCGATGCGGCCAGCAGATATACGTCGTTCAATCCCAGATCCTTTAACCAGGGAGTATAGGTCAGGCTGATGCCAATATCATGCTTATTAAAAGGAGTCTTCGAAAGATTATAAAAATTCGAACTGGCATCTGGCGTAGTCGCAACCCCCAGGTCCCCCATACCGCCACCTCTGGCGTCCGGTGATATCCTAAGGAATGGCACCGCAGTAGTCGTTATTGGCTGCGAAGTCTGAGCCCGTGAAACCTGAATTCCTCCAAAAAATAATACGGCAGTAGCAGCTAACCCCAGGTAAGTTCGTTTCATACGTTTTTTTAATTTTCTTTTGTAATCACGCAATTTGGGTTCCACCCAAGAAAAGTAAAGGTTGAATATAGGCTGCTAATTGTTTGGTTATTAACTAATTTCCAATGGGTTACAAGATATATAGTTTCTGGAAAACATCTACCGTGGATCCATCCGTCGCCCGCACTCTCAGCCGGTAGATATAGACACCCCGTCCTATTTTGGACCCATAATCGTCCCGGGCATCCCAATCGATTTCACTCGAACGGTTTCCGACCGTATTTATTGTCCGCCTCATAGATTTAACGAGTTTGCCCGACACTGTCAATATTTGTACCAAAACCGATAGGTCTTCCCCCGGCCGGTTGTGCTCAAACCAGAAAGTAGTATGGGTACTAAAAGGATTCGGATAGTTCAATACATGCGTCAGCACCAGCTTCTTCGACCCCACCACCCGAAAGGTGATCGCGGTCTGTCCCGAATTGTTTGCCACATTCCAGGCCTTGATGAGCAAAGTATGTTCTCCTTCCGTCATCTGCGGCAACGGATAACGCACCGTCCCCTTCTTAAAGGTATTCAGGTCCGCCTCGTAAAAAATATTCAACACCAGGGGGTCCTGCACATTGTTATCAAGTACGGCCGTAATATCATGACCGATGCCCGTACCGGTAATATTGATCCCCAACGAATCCGACAAATGCAACAGCAAAATGGGATTGGCATTCGTGATCCCACCGTCCACAAACTTCTCGTCGTTGAGATAGGCCATTATCGTCGGCCCACCCGTATAACCCGTTCCACCACCGGAGCCGCCGATGATCACATCCGAAAAAACGCCATTGCCATCGGTCCCGATACCACTGGCCGCGCCAATGTTGCTCGCATAGAAACTGATCCTTCCCTTACCATACTGGTAATTGATATCCTTTGGTACGACAAATGCGACAGAAAAGTTGCCCTGGCTCACCGGTACTTTTCCTTTATACAGGATATTGTGCTGCACCTGGAATTCCGTCCGGTAGCTTCCAGGGTTATTCCCCAGCGTCGTTGCCATCCGGGGCTTGTCATAAACCGTCGCATACAGCACACCGTTGAATCCGCTCATGACGGCGCCGCTGGCATCGGTGACCACACCCGCGACAGACGCCTGGTTCAATGCCTTCAACGTGTCGGATGCCGTTCCGTTCCCGCCTACCGCCCTGCCGTTAATGGCTGTGGTCCTTATCTTATATACGGGCATGGCCAGTGTCAACGCTGGGTCCCCCAGTAAAGTAAATTTTCGATTGTTCACCGCATCGGCCTGGGTGGTATAAGTGAAATTCTTTGTCAGGCGGCAGGCGTCACCCAGACTGTAATAGGAGCCATCCGCACGCGGTGTCAGCGCCAGCTGGTAATAGTTGTTATTGATCGTCTTGTTGCTAAAGGCAAATACCAGCCGCGTGGTCGTCATCAGCGCAATAGCCCCCGACCCGGGCCTCACCAGCAGACTGGCGCCAATGGATTGGATCAGGGGATTGTCATGCGGCGCGAAATCACAGGTGGCCGTGATAAAGAGCGGCAGCTTGTCCGGGTTGTTATAAGCCGCCACGGTGGATGCGTCCAGAATGTCCGAGTTCGACAGCCGCGCATTGCTGCCATGACCCGTGTAGTTCCATACCAGGGTACCGCTGTAAAGCCCGCCGCTGATGGCCTGGTTGACATCCGGATAACGACCGCCTGCAGGCGTAGATTGCTGTCTATACGCATCCAGATAGATCTTATCCACCCCAAAGACAGGAGCGCCGGACCCGATGGTGCCGGCAAATGCCTCCGCATCCTGCAGATGAAGGTTCTGATCCCCGTCATCCGCCACAAGTGTCAGCTCATTACGCCAGGTACCCTGCGTCTTTATATCCGCATAGTGAATGATCTTGTCGACTACAGCCCCCGCCTCCGCCACCGTCCGCACCGGGATCCGCCCCACCCCGATGTCCAACAGGCTCTTGCCATCCAGGACATTCACATCGGACGCGTCCTGCAGCATCCCAAAAAAATCATCCGAAGTATACGTGTTCAACGGGTCTATAGACGCACCGCTTTCATACACCGGCACGCCATTAATATTGCCCTGCAGCCTGTCCTTATAGTCGAAGGACCCGGACCCGAACAGGAGCAGGTAACGGGGTCGCTTAGTCGAATCGCCGCCGCTACGGTCATAGAACATCTTTACATAGTCCCGAAGGGCGGCCGGATCGGGATTGCCGCCGGCAAATTCATTGTACACCTGTGTGGAGGTGACGACCAGTGTCCGGAGACGATCGTGTTGTATATGAAATTGCGCCAGCCGCTGCGCCTGCCCCAGCAGCGCCGCATCGGTAATGATCAGCAGGTCCGCCATCGCAGGCTGATGCAGGTTCTGGTTGTCTGCTTTGCCGATGGCCACAGGTGTAAAAAGCCCTATAGCACCCAGATCAGCGCCGTTGGGATCCCCATTGGCTCCGCCGTAAGGATAGCCGCCCTCTCCTCTTCCGGAACCCGCCACCACCGGCAAGGTCTTCGCGCCGGACCTGAACGCTATGTATTCGTGCAGACTGCTGCAGTCGCCCGAAAAGTTGAACGATCCCCCCGCCAAACTTCCACCCATATTCACCGGACTCGCGGGGTCCGTCACATCCCAGACCTGGGTAAAAGCATCCGCTCCCTGGAGAGAGAACGCCCCAATATGGCCGCTCCCGACACTGTTCCAATCCCTGAACTGCAATTGAGCCAGCCCGTCCAATGACAACGCCCCCCGACCCGACAGTTCCCACCAATCCAGCCAGCCCTGAGCGTTATACCCACCAGGTGTGAATTGATAGGACAAGGTCAACGGCCCCTGTCCCGCCGCAACAGTGCTTTGAGAATTCACCGCCCTACCAAAAACGTCGTAGCTCCCATCCGTCACGGCACTGATGTCCAGACCACCCGCCGGCATGCCGCCCAACGCCAGCGCAAAATGACTGGACGCGCCAATGCTCCGGGCCATACAGGTAGTGGATAGGAACACAGGGACAGACCTGTCCCATCCGGGAGGAGTGATGATAAAGCTTCGGGAGGCAACTCCGCCCGGGATGTTGGAGAACTCTTCGCCATACCAATCCTTACCGCTTGAGAGGATATTGACCGTATCGAGCTCATGAAAGGCCCTCCAGCTAAAGGTGGAAATGGAAATATTGGCCGCAGGCAAACCACCCTGCGAAGCCACCCGTCGCCCGGCCCCGCCACCGATGTTGATGAAATAATAAGCCAGTTCGGTATATATATTTTTACTATGCGTAAACCGGCGATTGACTGAGTCTTTTGCCCAATGATGCGGCCCAGGGGCATAGAAGAGGAAATAGTCGCCCTCACCGAAGTTCCCGTCCCCGCCATCCACCATTTCGATGGCATCCTCTATCAGGTCGTCCGTACGGGTACCGCTACAGGGTTCCGGCAGAACGGCGCCCCCATTGCCAAACAGCCGGATGGCAGAGGAAGAAAGACCCTGGGTACCCACCCCCAGACTGCGGAGAAGGGACAGGTCCACCTTGTATATCCCCGGGGCGGATACGGCGATCTTGTACCAGCTGCCGGAGGCCAGGGAACTGGTGGATTTATAGACTCTCTGCGCCTCGCCGGCCGGCTGTAGGAGGCCCCAAATAGCCAAAATTAGCCAAATCCTTCTCATACAATCAGTTATTCGGATATTTTGCGATGGGAGAGCCGGCATATTTTTTGCAAAACCCCTAATTTTACAAACTGGGCAACTGTGGATAATTAACCCCCGTATTTTAATACAATATTTGATTATCCCACACGTTTAATACGTTTACACTTAGTTTACAAATTACGGCTAAAAGCGTCACTTATGAACTTGAAAAACCTTTTTATCCTGGCATCAGGCCTGACCCTGGTAGCCTCCTGTAAGCACAAGCCGGAGCAATCCAGCGTTACAGGATGGAACTACAATGACTCAAAGATGGGGGGCTTCCAGGTTTCCAAAGAAAAAGAACAACGTACCGGTCCGGGATTGGTGTTCGTGCAAGGTGGTACCTTCACAATGGGCGCCACCCAGGAGGACGTTATGAGAGACTGGAACAACGTACCCAGACGCGTAACGGTCAACTCTTTCTACATCGACCAGACGGAAGTGGCCAACATCCACTACCGCGAATACCTGTATTGGCTCAACGTCGTATTTGACGCCGACGAGTACAAGGCAGTCCGCGAAGGCGCTCTCCCCGACACCCTGTGCTGGAGAAGCGAGCTGGCTTACAACGAACCAATGGTTGAATACTACTTCCGCCATCCTTCTTATAACTATTATCCCGTGGTTGGCGTCACCTGGAAACAGGCGCACGACTTCTGTCTGTGGCGCTCCGACAGGGTCAACGAAAAAGCCCTGATCGACAGAGGCTATATCAACCAGAATGCGGTTAAGAACCTGCAGGGTCTGGGACAGGAGAACTTCAATACCAAGGCTTATCTGATGGGTGAGTTCCAGGCTACCCCTGGCAAACAAGCCAAATCCAAGAAGAATGCGCTGAAGAATCCCAATGGTACGCCTCGTACACAGGTAACGTTCGAGGACGGTATCCTTCTTCCCAACTATCGACTCCCGACAGAGGCCGAGTGGGAATATGCCGCACTGGGATATGTCAACCAGAACCCTCTCCCCGGCAAGAACGATAAGAAGCGTGGGGAAGAGCTTATCGCAAACAAGCAGGTTTATTCCTGGAGCAATAACGTCAACGGACTCCGCGACACACGTCATGGCAGCTGGCAAGGTACATTCATGGCCAACTTCAAACGTGGTTCCGGTGACAACATGGGTGTAGCCGGTGGTCTGAATGACAACGCCGTATATACCGCCCCCGTCACATCTTTCTTCCCCAATGGCTTCGGCTTATATAATATGTCAGGCAACGTCAGCGAGTGGGTAGGCGACGTTTATCGTCCCCTTTCCGCAGAGGACGTGGAAGACGTATCACCCTATCGTGGTAATAAGTTCGAGACCATCGATATGGGTAAGGAAGGCAAGGCTGAAAGAGATTCACTCGGTAGGATCAAGATGCGCAATGTCTCCGACTCCGAGAGCAAGGCCCGCCGCAACTACCAGAAGGGCGACGTGATCAACTATCTTGACGGTGACTCCTCTATCGCAGGCATTGCCTACGGTTATGGCAAGACCACCCTCATCAGCAACAAATCCCGCGTTGTAAAAGGTGGTAGCTGGAATGACCGCGCTTACTGGCTCAGCCCCGGTACCCGCCGGTTCCTGGAAGAAGACCAGGCAAACAGCACCATCGGATTCCGTTGCGCAATGGACCGCGTAGGTAGCCCTGCCGGTAACGGACGCCAGACAGGTATCAACTACAAGGCGCGCAGACAAAATACACGCAAGCAGTAATTGTAAAATATTTGTTCGACAGAGAGCCCCTGCCCAAACAGCAGGGGTTTTTTATTGCGACTCCCATCCCGGGGCGGGGGCAGGGCCGTTTGGCTGATCATCAACCCACGCAGCGGGAGACCATCATTTTCCGGAAAGCACTTATTGGTTTAAAAAAAGACAAATATTAGTATCCACAGTACCAAAATCCGCCGAAAAATAAACCATTTTGCAAGCCTCTAAAAACACATATCCGTTCAATCCTCTTTTGAAGATCGCA
>Ga0207695_10005827_pt1 | contig 16206 bp, 15 predicted proteins | sample KBSC54metaG_FD_184354 | JGI IMG/M metagenome (GOLD analysis project Ga0207695, IMG submission 184354) | Corn rhizosphere microbial communities from Kellogg Biological Station, Michigan, USA - KBS C5-4 metaG (SPAdes) (version 2) | ecosystem: Host-associated > Plants > Roots > Rhizosphere > Soil... | reverse complement strand
CGAGCGCCAGCTACGGAGCGGGCGGCCTGGGGGGACTCAACAGCGGCTCGATCGCGCAATCGTTCTCGCTGGGCTCGGTGAACGCCTCCGAGAAGGCCGGCGGGCTGGTCGGGCTGAACCTCGGCTCGATCGCCGACACCTATGCGACCGGCTCTGTCGCCGCCGGAACCCAGGTGGGTGGGCTGGTCGGGTTCAACGCCGGCTCGATCCAGACCAGCTGGACCAAGTCGGCCGTCGCCGCCGGGGCGTCCTCGGGCGGGGTGGTCGGACTGAACTACAGCGGCGGGGTCACCAACGTCTACTGGGATTTGACCGGGACCGGCCAGGCGAGTGCCGGCGGACCCGGCAGCGCCGGCGCCTTCACCAACGTCACCGGCGTCGGCTCTACCGGACTCGACCCCCACGCCCCGGCCACCTACAGCGGCTTCGACTTCACCAACGTCTGGGGCATCAATCCAGGGACCTCGAGGCCGTACCTGAAGAACGTCCCGACCAGCACGGCCGCGCCCTAGGTTGCCCGCGTGGTATCAAGTCGTTCCTTCGCAGTCGCGATACTCCTGCTCGGCTTGGCTCTGTCCGCCCGGGCTCAGCCCGTGGAGCGCAATCTCCCGCCTGCCGCGCCAACCGGCGCACCGACGGCGCCGGCGCCGGCCGTTCCCCCCGAGGTCGAGGACGAGCGTCCACTGGCCGCGTCGCTGACGCGCCTCGTCCTGCTCGGGCCTTCGCAACCGGCCTTGGCGCGAGGCGCCGGCGCCGGGGTCGACGTGGGCGGGGCGCCCAGACTTGACAATCCGCGCTCCCGTTCCGTCCTCGCCGCCTTCCTCGGACGGTCGCTGTCTCGCAAGTTGATCGCACAGATCGAGGCTGCGGTGGTCCGGGAATATCGGCGCCTCGACCACCCGTTCGTCCAGGTCTCCACGCCCGAGCAGGAAGTCGGCGAGGGTGTTCTCCAGATCCGCGTCGTGGAGTTCCACATCGGCAGGCTGTCGACTCCAGGGGCCGGCTCGACGGAGGCGGCGAAGATATTGCGGGCGCTGCGCCTCGTGCCCGGCGACGCAATCGAGGACAAGCGCTTGATGGAGGATCTTGACTGGGCGGGTCGATACCCGTTCAGGACGATCAGTCCGACGTTCAGGCCTGGAGCTTCTCTTGGAGACGCAGACCTTGCATTGACCGTCTACGACGCCAGGCCTTGGCAGGTTCAGGCTGGCTATGCCAATTCCGGCTCGCCCAGCACGGGGAATGATCGCTTCTTTGTCGGAGTGACCGCAGGCGCAGGTTGGCTCAACGATGCAGTGCTATCCGCGCAGATTACCGGCAGCCGCGATTTCTGGGGCACGAGGGCGGGCGCGTTCAGCCAGCCACATCCCCTGTACAAGAGCATGGCGGCCCGCCTGACGGTTCCGACACGCCCAAGGCAGGAGCTCGAACTCGTCCTCGACGCGGTGGAAACCAATGAGTCGGTTCAGGCCTTCGTCGTGCGTCAGAGAACGGCCGAGGCAACCCTCGTCTACCGCGCGGCGCTAAGTGACTTCACGCGTTTCGAGGGGGACGTCGCGATCGGTGTCGAAGCAAAGCGTCAGACGCGCACCGTATTCTTTGGCGGCGATGCCGTGCTCTCCTCATCGGTCGATGTGTTTCAGGCGTACGGAGCCTGGTCCTACCGCGTGAACGATCGCTACGGCCGATCGCTGCTGGACCTGGCCGTTCACGCCAGTCCGGGAGGGTTGGGCAGCGGCAACACCGCCAGCGAGTTGGCGCAATTCACGAACGGTCGCGTACGGACCGCGAGATATGCCTATGCCACGCTGAACTACGTTCGGTTGACCCGGTTGCCATCAAATCTTTCGCTGACAAATCAGCTGGAAATGCAATATGCGGGCCGGCCTTTGCCTGCCAGCGAACAGATGGGGCTCGGGGGACCCACCGCAGTCCGGGGCTATTCTCTGGAAAGCGGAGCTTTCGATGATGCTGTAACACTCCGCAACGAGTTGCGCATACAGCCGCTTTCGAAGGGCCTTGCCGACGGGCGCGTCTTTCAGTTCGGTCCCTATGGCTTTGCAGACGTAGGATACGGCCGCGATGATGCGACACGCACTGACCTTACAATCGCCTCGGTGGGCATGGGTTCAGATATCCAACTAGGGCGCCAGCTCTTCGCGAATATATCTGTCGGCTACCCCCTGAACAACGCAAACCCTACCCGGGCCGAGCACTGGGTCGTCGATGCTCGGGTTACCTTCAGTTACTAGTACAACGGGGTGTTGCAGCCAGGAAATATCGACCGCCTTGCCGCGCGCTAACCTCTTCGGCGGCGGAGACCGGTGATCCAAAATGGAGTGGACCAAGTGACGTTGGTGGAGCGAGCATCGGATGAACTCGACCGCGAGCAGGGTGCGTTTGAGGGCCAGCGCGCCGCACAGGTCCTGCATCGCGTGGATTCCCGATATGGATCGCTGGATCTGCCGGACGCCCCCGACAACCTCATCGTGCGGTTTCTCACGGACGTAGGAGAGTGGGCATGGGACGAGTCGTCCTTCCTGGCAGGACTTCTCGAGGATGGAGCGCGCGTGCTGGACGGCGGGGCGTTCCTGGGCACGTTTGGCCTGGGATTGGCGGCGCAACGACGTCTCTCCCTGCTTTGCGCCGTCGAGGCGAACGCGTCGCTTCAGCTCGTCTTGAAAGCCAATCTCTCCAGGAACACGACAACAGCGACCGTGGTCGCGGGCGCTATACTCTCGGGGTCGGTCCCGGCCCTACGCAGCGGCTACGGCGTCCCGGGGAATCTGGGCTCGGTCTCATTCGCGGAAGGAGCCACGGGCGATCTACGGGTCCCACCGCCTGCCCGCTCCATCAGCCTTGAGGAGTTGCGGCAGCGCCACGGTGACTTCGATCTAATAAAGCTCGACATCGAAGGAATGGAACTCGAGGTCCTTCTTGGCGACGCGGCCTACCTATCTACCGGGCGAAGCATGCTTTGGATCGAATGCAATGAAAGCCCGAAGTCTCTCCAGGTGGCGGAACTCGTTTTATCTTGGGGCCTAGAGGTTCATTATTTTGCTTTTCCTTCGCACAACCCTGACAATTTGAAAGGAGTTGCTCAACCTATTCTTCCCTGGGCTTACGAGGCGGGTTTGCTTGTGGCGCCGCGGTCGAGGCCGATGTTGAGCGAGGAGTTGGCCGCGCACGGGGCCATTCTGCAACCCATCAGGTCTCGTAGAGACCTGGAGGACGCGATGTGGTTCACGCCAAGATGGCTGCCGCCGGAACTCGCGCATGCGGACGCGCCACGCCTGGCGGCCGCCGCAAGCCGTGCGCTGTGCGGGCAGGCGCGCGACACCTTCCTGTGCGACAGGGACGTAGCGACGACTCAGACCATCTGGGATCGGCTTTCGGCGACTGAAGCCGCTCTTGCCCGGGCCGAGGAACTCGTGAAGGCTCATCAGGCCGTCATCGAGACAGAGACATCGCGGCGCGCCGACGCTGAGGCAGCATTGGCAGGCACACGAGTGACCTTGGCTGATGCGGAATATCAGGCGGTCAATCGGCGGGTCTCGTTGGAACGGGAAACCCGTCTGCGCCTTGGCGCGGAGGCAAGTCTCGCGGAGGCGGCGTCACAAGCTCTAGCTCGTCTCGAAGATCTGGGACGAGAGCGTGAAGAGCTGGCCAGGGCGCTGCAGCGCGCTGACGAAGCCGCGGCGCGTGTTGATAGAGTCCAGACGAGCCTCGCGGCGGCGGCGGATCGCGCGAGTGTCGCCGAGCAGCGCGCCGAGGAAGCGACGGCGCAATTGACCCAGTCGAATACAAACGCTCAGTACTTACTCGGAGAGCTCGTGGCAACTCGAGCTACGCTGGCGTGGCGGATGCATGTGTTCGTTGAGAAGCAGACGAGGGGGCTCAATCGAAGGATTCGAGCTCTGCGCGATAGACGCCGTTAGGTGATTGCAGCCAGCAAGCCTGGAAGTGGCGCTGCGCTTTGGAAGGAGAGGGCGACGCGGATGAATGAGGACGCCAAATCCCAAGAGTATACGTCAATATTTGGGTACTTTGACGAGGATTATTACCTCCATCATAATCCGGACGTGGCGCAAGCGGGTGCCAATCCCCTTAGGCATTTCATGGAGTCCGGTTGGCGCGAGGGGCGGAATCCGAGTGCGCACTTCAGCGTCGCGTATTATCTCAAGATATACCCCGATGTTCTTGCGTCAGGCATGAATCCGTTGCTGCATTACGCTTTGGCAGGACGGGCGGAGGGGCGTCGAGCGCGTCGAGCCATGGACGCCGAGCGCACCGTCGTCGAGGAAGCGCAGTCGCCGTTGCCGTGGCTGGCAGGAGCACAAGACTGCGGCCAAAAGCGGCCTGTGTTTAGTCAATGGTCAATGCTGGAATTATTGCGAAGCGCCTTGAACGACAAGCTTTCCCTGGTTCTGTCCTTTAGCCACGATGACTATAATTCTAACCTGGGTGGCGTGCAGAATCTTATACGGGAGGAGAGGCGCGAATTTGAGTCGATGTCATTTTGCTATCTTCACCTGTTTCCGGCTGTCAGCAACGTATATTTGCAGGAAGAGCGTGAATCGAACGCGATATACAACTTCACATTGGAGGGGGGTTATGGCGCTTCCGTAAGCGCGTCGGACTTGGAGGCGGCGCTTTTGAGTCTTCATCGAGAGAACTTGCGAATATTCACAATCATCCATCACCTAATGAGAAATTCGCCTGAATCGGTTGCGCGTATTTGTTCGATAGATCCTGATCGTGTGATTGTTTGGGTCCATGATTTCTTTACAGTATGTCCAAATCCAAATCTGCTCCGAAACGATATTCGATTCTGCGGCGGCCCCCGTGTGGAGTCAGCCGCGTGTAACGTATGCGTCTATGGCAAAGACCGAGCAGCCTTGCGGGAACGTGTAAAGTCATTTTTCAAGGCCATTGTTCCTTGGGTCTTGGCACCCTCTGAGAGCGCGCTTCGGCATTGGCTGGAGACCTCCGACCTGCCCTGCCGGGGAGCAGATGTACAATCCTTGGCGCGTCTGGCCTTGGACGGCGGCAGCGCCACCTGGAGCACGGATCCTTCCCGCAGGATACGCATCGCTCACGCGGGTGCGCGGACGCCCGCGAAGGGCTGGCTCACCTTCCAGTCGCTGGTCGATCGCTTCAGGCAGGATGACCGCTACGAGTTCCACCAGCTAGGGGTAATGGGCGGTCGGAGCGTCCCCGGTGTGTCGCACTGGCCGGTTCGCGTCACGCCTGAGGCCCCCGAGGCGATGGTCGAAGCGCTTGTCGAGAAGCAGGTCGACGTGGTGGTAAGCTGGTCGCCTTGGCCGGAGACTTTCTGCTACGCCGCGTATGAGGCGATCGCGGCCGGAACCTTCGTGCTTACGCATCAAGGGGCGGGCAACGTGACTGCGATCATTTCGAGCCAAGTTCCGGAGCAGGGGCTTGTGCTACCAGATGAGGCAGCCCTCTTCTCGCTCCTTGAGCAAGGCCTTGGCGATGTCCTGAGAGGCAGACGGCGGCGGCGGGGGACGCTCATCCGGGAAGGAGGCACCGCCGCATGGCTGACCCGGACGGCTCACGGATCGAAGCTACTCCACGAAGTCTTCAGGAGCGCCAGGGCGCCTGCTGTGGAATTGTCCAATGCTTCAGAGGGTGCGAATGTCTGAGGTCCACTGCTTCACCAGCGCTTCCCTCTGCTATCTCGACCGGGTTCGCGTGCTTGCGGAGACCCTCCGGCGTCATCACCCTGAATGGCGCCTCTGGCTGTGCCTGGTCGATCAGGATCCTGCAGGCTTCGATTTCGATTCTGCCCGCGATGGGTTTGCGGGCGTGGTCCGGGTCACCGAGTTGGGCATTCCGCATTTGCGTCGCGAATTGTTCACACACGATGTGGTCGAGCTCTGCACGGCGGTGAAGGGCCAAATGCTGTGTCGCCTGCTCGAGGGCGGAGCTGGCAAGGTCGTCTACTTGGACCCGGACATTGCAGTGCTCGGAGACCTTGGTGAAATCGAGACATTGCTTGATGTGCATGACGTCTTGCTGACTCCGCATCAGCTTGAGCCAGACGACGATGAGCGCGCTATCCGGGACAACGAGATGGGGTCCTTGAAGTACGGGACTTACAATCTCGGCTTTGTGGCGGTGGCCGCCACGCCGGGCGGCCGTCGTTTCGCCCACTGGTGGCGCGACCGTTTGCGTGACCATTGCTACGACGATGTGCCGAACGGATTGTTCACAGACCAGCGTTGGTGCGACTTGGCGCCGGCTTTGTTTGACGGTGTCCGAATTCTTCGCGATCCGGGTTATAATGTCGCAAGTTGGAATCTCAGTCGTAGGCCCATATCCATTGGGCTGGACGGAGTATTGATGGCGGCAGATAGTGTATTGCGCTTCTTCCATTTTACGAAAATCACCTGGGCTGGCGAGATAATGCTTGAGAGATACTCCGGAAATCGCATAGAGGTCTTCGAGCTCATTTCCTGGTATAAGCGGCGCATGGCGGCTCACGCCGTCGCTGGCCTGCCGGACGGATGGTATGCCTTTGGCTGCTACGACAACGGTACCGCTGTGCCGCGTGTGCATCGCAGAATGTATCGCGACCAGCCGGAATTGCAGTCTCAACATCCGAATCCGTTCGCCGCAGGCCCGGAGGTATTTGAGAACGCGCTGAGGTGACTTGCTGGGCTTTGCCGGCCGGCAGCGCGGCGCGCTTAGCTCATTAGATAAGCGGCCCCTCCTACGTCCCGAATGCGACCGAGGCGCAATCGGTTGGGTTGCGTATGTTGGTATGCAGTCATTATGATTGTGGCGCTGACGCAGGATCGCGTTGGGGGTGGGATGGCCAGCGAACCGGTTAGGCGGTGCATTTCCCGGCCGATCGGGCTGGTCTGCGCGGTGCTGGCGGGCACCCTAGCTATGGGCGCTTCGGCGTCCGCCGGCCCCGTGCTTCCGACCGGCGGGCAGGTGAGCGCCGGCTCAGCGAGGATCGAAGGTGAGACAGGATCGACGCTGGCGGTCAGCCAGACATCCAGTCGCGCGGTCATCGACTGGCAAGACTTTTCGATCGGCGCGGGGGGGCGGTGCGGTTCGACAACGGGCCAGGGGCAACGCTGAATCGGGTGACTGGCGGGCCCATTTCGGTGATCGATGGGGTGCTGTCCGCGAGTGGAAGTGTTTATCTGATCAACGCAAACGGCGTGATCTTGCGGGTGGGATCGTGGCCGAGCACCCAGGCAGGGAAGGCCACCGAGATGCAGATGGATTTGAGGTTGCGGGGCGGCAGGTTGATGATTAGCCGGCGTTCCTCACCGCGATGCACGGCCATCAGCTCCGATGTCATCAACTCTATGTGCCAGTTCTCGAGGAACGGGTCGCCCGGGCAAAGCTCGGCAACGACCCGCTGGACGAAGGTGTAGAGATCGAGATGGTAGAAGCTTTGGAGTTCGGGGCGGCTAAGGCTCATCGTCGAGCCTCCAGCCAACGCGGATGCGCGCGATCAGGCGTTCGGCGATTTCCACCTCGCTCTTGGTGAGGGGCGCTTCGAGGGGCGGCACCCCGGCGCTGCCTTTGGCGGCCATCTCGGCCGCAAGCTTGATCGCCCGCAGGTCGCCGGACGCGCTCGCGTTGGCGAGCTGCTTGGCGGCGGCTTTGCGCTTGGTGACGCGCCGATTGCGGCCCTTCTCGCGGATCTCGACCTTTTCCGAGAGCGCCTCCTCGACATCGGAGCCAAGCGAAGTAGCCTTGCGCGGGCGGCCCTTCAGGTTGCCGGAGAAGCCCTTCTCGAACCTGCGTCCGGACGGCGGGCGCCCATAGCCGACGTCATCATCCGACATCGCCAGCCTCTCGCTCCAGCTCGCTGAAGAAGCGTCCGTCGGAGGCTCGCCGCGCATCCTCGCCTGTGAAGCGCCGGAAACGCCTGATCGAGGCGTCGACGTATTGCGGCGCGATCTCGATCGCTCTGCAGCGGCGGCCAGTCCGTTCAGCGGCCATCAGCGTGGCGCCGCCGCCGGGGAAGGGGTCGAGGACGAGATCGCCCCGCGCGGTACAGTCTAGTATCGCGTCGGCAACGAGCTGGACCGGCTTCGGGGTGGGGTGGTCAAGGGTCAGGCGACCCTCTTCGCCAGCGCGCCCGAACGCCGATGGACTGGGATACTCCCAGAGGTTCGGCCGGTGACGGCCAAAGCGGCCGAGCTGGATGTTGTTGCGGTGGGCGCTGCCCGCCGACTGCACCAGCACCAACTCGTGCTGGCTCCTGTAGAACGAGCCCTGGCCAGCGGTCGGCTTGGCCCAGACGCAGAAGTTCTTCAGGCCCAGTCCTGCACGCCGGGAGGCCACGAGATGCTCAAGTAGGTGCCGCCAGTCGGTGAAGGTGTAGATTAAGGCTTCTCTCTTGCTGGCGTCTACCAGGCGGATATAAGTAGAAATCAGGAAGGCCGTGAATTCGGCCTCGCTCATCTCGCCGCTCCCCATGGCAAATTCTTCATATTTCTTGCTGCCGAAGCCAGCGGCCCAATCTTGAATACGCACGTTGTAGGGCGGATCGGTGAAAACCATGTCCGCTCGCTCGTCGCCCATGATTGCCGCGTAGGAGGCCTCTTGGAGTGCGTCGCAACATGCGATTCGGTGACCCTGGACTTCCCAGACGTCGCCTGGCCGCGTGATGGGCGGCCCCGACGGCGCCGGCGCATCATCGGCGTCGCTTGCGCCGCTAGTGCTGGCGCTGTCGTCCATCACAATAAGGTCGATCTCGGTCATGCTGAAGCCTGTCAGCTCCAGGTCGAGGTCGAGTTCCAGCGACAAATCTCGGAACGCATCAGCCAACAGGCGCTGGTCCCACGATGCGTTCTCGGTCAGCTTGTTGTCGGCGAGCGCGAAGGCGCGAATCTGCGCCGGCGTGAGATGCTCGACCAGGATCACTGGGATTTCCGAGAAGTCGAGGATCTGGGCCGCAAGGACGCGGCCGTGTCCGCAGATCACATTGCCTTCGCCGTCGGCGAGGATGGGGACGTTGAAGCCGAAGGCATCGATGCTGCGCGCGATCTGGCGCCGCTGCCGAGGCGAGTGCACGCGGGCGTTCTGCGGATCGAGTTTCAGCTCGCCGATCGGCTTGTAGACGATGGTGAGGCGCTTGGGCTCCTCTTTGACGCGTTTCCCGCTCCTCTGCTTCCGCATGGCGGCGAATTGGGCGGCTGATGGTCCGTCAGGTACTTCAGGTGACATGTTGCTCCCCCGGACGAGCTGCGTCCGGCCCTTGAATATCCTTGTGATGAGGATAAAGCCTGAGAAACAATCCAGCAGGCGTCAAGCCTGTCCGGGGTATTTTCCGCAAAGAAGCGGAGTACTTGCTTCGGATGGCTAACGGGGTCACTAGCGCAAATTTGCGCTGTACTTACGGATCGGCCTCACAAATGACTGGACACTCAGCGCGGTAAGAGCGTTCGTCTGTCCGTCCCCGCCCGGCCAGTCCGGGCTCGTCTCGGTAGCGGCGGCCACTTCGGCCGCTGGGCATCCGAAAGAGGACGACATGACCAAGACCACGAAATCCACCCCTGCCCGGGGCCGCCAGGCTCGGGCAGCCAAGGCTGCCGCCCGGGCCGAAACGACCGCGCCAGCGACACAGCCGGATGAACCCGCATCCGGGCATGCGCCGGCGGCCGTCCCGCCGCCGAAGGGCCGCGCCCGCAAGCCCAAGGAAGAACCCGCAGCCCCGCCCCCCGTAGCGCCGCGCGGCGAAGAGAAGGGCATCAAGGGCAAGCTCGGCATCGTGGTAGGGCTGCTGAGCCGGCCAGAGGGCGTCACGGTCGAAGCGCTGTCGGAAGCCACCGGATGGCAGATCCACTCGGTGCGGGGCGCGATGTCAGGGGCGCTGAAGAAGCAGCGCGGCTTCACCATCACCAGCGAGAAGACCGACGCGGGGCGGATCTATCGCATTCCCGCACCTGACACCGGATCGGAGGCGTCGGCGTGACGGCCGACGCCAAGGGCGCCCGCATCTCAGACGAGGTGCGGGCGCTCGCCCATCGCGATCTGCCGGCCCTCCGAGCCGACTGGGCGAACCGCTGGGGCGACGTCCCGAAGTTCCGCTCCCGGGACATGCTGGCCCGCGCCATGGCCCACCGGCTTCAGGCCGAAGCCTTCGGCGACCTGTCCGCGCCCCTTAAGCGGCAGGCTGCCGAGTTGGCTGTGAAGTTTGCCGCGGATCGCACATTCACACCGGCGCCTGGTCCGAACCTGAAGCCCGGCTCCTCGCTCGTGAAGGAGTGGGGTGGTGTCCGCCATGAGGTGGCCGTGACGGGGGACGGCTTCAGCTACCAGGGCAGGGACTACGGCTCGCTCTCGCAGGTCGCCGGGGTCATCACCGGCGCCAAGTGGAACGGGCCGCTGTTCTTCGGCCTGAGGAAGCGGGGAGGGAAGAGGACATGACCCTCCGCTGCGCGATCTACACCCGCAAATCATCCGAGGAGGGGCTGGAGCAGAGCTTCAACAGCCTGGACGCCCAGCGTGAAGCTTGCGCCGCCTACATTCTCTCTCAGGCCGGCGAGGGTTGGACCCCGTCTGCCCACGTCTATGACGACGGCGGCTACTCCGGCGGCTCGATGGATCGGCCGGGCCTGCAGGCTCTTCTGACCGCAATCCGCCGGGGCGAGGTCGATGTGATCGTGGTCTACAAGGTCGATCGCCTCACCCGCTCGCTGGCGGATTTCGCCCGCATCGTCGAGCTCTTCGACGCGCACCAGGTCAGCTTCGTCTCGGTCACCCAGGCTTTCAACACCACGAGCAGCATGGGTCGGCTCACGCTCAACGTCCTGCTCTCATTCGCCCAGTTCGAGCGGGAGGTCACCGGCGAGCGGATCCGCGACAAGATCGCGGCTTCCAAGGCCAAGGGCCTCTGGATGGGGGGCCGCACGCCCTTCGGCTACGACTGCGTCGATCGCAAGCTGGTGGTCAACGAGGCCGAGGCGGCCACCGTTCGGCACATCTTCGAGCGTTACCTGGAGCTGGGCTCCGTCGTGGCCCTCGCGCCCGATCTTGAGGCGCGCGGCATTCGCTCGAAGATCTCCACGACCCGCAGTGGCAAACGGCTCGGCGGGGCAGTGTTCCGTCGTGGGCAGCTCTACCACCTGCTCTCGAACGCGTCTTACCGCGGCGCCATCCGGCATAAGGATAAGCTCTACGAGAACGCGCACTCAGCGATCATCGACGAGCACCTCTGGGAAAAGGTTCAGGAGAAGCTTGGCAACAACTGTCCCGATCACCCCACGACGGAGCTGAAGCCCTCGACGCCGCTGCTGAAGGGGCTGGTCTTCGACGACCGGGGCAACCCAATGCCGCCCATTCACACGCGCAAGGGCGGCAGGCGCTATCGGTACTATCTGTCATTGGCGGTTCGGCGGGGCCAGCCGGTCGGGAGCGTGCCGCGCATTTCGAGCGGCGTGTTGGAGCAGTTCCTCGTCGATCGACTGAAAGTCGCGCTGAGCGTCGGGTGGGCGCCCGATCAGCCAATTGAGGCGCGAGTCAGGTCGGCGCTGGTGCGTATCGTCGTAGGCGCCGACCGCATCGCGGCCGACCTAAAGCCAGAGGCGCTGGTGGTCTCGCCGCAGATCGAGAGCGCAACAGTCGAGCGGCAGGGCACCGTCATGGAGGTCGCCTTCGCCATTCGCCTGAAGCACCGCCAGGGCGCCACGGTGATCATGGCGCCGAGAGGCGCCCCTGAGCCGAAGATCGACCGGGCGCTCGTGCGGGCGCTCTGTCTGGCGCACAGCTGGGTGGACCGGCTCGCGCGGGGCGAAGTCGGGTCGCTGCAGGAGCTGGCGCGCGCCGAAGGCTATTGCGCTCACTATGCAGCGCGCATGGCGCCGCTGGCCTGGCTCGCGCCCGACCTTGCCGAGCAGATCCTCCATGGTCACCAGCCGGCCGCCTTGTCGCTCGGGGCGCTCATGAAGCAGCCGTTGCCGATGGACTGGGATGAGCAGCGCCAGCTCTTCGCCGCCTGGGCCTAAAGAACGCCGTGACGAGCTTCAGCAGCTCGCAGATTCATCAATGTAGGCAAACATATCTGCATGGCAACTAACTCTTATGCATGCTTCCTAATGGACGCGTATGGAAGCATGCCGAAGCGTTAGATGGCGGGGCGGATCATGACGGCAACAGACGTTCAGTGGGCGTCGCTGGCCAAGCGCATCATGAAGTCGGAGCTGAAGCGCGCCGACGTCGGCTATGCCGAGTTGGCGAAGCGCCTCTCGGAAATGGGTCTCACCGAGACGGAAGGCTCCATCACGGTGAAGATCAACCGCGGGACCTTCCCAGCTTGGTGGCTGATGGCGGTGATGAGGGCGATCGGGGCTCCAACGCTGCGACTTGAGTGACATGAGCCGTCGAGTTCTTCCCAGCGTGCTGCCCATCATCGGATGATCATGCGTCATCATCAGCGCCATCGGCGATCATGTGGCCCGCAGCCGCTCACGCTACCCCTGTTCCGCGTTGGGGAAATTCCTCTGATATTCCGCTGATAATCCGCTGTTATCGTCGCTGTTTTCGCCATCGGTGCGAGCGCCAGGACACCGGCTATCTATCGGATTCGAAGGGGCTTTCAGGCCTGCCAAGACGGCCGGACGCTCTCCGCGGGCGAAAAACAGGGAAACATACAGTTTCAAAACAGGCCCGGAGAGAATGCGCGCGGAATCGGCCGAAAACAGCGGAATTCGGGCGCAGCGGAGAGGCCGCGGAGAGCCGCGCACGCCGACAACTGTCGGAAATCTCAAAGGAAAATCAGGGAAAAATCCCACAGCCTGGAATCCGCCAGACTGAATGGTGGTGCTGTCAGTCCAACGGCAACTCGTCTCCGTCAAGGCGCAGCGAGCCCAAACCCAGCCGGCGTCATCCCATGACTGACCGCCACTCGGCCAGCCGGCGGAGCGTCTTTCTCGGTAGACTTGGCGGCTGACGAGGTGGCGCTCCTGGGCGAAATGGTTGTGGACCGAGCCATGGACGGCGGCGAATTTCTGGAGCGTCTTCATCCGTCGGAACCGCCCCATCGCCCGCTCCCGTCGCCGAAAGGGGAGGTGGCTGTTCTCGGCGCGATTGTTCCTCCAGCGCCGCACCGGCGCCTGCCGGCTCTTGGCGTTCAGCGCCTTCAGCGCCGCGCCATAGGAGGCCAGCCCGTCGGTGACGATCGCCTGGGTGCGGCCGTGGCGCTTCAGGGCTTTCTTGATGAATTTCAAGGCCGCGGCCTTGTCCCGCGCCTTGGTGACGTAGGCCTCCAGCACTTCGCCCTCGTGATCGACGGCGCGCCAGAGGTAGCGTGTCTCGCCGTTCACCTTGACCACCATCTCGTCCAAGTGCCAGCGCCAGTGGGTGTGCTGACGCATCGCCTGGACCCGCTTCTTGCGGATATCGCCGGCGAACATCGGGCCGAACCGGTTCCACCATTTCCGCACCGTTTCGTGGCAGATGTCGATGCCGCGCTCGAACAGCAGGTCCTCGACGTTGCGCAGGGATAGCGGATATCGGACATACATCAGCACGACCAAGCGGATGACCTCGGGCGAGGAATCGAACCAGCGGAACGGGTCGTGGGGCTTCTTCTGACGAGGCATCTCGCCCGCTTAAGCCCCGCCACCTTACCGGCCGGTGCATTTCAGCTGACAAAGCCCGTCGTCCCAAGGTCGAAGGGCGGGGGACGCACCCTCGATAACGGCCTGCTCAAGCACTGCCGTTGCAACCTTCAGCGCGCCGACGCGCCGCCTACCGGCTGCGATCTCGTCTGGCTGGAGGGCGTGAAGGCGGGGTTTCGTAAGCTGTCACCGCACCCCCCCCTACAATCATTGAGCCTGTATAAGTATGTTATCGGGTTCGCTGGGATGATTGACCCATATACTAACATTTACATTGAAATTCATTACATTCATTTCAATTATTGATTGCCCAACAGAATCTCCCACAGCCAGCATTTTTCCTGGAGTAGACAGTCTTCCAGAATAAATAAGAGTTCCGGTTGGATGGCCAATCTCGTCGGAAAGTATGATTTTCGTCTTTCCGTCCATTTCAGCTAATGTTCCAACACTAATACATGTATCTGTGGATTTTACAAGAGCGCCCCCAACTTCGTCTGGGATGACGATCGCCGCCGTGGGATCATATACGAATATCACAGAATTCGGGAAAGAGCCGACAGTCTCCATATTCATAGCATCTATTCTCCTTCGTATTCTTCTGCGACCGCACTCTCGGGAGACGTCTGCGCCTCTACTTCCCATTCCAATACTTCATCAACAACTTCTTCGACTTCCCGTATAACTGTTTGGACAACGGATTGTGTTCCGCCAGCTCGCGCCACACGAACCTGTCCTCCCTGTGTCCTGCTGCAAGACAGACAATGGGGATAAAGGCGTTGGGGCTGCCCGGGTTGGGTTGTGGGGAGTTTTGAAGAAGGTTGATGATCGCCAACCCAGTTGCCGCTCCCAGTGCCTGGCGTTGTTGCGCCGCAAGTATGACAACCGTCCTGGTTGCCGATGGCATTTATCTGGCGCTGTTCGTCCGCAGTGACCGCGTCCGGCCTCGACGAGGGGATCGAACCGTTCGCATACGGCCCAGGCTGTAGGGTATGATTATTTGCGGCGTATTGTGCCCCGCTGTCTCCACCCTCTCCAAAGCATGGGCCCCAATCACAGATGGCGTTAGCGGAGGAGACGCTTCCTCCCGGACTATTAGAATGCCCAGTCGGGTCTCTCAGATCGATTGGGTCCTCGGAGGCGTATGCGTAGAGGTTGGCTCCTCCGTCATACCGGATGGGGTCGGTTTGCAGGAAGCGTCCTGTCTCGGGATCGTAGACGCGGGCTTTGTAGAAGTAGAGCCTGACCTCGGCGAGCATGAGCTGGCCGGTGTAGGCATAGCGCGATCCCGACCAGCCGGATTGTTCGCCGTAGCCACCGTAGGTGTGGGTCTCGTTGACTCCGCCCGAGGCGTTGGTGACTGCGATGACCGAGCCGTGGCTGTCGTCATGCAGCCAGCGGCGGTCGGTGGTGCCCGAGCCCTCGTACCAGACGATCGGCTCGTCCGTGCCGGGGCCGTGGACGTAGCGGCGCACGAGCGAGCCGGTGCCGGCGTTATACTCCGCCACCAGCCGCGGGCCCTCGTAGACCATGAGTGTGTCGGTGGTGGTCCCGCTGACCGTGGCGGCGTACTCCTCCAGCCGGCCGCTGGGGTCGTAGGTCAGAGTGGCGCTGGTGGATGGGGAGGAGATGGTCACCCCCGTCAGCCGGTTCTCGTGGTCGTAGCTGAAGGCGCGGGTTCCGTCGCTGGCCAGGTTGCCGTTGCAGTCGTAGCCGCTCGAGGTCGAACACGGCTGCGTCCCGATGGCGGCGATGGTGGCGTCGCGGTTGAGCCCGTCGGCGGTGGTGTTGGTGGTTCCGGTCGTGCCGCCGGTCCAGTCGTAGGTGGCGTTGGTGTTGACCGCGCTCCAGAGCTGATTGGCGTTGTTATAGCTGTGGGTGTAGCTGACCGCGTGAGGTGTATCCGAGGGCATGGCGTGGGCGAGGCTGGTGAGGCGGCTGGCGGCATCGTAGCCGTAGGTCACGCTGGTGCCGTTGCCGTTGGTGACCCCGGTGCGCCGGCTCAGGGCGTCGTAGCTGTAGGTGGCCAGGACTCCGATGCCTGAGGTCGCCCCGTTCTCCTCGGCCGCAGTCATGCGGTTGAGGGCGTCATATAGGTAGGTGACGTAGAAGCTGTCGGGCCATGTCACCCGGGTGCGGTTACCGTTGGCGTCCAGCTGAAAGCTGATCGCGTGGCTGACGCTGGCGTTGGAGGTGGTCTCGCTCGTCAGCCGTCCGGCGGTGTCGAAGCCATAGACCACGCCCGGGCCGCTGGTGGAGGTGTAGCGGGCCGAGGTCAGGCGGCCGACCAGGTCGTAGGTGAAGTAGACGTCGCCGGTCCCGCCGCTGAAGGCCTTGTGGGTCGGCCGGTTCAGCACGTCGTAGGTGAAGGTGATGGTGGTACCGTCGCGCTTGCGCACGGTCAGCGGATTGCCGTTGGCGTCGTAGCTGGAGATGGATTCGTAGTCGCTGGTGTTGGAGGTCCCCGAGCCCGTGGTGGTGGAGGGGTACTGAACCTGCACCGGCCGATCGAGACCGTCGTAGGTGAAGGTGGTCAGGTTGCCCCGTGCGTCGGTCAGGGTCGCCCGCTTGCCATTGTTGGTGAAGCTGTAGGCGA
>Ga0207695_10005825_pt1 | contig 16207 bp, 8 predicted proteins | sample KBSC54metaG_FD_184354 | JGI IMG/M metagenome (GOLD analysis project Ga0207695, IMG submission 184354) | Corn rhizosphere microbial communities from Kellogg Biological Station, Michigan, USA - KBS C5-4 metaG (SPAdes) (version 2) | ecosystem: Host-associated > Plants > Roots > Rhizosphere > Soil... | reverse complement strand
CACGCACCCAATCCGGCCGTCGTCAACGCCAGCGCCGCCAATACCCCGATCAAGCGACGCAGGTCGCGACGGCTGAGTGCACGATTTGGCTTGAGCCACATCGTTACGCACGGCAGGCCGGCGGCAGCTGGTCGAAGCACGATCATGGGGATCCGGCGTGCCTGGAACATTCGGATGATAGGCCGCGTGGGGGTACATGGGCAAGAACGCATGTACGCGCGTTCTTGCGCGAGGGTGTCGTGGGACGCGGTAAAGCCGCTTGCTTTGCTCGCTGCGAAGTCGGCGGCGGCGCCGCCTGCAAAGAGTCAAGGGGAAGACCGGAGCCGCCGTACGCCCGAGGGCAGCCCTGCTCCCTCTCCAAACAGCGAACACAGGTAAGCGGCTTGACAGACCGCAAAGTAGTCGGCGTCGCAGCCTGCCGAGCGGGCGACCTCGCCATAACTGATCGCAAGGATGCGCGAACCCCGCCCCACCCCTACAATTAGACGTTTCCCCCACCCAGCCGTACCGTGACCCAGCCCATCCTCAGCCCCGAACTCCCGCCCGCCGCCAGCGCCGCGCGTGCCCGCATTACCGCGGCATGGCTTCGCGACGAAACCGAAGCGGTCAACGATCTGCTGGCACAGGCCTCGCTGCCGAGCGCCGAGCGCGAGAAGGTGATCGACCTTGCCGCCGACCTGGTGACGCGCGTACGCGCCCGTGCCAAGGATCAGTGCGCGGTGGAATCCTTCATGCGCCAGTACGACCTTTCCAGCGAGGAAGGCGTGCTGTTGATGTGCGTGGCCGAAGCGCTGCTGCGCATTCCGGACAAGGCCACCGCCGACAAGCTGATCCGCGACAAGCTGGGCGACGCCAACTGGAAGAAACACCTGGGCCAGAGCGAGTCGGTGTTCGTCAATGCCTCGACCTGGGGCTTGATGCTTACCGGCAAGTTGGTGAACCTGGCCGAGGAAACCCGCCACGACTTCGCCAGCGCGCTGCGCCGCCTGGTCGGCCGCGCCGGCGAGCCGGCGATCCGCCTGGCGGTGCGCCAGGCCATGCGGATCATGGGCCATCAGTTTGTGATGGGCCGCACCATCGACGAAGCGCTGGACCGCTGCGCCAAGAAGGAATACGCGATGTATCGCTATTCCTACGACATGCTCGGCGAATCGGCGCTCACCAGCGAAACCGCCGAGCGCTATCAGCAGGACTACCGCAGCGCGATCGCCGCCATCGGGTCACGGGGCCCGTTCGCCAACCATACGGACGCGCCGTCGATCTCGGTAAAGCTCTCTGCGTTGCATCCGCGCTACGAGGTTGCCAACCGCGAGCACGCACGCCGCGACCTCACCGCCAAGCTGCTCGAACTGTCGCAACTGGCGATGAAACAAGGCATCGCGCTGTCGGTCGACGCCGAGGAAGCCGATCGCCTCGAACTGTCGCTGGACATTATCGGCGATGTATTCGCCCACCCGTCACTGCAAGGCTGGAACGGCCTGGGCATCGTGGTGCAGGCCTACGGCAAGCGCACGCCGTTCGTGATCGACTGGCTGGTCGAGACAGCGCGCCAGGCCAACCGACGCTGGTATGTGCGCCTGGTCAAGGGCGCTTACTGGGATGCCGAGGTCAAGCGCGCACAGGAAAACGGCTTGTCCGGTTATCCGGTCTATACGCGCAAGCCGAACACCGACGTGTCCTACCTGGCCTGTGCGCACCGCCTGTTCAATGCGGGCGCCGAGCTGATCTACCCGCAGTTCGCCACGCACAACGCGCACACCATCGCTGCGGTCCACCACATCGCGCAGGGTCGCCCGTACGAGTACCAGCGCCTGCACGGCATGGGCACGGATCTCTACGCCGAGGTGATCGGCGCGCAGAACTTGAACGTGCCCTGCCGCGTCTATGCACCGGTGGGCAGCCATGAAGACCTGCTGCCGTACCTGGTGCGCCGCCTGCTGGAAAACGGCGCCAACACCAGCTTCGTCAACCGCGTCGTGGACGAGAGCGTGCCGGTGCGCGAACTGGTTGCCGACCCGTGCGAAACCGTGCGCGCCTTCGCCTCCATTCCACACCCGCGCATTCCGCTGCCGATCAATCTCTACGGTGACCATTCTGCGCTTGCGCAGAATGCAAACTTTGTAACCAGGAAGAACTCCATGGGCATGAACTTCGCAAACGACAACGAACTGAAGGCCCTGGCCGACGCCGTCAACGCCGCCTGCCCGCCCGGCACGGTCGGCCGCTGGAACGCGACCCCGCTGGTTCCCGGCGCGCAGGTCGGTGCAGCCACCGTCGAGGTGACCAATCCGGCCGACCGTAGCCAGCGCGTGGGCAGCTATGTCAGCGCCGACGCCGCCACCGTCGACAAGGCGCTTGCCAATGCCGTCGCCGCACAGCCGGCATGGGATCGCATGCCGGCAGCCAGCCGCGCAGCGATCCTGGAGCACGCTGCCGACCAGCTCGAAGCACGTCGTGGCGAATTCATTGCCCTGTGCGTGCGCGAAGCAGGCAAGAGCCTGCCCGACGCCATCGCCGAGATTCGCGAGGCCGCCGATTTCCTGCGTTACTACGCAACGATGGCGCGCCGCCTGTTCGGTCATCCGGAGCAGTTGCCTGGCCCGACGGGCGAGAGCAACCAGCTGTTCCTCAATGGCCGCGGCGTGTTCGTGTGCATCAGCCCCTGGAACTTCCCGCTGGCGATCTTCCTTGGCCAGGTATCGGCCGCGCTCGCCGCCGGCAACGCCGTCATCGCCAAGCCGGCCGAACAAACCAGCCTGATCGGCTTTGTTGCGGTGAAGCTGCTGCACGAAGCCGGCGTGCCGGCTGACGTATTGCAATACCTGCCTGGCGACGGCGCCGTGGTCGGCGCTGCCCTGACCAGGGATCCGCGTGTTGCCGGCGTGGCCTTTACCGGCTCGACCGACACCGCCTGGGCGATCAACCGCGCGCTGGCCGCTCGCAACGCACCGATTGCCGCATTGATCGCCGAAACCGGTGGCCAGAACGCAATGATCGCCGATTCGTCGGCGCTGCCGGAGCAGATCGTCAAGGACGTGATTTCCTCGGCATTCCAGTCCGCAGGCCAGCGCTGCTCGGCGGCACGCGTGCTGTTCGTGCAGGAAGATATCGCCGACAAGGTCTGCGCGATGCTCGCCGGCGCCATGGCCGAGCTGAAAGTCGGCGACCCGGGGCAGCTGTCGACCGACGTTGGCCCGGTAATCGACGAGGACGCCAAGAAGATTCTGGTCGACCACGCCGCACGCATGGACAAGGAAGCCAAGAAGATCGGTGAAGTGCAGCTCGACGCGGCCGCAACCGGAAACGGTACGTTCTTCGCGCCGCGCGCCTACGAGATCCCATCGCTTGCCACGCTGACCCGCGAAGTGTTCGGACCGGTGCTGCACGTGATCCGCTGGAAAGGTGACGAGCTGGACAAGGTGGTCGAGCAGATCAATGCCACCGGCTACGGCCTGACGCTCGGCATCCACAGCCGCATCGACGACACCATCGAATACATCCAGAGCCGCGCACGCGTAGGCAACTGCTACGTCAACCGCAACCAGATCGGCGCGGTGGTCGGCGTGCAGCCGTTCGGCGGCGAAGGCTTGTCGGGCACCGGTCCCAAGGCTGGCGGGCCGCACTATCTGCTGCGATTTGCAGGTGAGCGCACCTTGACGATCAATACGACGGCCGCGGGCGGCAATGCGTCGTTGCTGACGATCGGGGAATAAGGCATTCGCTGTAAAGCCGCGCCTTTGGCGCTGTAAAGAGAAAAAGGTAAGAGGGAGTAGCCAAGGGAACCCTGGCTACTCCTCTTACCCTTTACAGGCCGCGCAGCGGTGCGCTTTCCGATTCATCAAGGGTGTCGCCAGTCACCTATCCTCCCGGATCGGCTGGGATTACAGTGCGACCATCGAAACGAGCCGCGAGGCTGGTCATGGTCGGTTTCCTGATGTGGTTGCTATTGCTGGTGTTCTGCTGGCCGCTCGCGCTACTGGCGCTGGTGCTCTATCCGATCGTGTGGCTGTTGCTGCTGCCGTTCCGTCTGGTAGGCATCACCGTCGATGCGGTGTTCACGCTGCTGAAGACCATTCTGTTTTTGCCAGCGCGTATTCTCGGCGCCAAGCCCGTCTGAGTCAGGCAGACTCAGACAACCTCAGTTTGATCGTCATTCCGGCGCAGGCCGGAATCCAGTGGCGTTCCCAGCAGGCTGTCGCCTAAGACATCACGCGTTCGCGAAAAACGACAACCGAAGCCACTGGATCCCGGCCTGCGCCGGGATGACGAGCAGGAAAGGTTTTTTAGCTGTTTGCTGGGGCAAAAGCACCTACTTCCAAAGCACCTGCTTTCCTTGCACCACCGGCAGGTTGATAAAGCTGGCCGTCCCCGGCTTATGCCACGCTTTGCCGGCACGCATACTCGGCGCCAAGCCCGTCTGAGTCTGCGGCACTGAAACGAACCTCAGTTATCGTCATCCCGGCGAAGGCCGGGAGCCACTCCTCAGCGTGGCTGCTCGCCAATCGCTCCCTGACAAGCGAGAACTGAGGAATGGGTCCCGGCCTTCGCCGGGACGACGGGTAGGTAAAGCTCTTAACAGGTCAACCTACTTTCCTTGCACCACCGGCAGGCTGATAAAGCTGGCCGTGCCCGGTGTATGCCACACGCGCTGCGTGGCCTTTTGATAATCGGCAGGCTTGGCATCGAAGATGTTCGGCACAAAGGTCTGCGGGTTGCGGTCATAGAGCGGGAACAGCGTCGACTGCACCTGCACCATGATGCGATGGCCCGGTTGGAACACATGATTCGTCGTCGGCAAGCCAAAGGTGTACAGCAGCGGCTGGTTCGACTCTAGCGCCTGCGGATGCTCGAAGCTGGTGCGGTAGCGGCCGCGGAAAATATCCAGCGATATCGGCAACTCGTAGCCGCCCATGCCCGGATTGGAAGCAGTCGTGTCGGGATAGACGTCGATCAGCTTCACCACCCAGTCGCTGTCCGTGCCACTGGTGGACGCATACATGTTGACGACTGGCGCGCCGCCGATATGCAGCGGCTCCGTCAACGGCTGGCTGACATAGGTAAGGACGTCTGGACGTCCATCCACAAAGCGCTGATCGTTGAGCAACCAGCGCGTCCATGCCTCATGGTCGGCAAAATGCACCGGCCGAGGCTGATACGGCACCGGCTTTGCCGGGTCGGAAATGTACTCATCGAACTTGGCGGCTGTGGCATCCGGCGCCTGGAACGCCAGCTTGCCATCGGCCTCCAGATAGAGCGGCTGCGGCTTGCTGGCACAGCCCTTGTCGCAGCTGAGCGGCCAGGACTTGTAACGGTCCCAGTGGTTTTCGCCGGTGTTGTAGATCAAGACCGGCGGTGTATTGGCCTTGGGCGCACCATCGACCAGATACTGATCGAAGAACGGCTTGAGCACATCGCGACGGAACTGCAATGCGGTGTCGCCCTCCCATTTCATCGGGCCGAGCGAGGTACCGTCGTAGTTCACCTGACTATGGCGCCAGGGGCCCATGACCAGGTAATTCTTGTCGTTGTTCTTGTCTTTCGGTTCGACCTGCTCATAGCTATGGATCGCGCCCCACATGTCTTCCTGGTCCCACAGGCCTTGCAGCCACATCGTGGGCACGGTCAGTGGCTGCTGGCCCATGATCTTGTCGAGCGCCTGCCCCTGCCAGAACCCGTCGTAGGCCGGATGCTCTTCAAGCTTGCGCCAAAACGGCAACTGGTCGAGGCCTGACGCGCGCGCATAATCGCCAGCCGAGCCTGCTTCAAGAAAATTGGTGTAGTCGTCGTAGCCCACGCGCGGGATGCCCTCGCCTTTGCCCTTCTGCGCGGTCTGGCCGAGGATGTAATCGAAATTGGTCTGCCGATAAGCGCCGTAGTGGAACCAGTCGTCGCCCATCCAGCCATCCACCATCGGGCTTTCGGGTGCAGCCACCTTCAGCGCCGGATGCGGGTGGATCAGCGCCATCACCACGGTGAAGCCTTCGTATGACGAACCAAGCATGCCGACCTTGCCGTTCGACTCGGGGGTGTTCTTCACCAGCCAGTCGATGGTGTCGTAGGCATCGGTCGAGTGGTCGACCTCGCTGCTGTTGAGCGGGCCGCGCAGTGGACGCGTCATCACGTACTCGCCTTCGGAGCCATACTTGCCGCGCACATCCTGGAACACGCGGATATAGCCACCCTTGACGAACACCTCATCGCCCTGCGGCAACTCGTTGATCATCTTGGGCGACTCCAGGCGCATGGCGCGGCCACTGGCGTCGTATGGCGTACGTGTCAGCAGGATCGGCGCGTGCTTGGCGCCCTTGGGGATCACGATGACCGTATGCAGCTTCACGCCGTCGCGCATGGGGATCATCACCTCGCGCTTGACGTAGTCGAGGCTGTCCGTAGGTGCGGTGAACTTGGCCGGGATATCCGGCGTCAACGGCGCGGTCTGGGCACCGGCCAGGCCAGCGCTCAGGGCGGCGGCCAGTACGGCAAGGGTAAGCATCTGACGTGCAGTGGTCATGCAACCTCCTGAGGGCCGCCCGGGGAAGGAGGCCGTGACAAAATGCGGTAGCGCCATGGCGCAAGCTGTCGACTGTAAGCGAGGCCGGGGGCTGGTCGTACCATGACTTCTTGCCTACTCGGGCGGCCGATTTGATTTTTGCTGGCATTGGTTCAAGGATGGCCAGACCCAGCCGAACCAACGCGAGTGAAACACCGCCCGTGCAAGCCATCGACACTTTGACGCCCTGCCCTTGCGGCAACCCCGATGGCTATACGCGTTGCTGCCAGCCCCTGCACCAGGGTGAAGCGGCCGCTAGCGCGGAGGCTCTCATGCGCTCGCGCTACAGCGCTTATGTCTTGAAACTGGAGGACTATCTGCTCGCCACCTGGCACGCGAGCACACGTCCGGCGCATCTGAAGCTGGCCACGCAGCAACCCGCGCCGACCTGGCTGGGCCTGAACGTGAAACGCCATGAGGGCGATGGCGATCACGCCATCGTGGAGTTCATGGCACGCCTACGCTATGGCGGCGGCAGTGCACAGCGCATGCACGAGATCAGCCGTTTCGTGCGCGAGGACGGGCGCTGGTTCTATATCGACGGTGAGATCAAGAGCTGACGCTTCAAAAGCCGGCTACCGCAGCATCGTGCAATTGATCCGCAAGCAGTTGCACCTGTGGGTGTGTAAAGAAAGCCCTCAACTTGCGCGCACGCACCGGCCCCACACCGGGATACTGCCGCCACGCCTGCTCCGTCATCGCAACACCGGCTTCCCAGCTCGACAAATCGATGTCGCCTGCTGGCGGCATGCCGAGCGATCGAAGCCATGGCGCGAAGCCGCGCCGCTTTGCGCTTTCGAACGCGTCGATCCAGGCGGCGGCTCGCGTGCGCCCAATCCCCGGGACGGCCTGCAACTGCGCCGGCGTGAGACTCATCCAGTCGAGCAGCCCGCGGATCAGCCCTGCATCGATCAACATCTGCCAATTGCGCTCACCCATACCATCGATCGCCAGACCTTGCTTGCCGCTCAACCACGCCAGCCGCGCGAGAAACTGCCGCTCGCAACCGGATATCGGTTCCCAGCAAGCCAGCGCGTCATGATGCCGAGGCGGCGCTGCCACATCGACACGTTGAACCGCACGCAACACGACGCCGTCGAAACGCGGGATCGTCAAACCGGCCAGCGCCACTGCCACCTGATCGCCCGGACGTACATCCAGGGCCTTCCAGCGAGATAACGAGCCCAGCAACACATGCCGCACCGTGCGATCACCCAGGGTGATGGGCTCGAGTTGCAATACCGCATCGACACGGCCACTGCGGCCCTGACGAAAATCCACGCCGGTCACGGTGGCCACGACCTTGGCCGGCGGATATTTCCACGCAACAGCCCACGCTGGCGGAGAAGCCGCCCATGTCGACGCCGGCGGACGATGCCCCTGGCGAATGACGATGCCATCGGTCGCAAAAGGCAGCACCGTGCGATACCAATGCTCTCGCCATGTCGCTACGTCCTGTGGTGTGCGCACGCGTTGCGCCAGCGCAACACTGTCCTCAAGGCCCATGGCTGCAAGGCCGTCCAGACGTGTCCGCATATCGTCCGGGCCATCGGGCCAGTCCCAGACGAACAGACCGATCTGTGCGGACGTATCTACATCCAGATTGCCACGCGCCAAGGCTCCGGCCACTTTGGACCGCGCGCCGGCGCCACCGGCACTCGCTTGCTTGTGCCCTGGCAATTGCCAGACCAGTTCGCCTTGCAACACGACGCGAGCCGGCGCCTGCTTGAGGTATTTGGGCACAGCGGACATGCGCCGCACTTGCTGCGTCCAGTCGCTACCCCGCACACCATCGCCACGACTTGTTGCCGAATGCAGCGCGCCATCGACGTAGAGCAGGGTCAACGCGACGCCATCTGCCTTGGGCTGTACCCACAGATCGTCCTTGTCATGCGATCGCATCCAGGCCGCGACCGCGTCGATGTCGGCCAGTTTATCCAAGCCCGTCTGCGCGACCGGAGAACGCACGGGCCCGGCCCGGCCCAGTTGCTCAGGTCTATCGGCGAGTTGGGGAAAGCAGGTGCGCAACGCCTCATAGCGCTGCAATATCTGGTCGTAGACGTCGTCGTCGACCGAAGCACCTCCATCGATACGGTACTCACGGTTCCATTCGTCTAGTTGCTCACGCCAGGCACCGAGCTCCTGCCTGGCCTGCTTGTCTGTTCGATCGGGACACGCAGCGTGCACCAAACCCGGCGCCAGCAACCAGATCACTACCATCGCGCTGCGAATCATCGCCATCCCTAGCCGTTGCCCGGCCTGGAAGCATGCCGATACGATTCGCCCGATGCAGCAGCAACTATCTCGATCTGCTGTAGGAACCGATCAATGGCCCCTGGAGGCGGCGCCGAAATACAGCTCGGTTTGGCCGTCATGGCGTGCATTGGGGCCAAAGCGACGTTCGATGATGACGCCTACGCCCGCATGCGAAATCGCTACGATCGTACTGGCCCGTGTGCCGTAGAGTTCGCCACGAATAAACGCTGCCGACAGCCAACGCTCGCGCTCCAGACCGACGCCGGTATCGGGTAGCTCTTCATCCGGTGCTACTTGCTCATCGGCCAGCGCATCGAGCAATTCGGAAAAATCATCCGTACGTTCGGCCTGCAACCAGCCATTCAGGCGACGCATCAGCTGGCGTGTCTTCGGCCAGGGCGTATTGAAATCCGCGTTGGAAAGACCGTGCACACCGTCATCGATCTTCTGCTTGCGCGGCTCGGGGCGGTTACCCAGATAGAACGCGCTGCGCGTATCGAAGGTCAGCAGGTTGAAGGGCCGATAAGCCGCCGCTTCGTTCGTCAATGTCGAGGCGTGCGCGACTGCATCGTCCGTACCACTCAGATAGTCCAGGGCCAGCAGCCCGCGTGATCGCCCAAGCTGGGGATCGCGCGGGTCGCGCACATTGGTGACGACACTGCAGCGGCCATCGTCGGTGACGCCCAGCCAGGTACCACCGGCCTCGAGGTCACGACCGCCAATAATCGGCTTGTCCTGCCAGCGCGACAGCGCCGCACTGGGGCGTGCGTGAAATTCATCGCGATTGCCAGCCAATACCAGACGCCAATGTGGATGCGCGTTCCAGGCAAATGCGATCAGGCACATCGTGACATTCTCATCGCAGCGCCACTCGTTTGCGTACCGCCTCGGCCCAGCGCGCAGCGACACGCGGCGAGGTCATGCAGACGGCTTCGTCGGTTACCGTGGTCACGGCACGCTCCAGCAGCTGGATATCGGCTTCGTGCTGGCGTGCCACATGCGGATCTTCAAAAAAGATCGCGCGCTGGCAACGACGCTCCAACACCAGATCGGCGATTTGCGCGTCGCCACCCAGGGGGCCGCTTTGATAGCGATCAACCCAAGGCTTGTCCGCAGGCCAACCCAGGCGCCATGCCATCTCGTTTAGGCGATGCCCGGTGGTGCCCGTAGCGACACGCCGCTTGAAGCGCGACAACACATCGAAATGCGCCGATGCATATGCCAGCATCTGCTCTTTCATGGCGTCGTGCGCGATCAAGGCGAGCGTGTGATTCTCCAACGCATACAAGTCATCCGCGCCGTGGTCAGGCATCAACCCGGCATGTATGCGCTCGACCTCGATCCAGTCGCTCGCGGAAGCTACCGTCGAAATGAACGGCTTGTGGTGAATGACACACTGGCGCTTGAGCGCAATGGCTTCCGGAAAAATCGACGACGGATCGACCGGATCGATCAGGTAGATCGCACCATCGAGTTCGCGCCCTGACTCAGGCAGGCCGACCACCTCGGCAACGAGTTTCATCAAGCCGCCTTCGCGGCCATTGGGATAACGCCGCAGGCCGGCGTAATCGTCGAACCGATCGTCCGCCACGATAGCGTCGTAGGTACGGCCCACGGCGCATAACGTCACGTCGAGTTCGCGAATGCCAGCGTCGCTGGCGCGTAGCCAGCGAAACAAGGCCGCATCGGGCTGACTGTGGTGCAACTGATTGGCGGCAAGCCCTATCCGCATGGCAACCCCTCGAGCTTCGATAACCGCCAGTCTACCTGTGAGCTTCCGATGGAGCGACAGGCGATCAGGCAGGGATGGGTCGCGACCGAAGTCGCTTCTACAAGATAGCCACGCCTACCTGATTTTGTAGGAGCGACTTCAGTCGCGACCAACCCTGACCCAACCGCGGACCTCGGCTGAGCGGCTCCTCAGACCAGCAACATCTGCGCAATGGAGCCAGCGGCCTCACGCCCGTCATACACCGCGCGCACCACCAGGTCCGCACCACGCACATTGTCGCCACCGGCAAAGATTCGCGCATGACTGGTCTGCAGTGGCAACGCCTTGCCAACGCCAGTAGCAATACGCCCCGACGCTTCAAGTTCCACTCCATGCGAGCGCAACCAATCGGGCGGACTCGGCAGGAAGCCGAACGCCTGGATCACCACATCGGCTTCAATCTCATGCTCGCTGCCCTCGACATTCTGCGGGCGCGGCCGGCCATCGCCGCTATCGACCAGTGCAGTCTCGACCACGCGAACAGCACGCACGCGGCCTTCCTGGTCGCCAAGAATTTCCAGTGGCTGACGATGGAACAGGAATTCCACGCCTTCTTCGCGGCTGTAGCCCACTTCGCGCGCAGAGCCAGGCATATTCGCCTCATCGCGGCGATAGACGCAGGTCACCGACTTGGCACCCAGGCGTATCGCGGTGCGATTACAATCCATGCCCGTATCGCCGCCACCCAGCACCACGACCCGCTTACCGTGGAAATCGAAGGCGTGCGCGACCGGATCGTCACGCATCAGCCGTTCGGTATTGCCGATCAGGAACGGCAGCGCATCGTGCACGCCATGCAACTGACGGCCCGGGAGTTGCGCATCGACATACGTGTAGGCGCCGGTACCGACGAACACGGCATCGTAATCATCGAGCAACTGGCCGAATTCGATATCGCGACCGATCTCGTGACCGAGCAGGAAACGCACGCCCATGCCCTCAAGCACATCCCGGCGCGTACGTACGATGTCCTTGTCCAGCTTGAACGGTGGGATGCCGAAGGTCAGCAGGCCACCGATTTCGCTCTGGCGATCGTAGACGTCGGCGGCAATGCCGGCGCGACGCAAACGATCCGCGCAGGCCAGGCCGGCCGGGCCAGCGCCGATGATCGCCACCCGCTTGCCGGTTTCGCGCACGCGCGAAAGGTCCGGCCGCCAGCCCTGACGCAAGGCCTCGTCGGTTACCCAGCGCTCGATGCTGCCGATGGTGACCGAGCCGAACGCGGTCTGTTCCAGCGTGCAGGCACCTTCGCAAAGGCGATCCTGCGGACAAACGCGCCCGCAGATTTCCGGTAGCGGATTGGTCTCGTGCATCAAGGTCGCAGCTTCGAGAATGCGACCGTCCTGCACCAGCTTCAGCCAATTGGGAATGTAGTTATGAACCGGGCAGGCATGTTCGCAATAGGGATTGCCGCAGTCGATACAGCGCTCCGCCTGACCGGACGCTTGCGGCATGGCGAAATCACCGGCGATCTCGCCGTATCCCATGACGCGCACCTGCACGGGAACCGTGCGCGGCGTTTGTCGGGGCAGGTCCAGGAACTGGAAGGCCTTGTCGCTCATGCGGCGCTCCTCAGTTCTTCCGCCAACGCCGACAGGCTCGCAGCCTTCGGCTTGACCAGCCAGAACTTGTATTGCAAGCCGCGGAAGTCGCGCAAGATCTGCCTGCCCCAGTCACTCCCGGTCAAAGCGACATGGCGCTCGACCAAACCACGCAGGTGTTGCATGTAATGTTCCATGCCTTCGGGCGAAATACGCAGAATGTCGACCAGCTCGTGGTTGTAGCAATCGACAAAATCGCGCTCCAGGTCGAGCACATAGGCAAAACCGCCAGTCATGCCCGCGCCGAAGTTGAGGCCGACCTTGCCCAGCACGGCAACCACGCCGCCGGTCATGTACTCGCAGCAGTGGTCGCCGGCGCCTTCCACAACGGCCAGCGCGCCGGAGTTGCGCACCGCAAAACGCTCACCCGCGCGACCGGCAGCAAACAACTCGCCGTCGGTGGCGCCATACAGGCAGGTGTTACCGATGATGGCGGCGTCCTGGCTGGCAAACGGCGAGTCGAGTGGCGGGCGAACCACGATGCGCCCACCCGCCATGCCCTTGCCGACGCCATCGTTCGCTTCGCCGGTAAGGTCGATATGCAGGCCGCCGGCATTCCATGCGCCGAGGCTTTGCCCCGCCGCTCCATTCAATCTCAGGATGATCGGCGAGTTATCCATACCGTGGTCGCCATGCGCACGAGCGATCTCGCCCGAGAGCCGCGCACCGATGGCACGATCCGTATTGACGATGTCGTAGGCGAATTCGCCACCCGTGCCTGCTGCGACGATGGCCGCGGTATCGGTCGCAATGCGCGTAGCCAACGCCGCTTCGTCGCGCATCGGGTTGCGTGCCAAGGTGCAGGCAAAGTCCACGTTCGAGCCCAGGCTGGCACCGTCGATCAACGGACGCAGATCGAGCTTGTGCTGCACTGGGGTAGCGCCATCGAGCTGTTCAAGCAGGTCGCTGCGGCCGATCACCTCGGCCAGCGAACGGACGCCAAGCCGCGCGAGATGTGCGCGCACGTCTTCGGCGACAAAGCGGAAATAGTTCATCACCATTTCCGGCAGGCCGATGAAATGCTCCTTGCGCAACACCGCATGCTGCGTCGCTACACCGGTTGCACAGTTGTTGAGGTGGCAGATACGCAGATATTTGCAACCGAGCGCAACCATCGGGCCGGTACCGAAACCGAAACTCTCCGCGCCGAGCATCGCGGCCTTGATGACGTCCAGGCCGGTCTTCAGGCCACCGTCGGTCTGCAGGCGCACGCGGCCACGCAGGTCGTTGCGACGCAAGGTCTGCTGCGTTTCGGCCAGGCCCAGCTCCCATGGCGTCCCGGCATACTTGATGGAGGTCAGCGGGCTCGCGCCCGTGCCGCCATCATGGCCGCTGACCGTGATCAGGTCCGCACCGGCCTTCACCACCCCGGCAGCGACGGTGCCGACACCGGCATGGCTGACCAGCTTGACCGATACCAAGGCCTGCGGATTGACCTCCTTGAGGTCGTGGATCAGCTCCGCTAGGTCTTCGATCGAATAGATATCGTGATGCGGCGGCGGCGAGATCAGGCCGATGCCGGGTTTGGCATAACGCAGGCGCGCGATGGTCGCGTCGACCTTGTGCCCCGGAAGCTGCCCGCCCTCGCCCGGCTTGGCGCCTTGCGCGATCTTGATCTGCAGCACTTCGGCATTGACCAGATATGCCGGAGTCACGCCAAAGCGGCCGGATGCCACCTGCTTGATCTTGGACATCTTCTCGGTGCCATAGCGCACCGGATCTTCACCGCCCTCACCGGAATTGCTGCGCGCGCCCAGGCGGTTCATGGCGATCGCCAGTGCCTCGTGCGCCTCGGGCGACAGCGCGCCCAACGACATGCCCGCGGAGTCGAAACGACGCAGGATGTCGTCTACCGGTTCGACCTCCGTCAACGCCAATGCCGCCGATGCCGCCTTGGGCGCCAGCAGGTCGCGCAGCGCTGACGGCGGACGATGATCCACAAAATCCGCGTACACGCGATAGTCGGCCGGGTTGCCCGTACGCACCGCCTTTTGCAGGGTGGCGATCACGTCCGGGTTGTACATGTGGTACTCGCCGCCGTGCACGTATTTGTACAGGCCACCGGCACGCAGCGGGAGGGCTTCGTTCCAGGCTTCGGCAGCGAGCAGGCGCTGATCGTGTTCCAGTTCGGCAAAGCCGGCGCCATCGATACGTGAGGGTGTTCCGGGGAAACACAGTTCGACTACTTCGGGCGCCAGGCCGACGATCTCGAACAACTGCGCACCGCGATAGCCGGCTACTGTCGAGATACCCATCTTGGAAAGGATTTTCAACAGCCCCTTGCGCACGCCGCGCCGATAGCTGCGACCGATCTCCATGCGGTTGTTGGCGATATGTCCTTCGCGGCCGAGTTCGAACAGGCTCTGATAGGCAAGCCAGGGATAGATGGCCGTCGCACCGAAACCGATCAGGCACGCGAACTGATGCGGATCGCGCGGGGTCGCCGTCTCGACCACGATATTGCATTGGCAGCGCAAGCCCTGATCGATCAAATGCGCGTGGACGGCACCCACGGCAAGCAGCGAATGAATCGGCAACAGGCCGCGCTCGGGATAACGATCGCTGAGAAAAACCAGCGAGCCGCCGTTACGCACCGTCTCGGCCACGGCTTCGCACAATTGACGTAGTGCGGCTTCCAGCCCGTGGTCCGGCGCGTACATCAGATCGAAGCGCGGCGTGCTGGCAAACTGTGGCATCGCCAACAGCTGGCGCAATTTGCGCTGCGAAAGAATCGGCGAATTGATCAGGATCTGGCGAGCATTTTCCGGCTGCAGGTCGAAGACGTTGCCTTCCGGCCCGATCTGCGTCACCAGCGACATCACCAGTTTTTCGCGCAGTGGATCGATCGGCGGGTTGGTGACCTGCGCAAAGGCCTGGCGGAAACGATCGAATAACGGCCGCACCTGACGCGACATCGCAGCGATCGGCGTGTCGTCACCCATCGACCCGGTCGCCTCCATTTCCAGCTCGACCAGCGCCTTGAGCACCGTTTCGCGCTCTTCGCGCGACAGGCCGTAGAGCTTCTGGTAGCAGCGCAACTGATCGGCCGGCAACGGCTCGGCGGCCAGCGAGGGATCGATCAGGTCCGATTCCAGATAGCTCACGCCTGCACGCAGCCAGTCGCGGAACGGCGCACGGCGGCGATTGATATCGTCGATGTCGGCATCGCGCAGCAGACGCTTGTTGGTGAAATCCACCGCGATCATTTCGCCGGGAGCAAGCCGCCCCTTGGCGATCACTCGCGACGAGGGCACGTCCCACAGGCCCGCTTCGGACGCAACGATCAAATGGTTGTCGTCGGACAGAGCCCAGCGCGCCGGGCGCAGGCCGTTGCGGTCCAGTGTGCAGGCGGCGTAATGGCCATCGCACATCACCAGACCCGCGGGACCATCCCAGGGCTCGCTATGCAGCGCATAGTATTCGTAGAAACCGGCCAGATCTTCGTCGATGCCCTCGCGCGCGGCGAATGCCGGGGGCACCAGCATGCGCATCGCAGCAAGCAGATCCATGCCGCCGGCGAGCAACACTTCGAGTGCGTTGTCCAGGCTTTCCGAATCCGAGCCGCTCTGGCGCACCAGCGGGCCGATGTCCGACAGGTCGAGCAAGGGCGAGCGCAGGATCGATTCGCGGGATTGCATCCAGCGGCGATTGGCGCGGATCGTATTGATCTCGCCATTGTGCGCCAGCATGCGGAACGGCTGTGCCAGGCGCCACTGCGGCGTGGTGTTGGTGGAGAAACGCTGGTGGAACACCACCGCATCCGATACCAGCGCGGGGTGCGACAGATCGGCAAAGACATCGCGTAGGCGACCGGGCGCGGCCATGGCCTTGTAGCCGATGACCTGCGCGGACAGCGTGACCACATAGAAATGCGGATCGTCGCTCAAGGCCGCTTCGGCACGGCGACGTGCGCGAAACAGCGCACGTTCGAAGGCCGCATCGTCGCTGCCTTCGGCCGCATGCACGAAGACCTGGCGCACGCGCGGGCGCGCTGATGCGGCCAAGGGGCCACATGCCTCCGGGTCGACC
>Ga0207695_10005823_pt1 | contig 16208 bp, 13 predicted proteins | sample KBSC54metaG_FD_184354 | JGI IMG/M metagenome (GOLD analysis project Ga0207695, IMG submission 184354) | Corn rhizosphere microbial communities from Kellogg Biological Station, Michigan, USA - KBS C5-4 metaG (SPAdes) (version 2) | ecosystem: Host-associated > Plants > Roots > Rhizosphere > Soil... | reverse complement strand
AAGGAAAACCGCTCTGCCTTTATAATTTCGATATGCCCTCCAGCATGGAAACGCTGGCCACGCCTGATCTGATTGCCAAGTACGAAGCGGTTATTGGCTTGGAAGTCCACGTTCAGCTCGCTACGCGCACCAAGATCTTCTGCGGCTGCGCCACCAGTTTCGGCGCCGCGCCGAACAGCAATGTCTGTCCGATATGCCTGGGCTTGCCGGGCGCGCTGCCGGTGCTCAATCGTCACGCTGTCGAGCTTGCCATTGAGGCGTCCCTGGCGCTCAACTGCACGGTCAACCCCAAGTCGATCTTCGCGCGAAAGAATTATTTTTACCCGGATTTGCCCAAGGGCTATCAGATCTCGCAATACGATCAGCCGCTGGCCGAGCACGGTTTTGTCGATGTGATTGCCGACGGCGTGGCCAAGCGCATCGGCGTGACTCGCGTTCACATGGAAGACGATGCCGGCAAGAGTATTCACGACGGCTTTAAGGACTCCGATCGTTACACCTATGTCGATCTCAATCGCAGCGGCACGCCGCTGATCGAGATCGTCAGCGAGCCCGACATGCGATCTTCGGCGGAAGCCTACGCCTACCTCACCGAGATCAAGCAGGTGATGCAGTACCTGAACGTTTCGACGTGCGACATGGAGAAGGGCCACCTGCGCTGCGACGCCAACGTTAGTGTGCGCCTGCGCGGCGCGGAGAGGCTGGGCACCAAGGCCGAAGTCAAGAATCTGAATTCCTTCAAGTTCCTGAGGCTGGCGCTGGACCATGAAATCGCCCGCCAGGTGGCGCTCATCGAGAGCGGCGGGCGCGTAGTGCAGGAGACGCGCCTGTATAATCCGGACACCGATGAAACCGTCAGCATGCGCAGCAAGGAGCACGCGCACGACTACCGCTATTTCCCCGAGCCCGACCTGGCGCCGCTGCGCATCAGCGACGCGTGGAAAGAGCGGGTCCGCACGCAGATGCCGGAGTTGCCCGCGTCACGCCGTAAACGCTTCATCGGGGATTACGGCCTGCGCGAGTACGACGCCGAGGTGCTCACCTCGACCCGCGCGATGAGCGAGTATTTCGAGAAAGTAGTGGCCGCGAGCGGCGATGCACGCTCCGCCGCCAACTGGGTGATGGGCGATCTATCGGCGCTGCTTAAAGATTCGGGCAAGGAGATCGAGGACTCGCCGATTTCCGCCGATCACTTGGGCCAACTGATCGCACTGATCGCGCAAGGCAAGATCAACGGCAAACTCGCTAAGGACATTTTTCCTAAGATGGCTGCCGCGGATGAAGCGCCCGAAGCCATTATGCAGCGCGAAGGCCTGGAGTCCATCAGTGACGAAGGCGCGCTCGGCAAGATCATCGACGAAGTGATCGCCGCCAATCCCAAACAGGTGGAGCAGTATAAGGGCGGAAAGCAACAAGTGATCGGTTTCCTGGTCGGGCAGGTGATGAAGGCCAGCCGGGGCCAGGCCGATCCTGCGGTAGTCAACCGCATGTTCAAAGAGAAATTGTGAGTCCGCGCGTCATCTCATCCGCGCAAACCTTCATCACGAAATTCATTCTTCCCTTTGTCATCGTCGCAGTGTTAGCGTATGGCATTTCTCTTGCCGGTAGCCGTGTTTTGCCGATCTTCGCTCCGCTGGGCGCGCTGGTCATAGCGAGCATCTATTGGTACTACGTCCGTCTCAAGAAAGTCGCGGTTGATTCGGCTGGGCTGGTGATCTCGAACTATGTCCGCGAAGTGCGAGTTCCCTGGCGGGACATTATCAAAGTGGCCGGGAGCCGCTGGGAAAAAACACACCACGTTACGGTAACTTTCGATCGCGATATCGGCTTCGGCACTTCCATCATCTTCATGCCGAAGTTTCGATTCCTATGGCCCGGCCAGGAGCACCCCATCGCCCAGGAACTCCGCGACTTGATCCTTATGAACCGGGACCAGCAGAGTGGGGCGTTCCCTTAACTTCTTTTCATTCGCGGACGCGGGGTTTTACGCTATCCTAAGCCGTCGAATGCTGGTCTACGCCGTCACCATCTTTCTGAGCGCATTCCTGCTGTTTCAGGTCCAGCCCCTTATTGCTAAATTCATCCTGCCTTGGTTCGGAGGCTCGGCTGCAGTATGGAGCGCCGCGCTCCTCTTCTTCCAGTTGATGCCCGGAGATGAGAGCAGCGTGATCACGTCGCTCGCGCCCAAGCCCGGCTTCATTGCCTGGACCGGCGATTTCAGTAATATCATTACCATCATCAAATAGTGGTCGCAAAATAAATGACTCTCTACGCCGTTACCATTTTCCTGAGCGCCTTCCTGCTGTTTCAGGTGCAGCCGCTCATCGCCAAGATGATTCTGCCGTGGTTCGGCGGTTCTGCGGCGGTATGGAGCGCCAGCCTGCTCTTCTTCCAACTGCTGTTGTTGGCAGGATACGCTTACGCGCACGTCTCCATCCGCTTCCTGAAACCGCGGGTGCAGATGCTGGTGCATGTGGTCCTGCTGCTGGGGAGCTGCGCCCTGCTGCCGATTCTGCCCAACCCCGTGTGGCGCCCAAGCCAAGCAGGCGATCCCACGGCTCGCATTCTTCTGCTGCTGACGGCGACGATCGGACTGCCCTACTTTCTGCTGTCTTCCACCAGTCCGCTCTTGCAAGCTTGGTTGGTGCGCCGCACTGGGTCAAAAGTGCCTTACCGGCTGTTTGCGCTGTCGAACTTCGGATCGATGCTGGCGCTGGTGAGCTTCCCGTTTCTAGTGGAGCCCACCTTGGCCACGCGCCAGCAAGCGTTCTGGTGGAGTGGCGGCTACATCGTATTCGCGCTGCTATGCGCCTTCACTGCGTGGGCCAGCCGGGCCGCGAGCGCTGAAAATCCAAACCAGGTAGCAGCGGAGCCCGAGTACGGCGAGCGTCCGAGCGCCTGGCAACTCCTCTTCTGGGTTTTATTGGCGAGCTGCGCATCCGTGCTGCTGGTTTCGGTCACCAATCATATGAGCCAGAACGTCGCGCCCATACCGCTGCTGTGGGTATTGCCGCTGGCGCTCTATCTCCTCACCTTCATCTTTGCGTTTGAAAGCGACCGCATCTATCAGCGCTGGATATTCATTCCGTTGCTGGCTCCGGCGTTGGCTGGCATGGCGTACATGATCTATGCGGAAGACGGCAATTTCAACATCAAGTATGCGATACCCGGATTTGCCGCCGGTCTATTCATTTGCTGCCTGTTCTGCCACGGCGAATTGGCCCGCCGCCGTCCCGCACCGCGCCATTTGACACTGTTCTACTTGATGGTCTCGCTCGGGGGAGCCTTGGGCGGCATTTTCGTCGCGCTCATCGCCCCGCGTGTCTTCCGCATCTATTGGGAACTCCCGCTGGGAATGATCGCCTGCGGGATCCTGGCGATGATCGCGGTGTGGAGTTTGCGCCTGCCCAAGCTGGGAGCGTGGCCGCTGCGCGCGTTCATACTGGTGGCGGTCGCGGTGCTGGCGGGATATTTCGTCCGCCAGGAGCGCAGGCTTTCGAAGAATCTGGTGCTGCAGGCCCGCAATTTCTATGGACCGCTTGAAGTGCGCGATGATCTGCCCACCGAAGACTATGCGCAGCGCACCCTGTTGCACGGCACCATCGACCACGGTTCGCAGTTGCTCGATCCGGTGCTGCGCTACGTCACGACATCGTATTACGCCAAGCGGTCGGGTGTCGGCCGCGCCATGAGCGCACTGCAGGCGAAGGGTCCGATCCGCGCCGGCGTTATCGGACTGGGCGCCGGCGTACTCTCCAATTATGGGCGTAAAGGCGACTACTTCCGCATCTATGAAATCAATCCCCTAATCCAACGCATCGCGCAAACCTTGTTCACGTTCTACCCGCATTCGCCCGCGGACAAGGCCATTCTCATGGGAGACGCGCGCTTGACGCTCGAACGGCAGCTCGCGAACGAAGGGCCGCAGAACTACGACATTCTGGCGGTGGACGCATTTTCGAGCGACGCCATTCCGGTTCATCTGCTCACGCGCGAAGCCATTCAGCTCTACTTCCGCCATCTGAAACCCGAGGGCGTGCTGGCGCTGCATATTTCCAACCGCTACCTCGATCTGAAGCCGGTGTGCGAGGGCGGAGCCGCCGCCGTAGGCCGCGAGGCCTGGGTAGTCGACGACGAAGGCGACGAGGCCAGCTATCTTTCTTCGTCCACCTGGGTGCTGGTAACCTCCGATCTCTCGCTATACCAGGGGAAGTTTTTCAAGGATGCCACCATTTCTCAGTTTCATGCCAAGAAAGGCTTTCGCCCCTGGACTGATGATTACAGCAACTTGTTTCAGATTCTCGACGTGAAATAGAGGCCTCAGGCAGGACCCGTGAACGCCCCGTTCGCGGCGCTGTATTGCTTTCGCGGAGAACTTTTCCATGCTTAGCGAACTAGCTTGAGTGGAAGGCAGATCCGCCGCAACCGATCCCCTGATCCTGCCGGTGGCCGCCATTGTATCCGGCATTTTGCTGGGACGCGCGCTCACTTTCTCGCGTTCGGGCGCAGCTTGGCCGGCGGCCGTATTCGTCCTGCTGGCGCTGTGTTCAACCCCTCGGTTGCGACGCTGCTGTCTGCTCCTTGCGCTGATTTTCGCAGGAGCGTTCGCGGACGCCTGGCATCGCCCCGGCCCCCGGCCGCAGATTGATGCGGGATCGCGGGAAACCGTCATACTCGCGGGCTGCGCGGTCGAGCCGACTGTGCTTTCACCCGGCCGGCAGCAGTTCACGCTGGAACTCGATCCGGGCGCTCGGGCTCGCGTGAGTCTGCCGCTCGACGATGATCGCCCGCTGCAGCGTCTCGAATACGGCCAGCGCGTCGAAATCGAAGCACGCATCCGGCCGCCGCGCAATTTCAACAATCCCGGCTCATTTGATTACGCGGGATACCTCGCGCGACAAAAAATTTTCTGGACCGCAAGTATGACCCGCGGTTCTACGGCGCGCGTGCTGCCGGGGCGCTGCGGATGGCGTGCGATGGCGTGGATCTTCGCGCTGCGCGGGATGGCGCTTGACCGCATCGAGCGATTATATGCGGATGAATACACGGTCGGCATGATGCAGGCCATGCTGATCGGCGAATCGTCGCAGTTGCAAAAAATCTGGACCGAAAACTTCCGGCGCACCGGGACCTTTCATGCGCTGGTGATCTCCGGCGCGCACGTGGCGGTGCTGGCGGGCGTGCTGTTGTTCCTGCTGCGGATGTGCTCGCTGGGCGAGATCCCGGCGCTGACGCTGACGGCGGGAGCCGCGTGGCTATATGCGCTGGTCTCCGGATTCTCGCCGCCGGTGGCTCGCGCGGCGGCCGGCTTCACGTTGTACCTGGTGGCGCGCTTCTTCTTTCGCCGGGGACGTGTGCTCAATCTGCTGGCGGCGGTGGCTGTGATCTATCTGCTGTGCGACCCCGGCGACTTGGGCGATGCCAGCTTCCAATTGTCGTTCCTATGTGTAGCGGCGCTGGGCGCCCTCGCCGCGCCCCTGCTGGAAGCAACCTCGGCCCCTTTCGCGCGCGGCCTGCGCGATATTCAGAATCGCGAAGCCGATCCGTATCTCGCGGCCCGTGTAGCGCAGTTCCGCATCGAGATCCGTCTGGCGGCGGAGACGCTCGAAGCCTGGTGCCGCGCGCCGGCGGGCTGGTGTGCCATAGGACTCGCGGTCCCGTTGCGCGCCGCAATATTTGTCTACGAGATGGCCCTGATCTCTCTGGCGATTCAGATCGGGCTTGCTCTGCCCATGGTGGTCTACTTCCATCGAATTTCATTCACTGGCCTCACGGCGAACGTGATCATCGTGCCGCTGCTGGAAGCCGCCGTGCCGGTTGGTTTCCTTGCAATTTTCACCGGATGGCATGCCGCGGCCGCTCTCGCGGGCTGGCTGTTGAAACTTGCCGCACGCACCGCCGATTGGCACGCGCGCCTGGAGCCGGCGTGGCGGGTTTCCAGCCCTCCGCTGTGGTTGGCGCTGAGTTTCGCGGCGTCGTTGATTGTGTTCGCAGCGGCGATGCGCAGCGTTCGCTGGCGCAAGCGCACGGCTGTTCCCGCCGGACTCCTGGTCGCCGCGCTGTTTGGCGTGGTGTTGTGGCAGCCCTGGACCGCCCCCGTCGCCACCCACACCCTCGAACTCACAGCCATCGACGTGGGGCAAGGCGACAGTCTTTTGGTCGTCTTCCCGGAGGGCCGGACCATGGTCATCGACGGCGGAGGCGTGCTGCAATTCGGTCCGCGCGCTGGCGCGCCGCAGTCGAGACCTGTGCGCCGCTCGAATCTGGATACCGGCGAAGACGTGGTTTCGCCCTACCTGTGGAGCCGCGGCATTCGCCGCATCGACATCCTGGTGGCCACTCATGCCCATCAGGACCACAGCGGCGGACTGCCCGCACTCCTCGAAAATTTTCGGCCGCGCGAACTGTGGGTGGGCGCGAACCCCTGGGTGGAGTTGCTTCGGCGGGCCGCTGAACTTCACATCCCTGTGAGGACGCCCAATGCCTCGACTCCGCCTGCCGATTACGGAGGCGCGCGCCTGGAAATCTTGTCTCCGCCTCCCGGATTCTCCCCGGCCAAGCCCGGCAACAACGATTCGCTCGCAATGCGCATCACATACGAAACAAACTCGTTCCTGCTCACCGGAGACCTGGAGAGTCCCATGGAACGGCTGCTATTGGCCGAGGGCCGTCCCTTGCACGCGGACGTCCTCAAGGTGGGCCACCACGGCTCGAAGACTTCCACTTCGCCCGATTTTCTGGAGGCCGTCTCACCTTCAATTGCGGTCATTTCCGCCGGCTTCGAGAACTCATTCGGACATCCGCATCCCACTGTCGTGGCGCGGCTTGCGGAACGCCATTTGGCCATCCTCCGCACCGACCAGGACGGATTGGTCACGGTCCGGTCCGACGGCCATAAGCTATGGTTTGACAGCATGTTATGGCACCCCCAGTCTTCCGCCGATGTCTTCAATTGGGCGCTTGCCGCCGGGCTGAATCCTTAATCCGACTGTAATCGTCGAATAGATTACCACCGAATCCTGATACAATGGAGCGAAAAGCGTGCCACGTCAGCGCCGGAACTGGACAATCTCATTGCGTCTCCTCACCGCTACCCTCGGGTTTTGCCTGTGCCTCGGGGCGCTTCCAAATCCGCGTGTATACGCGGCATCGAGCGCGGCTGAAGCCGACGTAAATCTGGCGATTGTCGATAAGTACGTCGACGCAACCCACGTTCAGGAAGAGAGCCTGCGCGGGCTTCAGATGGAAGTCAACATTGACGCCCAACTGCCCAAGCTCGAAAAGCATGGCAAACTCCGTGCGCTGCGCAAGATCTCTCTTTTGGGACAGATCACTTACAAGGCGTTAGGCTTCTCGGGAGATAACACCGTCAAGCAGGAAGTGATTACCCGCTATCTGGCCGCCGAAAGCTCCGCGCGGGAGAACGGCACCATCGCGATCACGCCGGCTAATTACAAGTTCCGTTATATGGGGCGCCTGGTCCAGCGTGGCGTAACCACACAGATACTGGAAGTGACTCCCAGGAAGAAGGCCGTGGGCCTGTTCAAAGGGCAGATCTGGATCGACGCCGCCAGCGGCATGCCGGTCCGTGAGGTCGGCCAGTTTGTGAAAACGCCATCCGTTTTCCTGAAGAAGATTGCTTTTGTGCGGGATTACGAGATACGAAACGGCGTTGCTTTCCCCAGTCACATTCAGAGCACCGTCGACACGCGTATCGTCGGCCGAGCTGAACTCGAGATCAATTTCAGCAATTTCACCCGCGAAGATAGCGCCGATGACGAGGCCGCGGCCGACGTTAGTTCTGAATCGAACACTCCGGCGTCTCCCGTGCAGCCCGCGCAAGCGCCGCAACCAGTCGGCGCCCTCCAAGAAATCGATGCCTCTGGAACGGCCAACGGGCCCGAGCTATAAGGAGACCGCAAGCATTGCCCAAGAAAACGCTGTTTCTAAATCCGCCTTCATTTGAGGGTTTTGACGGGGGCGCCGGTTCGCGCTGGCCCTCCACGCGCGAGATCGAATCTTATTGGTATCCCGTGTGGTTGTGCTACCCCGCCGGAATGCTCGAAAACAGCAAGGTCTTGGACGCTCCTCCGCATGGCGTTTCGATCGAGCAGACCGTGGCGATGGCCAAGGACTTCGAACTGCTAGTTCTGTTCACATCTTCGCCCGGATTTCACGTTGACGTGAAGATCGCGGAGATGATGAAGGATTCGAATTCCAAGCTTGAGGTGGCATTCGTCGGCCCGCCGGTAACGATTGAGCCGGATAAAGTCCTGAATTCGACCAAGGCCATCGACTTTATCGTGCGCCGCGAATTCGATTATCAGATTGCGAATTACGCCAAGGGAACTCCGCTCGCGGAACTGCCCGGCGTCAGCTATCGGCACAACGGCGAGAACATTCACAATGCGGAAGCTCCCTACATCGAGAACCTCGATGAGCTGCCGTGGGTGACCAAGACCTACAAGCGCGATCTGGATTTCCGCAAGTATAACGTTCCGTTTCTGTTGAACCCGTACTTGTCGTTCTACACTTCGCGCGGGTGCCCGGCGCAGTGCACTTTCTGTCTGTGGCCGCAAACGCATTCGGGCCATCGTTGGAGACTGCGCTCGGTCCAGGACATCGCCAACGAATGCCGCTTCGTGCTGGAGAACTTCCCTGGCCTCAAGGAAATATTCTTCGACGACGACACCTTCAACTACCGTAAGGCCCGCACCATCGAGCTGTGCGCCGAGTTGAAGAAGCTGAAGTTTACCTGGTCCTGCACATCGCGCGTCACTACCGATTACGAGACCCTCAAGGCGATGAAGGATGCCGGCTGCCGCCTGCTGATTGTGGGCTACGAAAGCGGCGACGAGCAGATCCTGCGCAATATCAAGAAGGGCGCCACTACCGATATGGCGTTGCGCTTCACCGAGAACTGCCACAAGCTGGGGTTAACCATCCACGCCGATTTTATCGTCGGACTCCCCGGCGAAACCCGCGAGACTCTGCGCAACACCATCGACTTCGCCAAGCGCGTCGACGCCGAAACCATTCAGGTTTCCATCGCCCACGCTTATCCCGGCACCGAGTTTTACGGCTTCGCGAAAGAAAATGCGCTGATCAACATTGGCATGTCGGACGCGGGCGGCCATCAATTGCCGCAAGTGATTTATCCCGGCATTCTCGATGAAGGCGAAATGATGGAGTGGGTGGAGCGTTTCTACGACGAATACTACTTCCGTCCCAAAGCCGCGTGGCGCATTGTGCGCAAAGCTATCTTCGACGGCCCCGAGCGTAAGCGCCTGTATAAAGAAGCCAGGGAATATATGAGCCTGCGCACGAAGCGCAAGCAATATGTGGCGGATCACAAAGCCAACGCCCTGAGCCAGGCGGCTGCCGCGACTCAAGATCGGGTCTGAAGCACGCAAAAGCGATTTTCGGGCATGGCAGCGCCCAAGACAGCCGCGCATTTGCGCCGGCAGCAGTAAGGCGCCCTGGCATCCCCGAATTATAATCGCCAAGTGATCCTGCTAGCACTCGCCGCGCTCGCTGCCGCCTACCAGATACTAGCCATCCTCGCGTGCCTGCTTCGCGGACGCGCCAACGTGCCGGTGAAGCCTTCCGGACCGGTATCGGTATTGAAGCCGGTGCGCGGCGTGGACCCCGGTTTTCGCGAGGCGATTCGCTCACACACCGTACTCGACGGGGACTACGAATTCCTGTGCGGTGTGAGCCAGCCGAATGATCCTGCCCTGCCAATTCTGCGGGAGTTTCGGGTCTGCGTAGTGGATAGCGACACTCCAGCAGCCAACGCAAAAGTGGGCGTGCTGATCGATTTAGCCGCGGCCGCGCGCCATTCCATCCTGGTGGCCAACGACGCCGATATTCGAGTCGAGCCGGATTACCTTACGCGGGTTACGGCGCCCCTCTCCGATCCGCGAGTGGGTCTGGTAACTTGCCTCTATCGGCCGGTGGGTGATAGCTTCGCGGCGCGCTTCGAGGGGCTGGGAGTGGCAACCGATTTTGCGCCGTCGGCGCTGGTCGCTCGCTTGCTGGGAGTGGATGAATTCGCCATGGGGTCCACGCTGGCATTCCGCCGCGAGGATCTCGACCGCATCGGCGGATTCGCCGCCGTTGCGGATTACCTCGCCGACGACTACCAGGTGGGCCACCGCATACACGCCCTGGGTTTGAAGTGCGTGCTGAGCGACGTAGTAGTGGAGACCCATCTCGGCGGAGGATGGCGCCAGGTGTGGCAGCATCAGGTGCGCTGGGCCCGGACAATACGCGTCTCGCGCTTCGGCGGATATCTGGGCCTCCCCATTACCAACGCAACGTTGTGGGCCGTGGTTGCACTGGCAGGGGGACGCCCGGACCTGGGCATCGCGCTTTTCGTGATTCGGCTGATGATGGCTTTAGCCTCCGGATGGGGCGTCCTGCGCAGCCGTGACGTACTGCGCTTGTGGTGGCTGGTTCCCGCGCGCGACCTTTTTGGATTCGCGGTTTGGATCGTTGGACTGTTCGGAGATTCAGTAGTGTGGCGCGGCCAACGGTTGCGGTTGGATCGCAATGGCAAAATCCAGGCCGGATAACTTCAAAGTGAGCGTGACCTCGCGGGATCATGCTAAAATCACTATGTCCCACCGTAAAAGCGCCCGTAGCTCAGTTGGATAGAGCGTCTGGCTACGAACCAGAAGGTCGCACGTTCGAGTCGTGCCGGGCGCACCATTAAACCTCAAATTACTTAGCTACTTACAGGCAGGCGCGCCGTGAAAGAGGAATACGGCGGCGGGCGTTGTCCGTTTTTCCATGAGTGATTTCGATTACGTCGCTCTGATGATTCTCCCAGCGGAGGCGAAAACACTCTTCGGGGCGGATGCCGCAATCGAGCAACATTATCGCTACGTAACGCAGCAGGAAGGGGTCACGCGGTTTGGTGGGTGTCTCGGCGCGCTCCGTAGCCCGTATGCCTACGAGTGCACGCTGATACGCTTCTAGAGCGGAATCGCCGATTGCCTGCGTACCCTCAAAGTACGCCTTCTCCTCTTTCACGCTGACCACTCGATCGCGATGCGCTTCACCGGGTAGCATGCGTACGCGGGGCAGGGCTCTCGCCACCTTTCCCCATTCCGCGGCGAGCGTAAACATTCGCCGCAAGACTTGAAGCTCGCGATTCACCGTCGCGACCTTCATGCCGGCATCCTGTTTCTGCCGGGCATAGCCGGCGATTTTCTCGCCGGTGATCGTATCCAAGGATTCGTCCGCAATAGCGGCGTACTCCAATAGCCGAGCGGCTCCGTTTTCATAGTAGGAAAGCGTTTTAGTCTTGGCTGCAAACGTAGAGCGGCAGAACGGCAGGAAGTCAGCGAACTGTCGAACCGTTGCGGCTGGCTTTCGATCGCAAATCCCGACTTCGCCCTTTGCCAATGATGTTTTGTGCGCGGCCTCAGTCTGCTCTGCCGTCCGCTTGTTGCTTTGCTTGGTGCTCTCGCGGATGGGTTCCCCGTTCCAGACGAATCGATACCACCAGAGGCGGCCGCGCTTAATGGGGCGGAAACAATAGATGAAAACCGTCATTTTATTGAAGCGAACAGGCCGCGATGCCGGACCCCGTGAATCGTGATACCCAGGAGGCCGGGACTTGCGGCAGCGCGAGAGGCCACTTCGCGCCAATTGAGGCGAAGTCCGTGAAGTCCATTTTTGCTTCAGCTTTAGTTGCTCTGCCGGTTGGTCACCAGATACCCTCGCGGGGAACGCGGCTGGTTCGTGGTGTAGGCCGAGGTTACGTGTCCATCGGTTAAACGAATTACCGTAGCCACCCTCGCTTGGTCTTTGGTGTAGACGAAGGTCTCCATCACGTGGCTGTCGGTCACTCCCGTAGCGGAAACCTTAGGCGGGCCATAGGTTGCCGTGATGGATTCCTGCGGTGAATCGTAGGCAATCTGATCCGCTAGAGGAAACGGCTTAGGATCGCGAACCACGGCGGAATTTGCGGGAATCTCCAAAGCATGCTGCACTAATGCTGCATCTTCTGTAGAGGCTGTAGGAGCGGAGACCGCGTTGGCTGCTCTCTTCGTGCCTTTTGATTCCTGCGTGGCTTTCGTCTTCACGCTGCTGCTGGTGGCCGTTTTTAGCGAAGGTGTACTCTCTTTCATCGCGCGAAACGGATCCACATGGAAATGCGGAACGAGCAGATCGTTGGCGCGCCAAACGACGAAGAAACCACCCACGCCTACCAGTAGAATTCGAATTAAGACACCTTTCATCGTGCCCATGGAGACATCCCTTAATACAAGGCCCTAAATATATCACGAACCTTCCGTCTTCGCGCCAAGCCGTTAGCGACAGGCCTCCTTCCCGCCGGAGGGACGTCCCCAGAAGGCCATTGAGACGGCGCGCGGACGGATGGAGATCAGCGGTCCCAGCGGCGACGGAATCTGTTTTCTTTGGCGACAGCTTCCGGTTTTGGGCCGTGTTCGCGGCTGTGCGAAGACAGAATCGCTGCGGGGTGCTCTTGCGGACGATGCCACCGGGCCCTGCTACGCCCCGCTGCTCCTTCATCAGAATCTATTGCCCTGCCGTGAGTGGAATTTCGCTTCCGATAATGGCAAATATCAGGCACGGTGCTCCTTAGCGACTGGGTCTTGATCACTTATACGGTTTGCGCGTTACACGTCAAATCGGATTGCGAGGAACCGGATTCTTATACTACGCGGCGTTGAATGTTGTATGATGGCGGCGGTGGCACAGATGAATTCTACGGTGCTTCTCGCCTCAGTATTCCTTTCGATTCCTCTTAATACTTTTGCGATGTGTGCAGTACCTCCGCCTTGTATAAGGTACGCATTTCACCATGGAGAACCGACGTTTATTGGCATCGTTCTATCCGAGCAAACTGTGCCTGATGTGATCGAATTTGGCCCTCCTCGCACGGTACAGGGGGTCACATTTAGAGTGGAAGAACCGTTCGATGGAACACCAGGTACGACAGAGGTTGTTTACGGTGAGGGCATCGTATATGACCTTCATTTCAAGGTGGGTGATCGATACCTGGTTACTGGCTCCAGGGGGAAAGACGGAAAAATTCGAACGAGCAGGTGCACGGGGACCGCTCCGGTGAGTGAAGCTGCGGAAGACATCCGTTTTTGGCGTTCGCTTCCAACACAAGTTGGAGGCAGCATCTTCGGTATTGTGCGTTTTGTGAGTCCAGGAGTGCAAGTCGGAACGGTAGCGGGGACGATCACGGAGTCTGGTGACGATGGTGACCATAAAACGCGTGTCAAAAGTTCAGGCTCATATGAAGTGACCGGACTTGCTCCAGAGGACTATCGTGAGACATTCACGCCTGACGACGCCAGTACTGAATTCGTGGCATTGAAGCGCACTATCCCGGTCAACGGAAGCTGCGCCGCATCAGGTGTTCGTCTTGGAAATGTGTCTGTAAGCGGAAATGTAATTGATGATGCGGGCAAGCCGATTCCAAGCATGAATGTCTTGCTGTTTTATACCCTCGATGGCAAGTTCCATCCAGACGATTTCCTAAGGACTCGGACAGACGCACTCGGAAAGTTCAAATTTGATCGCGTCGAAGCTGCGAAGTTCATCTTGGCGGCAGAACCTGCTAATTCGGGAATGACTTTTTTCCCTGGTACGCGCGATGCTTCCAGGACTGAGGTAATCCAAGTCGAAGACGGTAAGGCTCTATCGGCGCTTACCGTCCGTGTCCCTGCTCCCTGATAGTTTCCAAAGGCTTACACTCGACCGATCTTCATCGGCTCGGACCGTAGATCAATCGATTGCATATTGTTCGCACATCCGCGCTGGAGAGAGCCATTGGTCACTTGGCTGTGTAGTCGCCAAACCGTCGAAGTGGATCATCAAAGCGAGTTCGGCGCGAGGCTCACCACGCGAATCCGCTACCGATAATGGCTCATAACGGGCTTTAATGTGGCCCCAGAGCTATCAATGAGATTCTCGATCGAAACTTGGATCGCCCCGTATGCTTCACCGAGCGCGCTATCTCCCCTCGCGCACCTCTTAGCTTGCGCCCCCGCACACTTGGCCGCCTTGCACAACCGCCAACCACAAGTCGATAAAGGGTACGGTGCCGGACTAGGTAGGCGCTAGGCGACAGTCGCCAGTCAGCAGTAACGTGGTGTCCGGCTTTAGCCGGACTGCACGAGGTCCGCCTGAAGGAGGACACTAGGTGCTAGCGTCTCTCCGCCGGCAGCACGAACGGCTGGCCGACGAGCTTCGCCGGGTCGGCGTTCTTCTTCGGCCGGAACTTCGCTACGTTGTTGCCCTGCGCGTTGGCGACGTAGAGATTGCCCGCGGGATCGACGCTCAACTGGTGCGGGCCCCACAAGAAGCCCGGCATACGTCCGAATGTACCCCACGAATACAGCAGGTTGCCATTGAGATCGAATTTCAGGATCTTGTGCGCGAGGCCATCGCCAACCCAGAGATGCTGGTCCTCCGACATGTAGAGAAAATAGGGATGCGGGATGTTCGGCCACTGGTCGAGAAACTTTCCGTTCTCGTCGAAGACCTGAATCCGCGCGTTCTCGCGATCGCCGACATAGATCCGGCGCTTCGCGTCAATGGCGATGCCGTGCACCGTGTGGAACTCGCCGGGGCCGGATCCAGGCTTGCCCCACTCCATCAGGTACTTCCCCTCTTTCGAGAACTTCACGACACGGCTGTTACGGTATCCGTCGGTCACGTAGAAGTCGCCGTTCGGCATGAAGAGCATGTCGGTCGGCTGGTTGAAGTGGGTGCGATCGTTTCCGGGAACGCCTTTTTCGCCAAGCCGCATCACGAGCTTCGATCCGTCGTTGGTGAACTTGAGAATCTGATGGGTCAGATGCTCGACGAGCCAGACGTGCTTATCCGGGTCGTACGGGTCGATCTGAACACGATGCGCGGCGCCTTCGGTGAAGAGGTCCTTGTTCTGGGCCCACGAGTCGATCAATTGTCCGCGACGGTTGAAGACCATCAGGACGTGTTCGTCCAGCCGGCCCTGCTGGCGACCCTGCTCTAGGACGCCTTCGATCAATCCAAGCGCGCGTCCTTTGATGTCGCCTTGCGCCGGTACGGCTTTCATCGCCGGCTTCTCGCCCCGCATGAAGACGAGGACACGATCCTCCGACTCGGCCCATACCGCTGGAATCGAACCCCACGTCCAGCCATCGGCGTGCACCGGCAATGGCCAGTCGCTGACGTAATCGTAGGGACCGGTCACGTCGCCGCCACCCTTCTCTTGCGCCACAGCAATGCGAACCATCGAAGTCGCCGTCATCAACGCCAGACCTGCAAAGACGGTGACCCGTACCAACCCCTTCACGACTCTCATGTCGCCCCCTTTCACGCGCAGATTCTCCGTCCAAAGTGTTGCCGGTCCAATCATTCTAGCGTGTGAGTGCCAGAGCTTGTTATCGCCCAACTTCTTGGCGATGTCTTGTGCTCGCTCCGTCTTCTCTTCGTGCCTGATGCTTTGCCTTTTGACTAATTCCGTGCCTCCGGACCCATGGCGATGAACTCTAGAGTGGCGCCCTCAGGCCCTGTCCCGTCGTAGTGGATCTGATTCGGAATATCGTGGACGACGCCGCCCGGCCCTACGGCAACAGTATTATTCTTATCGAATTTCGCTCCGGTGCCAATGAGGAACGTTCCGGCCAGGACGGTGATGAAACGCTCATTCTTATGAGAGTGAGGCTGACTCCACACATCGGGACGCCGTTTTGTGATTTGCACGTACAGTCCGGGTTTTGAGGGATCTCCAAAGAGAATCGCCGTTTGGTTCGGGTCTTCAGGACGTCCCTTCCATACAAACTGATCGGGCAGCCTGAAATCTCTTGCATTGCGGTCGATCGTGACGGCGTCGGCTCCGTAAAGACTCATTAAATTTCCCAGTTGTGAAAGCCCCGCAGCATTTTGCTTGGTCGTCCTCGCCGCCGGTTGAGAAAAAACGGCCAGAGTAAGGATTCCCAATATAGGGGCGGTGCGCCAAAGCTTGAGCATAATCATGAGAATCTCCTTTCTTCGGCAGTGTATCATTCGCGACGAATTACGATGGGATGGGTTTGTCTCGCCGCGCATTCGACTCCAAGGTTGAGTTCCGATAATGGCTGACAACGGACAACGAAAGCCCCCACTTGGACGGTTTGCCGACTTCTCGGCCAAGTGGATAACTTCCGGATTCCCGACAACTCAGGAGTTATCCG
>Ga0207695_10005821_pt1 | contig 16211 bp, 15 predicted proteins | sample KBSC54metaG_FD_184354 | JGI IMG/M metagenome (GOLD analysis project Ga0207695, IMG submission 184354) | Corn rhizosphere microbial communities from Kellogg Biological Station, Michigan, USA - KBS C5-4 metaG (SPAdes) (version 2) | ecosystem: Host-associated > Plants > Roots > Rhizosphere > Soil... | reverse complement strand
GAATGTAGAACTAAGCGCTGTCGCGGGATAGGGAGGGATATACTAACGGGGCCGGGTATGGCGTTCTTAGGGGTATCCAAAAATCCATCTTTTGAAAAAGCTCCTCTACCCTGTTACGCTGACCGCTGCGGTCATTTCCCTTATTGTATTTTTTGCGTGTAATAAGACGTCGTCTTCCGACAACGGATCGATGACGACGAATCCCAACAATATTCCCGCGGAGCAGACGGTGACGGCCAGCTTAGAGGGGCGTGTACTCGATGAAAAAGGGATGCCGGTACAGGGTGCCGCGGTGAGCAGCGGATCTGCGACCACTACGACAGACGTGAACGGTGTCTTTTCATTTTCCAAGATATCGATGTCGAGCCGGTTTGGTTTTGTAAAGGTGAGCAAGACCGGGTATTTTACCGGATCGAGGAGCATTATTACCAATGGGGGTGCTTCGAACTACGTGAGCATTCAGCTGGTGCCAAGGGTGCTGACGGGAAGTTTTGGGGCTGCTGCGGGTAAGAAGGTTTCGGTGAAGACGGGTGATACTGCGGATTTCACGGGTAGTAGTTTCGTCAACGCGTCCACAAATGCCGCCTATACCGGAAACGTCGGTGTATATGCAACATATCTTGATCCGACGGATGTGAATCTTTATAAATATATGCCAGGTGATCTGAGGGGTATCGGTACGGATGGAAAGGAAACGGCCCTGCAAAGTTTTGGTATGCTGGGTGTCGAGTTGCAGGGGGATGCCGGGGAGAAGCTGCAGCTGGCTTCGGGCGCGAAGGCTACGCTGACGTGGGCGATACCGGGGGCTCTGCAGGCTGCGGCGCCGGCTACCATTCCATTATGGTATTTCAATGACTCGAGCGGGCGGTGGGTGCAGGAGGGGAGTGCTGTACGTGTGGGGAACAGTTATGTGGGGCAGGTGGGGCATTTCTCGTACTGGAACTGTGATGCGGCTTCCGGCACGGTCAATTTCAAAGTGCATGTGAAGGACCAGCATGGGAATCCGCTGGCCTATACGTATATACAGTTTGAGTCGCCGGTCTGGGGGACGCGTGGGGGATATACGGACTATGACGGTTTTGCACAGGGCCTGATCCCGAAGGGACAGTCGCTGGTGATGCAGGTGGTGACGGAGTGCGGGAATATGATAGCGGGTGCAAATGTCGGCCCGGCCGTATCAGATCAGGACCTCGGGACGGTGACTGTAACTATCGAGAATGCCGACATTGTAGTAAAAGGGACAGTAGTAGACTGTAGTCTCAATCCGGTGGATAGCGGCGTTGTTTCGGTGCATATCGACGGCCTGAATTATAACGCAGCTGTGGTGAAGGGAGCGTTCATGCTGCCGGTCACCCGCTGTTTCAGCTCGTCGACTACGGCGTTGCTGACGCCGGTCGACTTTAAGTCGTCGCAGCAGGGCAGCCAGGTGTCGGTTGCCGTGGGTTCGGCCGATACGGTGGATGCGGGTAAACTGACGGCCTGCGGGGTTACGATTGATCAGTTCATCCATTTCAGTGTCGGAGGAAGCACGTACAATCTGACGACGCCGCCCGACGATATCGAAGAAAACGTCTACGGTGGTATAACCTATCTCAGCGGCTATCAGGCCAACTCCGGTTCGACGTGGATCAATATGCAATTTGCACAGTTGAACGGTACGACGGGGACGGTACAGGATTCGATAAACGTCCATGTGCCTACGTCCTATTATGGTGGGGCTTATCTGAAATGCACCATCACTTCCTTTGGGCCTGTTGGCGGAGTGATAGAAGGCAGTTTTACGGGTCCTGTCTATGGTCAGTCGGGACCGCAGCAGACGATAACGGGTAGTTTTAAGATAAAGAGGACCAATTAGGATAACCAGGACGCCGGCTACGAAGTAAACCGCGTACTGACTACGAGGTCTTTGTTGCCTGGGGTATATTTATAGAATCCTTCGCCGCTCTTTGCGCCGAGGTATCCGGCCGTCACCATGTTGACGAGCAGGGGACAGGGAGCATATTTTGGGTTGCCGAATCCGTCGTGCAGGACGCGGAGGATATAGAGACAGACATCGAGGCCGATAAAGTCGGCCAGTTGCAGCGGCCCCATGGGGTGGGCCATTCCCAATTTCATTACGGTATCGATCTCCTGTACACCGGCGACGCCTTCGAAGAGGCTGCTTATGGCTTCATTGATCATGGGCATGAGGATGCGGTTGGCGATGAAGCCGGGGTAGTCGTTGACGACACAGGGGACTTTTCCGAGTTTTTCGGAGAGAGCAGTCATTTTTTTGGTGACTGACTCATCCGTGGCGTAGCCGTTGATGATCTCGACCAGTTTCATGACGGGGACGGGGTTCATGAAGTGGAGGCCGATGACGGACTGGGGGCGGCGGGTGACGGCGGCGATACGTGTGATGGATATCGAGGAGGTATTGGAGGCGAGTATGGCGGACTGGGGTGCGCGTTCGTCGAGCTGGCGGAATATATTAAGTTTGAGGTCGATGTTCTCGGTAGCTGCTTCGACGACGAGGTCTGCATTTGCGACGCCTTCGGCCAGATTTGCGGAGGTGGTGATGGCGTCCAGGGTGGACTGTTTGTCCTGATCGGTGAGGGCGCCTTTGGCGATCTGGCGGTCGAGGTTCTGGGCGATTGTTTTGAGCGCCTTCTCCAGTTGTGCGGGCTGGGTGTCGATGAGGGTGACGGTAAATCCTTTTTGTGCGAAGACGTGTGCGATGCCATTACCCATGGTACCGGCGCCGATGACGGAGATGTTTTGCATATGGCTTATGCGGGATTGATTTCGCGCGAAGTTAGTTGTTGTTTCGGAAATCGCCTCGTTTCCAGGCCTGGATAAACTCGGCCCAGGCGAGGGGGTTGAAGATATTCTGTGGCGGCGCCTGTCCCTGGTAGGAATAGCGGGTGGCGCTCTGTCGCAGGTAGGTGGAGGCGGCTTCCCCTGCGCTGGCGGGCAGGCTTCGGGCGAGGACGCGGCGTTTGGCGACGTCGTTGTTCTGCCGGGCTATTTCTATGTCGTCGTCGGGGACCTTGGTATTGACAAAATCCCGTTCGAACTGTTCGCGGGTAGGCCGGGGTCGTATGATGGTCGCGGGCAGGTATTGTGCGTCGGTGACCATCAGCAGGATGGCGCTGTACTGGTTGCCGTGGAAGGTATCGGTTATGTTAAGTATGATCGGTTTGTAGCCGACGCTGGAAAACTCGATGACGTCGCCTTTCAGGACGACGATGGAGAATACGCCCTGGTCGTTGGAGTAGGTGCCCTGATTACGTCCTTTTACGACTACGCTGACGGCCGGGATCCCCTTGAGGCTATCGGATGTCATAATGACACCATATAATTGAACTACAGAGTCTTTTAGCTTGTCAAACTGGGCGTGGGCGGCGAATGGAGCGGACAGCAGAAGAACGTATAGTACAATTTTTTTCATTCGGTCAAAATTAACTTTTAAACCCGAGAACCGGATGGAGTTTATTTTTTTGCCCCCGCTCGAATCTTGAACAAATTACGGAGGTCATTGGTTAATTTTGTCTCAAAATAGAGTTTTTAACAAAATCTTGAACTGAACGTAGTTCAGTTCGCTGGCGAAGCCCCGAAGGGCCGAGATCAGCAGACATAAATGCCATTGAGGCACAACCGAGCCTTTGGCGAAGGCAGCCGAAAGGCTGCGAGCGAGGCCTTGCCAGTGGCAAGGTCGAAGCTCTAACGAGGGTCCAACAGTGTTGGAACCGAATTCTTAAGTTATAAATTAGAATTTTTTGACGAAATCAACTCTAATGACGGCGGAAAAAGTTTTAGAGGCCCTGGGGAACGTTCAGGAGCCGGATCTGGGAAAGGACATTGTGACATTAAAAATGGTTAAAGATCTGACCATCGATGGGAATTATGTATCCTTTACGGTGGTGCTGACGACTCCGGCCTGTCCGATGAAAGACCATATTAAGAATGCCTGTATCAATGCGGTACGACTGCTGGTAAATAAAGATGCGACGGTAAAGGTGAATTTTACGGCGAATACGACGTCGCAGCGCAGGGATGCGCGGGAGACGCTGCCTAAGGTGAAGAATATCATCGCTGTGGTAAGTGGTAAGGGTGGTGTGGGGAAGAGCACGGTGGCCGCGAATTTTGCGATGGCTCTGGCGAGGGGCGGCGCGAGCGTAGGTCTGATGGATGCAGACATATATGGACCGAGTGTTCCGATAATGTTTGGGGTGCGGGGAGAGCGTCCGATGATGATGGCTGGCGGCGAGAATGGGAAGGGCCTTATTGTGCCGCTGGAGAAGTTTGGTATCAAGCTGATGAGCATCGGGTTGCTGGTGGATGAAAAGAATGCTGTGGTCTGGCGCGGGCCGATGGCCAGCAGTGCTATCCGGCAGTTCGTGACGGACGTATTCTGGGATGAGCTGGACTATCTGGTGATCGATATGCCTCCGGGTACGGGAGATATTCATCTGACCCTGATGCAGCTGGTGCCGGTGACGGGAGTGATCGTGGTGACGACGCCGCAGGATGTGGCGCTGGCGGACGCGAAGAAGGGGATTGCGATGTTCGGGCAGGCGCAGCTGAAAGTGCCGATCATCGGGCTGGTGGAGAATATGAGCTATTTTACTCCTGCGGAATTGCCCGACAATAGGTACTATATTTTTGGGAAGGAGGGTGGAAAGAGGCTGGCTGAGGAGTACGACATACCTTTTCTGGGCCAGATACCGTTGGTTCAGAGCATTCGGGAGGGTGGAGATTATGGGGTGCCGATAATGGCGGGTGATGATGCGGTGACGAAGAAGGCTTTCTCGGATTTTGCGGGGAATGCGGCGAGGAGTATTGCGATGCTGAATGCGAATATGAACAGGGAGAAGGTTGTGGAAGTTATGGGGTAGGAGACCAGGTTGGCCGGTTGGCGGTTGCCGGGGTGAGGGAGTAGGTCAGAAGGAGAGTTTTTGGCGGCAGTAGTTGAAGAATATGCGGATGATGGCTGCAAGGGTGAAGCTGAGGAGGAGGCCGCCGAGCAGCCCGCTGAAGGCGCCGATGAGGAGTGCGGTGGAGGTGGTCAGTTCGATGTGAAAGATGCGATTAATGATCCAGAAGGATGCGGCGCCGGCGATGGTTATCGTGATGCTGCAGATGAGGGAGAGGATGGTTGTGAAGGCGGCGGAGACGGACTTTCTGTATAGTCCTATCAGGATGCCTGCGGAAAGGATCCCTGCGGAGACGAGGGTAAATAATAACAGAAGAAAAAGGGTGGCGGCGGCAGAACCGATGATGGTGGCGCCGATGATGATGCCGACTACGGCGATGCCGATGGCCAGAAGAAAGATATTAAATTCGTCATCGGGTTGGGAGGAGGGGTCTGCCAGGGGGGTGTTGGAGGGATGGGAATGGGCGGTGTCGGGTGTGGATTGTGCCCTGGCTGGGGAATATGGGATGGCCAGGAGGGCGACGATAAGGGTAGTTAGCAACAGTTGCATCCGAAAAGGTTGTATATAGTGTCAGATAGGTTTATATAGTAAAATTAAGCAATTTTTGATGGACGGGAGGAGGTCGGGAGTGGTTGAGGCGTGAATTGAGAATTTAATAACTTTGGCGGATGTATATCCCCCGCCGATATGAAGAAAAGGATAAGGCGACTATTCATGCCTTTATCAAAGAAAATTCCTTTGCAATTTTGGTTTCTGTAAAAGACGGTGTACCGCTGGGTACGCATATTCCGCTGCAGCTGGAGAAGAATGCCGTGGGGGAGGACGTGCTGATGGGGCATATCTCGAAGGGGAATGAGCAGAAGTATACGCTGGCGGACGGGGCGAAGGTGCTGGCTATTTTTCCGGGGCCGCACGCGTATGTCTCACCGCGGTGGTATACGGAGATGAAGGTGCCGACGTGGAACTATGTTTCGGTACATGTATACGGGACAGTGAGGATCGTGGAGGGTGACGAGTTGCGGGCGGCTTTGTCGCGGCTGGTCGATACCTATGAGATGCATATGCCAAGGCCGGTGACGATGGGGGAGATACCGGAGAAGGCGTTGAGTGATGATCTGAGGGGAATAGTTGGTTTTGAGATCAGCATGGATGAGGTGCAGGCGGCTTTTAAACTCAGTCAGAACCGGGATCGGGAGAGTTATGATCATGTGGTGGAAGAGTTGGATAAGGGGGATGAGGTATCGCGGAAGGTGGCGGAAGAGATGAAAAGGAGAGGGGGACCCGCGGCGGCGGAGTGAGAGGACTGGCTGGGGAAGGGATGAGAGCGGGGAAGGGATGAAAGTAGGGCCAGCTGGGAAGAGGAGAAATAATCCTAATTTTGGCGCATGACACGTCAGCAGCTAGCAGCCCATATAAGGAGCGTAGGATCATATCTTTGTGTAGGACTGGACAGTGACAGCACGAAGATCCCCGCCCATCTACTTTCGCATAAGGACCCGGTTTTCGAGTTCAACAAGCAAATTATCGACGCCACGAAGGAGCATTGTGTGGCCTACAAGATAAACACCGCTTTTTATGAGGCCGATGGGGTAAAGGGCTGGGAGACGATGGAGAAGACGGTCAATTATATTCCTTCCACCCATTTCACCATTGCCGATGCCAAGCGGGGAGATATCGGCAATACTTCTTCACAGTATGCCCGGGCTTTTTTCGAGACGCTGGCTTTCGATGCGGTTACGGTCGCTCCTTATATGGGAGAGGACAGTGTGCGGCCGTTTCTCGAATACACCGATAAGTGGACGATCCTGCTGGGGCTGACCTCCAATTCCGGCGCCCGGGATTTCGAGTTGCTGCAGGCCGGAGATGGGCTGCTGTATGAGCAGGTTCTGATGAAGGCGGCCAGGTGGGGCAGTCCTTCCAATTTAATGTTCGTAATAGGGGCTACACAGGCGGAGGCTTTTCGTAATGTCCGCCGGCTGACGCCCGATCATTTTTATCTGGTCCCCGGTGTGGGGGCGCAGGGGGGTAGTCTGGAGGATATCTCGAAGCAGGCTATGAACGGGGACGTGGGTTTGCTGGTGAATGCGAGCAGGGCCGTTATTTATGTTTCGGCCGGGGAAGATTTTGCCGAAGCTGCGGCGAAGGCTGCGGCTGGGTATCACCGCGAGATGCGGGGGTTTCTGTAAATTCCTTTTCACTTTTTGCGATGACGAGGGTGGCTACGCCGTTGCCGATGATATTGGTGATGGCGCGGGCTTCGCTCATGAACTTGTCTACGGCGAGCAGGAAGGCGAGGCCTTCCACGGGTATTCTTTGGATAGCGGTGAGGGTGGAGGCCAGGACGATGAAGCCGCTGCCGGTGACGCCTGCGGCGCCTTTGGAGGTGACCATGAGGATGCCGAGGATGGTGAGTAGCTCGCCTGCGGAGAGGTGGACGTTGTATAGCTGGGCGAGGAAGATCGTGGCCATGGAGAGATAGATGGAGGTACCGTCGAGGTTGAAGGAGTAGCCGGTGGGTACGACCAGGCCTACGACGGGCTGGCTGCAGCCCATTTGTTCGAGGCGGGCCATGAGGGAGGGCAGGGCTGCTTCGGATGAGGAGGTACCCAGGACGATGAGTATCTCTTCGCGTATATTTTTGAGATAGGTGAAGACGTTGAGCTTGAAATAGCGAAGGATGAGGCCCAGGACGATGACGACGAAGAGGGCCATGGTAAGGTAGACAGAGCCCATGAGTTTGGCCAGGGGGATGAGTGTTCTTATCCCATATTTACCGATGGTAAAGGCCATGCCGCCGAAGGCCCCGAGGGGTGCGAGGAGCATGACCCATCGCAGCAACGTGAATACGATCTTGTTGGCGACGTGGAGGACCGAGGTGATCTTTTCCTTCCTTTTTAAGAGACTGATGACGATGCCCGTTATGATGGCGAGGACCAGTACCTGCAGGGTGAGGTTGGTTCGGAAGAACTGAATCCAGTCGAAGCCTTTTGCTCCCTGCCGGATGTATTTGGTGGCGTCCTGTATGGGGAGGCCGGTCTTGTCGATCTCGCCGGGGCGGAGGAGGTAGGCTACTGCGATGCCGATGGTCAGGGAGATGGTGGTCACGATCTCAAAATAGAGAAGCGACTTGATGCCGATGCGGCCTACTTTTCGCAGGTCGCTCATCCCGCTGATGCCGGCGACGATGGTGAGAAAGATGATAAATGGTATGAACAGCTTTACGATGTTGACGAATGTGGTGCCCATCCATTCGGTCCTGACGGCGGCGGCGGGTGCGAAGTAGCCGAGCAGGACGGCGCCTACAAGAGCGAGCAGTACGATCCAGGTCAGGGGATGGGAGAGCCGGGACAGGAAGAGAGAGGCGCGGTCGAGCGCATCAGCGGGTGCGGTTGTTGTCATAATTGTTGCAGGATATTGCAGAAGCGGAAGACGTCTTCGAATGTGTTGTATAGGGGGGTGGGGGCTACGCGGACTACGCCGGGTTCGCGCCAGTCAACTACGATACCGGCGTCGATCATGCGCTGATGGGTGGGTTTGCCTTCCGGTCCGAAATAGAGGGAGAGTTGTGCGGCCCGCCGGTGGGGTTCGGAAGGGGTGATGATCTTAAAGGTTGGGTCGCCGATGGTGGAGAGCAGGTGGTAGAGGTATTGGGTGAGCTCTTTGCTTTTGGCCTGCAGGTTGGTTATGCCGGCCTCGTCGAAGAGGGCGAGGGAGGCCTTTAGTGCGACCATATTGAAGACCTGGGCTGTGCTCATGCTCCAGCCTTCGGCGGTGGGTTTGGGAATAAAGCCTTTTTCCATCTTAAAGCGGCTGGATTCGTCGTTGCCCCACCAGCCGCCGAGGCGGGAGAGGCGGGTGTCTTTGATGAAACGTTCGTGTATGAAAGCGCCGCCGGCTGCGCCGGGTCCGCCGTTGAGATATTTGTACGAGCACCATACGGCGAAGTCTGCGTCCCAGTCGTGGAGGCGCAGCGGGGCGTTACCGATGGCGTGGGCCAGGTCGAAGCCTGCGAGGGCGCCGGCTTTGTGAGCGGCGGCCGTGATGGCGGCTATGTCGAAGAGCTGGCCGGTATAGTAGTTGATCCCGCCGAGGAGTACCAGGGCGAGACTGTCTTTGTGTTCGTCGATCGTCTTTAGGATATCTTCTTCGCGGATGGTGTCTTCGCCTTCGCGCGGCTGTATCTCGATGACGGCGTCGGCGGGGTTGAAACCGTGCCATCCGGACTGGGTTTCGACTGCGTACTGGTCGGAGGGGAAGGCTCCGGCTTCGATGAGTATCTTATACCGCTGCTGAGAAGGGCGATAGAAGGTGAGGAGCAGCAGGTGGAGGTTGACGGTCAGGGCGTTCATGACCGTGACTTCGTCTTCGAGGCAGCCTGCGATGGGGGCGAGGGATGACCGGAGGGACTGCGGGAAGGTCATCCAGGGGTTGCGGGCCTGCCAGTAGCCGTGGATGGCGAGGTTTTGCCAATCCTGCAGTTCCTGCTGGAAATAGTCTGCGGTGTGACGGGGCTGCAGGCCGAGGGAGTTGCCGCAGAAATAGATAGTGGGGGTTTGGCTGGCAGAGGGAGGAAAGTAAAACCGGGAGCGAAAGCTGCTGAGCTTGTCCTCCCGGTCTTTTTGCTGCGCGTATTCGAGCGTGGCCGTTTTCGCTGTGGCTGTTTCCTGCATTTCCGTGTTTTTATAGAAATGCAAGATATGGTTTTAATCCATTAATTGTTGTGAGGTGCGGGGCTAGGTAGTCTTGTCTTCATCCTTGTCGTCTTTGTCTTTTTCCTTGTCCTTTTCACCCTTGTCCTTTCCGCTGCCGTAGTGGGAGAGGCGGACGGTACCAAAGCTGCTCTTGATCTTTATCCTGGCCTTACCTTCGCCGGCTCTGCCGCTGTAGTCCTTGTCGAATTTGGGACCAAAGTCGTCGCCGCCTTCGGGTCGGTTCTCTGCGATGTTAAAGCCGCTTTCGTTGCGGAAGCTGCCAAAGCTGGTGTGAACGTCGATGTCGGCGGAGAGGTTCTGGTCGACGACCATGCGGACGGTAGAATAGGATTCGAAGACGGCGAGGTCCTGGATATTGTTGGCGACGTTGAACTGTACATTACCCGAAAACTCGCTGGTGATCTTTACATTTCCATTCACCTTGCCGATGCGGGACTGGTCGTTGTATTTGAAGAGGATCTTGCCGTTGTTGATCTCGGTGATAAAGGCCTTGCCAAATTCGACGTCGATGAAGTCTACGTTGTCGAGTTTACCGGTATTGAGGCTGCCGAATTTGCTGCTGAGAGAAATGGGGCCTTTGAAGTCGGTGACGCCTATTTTGCCGAAGCTGTTCTCTATCTCGAGCCGATTGCCTGTGGGCATGTGGACTACGTAGTCGATATAGAAGGAGCGGTCGCCTTCGCCGTTCTTTTTGGCGTTGTTGCCATTCTGGATCTCGTCGACGGTGGTCTTAAACGTGATGGTATGGGCTTCTTTGGATTCTTTTACGTCGAGCTTTTCCATTATTTCCTTTGCCTTGTCCTCGTTGGATGCCCGGGCGCCGATCTCGATGTCTACGGTTATCTCCTCCTTGTCCCATGTGCTGACGGATACGTTACCAAACTGGTTGTATATCTGAAGCTTGTCGTCGGCTGTTACGGGGTAGGATTTGTTGATCAGCCGTTGTTTCCTCACCTGCTGGGCGTGTGCCTGCGGGGGAAGGAGGATGGCCGAAAGGGCGAGTAGGGCAATAAAACTAGATAGTTTTATATGCTTTTTCATATTCTGTTTTTTTAGTATGATTTATTTGTCTGACAATTTCGAGCTGATGATTCAGGAGTTCCATCTGCAGCTGGAGGTTCTGTAGCATCGCTTCCAATAGTTGCTCGCGGTTAGGATTGTTGGTCAGCTGACCCCGGAGGTCGTGGTAGACGCTGTCTAGTTTGTAGACGTCCGAGGAGAATTGTTTGTAGAGCAGGGGTTCGTCCTTCTCTATGGCTTTTAGTTCCCGGTGTTTTATTTCGACGAGTTTGGCGTAGTGAAACATCTCTTCGTCCATGGAAGACTCGAGCTCCTTGTTGTCACCCTTAGGGCGGATGGCTGCCAGGGCCGATGAGTCCGGGTTATGGTCAGCAACGGCCGGCGCCGGTGTCTGCGCCAGGTTGTTCTTTGAATTGTTGGTGTCCGGGTTGTTGCCCGCGGTTGTGGCGGCCGGGGTTGTGGTACTCCGCCCGGCGGTGTCGGGCTGTGTGGTTCTGTTGGTCCTGAGGTACCACAGGGCGCCGCCGAGCAGAAGGATGACGGCGGCGGCTACGCTATACTTCCTCCAATGGCTCTGCATCCGGACCACGGGGGTCGGTTTTTTTTTGCCGGGGTCCATATCCTCCATGATCTTATCCCAGATGCCGATATCCGGTTCTTCGGAGTCAAACTCTTCCCGGTGGTCACTGACAAATTGTTTTAACCTGTCGTTCATGATACTCCTTGTTTTATAAATTGTAGCAATTTTTGTTTTGCGCGCATGTACTGTGTTCTCACGGTGGCATGCGATACCTGCAGGATCTCTGCTATTTCTTCCTGGTCGTAGCCTTCGAAAAGGTAGAGGGTCAGGACGGTGCGATATCCGTTGGGTAGCAGGGTCACCGCTTTTTTTATCTCTTCTACTTTCAGGCCAATCTCCTGTTCGTCGATGCTGTCTTCTTCGGGCAGGTGTCCGATGTTAGTTTTGTCAATGTCGATAAGGTCCATTTTCCGGCGGCGCAGCTGGTTGATCGATTTGTTGATGACGATCCTTTTCAGCCAGGCTCCGAAGGTGGATTTGTAGTGAAAATCCTCAAGGGAGCGGAACGCGTCGGTGAATGCTTCCTGTGTTACGTCTTCCGCATCGCCGGTATGGTTGACGATGCGCAGGCTGGTGTTGTACATCGCCTTTGCATATTTTTGGTACAGCGCTGCAAATGCCCGGGAATCCCCTTTTTTGCAGCGTTCCACCAATTCGTCGTGTAGTATTGGTTCAGTTATCTCCAATTCGGCCATTTTAGCGTTCATGTGTCCATGGACTGGCGGGCTTTGGGTCGCGGGGCCGGTTCGTGAACCGCCGGGATCGCGGGTGATGCCGGGTTGAACCGGGGGCCGTGAACCGTAGTGGCGGGTGAACCTTGGGCCCGGAGGACCGGAGCGCCTGTCTCTGAGTTAAATACACAGGTGTTTTCCCGATGTTGCATCCCTTCCCGGCCTTTTTCTTATTTTGCGGATAAATAAATGCCCTTGCCATGGCTGCGACACCGAATCCTAGTCTAAAGGTAGATATTTTCCAGAGCCCGGATTACTTCCAAGTTGATGATTTACTGACAGATGAGCACAAACTTGTCAGGGACTCGGTGCGGAGTTATGTGAAGAAGGAGATTTCGCCGATCATCGAGGATTATGCCCAGCGCGCAGAGTTTCCGCAGCAGATAGTCAGGCAGTTGGGGGATCTGGGTTGTTTTGGGCCCACTGTTCCGGCCGAGTATGGCGGCGGGGGGCTGGACTATATCAGTTATGGGCTGATGATGCAGGAGCTGGAGCGGGGGGATAGCGGGGTGAGGAGTACGGCCAGTGTCCAGGGCTCGCTGGTGATGTTCCCGATCTATGAATATGGCAGCGAGGAGCAGCGGCGGAAATTTCTTCCGAAGCTGGCCAGCGGGGAGTGGCTGGGGTGTTTTGGTCTGACGGAGCCCGATCATGGCAGCGACCCGGCGGGGATGCTGAGTAATTTTACCGATGCCGGCGACCATGTTGTCCTGAATGGAAGTAAGATGTGGATCAGCAACGCTCCTTTTTCCCAGGTGGCGGTGGTGTGGGCGAAGGATGAGGAGGGGGAGATCAGGGGGCTGATCGTTGAAAGGGGGATGGAAGGGTTTTCGACGCCTACCACGCATGGAAAGTGGAGTCTGCGGGCGTCGGCGACGGGGGAATTGGTTTTTGACCATGTAAAGGTGCCGAAGGCCAATATATTGCCTGGGGTAAAAGGTTTGAAGGGGCCGCTGAGTTGTCTGACCAAGGCGAGGTATGGGATCGCGTGGGGGGTGGTTGGTGCGGCGATGGATTGTTATGATACGGCGCTGCGATATAGTAAGGAGCGGGTACAGTTCGACAGGCCTATCGGTGGGTTTCAGCTGCAGCAGAAGAAGCTGGCGGAGATGATCACGGAGATCACGAAGGCGCAGTTGCTGAACTGGAGGCTGGGGACTCTGATGAGTGAGGGAAAGGCGACTCCCTCACAGGTGTCGATGGCCAAGCGGAATGGGTGTGAAATTGCTTCACAGATAGCCCGGGACGCCCGGCAGATGTTGGGGGGTATGGGGATCACGGGGGAATATCCGATCATGCGGCATATGATGAATATCGAGAGTGTGATCACGTATGAGGGAACGCATGACGTACATTTGCTGATCACGGGAATGGATATTACCGGATTAAATGCATTTAAATGAAGATTTTTCTGATAGGATTTATGGGGTCCGGGAAGACGCACTGGGGCAGACAGCTTTCGGCCAAACTGGAGTTGCCTTTTTACGATCTGGACAGTGTGATCGTGGAGAGGGAGCACCGTACGGTAGCGGATATCTTTGAAGAGAGCGGTGAGGAGTATTTTCGGTACCAGGAGAAGGAGATGCTGGAGTCGATCGTGGTGGAGATGGAGAGTTTTATCCTGTCGTGTGGCGGGGGGACGCCCTGTTTCTTCAACAATATCGAATTTATGAAGAAGAGCGGGAAGGTGATCTGGCTGAATACGTCGGTGGATATCCTGAAACAGCGGTTGGTGAAGGAGAGACAGACGAGGCCGCTGATCAGCGAGGTGAACGACGAAGAGCTGAGGAGGTATATCGTGAAGAAGTTGAGTGAGAGAAGGATGTACTACCAACAGGCAGACGTGACGGTGAGTGAGGAGAGTACGAATCTGGAGGAGTTAATTCAGCTGTTGCTCAACGATCAGGAGTCGGACAGGATGAAGGAGGAATTATAAAGACAGAAGAAAAGTTATGAAAAGGAATTTTCTATCAGTTGCGGCTATTTTGGGAGCGCTGTCTGTGGCGCTGGGGGCTTTTGCGGCGCACAAGCTGCGGGAGTTGACGAGTCCGGAGACGGTGGCGATCTTCGAGACGGGTGTGCGGTATCAGTTCTATCACGTTTTTGCGCTGCTCTTCGTGGCGTTCTTGTCGGATAAGATCCACAACAAGTGGATGATCTGGTCGGGGAATTGTTTTATCATGGGGATCGTATTGTTCTGTGGTTCGCTGTATGCGCTGACGGCGCTGGCGATTGCCGAGAGTGCACACAGGACGCTGGCGGGGATCATGACGCCGGTGGGTGGGGTTTTCTTTATTCTGGGGTGGTTGTTCCTTTATTTGGGGGTGAGTAAGCGTGATAAACAATAGCTAGAGCGAAAGCTGGAAGGTGGTTCGGGTTCCTTCCCTGTTCTCTATTTTGAATTCTCCGTCGATTGAGGCCATACGTTTTTTCATGTTGTTGAGGCCGTTGCCGAATTTGCGAAGTTTTTCCATGTTGATGCCGACTCCGTCGTCCTGTATCTCGATGGTGAGACGTGGGTTGATGGTGACGTTGATCCGAACGACCGAACTCTGGGAGTGTTTCAGGACGTTGTTGAGGGCTTCTTTTACGGAAAGGAAGATATTCCGTCTTTTTTCGCCGCTGATCTCGCGGGGCGGGATGGTAGCGGGCATGCTGAAGAAGCAGTCGATGGAAGTGTTCTCGAAGAATTCCACGGCGTAGGACCGGATATATGCGATAAGGTTTTCTATGGTGTCGTTGGAACTGGTCATGGTCCAGATGATGGCGTTCATCTTGTTGAGCAGTTCGTTGGCCGAGTTGGAGATCTTTTCTATTTCGGGGAGGGTCGCGTCCTTCATCTTGCTTTTTACTATCTCGCTCATTAGCCGGATGGCGGTGACGCCGGAGCCGAGTTCGTCGTGCATGTCGACGGAGATGCGGTTGCGTTCGTCCTGTTTGGCGGCGAGTACGGCCACCTGTTTCTCCATTTCCTTGCGCTGGGCTTCGAGTTTGAGTTTTTCTTCTTTCCGGAGGCTTTGGATGATCTCCATCTTGTTCTTATAGGTGAGGGCGAAGAGGAAGAAGAGGAGTTCGATGGTGATGCCGCCTTCGTAGTAGAAGAGGGCGAGGTTGAGGACGGACTGACCTTTTACCAGGTGGAAATTGGTGGAGATCATGACCTGTGAGATGATGGAGAGCAGGCAAAGGGAGATGTTCCCCATGACGATATAGTTCATGAGCTGGTTGTGGTAGGTCAGTCCTTTCAGGACGAAGACGATGGAAATGACCAGCAGCAGTATCTTGGTGGAGTCTTCGATCGTGTTGGCGATGCGGAAGTCCGGGGACAGGAAGTAGAAGATGATGTAGAGGCTCATGAGCGTCGTGATGGCGATGGAGCCCCAGAAGAGGTAGCGGTCGAGCGTTTTATAGTTTTTGCTCGTCTCCAGGAATTTCCGGTGGAAGATGATATAACAGATGTATCCGACGGAGAAGATGATGTTGTCGAGGAAGGATTCGAAGAAATAGTTGAAGCCGGTGGTGGACCGGTGGAGGGTGGATTTCAGGAACAGGAGGACGCTGATGCAGAGCGAATAGCCTACGTAGTAGAGAAATTCGGGTTTGCGGCTCTGGATGTATTCGCTGGTGGCGTAGAAGATCATCATCAGCATGATGCCTGCGAAGAGGTTGGTGATGACGTCGATATTGGTGCTGTTCTTGTGGGTAAGCATGATGGCCTGGCGGATGAGGGTGTCCCGGGTCAGCCTGGGGTTGATGGAATTGGTAGGGGCCTTGATAAAGGAGATCAGGGCGAAGAAGGTGGTTTTTTCGTAGGGGTTGAGGGTTATCTGGCGGTAGCCGAGGCTGTCGGGGTCGTTCGGCAGGATATTGGGCACGGGGGTGATGGATGTTGTGGTCGTGCCGGGGGTGATGGCCGGGGAGTCCAGGCGGTAGAGCTGGATGCTGTCCATGAAATAGCCGGGGCAGAAGAAGGCGGTTTGGGGGCGGTCACTGTTGTTCGTTAGTGTAAAACGGAGGACGGCCTTTTTGTTGACCTGGGCGGGGGAGACGTAGTGGTCGAATTTTCGGGTACCTTTCTTATATGGGAGGAAGGGCAGTTGGTTGATGTCGACGTTCTTATCGGGGGAGAGGTAGTACCAAGTGTTATCCGAGAGGTCGTTGAGGAGGCCGGTCTGGGAGAGGTCAGAGGCGGGTGGGTCGGTGATATTCCGGGCTTGAGCCGGGGATGTATTCTGGGCCTGGGTGCTGGGTT
>Ga0207695_10005810_pt1 | contig 16238 bp, 19 predicted proteins | sample KBSC54metaG_FD_184354 | JGI IMG/M metagenome (GOLD analysis project Ga0207695, IMG submission 184354) | Corn rhizosphere microbial communities from Kellogg Biological Station, Michigan, USA - KBS C5-4 metaG (SPAdes) (version 2) | ecosystem: Host-associated > Plants > Roots > Rhizosphere > Soil... | reverse complement strand
ACAGACGCCGCAAGCATAGCTGCGCCCAAAGCAATTTTCAATTGTTTCTTCATAAGCAGGAAATAAATAATCGGCTTGTGTCTATCTGACGCAATGTAATATTTGTTGGTGAGAATTCAAAATGGGGGTTGGTTGATTGAGTTGATTGAGTTAAGTGGTTGATTGGGTTAGGTAATATTTAGGGACGTTATATGGTTGTAGTTGTATTAGTTGAAACGGTTAAACATTTACCAACTAATATAACTTAATCAACTCAATCCAGCCTAATCAACTTAATCGCCCATCAACTACATTAATTCCCAAATATTTTTTAGTTTGGTAGCTGAATTTCTACACGACCAATTTTAAATTATGGAAAATAACCGCGACAGCATTGCTTCTGCTATTTTGAATTTTTTGTTACAGTTAATCGGCGTTGCTTTATTTTACTGGCTGCTGTTGTATACCACCACAAATTATTGGTTACGCGGTTTCGTATATCGGATAGCCAAAGTACGTTATGAAGCCGGCCCCAACTTTACCAGGGAGCTTTACCTGCTGCTGCTGATATTCGTTATTTTCTGTTACCTGGCCAATCGTTTCCTGCTCGATGTTTATCACCGCAATAAAACCAAACAACTGGTACTTTCTACCATTGCCGACTATCTGATCTGGCCGCTGCAGCTTCTAATCATGCTGGTTTGGAACAACACGCACATCGTAAACGTGGTACAAGATGTAAGCACGCTATATAACGTATATGTTATAACTGCTTTATTGATCATCAAAAACCTGATTGCTGTAAAGTTGATCAGTAAAGACAACGGTGTTAATTCTCGGCCGCGCTCAAAAACCGCCTGAGGATCAGGAAAAAGGAATAATAATCCTGAACTTACTGCAGATGCCCAGCTCAGAGCGCACTTCTATTTTGCCGTCAAGCTGCGTTACGGCATCTTTAACAAGATAAAGCCCGATACCAGAGCTTTTTTTGTTATCGCCAGACATGTAGAATTTATCAAATATCCGATCCTGATCTTTCGGACGGATGCCTAAACCATTGTCCTCAACTTCTATCACTACTTCCTTGTCTGCGCGATAAGCCTTCACCTTTACCCATTGTTCAGGCTTCTTCTCATCACTATATTTAATAGAATTTGATACCAGGTTGTTCAGTATCACCTGCAATTTAAGTGCATCGCTTTGTATTTGGGTAAGCTCCAGTTCCTTGTAAAAATGCACGCGCTTACCACCATTGTGGTGACTGTTTTGTGCGATCACATTATCTACAATGTTGTTCAGGCTGCATTCAGTCTTGTTTACACCCGTATGTTTGCTCTTAATAAATGTAAGCATCTCATTAATAAATCGGTCCTGCCTTTCAAGGCTTTCCTTCATCATTAGGCTATACTCTTTTATTTGCTCCAGGTCGGTTTCGTCATCCATCAGGTTGATCAACCCCATAATGGACGCCAGCGGCGAGCGCAGATCATGGGTGACATTGTATACAAACTTATCAAGCCCGGCATTGATCACTTGTAACTTTTCGTTTTGTTCGATTATTTTATTTTGCGATTTTGATATCTTTCGGATCAGAATTGCTGCCGAGGTTAATGAACAAAACACGATGATCAGCGTAATCAGTACGTTGGCCGCAAACACATAGGTATTAATCTGCCGGCTAATATCGCCCAGTGTATCGGAAAACGCCTCTTCTTTAATAGTAAGTGCTGCCGAGTTTCTGTTGATAGCGGCGATCATTGATTTCTTTTCATCTTCTGACATTGTCCCCTTCATGATCTCCGCATGTGCAGATGCACCTGTCTGATCCAAATCGTGGATCATCCCGTCACCTTCCGTCCATATCTCTATGGCCTTTTTAAACATGGCTACCTTTTTAAAAGTCTCGAAAAGCCATATCATGTTGTCAATGTCTTCGGGGTGATTTCTGCCGGCCAGCAAACCTTCTTTTACCGCCTTATAATCAACAGGTAGAGTGGTTAAGGCTATCCGGGCAGCATGGTCGCCTTTAGGGATGGCAATAGAATTTTTGAATGCAAAATAGTCTGCCTTGTTATGAAGAGCGATATAATTGATCAGGTAAGTTGAAGCATCCTTTTGCCCCTTGGAATACTGCGATTCGCCATTTACATACGCACGGGCGCCCGAAAGTATTTTTACACAATAAATGTTGACTACAATTATTCCCGCAGAAGCCAGGCTCATCACCAAAAGTAAAATTAGTGATGTCCGCTTTCGGAATAAAAGCAGGCCATTGATCGTGTCTATTATTTTGCCCCTCAAAACCAGTAACAGTATTAATTATTGAGAAATATTCTAAACGTCCGGGTTATTATATTTTCTGGAATAAGTAAGGTCTCGGCAAAAAAGCAATCTCATAAGCAAAAGCACTAAGTATCAGCAGCGTATTAAAGATCTATTCCTTTGTGATAAAACCCTCCAAAACAAAAAAAGTGTTACCGGAGATACGCAATTTATACTCAGACGGCCTAACTTTTGTTGCGCTTTGAGCAATTATTATTTCCAAAAGATTTTTTAAAAAATAGTTGCGCACTCATTTATTAATCGTAATATTGCGATAGAATGGGGCTTACAAAAACTGAGATATTCACCGATGAGCAGAATCGCCTGGCAACTATGATCAAGGCATTGGGCCATCCTGCCCGGATAGCCATATTGCAGCATCTGATCAAAACTAATGCCTGCGTTTGCGGCAGCATTGTAGAAGAATTAGGTCTGGCACAGGCAACTATATCCCAGCATTTAAAAGAACTAAAAAACGCAGGGCTAATACAGGGAACAATTGAAGGGGTAAGCGTTTGTTATTGTATTGAGCCAAAAGCATGGGAACTATTACATAAAAAGCTGAATGCATTTTTCGCTTTGTATACCAATAGTGGGAAGTGTTGTTAGAATCGGTTGATTAAGTTGATTAGGTTAAGTTAAGTAGTTGATTAAGTTAAAATATGTCGACAATGCAACTTAATCAGCTCAATCAACAACTATTAAACAAAACAGATATGAACAAGCAAGAAACCGTCACCTGGGGAGTATTTAAGCAAAAGCTCCTGCAAAACCCTTCATTGGATCTTCAGTTTCGGTACGCTGCAGATAAATGGGTAGCCCCCTGTTATCATATCACCGAAATAAAGCAGGCACCTATTACATCGGTAGATTGCGGCGGCGTAAAAAACGAATGGACGGAAATTATTGTCCAATTAATGGAGCCTGCAAATCAACAGCAACTACGCGCCATGAAAGTGCGCAAAGCCTTATCGATTATTGATGTTGTAGAAAAAGTGATGCCCCTGGACATCAATGGCGAGGTAAGGATTGAATTTGGGAACAGTGAGTTTGATACCCGCCAGCTTTCGCCTGCCGCGTTCGTGTTGGATGAAGAAAATTTAATCGTTGATCTTAATCCGGTCGCCGTTCAATGCAAAGCCGTTGACAGAGGCGGAAATTGTGGTACACCCGTAAAACAAAAAATCGAATTAAAAAACCTTGCTGCTGATAACTCTTGCTGCACGCCTGGCGCCGGATGCTGCTAAACATATCTATGGATATTACAGAAGCTATAAACTACAAAGACGATGTCATTGCATTGCTTTTATCTGAAAAGCTGCCGACAGGCGACTTACCGGCCACACTGAAAAATTTTTTAGTGATAACCGAAAACGAGGAATTGATCGGAGTTGTCGGTTTAGAAACATATGGCAGATATGGCCTTTTACGTTCGCTGGCTGTTCGCCCAGACTTCAGAAATCAAAGTATAGCCAGCATATTAGTTGAGCAAATAGAAAAACTCGCACTATCAGAAGAATTAAAGTCGATTTTCCTTCTTACAGAAACAGCACCGGATTACTTCGCACGTAAAGGTTATCATATAATTACTCGAACCGAAATACCTGAAGAAGTACAGCAATCATCAGAGTTTAGTCACATATGCCCCCAGTCGGCAATTGCAATGAAAAAAGACTTACAATGAAAAACATATTAGTATTATGCACCGGCAACAGTTGCCGCAGCCAGATTGCCGAAGGCTATTTACAAGATTTCGCCGGCGATAAAGCCAAAGTTTACAGTGCCGGTATCGAAACGCACGGCGTAAACCCGAAAGCCATACAGGTAATGGCCGAAGACCATATCGACATATCCCATCACACCTCAAACAATGTGGATGAGTATATCAACATCCCTTTTGATTACCTCATTACGGTTTGCGACAATGCCAACGAAAACTGCCCCTACTTTCCGGGTAAGATGCAACGTTTCCATCACAACTTTCCCGACCCGGCAAAAGCGCAGGGTACACCGGAACAAATTATGGACGAATTCAGGCGAGTACGCGAAATGATAAAAGCATACAGCAAGGATTTCATAGCTGAACACCTGCGGGCATGAAGAAATACGTAGCCGAATTTTTAGGCACTTACGCTTTGGTATTCGCCGGAACAGGTGCTATCGTTATTGACCAGCAAACACATGGCAGCATCACCCATGTCGGAGTCGCCATCACTTTTGGTCTTATCGTAATGAGCATGATCTATGCCCTTGGCGACATTTCAGGAGCGCATCTTAACCCGGCAGTAAGCATCGCATTTACCGCGGCAAAAAAATTCCCGGTTAAAGAATTGATTCCGTATATCATTAGTCAACTATCAGGCGCGGTAGCAGCAAGTTTCACATTGAAGTATTTGTTTCCTGACAATCAGCTTTTGGGTGCCACAATTCCAGCCGGAAGTGATTCTCAATCGTTCATACTGGAATTTATACTCACCTTCTTCCTGATGCTTGTCATTATCAATGTCGCCCACGGAAGCAAGGAGCAGGGCCTTTTTGCCGGTTTAGCCATTGGCTCGGTTGTAGCATTAGAAGCAATGTTTGCCGGACCGATCTGCGGTGCTTCAATGAACCCGGCAAGATCATTCGGCCCGGCTGCTGTGTCAGGGCATATTGAGCATCTGTGGGTTTATTTGACTGCTACTATTCTGGGTGCAATTTGCGCTATACCGGTTTGGAATTTCCTCAATACCCGTAGCCCACACCATTTAATGTAATATGGCTTGCTGCTACTACTATTAACAATGCAGCGGCTGTACAGCCAACAACAAGCCCAATTGTTGCGCCTGTATCTTTCTTTTTCACTGTCAGATCAACGCCTGTGTAATCGCATCGCCCTACATTGCCACTTTTGTCGAATGAGAATAACAGGTACCTTTCGTATTTGCCAAAATCATTTACCGTAACAGTTTGTGTATTATGATGTAATTCAACCGAATGTTTGTTAAACGAATCGTGTCTGTCAAATTGGTAAAGCCAACGTTCAGAAGTATCGCTTAACTGTTTTTCAGTAGGCACGCCGAAGATTTTCTGCACGTCATTCCTGGTCTTATACCGTCCAAGCACTTCGTCATGAGTATAAAGTGTTTTAGTACACCCCAATAATGACACCATACTGAATATCATTATTATTTCGATGAATTTTTTCATTGTTGATTATTTAGATTAGTTAATAATGAATAAAGAGACCGGGTGAAAAGCTACCCGGCCTCCCGCTAAAATACCTACAGTTAAAACCTGTAGGCAATTCTTGTGCTGATCTGTCCGGTGGTGCCACCGTTTGTCCAGCCTTCATAACGCACTCCGAATTCCAGGCCATTATTTAAAGAGTAGCCTATACCAGGTGACCAGGCAAATGCATGACCGCCGTTGCTTTCAGTTGAAAACACAATACCAGCTTGTGCCTCAACAAAGAAATTATCCGAATAACATTTAAGTCCAGCTTTTAGCGGAACAAACCCAGAAGTTGACGATATGCCAGGCCCGTTGAACGCGCTTTTTAGAAAGAACGCGCTATACCCGGCCGATAAGGTAAAATAAGTGCCAGTGTATGTCAGCACCTCTAACTTCAGCGAACCACCTAACACAAGGTTATAGCCGTCGCTAACCTGGCCCACCGGCAAACCGGCTTCAGTGCCAATACTGAATTTAATACCACCCCTGGATGCTGATGAATCAGGTTTGGTTTGAGCAAAACTGCTTATAGCAATTCCGCTCGCGAATAATAGTGTTAATAATTGCTTTTTCATGATAATAAGTTTTAGCGTTAATAAATTATTGTTCTATATCAGCTGATATTGGAAGTAAATCTACAGTGGCATTTTATATCATAAAAATTAGAAAATCAGACACTTATATCACTTTACGCTATTTATAATTATATAAGGCAAGTATTGTATTTCACTGGTAATAATTACTATATTTAATAATTATTATTTGTCGCGCCAGTGTTTTTCGCAAAAAACAAACCGGCAATTAGTAAGTAATACTAAAAATCCCCTAAGGTTTAACGAATGACTTACAGCGACATTCAAGCGATGCTCTTTACCCATATCAGGTCCAAATTACCTGGTCATTTGTCGCTGGTTGATGAAGTGGCTGATTTGCTAAACATTAGCAATGATAGCGCTTACCGTCGCATTAGGGGTGAAAAGTCTTTAGGGTTGGATGAGGTGCAGATACTTTGTAATAAATACATGGTCTCGCTTGACCAATTACTTCACATAAAAAACAACACAGTCATCTTTTCGTACGACAGGGTAGATCACCTTTCGTTCGGATTTAATAAATTCCTCCATTTTGTGGTACATAGCCTTGAGCAATTTAAAGCACTGAAAAATGCTAAAATGTACTATTACAGTAAAGATATGCCCATCTTTCATTTCATGCCTTTTCCTGAATTAAGGGCTTTTAAGTATTTTTTTTGGAAACGGACGGTAATAGGGTATCCCGAAATGGCCAGGCAGCAGTTCAACGGTGAGATAGATGAGCCGGAAATTGCGGAACTATCAAAAAAGATCGATGAGCTGTATGGGCAGACATATTCTATTGATATCTGGAATGCGGAAAGTATCAATGTAACCATCAGTCAGATCGAACTATACAGACAATCAAATATTTTTACAGATAAAGATGTGTTATTGAAAGTGTATACGCAGCTGGAGGAGTTGGTAGATCATCTTGAACTGCAGTTAGAAACAGGACGAAAGATATTATATAACCAGCATCAAAGACATACAGACGCTGTTTACGATGCATATATTAACGAGGCGCTTATTGGCGATAATACAATTTATGTGCAGAGCGATAACGCACAGATCACTTTCATTAATCACAACGGCCTGAACTTTATGCCTACGCAGGACCCCGATTTTTGTGCCTACACTTATAAGCATTTGCAAAACATCATCCGTAAATCAAGCCACATCAGTGTGGTAGGTGAAAAAGAACGAAGTATATTTTTTAACGCCATGAGGGAAAAAATACGCGACAGAATATGCCATATAGCGTAGTTAGGTGTAAATTGCAGCCATAAGCACAAAATATGCGGCTCAAAAAAATCACCTTTTCTGATGTTGCCACTATCGCACTCGTACTCGTTACCATTGCGCTGATAGTCAGCATAAGGGCGCGAACCTGGGCCATCATGGGATTAATGTCGCTTGGATTTTATAACCCCAAAATACCGGTGATAAACCCGGGGGAAAAGCTGATGCCTGCACCTGCCTTGATTGTACAAACCATTAATGGCAAAACGATAGACCTGCAGCAACAAAAAGGCAAAGTGGTTTTCATTAACTTCTGGGCCACATGGTGCCCGCCTTGTTTAGCCGAAATGCCTTCGGTGAATGTTTTTTATCAGAAAGTGAAAAATGATCCGAACATTGTTTTTCTATCGGTTGATGTAGACGACAAGCTGAATAATTCCTTAGCTTTCATGAAAAGCAGCGGATACCAGATACCGGTTTACGGGGGCGGGCTGGATGGTTTACCAACCCCTTTTTATTCCGGCACCATCCCTAAAACCCTGGTGATAGACAAGCGGGGACTGGTAGTATTTAATCACACGGGCAAAGCCAGCTATGATGGCGATGAGTTTGCCCGGTTTGTGACCGGGCTCGCAAAGCAATAAATAGTTGTCCGGTTGCCGACTATCGGAGTATCGTGCGATATTTTCATAAAATTTATTTTGTTGTTTTCTTTCGACATTTTTCATTTCTGTGTAAATTATGACGAAAACCAGGATCAACCTGTGGTTAAAAATATCTAATTTTAACCCATGGTAGAATGTACACCTGCGTTATTTAAAACATTTGAGGCACTGGTAGATGTGCCGGAAGATCAACTACAATGGCTGATTGAACAAAGCGATTGCCGCGAATATGAGGATGGGGAATTACTGGCCGAACCGGGACAGCCCATTATCGGCACCCATTTTATTATCAGCGGCAAACTACGTCTATATGTTCCGATTGGCGGCGTAAAGCGCGAACTTGGCGACTTTAAGCCTGGCAGCATTACTGGCTATATGCCCTATTCGCGGGCAAAAGTTAGCACCGGTTATGGCCGCACAATCGGCGTAACGCAGATCATGACTTTCCCGGTGGAAAAGATTGAAGAAATGATCAGGCACCATTTTGAGCTTACCCAGGCCCTGGTTCATGTAATGACTAATCGTGTCCGTACTTTTACTGCGCTGCAACAGCAAAATGAAAAAATGCTGGCGCTCGGAAAACTGTCGGCCGGCCTGACACATGAATTGAATAACCCGGCATCGGCAATTGTGCGCGATTCTGAGTCACTGCTGAAGCACCTGCAAATGGAACCTGAGACTTTTAAGTCGATGATTGCTATCCGGATGGAACCGGAACAGGTTGATGCGATAACTCACGAATTCTTTTGTTTTTTAACTGAACGCAAGGACCTGAATCTCACTATTCGTGAACGTGCTGATAAAGAGGATGAATTGACCGATCTATTTGATGAAATGGGAATGCGTTATGATCCGGAGTTGGTGGAAAATTTTGTTGAGTTTGGGATTGAGCCTAAAGATGTACAATCGTTCAGACAGCATATTCCCCAGAAATTCATCGAACCGGTGTTCAACTGGATGAATACCCTGCTGGTTACCGACAGGATGGTGCAGGATATAGGTGAATCGGCCCGCCGTATTGCCACGTTGGTCAACTCGGTAAAAACTTATACCCACATGGACCAGGGGCAGGAAAAACAATATGCTGATATACGCATTGGCATAAAAAACACCCTGCAAATGCTCATCCATCGTATTAAAAAAGGTAACATAGCCATCGTGAAGGAATTTGACGAAACGTTGCCACCGGTGAAAGCCCAGATAGGTGAACTGAACCAGGTATGGACCAACCTGATAGACAATGCACTGGATGCTATGGAGCCTAACGGCAAGGGAACATTAACCATTAAAACAGAAAAAGATAAGGAGTTTGTGCAGGTAACTATAGCAGACGACGGCCAGGGCATACCTGAAGATATATGCTCGCGTATCTTCGATCCGTTCTTTACAACAAAAGAGATGGGTAAAGGTACAGGCATGGGCCTCGAAGTGGTGCAACGCATAGTACAGCAGCACAACGGATCTATCAAAGTTATATCAGAACCGGGGCATACTGCGTTTATAGTATGTTTTCCTATTGATGGATGATTGGGTTAGTGTGGTTGAAATGGTTGTAGTAGTTGTATTGGTTGAAGTGGTTGAAACAACTACCAATGCAATCAGTCTAACCCATTACAACCAATATAACTTTTTCAACATCTACAACCAATACAACTTAGTTAATCAAACCAACTGCCATGAACAAACCCATCATATTTTCAATAGACGACGACCCACAGGTTTTGCGAGCCATAAACCGCGACCTGAAATCGCAATATAATTCTGAATACAAGATCATCAGCACCACATCGGCAAAGGAGGCTTTAGACGCGCTTACCGAGATGAAGAATGCCGGCGACCCGGTGGCGATGTTTCTCGTCGATCAGCGCATGCCCGAAATGGAGGGCGTAGATTTTTTGCAAAAAGCCATTAAATTTTACCCTGATGCTAAACGGGTGTTGCTTACGGCCTACTCGGATACTGTGGCTGCAATAAAAGCCATTAACGTGGTTCAGCTTGACTATTACCTAACCAAGCCATGGAACCCGCCTGAGGAAAAACTGTACCCGGTGATAAATGACCTGCTCGACGACTGGCAAAGCCATTACACACCTGATTTTAAAGGAATTAAGCTTGTTGGTTATCAATACAATCCAAAATCGCACGAGATAAAGGACTACCTGGCAGGCAACCTTATCCCCTATCGCTGGTTTGATATTGAAAGCAATCCGGAAGCTAAAGTGCTGCTGGAAGCTAACAATCTGGATAGGACAGCTTTACCTGTGATTGTTTTTGAAAGCGGGGAATGTGCCTGCCAGCCTACCATACGCCAGATAGCCGAAAAAGCGGGTTTGAAACCTGAAATACAAAACGAGATTTACGATGTGGTGATCATTGGTGCCGGTCCTGCGGGTTTGGCTGCGGCGGTTTATGGCTCATCCGAAGGGTTGAAAACCTTACTGATAGAGCGCAGGGCACCAGGCGGTCAGGCAGGGACCAGCTCGCGTATAGAAAATTACCTTGGCTTCCCTGCAGGCTTAAGCGGAGCCGATCTAACCCGTCGTGCTATAAGTCAGGCTACGCGTTTAGGGGCACAGTTTTTATCACCACACTCGGTGAATGATATACTCGAAAAGGATGGCTATAAAAAGATCATCCTCGACGATGGCCCGCACATCATGAGCCGGTCGGTTGTAATTACCACCGGGGTTGATTACCGCAAGCTGGAAGTGAAAGGAGTGGATAATTTCACAGGTGCAGGCATATACTATGGTGCCGCCACTACCGAGGCCAGCGCCTGCAAGGATAAGGATGTGTTCATCATTGGCGGGGGTAATTCAGCAGGGCAGGCCGCTATGTACCTGTCGAAATTTGCGCGCCAGGTATATATTATTATCCGCCGCGACGACCTGACGGCTACCATGTCGGCTTATTTGATCGACCAGATCAAAAACTCGCCGAACATCGGAATACTTGCCAATACGGAAGTTTGCGAAGCCTGCGGCAACAGTTATCTTGAAAAACTAACACTGCTTAATATAAAAACCCAGGAAAAGAAAGATTATGATGCCAATGCGTTGTACATTTTCATCGGTGCAAAACCATTTACAGATTGGATAAAACTGGACATCATAAAAGATAATAAGGAGTTTATTGAAACAGGCCGCGACCTGGCTACTTACGACAATTTCAAAAAGATCTGGAAGCTTAAACGCGACCCATACTTACTGGAAACCAGCTGCCCGGGCATATTTGCAGCAGGCGATGTACGCGCCGGCGCTATGAACCGTGTGGCATCCGCCGTAGGTGAAGGTTCAATGGCGATAAGCTTCGTACATAAGTATCTGGCCGAGGTGTAACACCAACGAAATGAAAACCTTAGGGTCACCATACAAAATATTTCTATTACTTAGTATGGTGGCTCTATCCACTCTAAACGGCCTGGCCCAGCAGCTTGTCAACACAAATTGGAAGTCGTCCGGTACAAAATCGGTCCGGTTACAATTTGTAAAAGATACTGTTTGGGTAAATAGTAGCAGTAACTCCTCATTGAGTTTCTCTTTTTTTCAAAAACACCATACGCTATTTCTCTTTGATAGAAATAAAGACAATCACCCTTCCAAAAATTCGGCCTCTTATAACATGAGGACCTAAAAAGCTCTATTTGGATCAACCCTAAAGAAATTCCGGGAAATGGTATTGATGATGACCATAATGGCTATGTAGATGATATACATGGCTGGAATTTCAGGGGCGATAACAGCGGACACATTGCGGATGCAGAACAATCTGGAGCTACGCAGACTTATACAGCATTTAAAAGCAAATATGAAAATGCTGACACCAGTCGTTTGACAAATGATGAAAAGAAGCTATTCTTCATCTACCAAAAGGCCAGGAAGCAATATTTGGAAACGCTCAAAAACACTAAGGATTCCACTGACCTGAAATATGCATATAATGCAAATTATAACTCGGCAAAATTGATCCAAAACATAATGGCAACACTGATAACGATTTCTATGGCAGCCCGGTAATCACATCCACTCAAGCCCTAAGCCATGGTACACATGTGGCAGGCATTATTGCAGCTACAAGAAACAATAGCAAGGGAGTTGACGGCATAGCCGACAATGTACGTATTATGCCAATTATTGCTACTACTGGCCCCGGCGATGAGCGTGACAAGGATGTTGCTAACGGCATTGTCTACGCAGTAAATAATGGCGCGCGTATTATCAATATGAGTTTTTCAAAAAAATATTCACCTTACAAGAAACTGGTTGACAGCGCTGTACGGTATACTGAACTGAAACATGTTCTGATCATCCACGCTGCCGGCAATGACGGCAATAATAATGATACCGTCAACTATTATCCTATTGCATATTATGAGAATGGGCATAAGGCGTCCAATTTTATTACAGTAGGTTGGAGCAGGCCGTTGTTCAATTACCGGCTTGCACATCCCTATTCGGGTTATGGCAAAAACAACGTGGATCTTTTTGCACCAGGAAGCGATATATTTTCAACTATTCCTGGCAATTCGTATGACTATAAGTCGGGTTCCAGTATGTCCACTCCCTGCGTTACGGGCGTTGCAGCTTTACTGCTCTCCTACTTTCCTTCGCTGACTGCAGAACAGGTAAAAGACATTTTAATGCGCTCAAGTTTCAAACCAGAGATAATGGTAAATCAGCCCAGTGGATCTAAGACCCAGGTGCCCTTCAGCATGCTGTCAGTTTCGGGTGGCATAGTCAACGTCTATAATGCTATTCAAATGGCAATAATGCTTTCAGCAAAGAAATGACACTTCGGGTTCTGCCATTTTTTTCTTAATTTTCTACCCAAATAAATCCAATGGAAGACAAACCCTGTGAGCATCTGAGTGCCATCAAAAAACTAAAACATCCAAAAGAATACGTATGCGAGGAATGCATAAAAAATGGTGGTGAGTGGGTACACCTGCGTACCTGCCAAACCTGTGGTGTGACCTTATGCTGCGATAGCTCACCTCAAAAACATGCTTCCAAACATGCCCGGGAGGCTGGCCACCCCGTAGTTATTTCTGCTGAGCCAGGAGAACGGTGGTTGTGGTGTTATGTAGATGAGGAATTTGCGGAATATTAGCAAATGCTGTTTCATGTTGGCGACAACACCAACATGGGAGGAGAATCCACAAAAAGCCTCTAATATCTTTAACTCAATAATGAAGACCCAGCGCCAGTAAAACAGCTACAGAAAGGAAAAAGAAGCTTAAAGCAAGGGCCTAAGAAGTAATGAGAGATTTTGCTACCAAACTTTTATTGTTTATTCTAGCATGATAATACTGGATACATTATTTGCAATCCTGTTCGTTACCGGACATATACGCTAATTTAAACAGGCATGGTCCAACACGTATATAGTTTCCTGACAACACCAACATGGGCGAAGAACATTAACAAAGGCAACAGCTCAAGCCGAAAGATAAAAAAATGAAGAAAGGATTATACATTGCTGGGCTTTTATTGATAGCCTTGGGCTTTATGATGGCCATTTTGGGCGTATCGTTATTTACGTATCGAGGAAATTCATTAAATCCTATAGTTAGCGATATTGGTAAATTCTCATTTCTTCATTTCATCGAAGTGATTTTATTGGGAGCGCTTTTATCAATTTTATCAGCATTTTTTAAGAAGCCGGATTCCAAATCTTAATCGAACGTGGTCTAACAGGTATAGTCTCTCGTTGCCCCCCAATTACGCTCAATCCAAATGCACCGTCACCGGCTGAAAACGCGATTGCATTCTCTTTACCGATTCCGCCATACGTTTGATGAACAAGTAATTGGTAGTGCCGCTAATTACTGCGCCAACTATGGGTATCAGTCGTGCGGCAGTTTTTGACCCAAAGCGCAGTAACATACGTTCTGACCCGCGCTCAAGTATGCTTTTGGTGATCTCTATCCCAGCATCTACACGTACCGCGGCCGCCATGATCGATACGAATTCATCGAACGTGATATTATAAGTCCCACGGTTATAGTATATGATACCCAGCGTCACCCTGATCTGCTGCGTAAACATATTGAGCATGTCGAATGGAATGCTGACGGCCATTGTGAGCGCTCCGCCACCGCCGGAGATAACCCCGGTAGTGGCAGATAGACGCGCACATTGCTCTATAAATCGTTCCAATCCCAGTTTATCAACCCCTTGCCTAATAGCAAGATGGTCGATATTGGTAAATATTTTCCTAAAGGCATCCTGCTGCAGGTCGTCAAAGCTGAGCCGGATATTTGATATGGTCTGTTTTAAAGTGCCCATGGCGGTATTGATGTTCTAATATAACATTATTTCCCCGTTATTGTTCGTGACCGCCAAACGTCATTAAACAAAGTGACAAACGAGTAAGACAATGACCATCAAAGGAATATCCAGCAACATAAACACACGGGCCAATTGCTGACTTTTAGCGTCTCCATCTATAAACACATGGTGTAAATCATTTTCGAGGTTTTTCAAGGTTTCCATGAGGTAATATCTTTTTAATTAATAAAATGGTTATCAGCAGATTAATTAAATTACCTGCAGCTTATTATTATGACTATATGAGTTAAAGAAGGTTTAAGGCAGCGTAAAAAATATTGTCCGGCAAATTCGTTATCGACCAACTCATTTTATACGTTTAAACATACAAACAAGAGTTTTGTCGAATTAAATTCATTTTTTAAAACATCATTTTGAATTATATTCTATATATAGGTAAATTTACTGTATGATAACACAGACAGAGCTTGTGCTCGATAAGGTTGATCTCAATATTCTCCGGCTTATGCAGGACAATGCCCGCATCAGTAATGCTGATATGGCCCGCGAATTAGGCATGGCACCATCGGGAGTATTGGAGCGCGTAAAAAAGCTGGAACAAAAGGGTGTGATTCAACAATACACTGCCCGCATCAATCCGGTAGCGCTGCAACAAAAAATGCTGGCCTTTATTTTTATGAAAGCCAGCGATGGACCGGGTTGTACAGAGACGGCCGAAGCGCTGGCTAAAATACCCGAAGTACAGGAGGTGCACCACATAGCAGGCGATGATTGTTACCTGGTAAAGGTGCGCACCTATGATTCATCCACATTGGTACAGCTGATGCGCAACAGCTTCAGCCAGATACCAAACTTGCTAAGTACCCGCACTACCATAGTGCTGGAAACCGTGAAAGAGCAACAACAATTGGTAATACCCGAAAACTAACAAATATGACACCTGCAACCAACAAATCTGCCTCACCAATATTAGTACTTGTAGCCTTTGCAACCGTTTACATTGTATGGGGATCTACGTACTTTTTTATACAGATGGCCATTCAGGGCATCCCGCCGTTGCTGATGGGCGCTATGCGATTTTTCACGGCCGGTTCATTGCTGCTGATTTGGTGTGCCATAAAAGGTGAAAAATTGTTCAACCGCAACAGTATTGTAACGACAGCTATAACCGGTATACTACTGTTAGGCGGTGGTAACGGCGCAGTAATTTGGGCTGAACAGAAGCTACCCAGCGCCATGGTCGCCATATTGGTGTCTGCTGCTCCAATCTGGTTTGTGCTACTGGATAAACAAAGTTGGGGTGCCAATTTCAAAAGTAAATCTACAATTGCCGGTCTTATCGTCGGTTTTGCCGGTGTAATCTTGCTGTTTGGAGAGCAGTTAGGTCCTATTTTTTCGGGGGGGGCAGTCGTGTCAAAACTTTCGGTGATGCTGCTGCTGATATTGGGTTCTATATCATGGTCCTACGGTTCGCTATACGCAAAACATCACCCAACAGAAGGTTCAGGCACCGTAAATGTGGCCTGGCAAATGATCATTGCAGGATTACTCTTCCTGCCTGGTAGCTTGCTCAACCATGAGTTTGATCACCTTGATCTTTCACAAGTACCGCTGAAAGCATGGGCTGCGCTGAGTTACCTTATCGTATTTGGCTCTATAGCTGCTTACAGCGCTTACGTATGGTTGCTGCAGGTACGGCCTGCCACCCAGGTAAGCACTTATGCCTATGTAAATCCTGTGATCGCAGTGATGCTTGGGATGTTCTTCGCCGGCGAGCATGTGTCAATATTGCAAATAAGCGGCTTGATCATTATCCTGGGCAGCGTATTGCTCATTAATCTTTCAAAATACCGTAACACGAAAAGCGAAATAATAATTGAACCCGGGAATAAGGAGATAAGTGTTAAGTCTGACGGATCGCTGCAGGAATGTATGAAATAATTTTCGCGGGGCAG
>Ga0207695_10005806_pt1 | contig 16245 bp, 17 predicted proteins | sample KBSC54metaG_FD_184354 | JGI IMG/M metagenome (GOLD analysis project Ga0207695, IMG submission 184354) | Corn rhizosphere microbial communities from Kellogg Biological Station, Michigan, USA - KBS C5-4 metaG (SPAdes) (version 2) | ecosystem: Host-associated > Plants > Roots > Rhizosphere > Soil... | reverse complement strand
GTGCTGGAAACGCTCGGCGTGCAGGACGTGGTCGGCAAGTCGGTCGGCTCGTCCAACCCCTACAACATGGTGCGCGCGACCTTCGAGGCCCTGAAGGCCCAGAGCTCCCCGCGCCAGGTCGCGGCCAAGCGCGGCAAGAAGGTCTCGGACGTCATCGGCCGCAGGGCCGACGGCGCCTCGACCCCGTCGGCCGACAACGTGGCCGCCGACACCGCCGACGTGGAAGGATAAGCGAGATGGCTCCCAAGCCTGAAGGCAAGATCACCGTCCGCCAGACCGGCAGCCCGATCCGCCGCAAGAAGGATCAGCGCGCCACCCTGGTCGGCCTGGGCCTCAACCGCCCCGGCCGCGTCTCGACCCTGGAGGACACCCCCTCGGTGCGCGGGATGATCGCCAAGGTCGCCCACATGGTCGAGGTGGTGTCCGAGTAGTCTTTTCCCTCCCCTTCATGGGGAGGGCAGGCCGGCTTGCCGGCCGAGGGTGGGGAAACCCGGTTCAAGTTCCGAAGGTCGGGCCTGGTCCACACTTCCCCACCCGGCCCTTCGGGCCACCCCCCCCATAAAGGGGAGGGAAAACATCAGCCGAGTCGGAGCTTTCGCTCCGGCGACAGATCTCCAAGGAGAGGCGCCTATGACCAAGCTCAACGAACTTTCGCCCCGTGAGGGCTCCACCAAGGGCCGCATGCGCGTCGGCCGCGGCGGCGGCTCGGGCAAGGGCAAGACCGCCGGCCGCGGCGTGAAGGGCCAGAAGGCGCGCTCCGGCGTCGCCATCGCCGGCTTTGAAGGCGGCCAGATGCCGCTGCACATGCGCATGCCCAAGCGCGGCTTCAACAACATCTTCCGCAAGGACTTCGCCGAGGTGAACCTGTGGCGCCTGGAACAGGCGATCGCCGCGGGCAAGCTCGACGCCAAGAAGGCCATGGACGCCGAGGTGCTGATCGCCGCCGGCGTCGTGCGCCGCAAGAAGGACGGCCTGCGCCTGCTGGGCAAGGGCGAGATCAAGTCCAAGATCAACATCACCGTCTACTCGGCCTCCGCCGCCGCCGTCGCGGCCGTGGAGAAGGCCGGCGGTTCGGTCACCACCACCAAGAAGGAAGCCCCGGCCGAACAGGCCTGAGCGCGCGCTCGCGACCACTCCGGCCTCGCAACTTAGACCGGCGTGTCCTATCTGGTGCTGAACCGACGACGAGTCAGGGGATCTGGTGAATGGCTTCGGCCGCTGAACAACTCGCAGCCAATCTGAACGTCGAGGCCTTCTCGAAGGCCACGGAGCTGCACAAGCGTCTCATCTTCACCCTGGTGGCGATGATCATCTACCGGATCGGCTGCTACGTCCCGATCCCCGGCATCAACATCGCGGCCTTCGGCCAGGCCTTCGAGGGCCAGGCCAAGGGCATCCTGGGTATGTTCAACATGTTCTCGGGCGGCGCCGTGCGGAACATGGCCGTCTTCGCCCTGAACGTGATGCCCTACATCTCGGCCTCGATCATCGTGCAGCTCCTGGGGACGGTCTATCCGCCCTGGGAGAAGCTCAGGAAGGAAGGCGGCGAGGCGGGGCGCAAGACGCTCAACCAGTACACCCGCTACCTGACCGTCGTGCTGGCGGTGTTCCAGTCCTTCGGCATCGCCATGGGCCTGCAATCCGGCCAGGGCATCGTCGACAATCCCGGCCTGTTCTTCGTCGTCTGCACCATGGCGACGCTGACCGGCGGCACGCTCTTCCTGATGTGGCTGGGCGAGCAGATCACCAGCCGCGGGGTCGGCAACGGGGTCTCGCTGATCATCTTCGCGGGCATCGTCGCGGTCTTCCCGCGCTACATCAACCAGGCGATCCAGCTGGTCCAGACCGGCGCCATGAACGGCGGCGCGCTCTTGATCATCTTCGCCCTGGTCGTCGCGGTGACCTGCGCCATCGTCTTCATGGAGCGCTCGCAGCGCCGCCTGCTCGTGCAATATCCCAAGCGCCAGGTGGGCAACCGCATGTTCGGCGGCGACACCTCCTTCCTGCCGCTGAAGATCAACACCTCGGGCGTCATCCCGCCGATCTTCGCCTCGTCCCTGCTGCTGCTGCCGGCGACGGTGATGGGCTTCCTGGCCAACGCCAACCTGCCCAACTGGGCGCAGTGGCTGCCGGGCGCGGTGGGCCAGCTGCAGCATGGCCGGCCGATGTTCATGCTGCTCTACGGTGGCCTGATCATCTTCTTCTGCTTCTTCTACACCTCGGTGGTGTTCAATCCCGAGGACACCGCCGAGAACCTGCGCAAGTACGGCGGCTTCATGCCCGGCATCCGGCCCGGCAAGCGCACGGCGGAATACCTCGATTTCGTGCTGACCCGGATCACCGTGATCGGCGCGGCCTATATCGCCGTGGTCTGCCTGCTGCCGGAGGTCCTGATCGGCTACTACAACGCCCCGTTCTACATGGGCGGCACCTCGGTCCTGATCGTCGTGAGCGTCACCATGGACACGGTGACCCAAATCCAGTCACACCTCTTGGCGCACCAGTACGAAGGTCTGATCAAGAAGTCGAAGCTGCGTGGCAATCGCGGCCGATAGGGAAGTCTCGCAGGCCCCGCCAAGAGGGCCGGCCCTGGAGCAAGATGGTTCCATCTTGCTCCAGGAAACAAAGGTTCCATCTTGACCGGCCGACGGCCGGTCAAGTGGGGGAGGGCTGATGAATCTGATCCTGTTCGGGCCGCCGGCGGCGGGGAAGGGCACCCAGGCCAAGCGCCTGGTCGAGTCCCGCAAGATGGTCCAGCTCTCTACCGGCGACATGCTGCGCGCGGCGATCGCCTCGGGCTCCGAGCTCGGCCAGCGGGTGTCCGGGATCATGGAGCGCGGCGACCTGGTCTCCGACGAGATCGTCATCGAGCTGATCGAGCAGCGCCTGCCCGAGGCCGAGGCCGCCGGCGGGGCGATCTTCGACGGCTTCCCGCGCACCATCGCCCAGGCCCAGGCGCTCGACCTGATGCTGGAGCACCGCGGCTCGCGCATCGACCTGGTGATCCGCCTGAGGGTCGACGACGAGGCCCTGATGCAGCGGATCGCCGGGCGCTACGCCGAAAGCGGCCGCCCGGACGACAACCCGGAGAGCTTCAAGGTCCGGCTGGACGCCTACAACACCCAGACCGCCCCGCTGCTGCCCTACTACCAGACCCACAAGAAGCTCATCGAGGTCGACGGCATGGGGTCCGTCGAGACCGTGGCCAAGGCCATCGACGAAGCGCTGGACCGGCCGCGCTGGTAGCACCCACGCCCGCTCATCCCCGCGAAGGCGGGGAGCCAAGCGGCGTCCGGGCTGGGTGGCGGAATCCGCGAGATCGCATGGGCCCCATAGGTCCCCGCCTTCGCGAGGACGAGCGGACTTATGGGTTCGCCGCCGCGTAGGCGTCGATCGCCGCCAGGTGCGGCGCGGCTTCCGCCGGGGTGAGGAACGAGCCAGTGAAACTGTTCCGGGCCAGCGTGACGAGGTCATCGCGGCCGAGGTCCAGCGCCGCGGCGGTCTGCAGCCAGTTCTCGCCCAGGTAGCCGCCGAAATAGGCCGGGTCGTCGGAATTGATCGTGGCGTGCAGGCCAAGGTCCAGAATCCGCTTCAGCGGGTGGGCCTTCAGGTCGTCGACCACGCAGAGCTTCAGGTTGGAGAGCGGGCAGACGGTGAGGGTCATGCCGGAGCCCGCCAGCCGGGTCACCAAGGCCTGATCCTCCAGCGCCCGGTTGCCGTGGTCGATGCGGTCGACGCCCAGGACGTCCAGGGCTTCCCAGACATACTCCGGCGGCCCTTCCTCGCCCGCGTGGGCGACCAGTTTGAGCCCGCGCGCGCGGGCCGCCTGGTAGACGCGGGCGAACTTCGACGGCGGATGGCCGACCTCGGAGGAGTCCAGGCCGACGGCGGCGATCCGCCCAAGGTAGGGATCGGCGGCCTTCAGGGTGGCGAAGGCCGCGTCCTCGTCCAGGTGACGCAGGAAGCACATGATCAGCTTGGAGGTGACGCCGAGGCTCGCCTTGGCCTCGGCCATGCCGCCGAGCAGGCCCTCGATGGCCACGGAGAACGGCAGGCCGCGGTCGGTGTGGGTCTGCGGGTCGAAGAACAGCTCCACATGGCGCGCGCCATCGGCGGCGGCGCGGCGGAAATAGGCCATGGCCAGGTCGTGGAAGTCCTGTTCGGTCATCAGGACGCCCGCGCCCTGGTAGTAGATGTCCAGGAAGTCCTGCAGGTTGGAGAAGGCGTAGGCGGCGCGGACCTCCTCCACGGTCTTGAAGGGCAGGGCGACCTTGTTGCGGCGGGCCAGCTCGAACATCTGCTCGGGCTCGAGGCTGCCCTCGATGTGCAGGTGAAGCTCGGCCTTGGGCAGGCCGCCGATGAACTGGGCGTGGCTGGTCATGCGCCGACTGTCGGGACCCTTCGGGCGATCCGTCAAGCGCCTACCTCCCCCGCGCAGCGGCGGGAGCAACCATGTTTAGGTAGCGGGTTGTGTTTGCCAGGGTGTGGCTCTGGCGAGGATGAGGTTGGCGGCCTCGACGAGTTTTCGCATGACGGCGACGATGGCGACCTTCTTGGGCTTTCCGCGGTCGATGAGGGCTTGGGCGAAGGCCTTGAAGCCGGTGTCGTGGGTCTTGGCGGCGAGGGCGGCGAGATAGAGCATGCGGCGCGGTCGGTCGCGGCCACCGCTGATGAAGCGCTGTCCCTTCCACTGGCCGGAGTCTCGATCGAAGGGGGCCACGCCGACAAGGGCGGCGGGCTGGCCTTTCTTCATGGCGCCGAGCTCGGGCATGCGGATGACGAAGCTGGCGGCGACGACGAGGCCGAAGCCCGGCAGGCTCGAGAGCAGGCGCAGGCGCTGAGCGAGGTCGGCATGGGCTTTGAGGCCGGCGAGCACCTTGGCGAGCAGCCGGGCCTTGAGGCTGACGAGGCTGGCGATCTGGGTGTCGATGGCCCGGACGATGTCGGGCAAGGTGAGGTGCTCGCGGAAGGTCTTCAGCTCGGCCGCCTGGTCGGTGACCTGCTCATAGGCGGTGAGCTGCTCGGCGAGGTCGGCGAGCCTTGGGTCCTGGGCGGCGCGCAGGGTGTCGACCTGAGCGGTGGCGGCCGCGATCAGCCGCGCGTCGATGCGGTCGTTCTTGGCCCGCAACCGCTTCAGCCGGGCGAGCAGGCGGATCTCCAGCGGCTGGTGGACCACCACGGCCAGGCCGCCGGCCTCCAGCGCCTGGCGGACCCCTCGCTCATAGCCGCCGGTGGCCTCCAGCCCCACGCGGCCCACCTCGCGGGCCTTCAGCCAGGCGATCAACTCGCCGACGCCGGCCACATCGTTGCTGACCGCCACCTCGTCTTCCAGGCCATGGATCGCCACGTCCAGCCGCGCCTTGCCGACATCGATCCCGGCGATCTTCGTGTTAGGCTGACGATGTTCCATCGACCCCTCCTTGTGGATACGGACCTCAAAGTCCCTGCAACCATCCGGGTCAGTGAAACGTCAGCGGCGGCCCAGCTCCCGCGCAGCCCAATGGGCTCAGGGGGACACGGCCCCTCCGCCGACAGTCCGCCTGGCGTGTCAGCGTCAGGCGGACGTCCCGGAAGACCCCCACAAGCTAGCAGCCATCGAACATACAAGGGGGACCATCGGCCGGAGAGCCGATGGTGGAGGGGGCAAGCCTCAAGCTCGGCGACCTGACCCGGCTGTCGGAGGACGCTGGAGATGAGGCTCGCCCCCTCCACCACTCGCTCTGCGGCGAGCGGTCCCCCTCCCGCCATGGCTATCGCCATGGGGGAGGTGAGCGTCGCGCTGGTCTAGTGTCCCGATTCCGAAGTCTCTGACATTTCGAGGGTTCGGCGGCAGAAGCGATTGATGCTGGCGAGGATGTCGTCGGCGGACTTGGTCCATCGGAAGGGCTTGGGATCGGGACACTAGGCCGCCAGCGCCTTGCGGGTCTGTTCCCAGTACTGGGCGCCGGTGATCAGGGTGACCAGCGTCGCCAGCCAGAAGAGGCCGTGGGCGGCGTAGGTGAAGGGCCCCAGCACGGCCGGGCTGTAGCCGGCCAGCAGCGGGAAGGCCCCCCAGGCGCCCAGCACCAGCTCCATCGTCAGGGCCACGAGCTGAAGGGTCGTCTTCCACTTGGCGAGCAGGGTGACCGGCAGCTTCACGCCCTTGCCGGCGCCCACTTCGCGCAGCGCGCTGACCGTGAACTCGCGGAACAGGATCAGCCCGCCGGGCAGGAGCACCATGGGCTGGGCCCCGCCCAGCGCCATCAGGCCCAGGATCGCGCCGCACACCAGCACCTTGTCGCCGATCGGGTCGAGGATCGCGCCCCAGACGCTGACCGCCTCCATCTTGCGCGCCAGCCAGCCGTCGAAGAAGTCGGTCACCGCGGCGACCACGAAGGCGTAGATCGCCCAGCGCTGCAGGGCGAACTGGGTCTCCTGGGTCAGGTGGTCCGACAGGCCCGGCACGGCGCCGGCCGCGGCGGCGAGCGCCACGAACATGAAGAGCGCCAGCACCAGGCGCAGGGACGTCAGGATATTGGGGAGGGATTTCATCGCCGAATCCAGCGCGCCCGCGGGCGCTTCGTTCCGTCGAGCTTAGCCTTTGTCGCGCCGGCGGTCTTGCGCCGCGGTCAGGGCGCGACGTCCCCGGTCCGCGCGGCGGTGAGTCGCCGAACCGACGGTGGAACCACGGCGCCCGCCAAGGATTTGGCCGGTCGAACCCTCCTGGAGAACCACCATGGCCACCGCCGACAAACCCGACGCCATCGCCCTGCTCAAGGCCGACCACCGCAAGGTCGAGGAACTGTTCGACAAGTTCGAAGCGGCGACCGGCGACGGCCGCAAACAGGCCCTCGCCGAACAGATCTGCATGGAGCTGACCATCCACACCCGCATCGAGGAGGAGATCTTCTACCCGGCCTGCGAGGGCAAGGTGGACGACGACCTCCTGAAGGAAGCCTACGTCGAGCACGACGGCGCCAAGGTGCTGATCGCCGAGATCGAGGCCGGCGGTCCGGACGACAGGTTCTACGACGCCAAGGTCAAGGTGCTGTCGGAAGAGATCGAGCACCACGTGGAGGAAGAGGAGAAGCGGGTCGAGGGGATGTTCTCCCAGGCGCGCAAGGCCGGCCTCGACATGGACGCGCTGGGCGAGCAGATGGCCGCCGAGAAGGCGCGGCTGATGGCCGCCTACAAGTCCGGCGGCGTGCCCAAGCCCGAGGCGCCTACCCTGCACGGGACGAGCCTGGCCTAGGGCCCGGCGTGGCCCGCGCCCGGGGAAACCCCTGGATCGGCATCGGCTTCGACGCCTGGCGGCTGGGGATGGAGGCCTCGGCCGTCATCGGCCTGCGCACCTGGGCGATCGCCCAGGGCGGGGCCCAGGCCAGCGCCGAGAGCGAACGGATGGTGGCTGAGAAGATCGCCGCGGGGCTCTCCCTGCAGGCGATGGCGCTCTCGGGCGCGCTCGGCGCCAACCCCGCCGCGGCCTCGGCCCGCACGCTCGCCTTCTACCGCCGCAAGGTGAACGCCAACCGCCGCCGGCTGACCCGCCCGTAGAGTGAAAACCCACTCAGGTCGTTGAAGTCATCGGATGACGTCATGGCCCGGCTTGTCCGGGCCACCCATGATCTCCGTATCGAAGGATAGGCGCGGCGCCGCCGCGGATGTCTGCACCGCGGGCGGTCATGGGTCGCCCGGACAAGCCGGGCGATGACGGTCGAGAGAGCGAGAAGACGCTACCCACCCCCTCACGGCTGGCGGGCGGCGGACTCCAGCTCCTCGATGCGCTGGTGGTAGATGTCCTCGACCGCCTGCTTGGAGCGGCGGGCGGCCTGCTCGCGGATCGCGCGCCAGTCGTCCTGGTCCTCGCGCAGCGCCGGCTCCGGCGCGCCGGCGGCGAGCGCGGCGGCGTAGGCCCGCGCCATCCGGCGCTCGGCCGCCATCAGTCCCGGGTCTCGGCAGACCACGTCCTGCGCCGCCGAGCGGATGGCCGCGCAGTCCAGCGGCCGCAGCAGGCGCAGCGCCACGGGCGCGCGGGCCGGGGCGGCCGGGACGTCCGGCTCGGCGGTCCCGGCGAAGCGCCCGGCGCTCTCGGCGGACGCCGCCGTGTCGGGCGGCGCGACGGGCGGCGCGGCCTCGGCGAGGCGGGCTTCAGCGGACACGGCGGCCGGCGCGCGCAGCGGCCCGACCGGCCGCCCGACCTGGGGCGCGCCCAGCGCGGCCATGTGGCGAAGGGTCCGGCGCGCCTGCGCCATCCGTCCGGCGAAGCTGCGCGGCTCGGGCGCGGCCCGGTCCGGCGCCGGCGCCACGGTCTCGGCCGCGATGGGCGCGGCCTGCGCCACCTGCATCGCCGGGGGCGGCGGCCTCACCGCCGGCGTATGCGGCACGAGGCCGGCGCTCCAGGCCACGGCGAGCGCCGCCACGGCCGCGCCCGCGACCAGCAGCGCGCGCCACGGCGGCCCCGACGCAGCCTCGGCCTCGGGCTCGCCAGCGAAGGCCTCGGGGGCTTCCCAGAGCACCGCCTCGGGCTCGTCGAAATCGGGCGCGGGCTCGGGCCCGGCGTCGAGGTCGACCACCTCCGGATCGGCGAACACCGGGTCCTCGGGCGGACGGTCGAACAGGTCGGCGCGCGGGGTGTCGTCGGCATAGGTGCGGAACCCCAGCGCCGGCCGGGGCGGCGGGTCCGCCGAATTCTGTCTGGCTCTGGGCATGCCCACGGCTCCGCCGCCTGATCCCTCGCCTGGAGAAAATCCCGGACGCGGAGTTGGTTGCCGGCCCGCCGCGACCCCGGCGAAAGGATTGCCTCGCGCGGCGCCATGGCCCACAGCGTCAGCCATGCGCGAGGCGGTCATCCTGGTCGGCGCGGGCCTGATGGCGGGCGCGATGAATGCGCTGGCCGGCGGCGGCTCGTTCGTCAGCCTGCCGGCGCTGATCGCGGTCGGGGTCCCCTCCGTCGCGGCCAACGCCTCCAGCACGGTGGCGCTCTTCCCGGGCGGACTGGCGAGCCTTTGGGTTTATCGCCGCACGGCAGAGCCGGTGTGCGGCGTGCCCCTGCCGGTGATGGCCGGGCTGACGCTGGCGGGCGGGCTCATCGGCGCGGCGATCCTGCTCAGCACCCCCGCGGCCCTGTTCGACGCGATCCTGCCCTGGCTGCTGCTCACCGCCACCCTGGCGCTGGCCTTCGCCCAGCCGCTGGGCGAGGCGCTGCGCCGGCGCCTGCGCATCGGGCCGGCGGCCGTGGGCGCGGGCCAGCTGCTGCTCGGGATCTACGGCGGCTACTTCGGCGGCGCGGTCGGGCTGATGATGCTGGCCTTCTGGAGCCTGGCCGCGGCGGGCGCGGAGCTGAAGGCCCTGCAGGCGCCCCGCACCCTGCTGGTCACCGTCGCCAACAGCGCCGCGGTCGTCTGGTTCGCGCTGAGCGGGGTGGTGCGCTGGGAGGCCGTCGCCTGGCTGGCCCCGGCGGGCCTGGCCGGCGGCTACCTGGGCGCCCTGGCCGGGCGGCGGCTCGGCGCGCGCCACGTGCGCTGGGCGACCCTGGCGCTGGCCTGCGCGATCACCGCGGCCTTCTTCTGGCGCGCCTACGGCTGAGGCGCGCGACCACCGTTCGATGACCAAAGCTTCACTTGGCCGGCGGGGCGCGGGGGTGGTTCCCTGCGCCCATGACGAAGCGCCGCAAGCCCTGGACGACGACGCGCCGCGCCGCCGCGGGGCTGGCCGCCTGCGCCCTGGCGCTGGGCTCCGCGGCGGCGGCCGGCCCGCGCCCGCCGGCCGGGCCCGCGGACGCGGTCCCGCGCGCGCCGGACGGCCGGCCCAGCCTGGAGGGCGTCTGGGCCTCCAACGCCCTGCTCGTCATGGAGGCGACGCCCAGGACGCCCCGGCTCGTGGCGCCCGAGGCGGAAGCCAAGGCGCTGGCCGCCGCGGCCGCCGAGCAGATGGCCGACGGCTTCGACCGCGGCCTCGACCCCGAGGCGCCGGCCATGCTCCGCGCCCTCGACGGCTTCCCCGTGGTGCGCGGCGAGCGGCGCACCCGCCTGGTGGTCGAGCCCGCCGACGGCAAGGTGCCCTACACGCCCGACGCCCGCCGCGAGCTGCAGCGCCCGCCCCGGCCGTCCTTCGACAACCCGGAGGACCGCCCCACCCCGGAGCGCTGCCTCTCCGGCGTCGGCACGCCGCCGATGACCACGCTCAACTACGCCACCCGCCTGCGGATCGTGCAGACCCGCGACCACGTGGTCCTGCACATGGAGTACGGCGACGACGTGCGCATCGTCCCCTTCGCCGCCGCCCACGCGCCCCGCGCGATCACCTCGCAGCTGGGCGACTCCATCGCCCGCTGGGAGGGCGACACCCTGGTGATCGAGACCGTCGGCCAGCCGGACGCCAACCGCCGCCATAACTTCCCGACCCTGCTGGTGCCCGCCGAGGCCACGGTGATCGAGCGCCTGACCCGGGTCTCCAGGACCGAGCTCGACTACCAGTTCACCGTCGTCGATCCGAAGACCTACGCCGCGCCCTGGCTGGGCGAATTCTCCTGGTTCAGGACCGGCCAGCCGATGTACGAGCACGCCTGCCACGAGGGGAACTATTCCCTGCCCAACATCCTGGCCGGCGCCCGCCACGACGAGGCCGCCAAGGCCGCGGCGGCCGCCGCGACGCGCTAGCCCCGCCGCGCCTCGATCATCTTCCAGCCGTTGCCGGAGGGGTCGCGGAAGCCCGCGTCGACGGCGCCATAGCGGTCCACCGGCTCTTGGGTGAACTCCACGCCGGCCGCCGCCATCGCCGCATGGGCCGCGCGGCAGTCGTCGACCACCAGCACCAGCGGCGGCATGGCGCCCTTGGCCACCACTTCGCGCAGCGTCTGGGCGGTGGCGGCGTCGACGCTCGGCGGCTGCGGCGCGAAGAGCCCCAGCTGGAACGACGGCTGGTCGGGGTGCTGCACCGTCAGCCAGCGGTAGTCGCCGTTCTTCGCGTCGGTGTGCACGCGGAACCCCAGCTTCCCCACATAGAATTCCAGCGCCTCGTCCTGATCCCGGACATAGACGCCCACCACTCCGACACCCTGGCTCATGGGACCTCCTTCGCGGACCTTCGGGTTTGCTCAGGCCCCGTCCTTAGCGCCCGCCTCGCGCCGCCGCTTCTCCGAAACTGCCATCCTCAGGTCCGGCCGGTGGGCGGCGATCAGGAAGCAGGGCGGCGGGTCGCGGTCGTGCGCCGCGGCCTGCTCGCGGGCGCGCAAGGCCCCCGGGCTCTCGCCGGTGATGTCGCGGAAGGTGCGCCCGAAGGTCCCCAGGCTCTCCCAGCCGGTGGCGAAGGCGACCTCGGTGATCGAAAGGTCCGTGTCGCGCAGCAGGGCGCTCGCCCGCTCGATCCGCCGCGTCAGCAGGTAGCGGTGCGGCGGCACGCCGAACGCCTGGGCGAACGAGCGCGCGAAGTGGGCGTGCGAGACGCCGCTCACGCGGGCCAGCCGCCGCACCGGCCAGGCCTCGTGGCTGGCCGCGTCCATCCGGTCCTTGGCCCGGAGCAGCCGGCGCAGCAGCTCGGGGTCCTGGCGCGCGCGCCCGGCGTCCGGCTGGCTCTCGAGCTCGACGTCCATCCCCCCAATTACCGGCCTGCGCCGGCGGACGTCCAGCCCGCCGGAAGGCCCCGCCGCGCGGCCTTTTCCGCATGACGTGAAAGACCCCGGCCGCCGCGAAAACCCCGGAACGAATGTGGCGAAATCTTGTTTGGCGATCGGGACGCAACAGTAGAGGTGCCTTTACATGAAGAAGCTGATCGCGGGCGCAATCGCCGCCGCGGTATGCGGGGTGGCTTCCGCCGCCTCCGCCGCCATCATTCCCATCACCTTCACGTCGCCGGGCGTGGACGGGTCGTTCTCGGGAACCTTCGGGGATCGGGGGATCACCTCCCCGACCTTCACCGACACCTTCACCTTCACCCTGCCGACCGGCTTCGCCAGCACGGTGCTGACCTCGACCCTGCAAGGCGCCAGCACCGACGTGAACTTCACGTCCGTCACCCTGAACGGCAACGTGTTCGCGGTCGGCGCCGCCGGCCAGAACGAGTTCCGTTTCCTGGACAACCTGCCGGTCACCAGCGGGACCCAGACCCTGACCATCACCGGCACGAGCGCCGGCAACGGCTCCTTCGACGGCACCCTGGCCTTCGCGCCGGTGGTCCGTGGCGTTCCCGAACCGGCCTCCTGGGCCCTGATGATCGTGGGCTTCGGCGCCGCCGGCGCCATGCTCCGCCGCCGCACCGCGGCGACCGCCCAGGCCGCCTAACCGCGCGCGCCGGGTTTAGACCTTCTCGAGGCCCCGGACCCCCCAAGGTCCGGGGCCTTCCTGTTTTCCGCCCCGGCCGCCGCCTCTGCGGGCCCCCTCGGTGCAGGACGAAGTCGACCGCTTCGACGCTCCGCGCCAGCCTGAACCTCGCGCTCGCTGTCGTCGCCCGGCTTGGCCTGTAACCAAACGGCCGCCGCCGTCGAACTCCGCAACGTGATCCTGGGCGTCGCGCCGGCCCATCGCGCGGGCGGCGCGGCTCTGAGGAGTGCAAGAGCAAGTGTGGTTGAATGATCGGGTCTCCGTCGTGGTCTCGACCCGGCCGCGATGGGCGGATCCAGCGCGGGCGTCCGGCCCTCGAACCCTGGCCCTGGCGCTGGCCCTGGCGCTGGCGCCTGTCGGCGCCCGCGGACCGGCCGCGGTCCGGGCTCAGGCCGCGCCGCAGCCGTCCGCCCAGACCCTGGTCACCGGCGTCGCCCCCTCCGAGGTCTCGCCGACCGAAACCCACGTGGTCCTGACCTTCAACCGGGCGACGCCGAAGTTCTCCATCCTCACCAACGACAGCGACGTCAGCATCATCGCCTTCACCGACGCCAGGCTGGCGCCCGGCGGCGCCGCGCCCCCCGGCAGGCACGGCCTCGTCCAGGCCCTGAGCTTCACCCAGAATGACGGCCTGTTGACCCTGAGCCTCACCGGCGCAGGGCCGGTCCACGTGGTCGCCGCCAGCCTGGGCGCTCAGGCCATGATCCTTACCGTCAAGGCCGCGCGGAGCGTCGCGGCCAAGGTCGAGGCTGCGCCCGGCCCGGTGGCCGCCCATGCCGATTCCGGCGTGGCCGACGAGGTGTTCGAGGTGGTGCCGCTGAAATACGCCGACGTCAGCGAGGTCGTCGGGCTGCTCACCGCCGTCCAGGGCGTGAAGCCCAACGACACCTTCAACCCGCAGGAGCCGGCCTTCGGCTCCGCGGGCATCAACAGCGCCGGCGGCGCGGCCGCGCCGAACTTCAACCTTGCGGCCGCCAACGGCGCCGCGGCCGACTCCCTCGGTCAGTTGGCGGACGACACGGTCGGCGTCGACCGGCGGCTCAATGCGATCATCCTCAAGGGGCCCGCCGCGCGGGTGGCCCGGCTGAAGGAGCAGATCGTCAAGCTGGATGTCGCCGTCAGCAGCGTGGTGCTCGAGACGGTGTTCGTCGAATTGACCGAATCCGGCGCGCGCAATCTCGGCTTGAATTTCAACAACGCCAACAACCAGATCGCGACCGTGGCCTATGAACTGGGCAAGGGGTCGTTTCCGTCGGTGACGAATACGGCCCGCAACGGCGCGGTGACGGCCAGCCTGCAGGTCGCGATCGCCGCCCAGATCGCCAACGGGCAAGGGCGCATCATCTCCCGGCCGCGCATCGCCGCCCAAAGCGGCTCCACGGCCAAGATCATCACCGGCGACGCCCTGCCGATCCTGACGTCCATCGCCCTGTCGGGCGTCAACGCGGTCCAGCAGCAGGTGCAGTATGTCAATGTGGGCGTGACGCTGCAGATCGCGCCGCGGGTCAGCTATGACGGCTTCGTCACCTCCCACGTCTTCGCCGAGGTCTCCAGCGTCACGGGCTTCTCGCAGGGCTATCCCACCATCAGCCAGCGCGAGGCCTCGACCCAGGCCACGGTGAAGGACGGCGAGTCCTTCATCATCGGCGGCCTGACGCAGGAAAGCGACCTGCGCGGCTACAACAGGATCCCTGGACTTGGAAGCCTGCCGGGGCTCGGAAAGCTGTTCCGGGCCGAGGCGTCCACCCGGTCCAAGACCGACCTCTACATCATCATCACGCCCCATATCGTGCGGGGACCGGACGAGGCTGCGGCGGCCCTGGCGAGGAACCGATAGCCGTCCATCACGCCGGCGGTCGGCAGGGGCAAACCACGCCGGATCGTCTTTCTCGAGAATATTGAAGCTCGACCTGTAACTTTTCGAGCACCTGGGACGGATGTATATTTGAGCGACGCAAGTCGTTCCAAATCGAAACCAATGCAAGTCTTCAGTGAAACGTCATTTCGATGACGTCTGCAGACTTGTGTCCCTGTAATACTCCAAGGATTACTTATACATGAAAACACTATCAGTCCTGGCCGCCGCGATCTCCCTGGCCGCCGCCGGCGCCGCCACAGCGGAAGGCCCGCCGCCGCCGTCGCCGTCCTCCGTCGTGGTGACCGCCTCGAACACGGCGCTCAACCAGCTGCTGATCTATAGCCCGACCGGCGTCTTCCTGAGGTCCATTCCCACCGGCGGACGAGGCGGGGTCGGCGGCAATTCGGGCGGCATCGCCCAGAACCGTGACCGGATCGCGGTGGTCAACTTTGGCTCGAACACCGTGTCCATCTTCGCCAAGGACGAGCTCACCGGCAAGATCGAGCACGAGCGCACCATCCCCACCGCCGCCGGCCCGGTGAGCGTGGCCCTCGATGCGGGTCACCTCTATGTCCTGACCGGCAAGTCGGTGGAATCCCACGCCCTCGACGGCGCGGGGCATGTCGGCGTCCAGGCGGACGGCGCGGCCGCCCTGCTGGTGGGCGACGGCTCGGCGGCTCAGGTCGGCATCCTTCAGGGACAGCTGATCCTGACCGAGAAGAGCAACGCCATCGAAACCGTGAACCTGGACGCCCGAGGCGCGATCAGCGGCCGGGCCGTGTCCACCGCGAACATCCCGGCCAACGTGAACGCGCCGTTCGGGCTGATCACCCGCGGGCCGGACGCCTATGTGACGATCGCCCACGCCAACGAGATCAGCCTGGTCCAGAACAACAGCGTCGTGACGGTGACCAGCTCGGGCACCCAGTCGGCGCCGTGCTGGCTGGCGCTCGACGGGCCGTTCCTGTTCTCGTCCAATTCGCCGAGCCATAGCGTGTCGCGCTATATCGTCCAGGGTCGGCAGATCGCCCAGGCGACGGCGGTTGCGGCGACCTTCAACGGCAGCCCGACCGATATCGCCTACGCCCACACGGGCAATCACGGCGGCCTGGCGGCCGTCCTGGATAGCGACGGAACGGTCTCGCACCTGTCCCTCTTCCGTGTGGACGCCAGCGGCAATCTCGGCCTGCAGGGCCTGGCCACCATCGCCACCCCGACGACGAACGGCGTCGCCGTCGTGAATTTCGGCGGGCGCCGTCCCGACTAGCATGCCGGGGGGCGAGACGGACCGGGACGCCCTGGCCCGCCTCGCCCCTGGAGCACGATGGGGTCGGGTGGAACTGCCTGACCGCTGAATCGGGCTCTAGAAACAAAGGCGTAGACCCTGATTGTTTGCGCCCCTAGCACCACCCTTCCGGATCGTCCGGCTTTTCCGCGCCCGCGCCCCCCGGCGCGGCGAGCGGCGTCGCGGCGCGACGGGCCCCCCACACCTCCACGCCCGGCCCGGGCCGCTCGCGGGTGTGCTCCCAGTGGCCCTGGGGGGTCCGCACCATCCACATCGGGGCCTTCCACTCGCCCTCGCTGGTGCGCACCGGCTGCAGGGTGTCCGGATCGGGCGTCCAGCCCACCACCCGGTGCTGGCCGGTCTCGGGATGCTCCTCGATCTGGAAGTGGCGGTAGCAGATGGTCTGCACCTCCGGCTCCGCCGGCGGCGCCGTGGGCTTCAGCTTCCCGTACAGGCGCGGCCCCAGCACCGCGGCCATCCAGCGCAGCTGGCCCAGCTGCACGCGCGTCAGGTGCGCGGTCTGCGGCGTCGCCGCCAGCGCCATCTTCCACCCCAGGTCGCCCAGCCGTTCGGCCAGCGCCTCGCGCGCCAGGCGCAGGTCCTCGTCGAACTCCGGATGCTGGCCGCGCCAGCGCCAGATGGTGCGCAGCGACGGCAGGTGCGCGTCGGCGCAGATCGTGGCCAGCATCTCGCCCTCCGACACCCGCGCCACGATCTCGTTGGCCGCCGCCGGACAGAAGGCGCTGCGCGTCCTCACCGCCCCCGCCCCCAGCGCCCGGCACCGCGCATAGGCCCGCGCGAATCCC
>Ga0207695_10005805_pt1 | contig 16247 bp, 9 predicted proteins | sample KBSC54metaG_FD_184354 | JGI IMG/M metagenome (GOLD analysis project Ga0207695, IMG submission 184354) | Corn rhizosphere microbial communities from Kellogg Biological Station, Michigan, USA - KBS C5-4 metaG (SPAdes) (version 2) | ecosystem: Host-associated > Plants > Roots > Rhizosphere > Soil... | reverse complement strand
CAAACAGGACTTGGCGCTCGCGTTCGACCGCTACCGCGCGACGTTTCCAGACATCGTCGCGAAAGAAGGCGACACTGGTCCGGTGTTGTTCACGTACCGATCGCTGTTCGTGAGCGGCCTCGAACCCGTGTTGTGGATCCTGCTCGTCGCGACGCTGTTCGTGCTGCTGCTCGGATGCGCGAACGTCGCCAACTTGTTGCTCGCGCGCGCGCTCAGCCGCCAGCGAGAGTTTGCGGTCCGCACGGCGCTCGGGGCCGGCCGTGGCCGCATCGTGCGACAAGTCGTGATCGAGGCACTCCTGCTTGGCGTCGTGTCCGCGGTGATCGCGAGCGTCGTGAGCCTCGCCGGCGTGCGCGGGCTGGTCGCGCTCTCGCACGGCAGCATGATGCGCGACACGCAGCTCGCGGTCGACCAACGCGCGCTTTGGTTCACCACATTGATCGCGGTAACGGCGAGCCTTGGCATCGGTCTGGCGGCCGCGCTGCCTGCGACGCGGATCGACTTGGCGCGGAGCCTCAGTGAGGGCGCGCGAGGCGGATCGCCATCACGACGGCAGCGCGGTCTCCGAAACGCGCTTGTCGCAACCGAATCCGCAATCGCGATGATTCTCCTCGCGGGAGCCGGGCTGTTGATCGCGAGCTTCGTCAAGTTGCGCGCGGTCGATCCGGGTTTTGTTCTCGACGGCATCGTCACGGCGCGCATTGCGCATGCACCCGCGGGATACGACTCGGCCGCGGCCGTCGATGAATTCGAGCGGCGCGTGCTGGAACGTCTGCGCGCGACTCCCGGCATCACGAGCGTTGGCGCGACGTCGTCGCTGCCATTGGTGCGTGGGCTCAACACCGTCATGACCCTCGACGGAAATGATGAAGCTAAGGAAGGAGGCCTCGAGTGGCGCGCCGTGAGCCCGGGGTATTTTCAGACATTTGGCATCAAGGTGCTTCGAGGCCGACAGATCACCGACGCGGACAGCCGTCTCGCGCCCCCGATCGTGCTCGTCAGCAAGTCATTCGCCGACAAATGGTGGCCCGGCGAGAATCCGCTCGGTCGCCGCATCCGGATTGGGAAGTTCGGGTCCAGATCGCTCGGCAAGAGCTCCGGTGATCCGGCGCGGGAGATTGTCGGCGTCGTCGCCGACATGAAAGACATGGCGCTCGAGCAATTGCGTCCACGACACACCGTGTGGGTGCCCCAGGCGCAGACGACGCCAAGCTTCCTCTCGCACGTTTCACTGCCGTCGTTCGCCGTCCGCGCGACCGACATTCATGCTGCGGCCAGTGCGCTCCGCGCCGCGATCCAAGACGCGGATCCCCGGATGGGAGCACCTGAGATCTCCGCGATGCGCGACGTCGCATCATCGTCGTCGTCGTACCAGCAGCGCTGGTTTACTCTGGTCCTGATGTCGTTGTTCGCCGCCGTTGCACTCGGCTTGACGAGCGTTGGGATCTACGGCGTCGTCGCATACTCCGCGGCACGACGCGTCCACGAGATCGGCGTGCGCATGGCACTCGGCGCGCGTCCAGCCAATGTGGTCGTTCTCGTCGTGGGTCAGGGAATGAGGCCAGTCATTCTGGGTTTGGCTGGCGGCCTTCTCGCGGCGCTGGCTCTTTCGCGTTTGCTCACGAAGATGCTGTTCGGCGTGAGTCCGCACGATCCACGAACCCTCGCTGTGGTGGCGCTGGTGCTGACGGCTGTCGCGCTACTGGCGAGCTACCTGCCCGCCCGGCGCGCGACGCGGGTCGACCCGTTGACGGCGTTGCGCTCGGAATGATGATTGGAATGACGACGCGACCGTGCAGCGATAGCTCCGGCCGACGCGCGCTCAACTCTCGCGCATCACCGTGATTGGATCGACCTTGGCCGCGCGCGACGCCGGTATGAGTGTCGCGACCGCGGACGTAATGCCGAGTCCCGCGACTGCCGCGATCAGCGTCGCCGGATCGAGCGGTGCGACGCCGAACACCACCGCGCTCAGCTCGCGCTGTGCGACCAACGTCAGCGCGAGGCCGGCGGCCGCGCCGCCGGCAATCAGCCACCCCACCCGCGCCGCGAGCTCCCACACCACGCGGCCCGGCTCGGCTCCGAGTGCCATGCGAATACCGATCTCGCGACGGCGCATGGCTACGGTGAGCGCGACGAGACCGTACAGACCGATTACCGCGAGTGCGACGGCGGCGAACCCGAACGCGGCGATCATCCACGCTTGAAATCGTGTTTGCCCGATCGTCGCGTCGAGATAGTCGTCGAGCGGCATCATGCCGAAGACCGCGCGCGACGGCGCGATGCCATGCACCGTCGCCCTGATCGCCGATAGCACCGCGCGAGGATCGCCCGCCGTCCGCACGACGTACTCGGGATCGGGCCAACTGCCGGCCCCGATGCACATATATAGATATGGAACGGCGCTCGTGCGGAGATTGTCCTCGCGAATGTCGTCCACGACGCCGACGATTTCCATCGGCGGTCCCTCCATACCCTGCACTCCCGCCGCATAACGACCGACGACATTCGCGCCGCTCGCGTAGCTGGTGACGAATCGCCGATTGACGAGCGCCTTCGGTGTGCTGCTGCGAATGCTGGGGAGATCGGGACATGTCGTTCCCGCGACGACGCGCGCTCCGAGGGCTTGGAAGTAGTCGCGCGTCACGCTTCGCTCGCCGACCGTGAGCGCATCTCGATCGGAGGACGATTGCTCGGCGCGTGCGACGTCCTGAAGGCGGACCTGGTAGCGAATCGTCGCGTTCGACGCCGGTAAGAAATTGCTGAAGCCCGCCGTCGTCACGCCGGGAATGCTCCGGAGCGCGTCGAGAAGCTGTTGCTGCATCTGTCCCACGGCGACACGATCCTCATCCCACGCCGCGCCGACGTGAAACGTCGCCGCATGCGACGCGTCGAACCCCGAATCGACATGCGCGAGGTTGTAGTAGCTCCGCAGCATGAGACCAGTGCTCGAGAGTAGCAGCGTCGCGATCGCGATCTGTCCGGCTACGAGCACGCGTTGCGAATGCGAGCTCGACGAGATGCCGCGACCCGTGCGTGACAGCGTGCCGGCGATGCCGCGCCGGGTCGCGCGCCACGCGGGAATCACGCCGCATGCAAGCGCGGCGCTCGCGCCGGACAGCGATGCAACGATGAACGCACGCCAACTCATGGTCAATCCGGACGTGCGCGGCAGCGCTGCCAACGCCGCCGAACCGGCGCGCAGCAGGACTGCGTCGACAGCGACGGCAACCGCGATCGCCACGGCCGCCACAATGAGGATTTCCTGAACGACGCCGGCGACGACTTGCATTCGCGTCGCGCCGAGGAAGCCGCGGATCGCCAACTCCGTCTCGCGTCGCTGCAGTTGCGTCAGCATGAGGCCCGCGGTGTTCGCGAGCGCGATCGCCAGCAGCAGCGCGACCGATCCGAGAACGAAGATGAGCGGCTCCCGATACTGGCCGACGCGCGTCGTCTTGAGATCGGTGACCTGCGCCGACCAATCCTTGTCGGTCTTGGGGTATTGCTGCGCGAGCTCGGCTTGCACGCGCGCGAGATCGCGTTGCGCCGCTTGTACGGCGACGCCGGGCTTCATCCGTCCGACGCCGGTCATGAACCGCGCGTCCCGAACATGCATCAGCGACGGAGAGAGCTGCGCCGGAATCCAGAGATCGACGCGCGGGTCATCGAACGTCGGCGGCATCACGCCGACGATCGCGTACTGTCGCCCGCCGAGCAGAAGATGTTTCGTGAGAACGTCCGGACGACGCTGGAAGCGCCGCGCCCACAGTTGATCGCTCGTGACGGCAGACGCGGGGCCGCCGCTCGCGTCCTCCTCGGGGACGGTCGTGCGCCCGATCGTCGGCGCGACTCCGAATACCGAGAAGTAGCGCGGTGAAACGCGACGCGACGCCAGGCGCTCCGGCGTGTCTCCACTCGTCTCCGTGACGTTCTCGGCGTAGCTGCCCGCAATGCTCTCGAACGTTCGATTCAAACTGTTCCAATCCTCGAGGCGTGCGGGCGCGAGTAGACCGGCGGCCGCGGTCTTCGAGGAGTTGGCCTCGAGCACCAGCACGAGTCTGTCCGCATGCGGGTACGGGAGGGGCTGGAGCAGCGCCGCGTCGACGACGGAGAAGACGCCCGTTGTGGCCGCGATCCCGGCCGCGAGAATGAAGATGGCGCTGATGGTAAATCCCGGCCGGTGCGCGAGACTTCGCGCTGCTTGCGTCCACGGTCGTAGCATGATCTATGGGGCGAAGGTCCCTTGTGGTGCGGAGAGCTACTCTCTTCGGACACGGCAACCGGCCCAAAGGTTGGGTGCGGGCTCCCGGCCTCTAGTCCGCGACCCGCGCAAGTGCGGCGAACGCGACGACGAACCCGATGCCCGTCAGGATCGCGACGGCGAGTGCAGGAGCCGGGCCGGCCGGCTCATTCATCCACGGACCTCGCTAAACTCGAACCAACGTCTATCATGAGCCGGAAGCTACGCAGCCACAATGCTTCGTCACTTCGGGAAGAAGAGTATGAGATGAGCACCCTGCTAACGGACTTGCGGTACGCTGCGCGGTTGCTGCTCAAGGCCCGAACGTTCGCCGTCATCGCCGTTTTCACCCTGGCGTTGGGCATTGGCGCCAGCACCGCGCTGTTCTCGGTGGTCAACGGCGTGCTCCTGAACCCGTTGCCTTACCCGCGTGCCGACGAGCTGGTCACGATCTACGAAGACCAGCCGGGCGTCAGCAAGTCGCCGATGAGCTACTTGAATTTTCTCGACTGGCAGCGAATGTCGCGAACGTTCTCGTCGATGGCCATTTACCGCAATCAAGACTTCAGCATCACCGGTGATGGCCAAGCTGAACGCGTCACCGGCTTCATGGTCTCTGCCGATTTCTTCCGAACGCTCGGGCAAGCGCCCATTCTCGGCCGCGGCTTCACAGCCGACGACGACCGGGTTGGCGCGCAGCCAGTCGTGGTGCTCGGCGGTGGATTGTGGCGCCGTCGGTTCGGTGAATCGCCTTCCATTCTCAACCGCACCATCACGCTCAACGGCGCTCCATACACCATCATTGGAGTCGTTCCGTCGACGTTTACGTTTTATGGACAAGATCGCGATGTCTACACCGCGATCGGCCAGTGGAACGACCCGTCGTTTCGCGACCGCGGCATCGAAGTCAGCACGCATGCGTTCGGCCGGCTCGAGCGTGGTGTGACGATCGCTCGAGCCAGCGCCGACATGGACGTCATCGCACGCAATCTGGCGGCCGCCTATCCAGTCGCTGACAAGAACATCGGCGTCGCGCTCGTCTCGATGAAGCAGGACATCGTGGGCAACGTGCAGCCATTCCTGCTCCTGCTGCTCGCAGCGGTCGGATTTCTTCTGCTGATCGCCTGTGCGAACGTCGCCAATCTTCTGCTCGCGCGGTCGATGGGACGCTCGCGTGAGTTCGCCATCCGCGCCGCCCTGGGCGCGAGCCGAGCGCGCCTGCTTCGTCAATTGCTCACGGAGAGCATGTTGCTCGCAACCCTCGGCGGACTATCCGGCTTGTTGCTCGCCGCGTGGGGAACAAAGATCGTCCTCAACCTGCTTCCCGGCCAACTTCCACGAGCGGGCGACGTCACGCTGGATTCGCGCGTGATGCTATTCACGATCTGCATCTCGGTGAGTGCCGGCGTTCTATTTGGGCTCGCCCCAGCGCTCAAGACCGCGCGGGTGAATCTGCACGAGGTGCTCAAAGGATCCGGACGCGGCTCGAGCGGCCAGCGTCATGGTCTTCAAAGAACGTTCATCGCGTCGGAGGTCGCGCTCGCGCTCGTGTTGCTCGTCGGCGCAGGACTCATGCTGCGCAGCCTGCAGGCGCTCTGGCGTGTGGATCCCGGGTTCGTGGCGGACCACGCGCTCACGTTCACCCTGTCTATGCCATCATCACCCAACACGACCTCCGCAGAGACGCGCGCCCGGTTGCGGCGATTCGACGCCACGATGCAATCGGTGCCCGGCGTCGAAGCGGTATCGGTGACGCTTGGCTCCCGCCCGATGATTCACGACACGTCGCTGCCATTCTGGATCGACGGACGGCCGAAGCCGGCGACCCTGCACGACATGCCGCAGACGATGTGCTATCTCGTCGAGGCCGGATTCCGTCAGGCGATGGGGGTTCGGCTCGTGCGAGGCCGCTTCGTTTCACCGCAGGACGACGAGCGGTCGCCGGTCGTCGTCGACATCGACGATGTGTTCGCGAAGACGTATTTCGCCAATGAGAATCCGGTCGGTAAGCGGATCAACATCGCCGGTTTCGACGTGCAGGCGGAGATCGTCGGCGTCGTACACCACGTGAAGCAGTGGGGCTTGGACGTCGACCCGCGGTCGGCGATCGAAGCGCAGATCTACTATCCCTTCATGCAGCTTCCGGAAAAGCTCATGCCGCTCGCCGCGGACGCCGTCGCCGTCGTGCTGCGCACGAGAGCCGAACCCAACGCGATGATGGAGGCTGTGCGCAGCGCCGTCGCCGATCTGGATCCGGGCGATGTCATCTACAGGGTTCAAACCTTGGATGACGTGCTCGCGAGCTCACTCGCCGCGCGCCGCCTGTCGATGATTCTGCTGAGTGTGTTTGCGACGCTCGCGCTGGTCCTCGCGTGTGCCGGGATCTATGGCGTGATCTCCTATCTCGTCGCGCAACGCACGCATGAGATTGGCGTGCGCATGGCGCTCGGCGCGCAACGCTCGGAGGTCATGCGCCTCATTCTTGGCCATGGTGCACGCATGGTGGTTGTGGGCGTCGCGATCGGCAGCGTCGCCGCACTCGGCCTCACGCGGCTGATGACGAATCAATTGTTCGGCGTGACGGCCCACGATCCATTGACGTTCGCGGCCGTTGCCGGTGTGATCATCCTGACGGCGGTCGCGGCGTGCTACGTTCCAGCGCGCCGCGCAACGCGTGTTGATCCGATGGTCGCGCTGCGTGCGGAGTAGGCGGCCATTTACGGAGAATGCCAACAGCGACATCGGCCTTCGTATGGTACGCTCATTCCAAAAATGGAATGAGCGGCGCGGCCAGCGATCTGCCTCCGCTCGTCGCTCATGACGCGGCGAACCAAGCGCTACTCGACGCGCATGGCCACAATCGGATCGGCGTGAGACGCGCGGAGCGCCGGCACGACGGTCGCGAGCGCCGTCGGCACAAACAAGCTCACCACCGCCAGCACCCACGTGACGGCATCCACCGGACTCACGCCATAGAGGATCGAGACCATGAGCCGCAAGAGCGCGTAGCCGCCGGCCAACCCGAACGCGACGCCCGCGACGACGAGCGACATACCGTCGCGCGTCACCAGCGTCACCAGCCGCGCGCGTGAGCTGCCGAGCGCCACGCGAATGCCCAGCTCTCTCGTGCGCTGCGCGACGGCGTAGCTCAACACACCGTACAGACCGGCGATCGCGAGCGCGAGCGCCACTCCCGCGAACGCACTGAGCATGCTGACATAAAAGCGCGGCTTGCCCAGACTGTGGGCGATCACCTCTGGCATGGCGGCCACGTCGGCAATCGCCGCCGTGGGATCGGCGGCCCGGATCGCCTGCCGAACGCCGGCGACGGCGTCCGCCGGATCGCCGTGTGCGCGAATCATGATGGGAAAGCTCGACGCGCCCGGCGCGCGCTGCAGATACGACCAATACATCTCCGGCGCAGGTTCGGCGAACGGGCCGACGTTACGGATGTCGCTCACTACGCCGACGATCGTCGCAAATGCCGAGTCAGTGTAATAGAAGCGGCGGCCGACCGGGCTCGCGCCCTTGAAGTCGCGTTTGGCGAGGGCCTCGTTTACGACGACGACCGGGGGAGACTTCGGGCTGTCGTCATCTCCCGATCCGAGCAACCGGCCGGCAATGAGCCGCTGGCCGGTGACGCGAAAAAACCCCGGACTCGCGGAGCGTTGCTCGACGAGCGGCAATCGTGTGGGATCGCCATCCGGCATGCCTTCGTATCGAATGTTGCTGTTCCAGCCCCAGTTGACGTACGGAATGAGATTGATGGCTCCCGCAGCTTCGACATTCGGCAGCTTGCGCATGGCATCGAGCGCCGGCTCGAGGAATCGCCGCACCGACGTTCCGTTGGGATAGCGGGCGCTCGCCACGGTCACGTTGAGCGTGAGCACGTGCGCGGTCTCGAAGCCTGGGTCCTTTCCGAGAAGCCGGCCGAACGCCTTGAGCATCAGTCCCGCCCCGATGAGCAGCACGAGCGACAGCGCGATCTCCGACACGACGAGCATGCGCAACGCGCGGTGGTGCTCGCGCCCACTTCCGCCGCCACGGCCGTCGCGCAGCGCATCCTGCGGATCGACCGCAGCGTTGCGCCAGGCCGGCGCCGCGCCGCACGCGAGGCTCACCAAGAGCGCAATGACGACGCCGAACGCGATGACGCGGCCGTCGACGCTCAGGCCGGCGAGCTGCGGCATGCGCGCCGCGGCCAACGCTCCGATCGTACGCACGCCGGCCGCGGCCAAGCCGAAGCCCGCGATCGTGCCGATCGTCGTAATGAGCAAACTCTCAATGAGCGCCGGACGCATGACGTGCCACCGGCTCGCCCCCAGCGCGGTCCGCACGGCCACTTCCCGCCGGCGGTGGACGCCGCGTGCCAGCAACAGTGCCGCGACGTTCGTGACGGCGATCAACAGCACCATGCAGATGGCGCCGAAGAGCAAGAGGAGCGGCTCGCGTACGCTCCGTGCGCTCTCCGCGACGAGGGGCGCGACGCGAAGATTCTCGCCGCGCAACTGCGGAAATTGTTCGATCAGCCGCGCGAACAAGCCACGCACCTCGGCCTGGGCCGAGGCGACCGTCGCGCCGGGCGCGAGACGGCCGAGCATGAGGAGCGAATTGTTTCCGCGTTGCGCGATCCGGTCCGGTGTGAAGCGAATCGGCATCCAGATGTCACCGTGCAGCACGTTGAAGCCGTGTGGAATCCGGAACTGCGCCGGCGTCACTCCTACGATCGTCGTCGGCGTGCCGTCGATGTCTATCGTACGTCCGATGATCGAATGGTCGCCGTGGAACTTGGCGCGCCAGAACTCGTCGCTCAGCACTGCGGTCGCTGGCGCGTCGACGCGGTCATCGTCGGGTGCGATGAGGCGTCCCAGCTCCGCGTGCGCACCCAGCATGGGAAAGAGCCCGCCGGTGACGTAGAGCTCCGATGCCTGCACCGTCTCGGCACCGAGATTCACGAGTGCGGTGCCGAACGTGACGGCGGACAGCGAGCCGACCGTGCGCGTTTCGAGTGCAAGGTCCCTGTAATTGGCGGGAGATTCGGGCCAGGTGCCCTGCGGCCCCGACTGCGGCGTGATGCGATGTACGGCGACGAGTTGGTCGGGGTCGCGCACCGGCAGTGGCTGCAAGAGCGCGCGACTGATCGCGCTGGCCACGGCAGTCGTGCCGCCGATGCCAAGCGCGAGGCAGAACACGGCAGACAGCGCCATCCCGGGACTGCGCGCGAGACTGCGCGCCGCATTGCGAAGATCCGCACCGAACGAGGACATGTTTCCTCCTTGGTCAGCGCATTAGACAGCAGACGCGGTCCGATGGTTGGTGACATGTGGGGCGCGCTCGCACAACCGCGTGGGCCATCCCAGCACCCGCCGCGTCAGCGGATCTCGGCCTGCAAACGTCTTGGATCGACGACGCCGAACACCTGGCCACCGGGCGCGGCAAAATAAAATGTCGTCGTCGCCGTGTATTCCACCTTCTCGAGTCCGGCATCGAGAATCTGCTTCTCGAGTCCAACCGGATCGTCGGTCTGGATTTCGAGCCAAGCTCCGCGCCGCGCATCGTGCTCATCGAGCGCATCGTCGGTGAACTCGATGCTGATCGAGCCGCCGCCCGGGAACCGAAACGCGACGATCGGCTCTGCAATGCCTGGGGCGGCAAAGGTTGCGGGTGCGCCGCACTGGAGAACCGTGGCGAAACACCGGATCAGCTCTTCCTTGAACGCTGGACGGGCGGTGAAATGCGCGCGATTTCCGAGTGCAGCAGCAGCGTTGCTCTTCATTAGGTGACTCACGTCTGTAGGTGACTCACGTCTGTGCGTCGGCCGGGAAGTCGAGCCGTATCTGCGATTATTGGACCTTCCGGGGCGGACGCGCGACGCCGACCGTTGCATCGCGGCATCGATAACTACTGGGGCTGACGCCGCCGCAGGCTCCACAGCCCCTGCACGGCGAGAACCAAGGAGAAAATCCCCGTCAGGCCAATCGCGTGAAGCGTCCACACGAACGCGTATGGATCGCCGGATTTGGTGATCGTTCCGGTGAATAGTCCGGCCGGGCCGTTCACATGCATGACCGGCATCATGATCGCCAGCACCGCCCCAATCAGCATGATCACATGTCCTGAACGCTTCTCGTCGAGCACCAGCGTTCCATAAAGCCAGATTGTAAGGATCGGCAGCGCGACGACCGTCGAGCCGCCGGCCTCCGGCGTCCCGATCCTGGCGCGGACGGTATCGGCAGCCAAGTGAAGCGTCATGAGTAGTATCGAAAGCAAGGACGCGATCTTCAACAGAGCATGCTGTTTCATTTCGGTCGTCTCAACAGAGTTGGATTCGCTCATTGTTCTCGCATTAGCATCAAGGGATCGACCGAGAGTGCACGCCGCGCTGGAACCCACGTCGCGACGAGGCCCACGAGGAACATCGCGAACACTGCCGCGATCAGCACCACCGGATCACGCGGCGTGGCTTCGTACACGATCGATCCGAGCACGCGGCTCGCGAAGATCCCGAGGACCAGACCCGCCAACGAGCCCACCGCGAGCAAGCGCAAGGCGCGGCCGACCGCCGCCCGAATGACGTCGAGCTCGCCCGCGCCTAACGCCCGGCGAATCCCCAGGTCCTTGAGATGCTTGCTGAGCGAATACGCCGCGGTGCCGAAGATCCCCGTGATGGCGACGATCGCGCCCATCGCTCCGAGGATTCCCAATGCGACGGCCGCGGCGCGCGCCGGGAAGAGAGCCCCGCTCATGTCGCTTGTCCACGTTTCGACAGAGACCGGCAGCCCTGGATCGAGCGCGCGGAGCGTCGCACGCACCGCCGCCGACAGTTCCTCGGCGTCGCGCGGCGAGCGGATGACAATCCATGTCTCGCTCGACGGCACCTGCCGCAGAGGAAAGAACATCGCCAGCTGCGGCTCCTCGGCGAGGTTCGCCGTGTACTTGCCGTCCTCCGCGATGCCAACGACTTCTATGCGATCCCCGCCCGGCAACTTGAAGAAATGACCGACCGCGCGGTCGGGGCTCCCGAAGACCTTGCGCGCGAACGTTTGATTCACAACCGCGACACGAGGGGCATGTTGGTCGTCGTGGAGCGTGAACGCGCGACCCGCGAGAAGTGCCGTTCCGGCCGCCTGGAAGTAATCGGGCGACACGCTGTACCTGATGGCATCGCCGGAGGCGTTGCCAGGGCGGAGATCGGCAACATCATCGCTGAAGACGTTCGAGTTGTTCCAGCCCAGATGCATGGGCGGCGTTTGCGCCACCATGCCGACGGCCGCGACGCCCGGTATCGTTCGCATCGCGTCCGCCATGCGTTGTTGCATCGCCACCATCCGGTCGGGAGTGTACCCCGACGTCGCGAGGTCCGTGTCGACGAGCAGCACGTGGTGCGCGTCGATCCCGAAGTTGCCGCGCAGCGACCGTTCGAGCCCGCGCACCGCGACGAGCGACGACGTCACGAGCACCGCACAGATCGCGATCTGCAGCGCGAGCAGCACGTCGCGCAGTGCAAGGCGGCGGCTCACGGGATTCACCGATCCCGATTTCAGGATCTGATATGGGTCCGTACGCAGCACCTGCCGCACGGGTCCGGCGCCGAAGAGAAATCCGCTCGCGACGCTCAGGAGGAGTGCGACGAGGTACACGCGTGCATCGGGCTCGATTGGCAAGATGACCGCGAATTCCGGGAACGGTCGCCACGTCGCGAGCCAGTCGAGGAGGAGCACGCTGCCCCAGAGACCGATTGCACCTCCGACGAGCGAGATGAGCACGGCCTCGGAGAACAACTGCCGAAGAATCCGACCGCTGCCGGCACCCAACGCCAGCCGCAGCGCCACCTCGCGCGAGCGATCGGCTGCACGCGCAGCAAAGAGGCTTCCGAGATTGGCGCACACCGCGAGGAGGATGAGCGTGGCCAACACCATCAACCCGATGACAAAAGCGTGCACGGGCTGCTCGAAGGCGTCGCCGCCTAGTGTGGACCGCGAGAGCACGAAGCTCATCTTGTCGTTGTCCTTCGGATAGCTCGCCTTGAGCTGCGCCCCGACCGCGTTGAGATCGGCGACGGCCTGTGCATTGGTGAGGCCTCCTTTGCGGCGGCCGAACACGGCGAGCCACCGATTACCGCGCACGTCCAACAGGCTCGTGGCCCCCAGTTGCGGCTGTTCGACGAGCGGGACGAAGAAATCTGTCGTGTAGACGAGCACCGTGCCGTGAAAGCCCGGCGGCGCGACCCCAATGATCGTGAATGGGTGGCGACTCAGCTCGACCGTGCGCCCGATGACGCGGCGATCGCCGAGGAAGTGCGTGCGCCAGCTCGCGTATGTGAGCACGACGTATGGAGCGCTGCCCGGTCCGTGCTCGTCCGAAGCATGGAAGAAGCGGCCCAGATAGGGCTGAAGCCCGAGCACGTCGAAGTAGTTGCCGCTCACCTCGTACACCCAGGCTCGCGATGGACTCCCACCGCCTGCATCGAACCAGGCTTGATTGGCGATGAAGGCCGCGAGTCCGTCAAAGCCGCGCGTCCGATCGCGAAGGTCGATGTAGTTGAGGTACGATTCGCCGGCGAGGCGATCGCTGGCGCGCTCGATCGTCAAGAGCGTCTCTTCGTTCGGTAGACCGAGTGGGCGAAGAATGAACCCGTTGATGGCGCTGAACACGACCGCGTTCGCACCAATGGCGACCGCAAGCGTGACGATCGCCACGACGGTGAAGCTCGGCGATTTCCGAAGCTGGCGTACGCTGAAGCGGAGATCGCGGAAGAAGGTCTCGAGCAAACCGCCAGCGAGTGCATCGCGCGCCTCTTCCTTGAAGCGCGCGTGGCCACCGAATTCCACGCGCGCCTGGCGTTCGGCCGCGGCGCGATCGAGTCCCGCGCGCTCGAGATCGTCGGCGCGATGCAAGACGTGGGAGCGCAGCTCGTCCTCGAGCTCGCGTTCGAGCGCGTCGCGATGAAGAAAGCGGAATGTCAACGAGCGGAGATATGCGAGCATGCTCATGCGCCCTCCGGCCGCGCGCGCAGCGCGAGCGCCATGGCGGCCACGAGGCGGTTCCAGCTCTCCGTTTCCTCGCCAAGCCGTTTCCGTCCCGGCACCGTGAGCTCGTAGAACTTGGCGCGCCGATTGTTCTCCGAGGTGCCCCACTTCGTCTCGAGCAGGCCCTGGCGAACGAGGCGGAACAGTGCCGGGTAAAGGGCGCCTTGTTCCACGAGCAGCGCGCCGTGCGAGATCTGGCCGATGCGGAGAAGAATTCCGTAGCCGTGGAGCGGCCCGAGCGAGACGGCTTTGAGAATGAGAACGTCGAGCGTGCCGGGGAGGAGTTGCGCGGAGCCGGCCATGTCAGTGCTCTCCTAAGCTGTTAAGGAAAGCATAAGATCGCTCTCCTCAGCTGTCAAGGAGAGCGTGACGTCTCATGTCCGGCGTCGGCCTAACGAGTTCGTAGTCGCCTCGACGTCCTCCGTCGGAACCACCCTCCGTCGGAACCACCCATCCAGACGCGGTCCATTCCGCCACGCCCGGCGGCAACGCGATCGCCCGGAGGACCAGCCGAGAGCCGGTCACTCGATGTGGAGGCCCGACTAACCACATTTCCAATGACGGATCACGCGAAGCGCCGCGCTCGGCTCGTGCGCAAGACGGGCCGCTTGACGTATGGCGTGGCGCGCGTATGCTCGAAGGCGACCGAGCACGTCGTGATTGCAGCCGTCCGTCACCTCGACTCCAATGCTCCAACAGGACATTCCTGCGCCTCGCCAAGTGCGCGCGCACCACATCGGTGCACGACTCGTGTTGCACGTTCTCTCTCTGCTCATCGCGATTGCGTGCTATGCCGCGTCCGCACACTATCGGCTCGAGGGCCGCTCGACCGCGTCGCTCGTGAGCTTGATCGCGGCGGCGGTCTTTGCGTTCGTTCCGCTGCGCGATGTGCTCCGCATTGTGTTCCGAGTCGAGGGCAAGGCGCTGCACGTCGCGCATGGGCTGGGAAGTCTGGGACTGCTCGCACTGCCGGTCACGGGCGCCGTGTCGAGGACGAACGTGCTGAACCGCGCATGGATGGGTCCATTCGCGATCATGGGCGCGGCGCAAGCGGTGATGCATCAGAACAGTCCGCGAAACGCGAAACAGGCCGCGGCGCTCCAGCGCTTTGCGGCGAGCTTGCCCCAAATTGCGCAGTTTACCGGACCCGGAGACTTCACGTCACCCGATAACGTCAAACGCGCGATCGCCGTGCTCTCGGACATCCTCGGCAAGGCGCAAGCGCTGGGTGAGACAGAGCTGGATGCCGACCCGGGGTTTCAGAGGGCGCTTGCGCAGGTGTCGACGCGCGTGGGTGCGAATCTCGGACTCGACGCGGTCGATCTCGCGCTGCGCAACCTCGCGACCAACCCTGCCGCGGCGAGTGCGATCCCCGTCTTGCAGAACCGCCTCGCATTGGCGCGCGCGACGATCGATGTTGGCGGGAGTCGTCGATAGCGGTCTCTGAAGACCTGCCGCGGGTGACCTTCGAGGCAACTGGTCTTCAATTGCGCTGAGCCGCGCATAAACGTTGTCGTTCGGCAGCCTGCCTCGAGGCGGGTGCCCATGGCTGGTATAGACGCGCTCATTCCAAATCTGGAATGAGCCCACGCTCCCTGATCACCGCCCCGCTTGGCATCGCATACATCGCCGGCGTCCTCCATTGCGTTCGGCTGTGGCTCACGCCGGCGACCGCCGCCGAGCCTCGTCGGGACGAGATTTCCACCGATGCATTCGTGGTAGAAGCGCATTGCTTCGGCGCAGTTGCCATCGAACAGAAGGAATGGTGCGCAACGCAGCACGGTAGAGCCTCCAGGAACGAGCACGAGTGGGTCGACGTTCATTCCTCGCGCAGCGCGACGGTCGGGTCGACGCGCGTCGCACGCAACGCCGGTAGGTACGTCGCAAGCGTCGCCGTCGCAATGAGCAGCACCGGCACGATCGAGAACGTGAGCGCATCGGTCGCGCTGACCCCGAAAAGGAGACTCGCCATCACACGCGTCAGGACCATCGCGCCGATCAGCCCGGCCACAACGCCTGCGCCGGTGAGCTCCATTCCCTGTCGCAGGACCATCAGTAGAATGCCGCTCCGGTCGGCGCCGAGTGCCATGCGGACGCCGATGTCGTGCGACCCCTGCGTCACGAGGTTCGACATCACGCCGTAAACGCCGACGACGGCGAGCACCAGCGCAAACGCGGCGAACGCGCCCAGCATCGTCGTCGCGAATCGTTGCCGCGCCATCGAGCCGCTCATGCGCGCCGACATCGTCTGAACGTCGAACACCGTGAGCGACGGATCCAGATCGTGCATCCTCCGGATCATCGCGCGAGCCACAGTCGATGGGTCGCCCGACGTTCTCGCCACCTGATACCCCGCGTTCGGCGACGGGAGGTAAACGACGATTCGTCCGTCGATGTCGAGCCCATACTGCTTCACGGTGCCGACGACGCCGACGATCGTGAACTTCTTCGCCGGATCGAACCAGACGTGTTTGCCGATCGCGTCGCCCTTGGGCCAGAATCGTTGCGCGAACTTGTTGTCGATGACGACGACCGGAGCCGCATTCTGCGGCAGGTCGGCATCGGTGAAGAATCGTCCGGCAATGAGCGGGATTCTCATCGTGCTGAAATACTTGCTCGTGGCGCCGCGTTGATCGACCTGGAGCTCCTGTCCCGGCTCCGGCGTCCATCCTTCGACGTTGATGTTCCCCCACCCGACGGACGACGTGAACGGAAGCGCCGACACGGCGCCTCGCTCCTTCACGCCGGGGACGCTCGCGAGCTGGTCGCCAAACGTCGCATAGTAGGCGACTGCGGCGTCACGATTCTCGAACTGCCGCGCCGTGGCACCGAGGCGCATTGACACGACACCCTCGGGATCGAAGCCCGGAGACACGCGCTGCAACTGCACGAAGCTGCGGATGAGCAGGCCCGCGCCGACGAGCAGCACCATCGAGACCGCCACTTCGCCCACGACCAGCAGGCTTCGCAGGCGGCGC
>Ga0207695_10005804_pt1 | contig 16251 bp, 10 predicted proteins | sample KBSC54metaG_FD_184354 | JGI IMG/M metagenome (GOLD analysis project Ga0207695, IMG submission 184354) | Corn rhizosphere microbial communities from Kellogg Biological Station, Michigan, USA - KBS C5-4 metaG (SPAdes) (version 2) | ecosystem: Host-associated > Plants > Roots > Rhizosphere > Soil... | reverse complement strand
CGAAGGTCGTGTCGGTCAGCGGCAGCGTGCCGACATCGAGCCGAAGGATTGCCTCGGCGTCGCTGCCACCACCGACCAGCTTGGCGATTGCGTTGAGCGGAACCGAATCCATCGCCACGAGAGTGCCACTGCGTTGACCGTACGGGTGATCGAACAGGAACAGCGTATCCGATGCATCGGACGTTGGCAATGCCGCGCCGATCGCGAGCGAGTCGACATTGAAGACGGCGTACATCTGTTGCGTGCCCGTGATGAACTTTCCGTACTGCCAGATCTGGTGCGGATCGGGTACCGGGAGACCAGGATCGAGCCACCGGATGGTGCCTGCGGGTGCGGTGGTCGTGGGCCGCGTGGAGTAGAAGATGCGACCGCCCTTCGACTCGACGAGGTACTGTGGACGATCGGAGTAGCTGATCGGACCGTCGGCCGTGAGGCGGATCTTACCAGTATTCTCATCCCGCTGCATCGTGACGGTATACGTGTACGTGTTCCGCGTCAGAATGCGGTGGCTGAGATCTTCCTTCAGCTGGTTGGCATCCGTCGTTCCAATGAACACGCGACTGATGTTCGTGCCACCGGAGTTCGCGACGAGCAGCGTGTCGGGATTGTTCGAGATGAACATGCCCCACGGCAGCGAGCCGACTGCGACGTTCGTCGCGGCAAAGCCCTTGTTCGCCGCGGAGCTCTGCCACACCTCGAGCAGATTGAATGCGGTGTTCGAGAGAAAGACGTGTCCTCGCGCCGCATCAACGGCGATGTCGCCGATGACGCCCTGATGGGGCAGCGCGAAGGTGCGGCCGTATACGACCAGCGTCGAGTCGACCACTGCGTTGGCGAGATTGCCTTCCGGCGTGCCGCGGCTTGCCGCCACGGCGTATCCAATGCGGCCCGCCTGATCGATTGCGAATGCGGTGATGCCGAGCCGCTTTCCTTGTTGCGTGGCCGGCAGATTGAGCGGAACGTTCGTTTGAACGTTGGCGTTGTACGGCTGCGAAAGCTTGACGGTATCGCCGAGGATGAGCGTGCCGACGCTGTCGCGAACGAGGAGACCAACACTCGCGATGCCGTCGCCAGTCGCTCGGACGGTGACGGAGTCGGTGTATTCGTTCTTGACCGCGACCGTTTGCGTCACGCGCGGCTGCGCCAAGCTCGCGCTCCGCACGAAAACCGAGACGGGCGGCGCGGAGCCGGGTTGGCGATTCACGTCGACCGAGGTTGCCGTGACGGTAATCTTGCCGCGAACCGGTGCATTGATCGGCACGCGGACGACCGCCGAGAATGTGACATCTCGCGGCGAGGTCGAATAGACTTGCGTTACGATCGTGTCCAACTTGGTCGGCCAGTTCGCCTCACCCTGCACGCGGATGTCGATACGACCAACGCCGTCGCCGTGCTGAGCCTGGGCCGAGACACTGAGGCCGACGCCAGCAGGAATGCTGTCGCCGTTGGTTGGTGACGTGATGGTGACTTTCGGGCCGGAGACGATGTTGATGCGGCGCGTAGCCGTATCAGCGGCCCCGAGGCTGTCGGTGGCGATGACGACGATCACCAAGCTATCGAGCGTCGTGTCTTTGGGGTTGATCGGCTGCAGATACCGCCGAACGGTCGTGTCGCGCAATCCGCTGCGAAACGTTCCAGTGACTGGAATGCTCGTCACCTTATATCGCGGAGTCTGCGTGAACGTGCCGAGGTCGATGCTGCCGGTCTCAGTCACCGCCGCCATGGTGGCGCTCCTGAGCGCCTTGTCATCGTGCAATCGCACGCTGACCAGCACGGAGTCGCCGAGATTGATCAACGCGCCAGTCGTCGGCGAATCGATCACGATCGAGGGCTTCTTGGTCGAGCTCGAGGTCGACGACGACGAGCTCGAGCCAAATTGCGACTCACTCGGCAGTCGCGCGTCGCAACTGGCGACGATCACGACGCCAGTCGCGAGCGCGGCTAGACGAAAGAGGTTTGATCGCATTGATATGACTCCGGCGCCGATCACGGACGTCCAGTCTCGGGCGGTGCCGTCTGCCCGTCGTCGATGATGTGTGGCGTGATCAGGATGAGCAGGTCGCGCTTGGTCTCTTGACGCGTGGTGACGCCGAAGAGACGGCCGATGATCGGGAGATCGACCAGGACCGGGAGACCCGACTTGGTGACGCTGACCGTGGTTTGGGTCAATCCACCCATGACGGCGGTCTCGCCATCGGCGACGAGGACCTCGTTGTCGACCTTCTGCGTCGGGAACACAGCGCCAACGTCGTTGGCCTGGAACTGCACATCGGAATTCTCGACGTGCACCTTCATCTGGATCTGACGATTCGCGGTGATTTGCGGCGTCACCGTGAGGATCACACCGGTCTGCTGGAAGCTGACCGCGGCGCGTGGGAAGTTGCTCGTCTGGTTTCCGCCCGCACCGGCGTCGATCACGCGGATCGGCACCTGCGTACCAGCGGTGAGGTTGGCCGTGCGGTTGTTCAACACGCTGGCACTCGGCTCGGCTTGGACGTCGAGGAGCGTCGTCTGCTGAAGCGCCTCGAGGAACGTCGTGAAGTCGAAGTTGCCCATCGCCGTCGAGTAGACCAGCTGGAGCGCCGCGGCGGGAATGCGCTGCGTCGCATTGGCGATCGCCGATACCGTATTACCGCCCAACTGAATCTGACCAGGATCCGTGCGGACCTTGCCGAGCGAGTCGAGCCGCGGAACGATGTCGTTGAAGAATTGTTGGCGCGAGCCGAGGTCGTAGCGGAGTCCCAAGCCCTCGAGCGACGTGCGGTCGACGAGGATGATCTTCGCCTTGATGTTCACCTGCGGCTGACGAAGGTCGAGGCTGCGAGCGTACTTCTCGAGATCGCTGAGCGCCGTTGGAATGTCGGTGATGCTGATGCTGTTCGTGATCGTGTCGGCGGTGACGGCTCCGCGCACGGGACAATTGATCGACTGCACGACGCCGACTTGCGGCACGGGCTGCGCCGTCGGCATTCCGGGGACGGGCTGCGAGATCGATGATCCCGCGTTTGCCATCGGCGTCTGCGGACACGTGCGAGTCAGGCGCTCGCGCACCATCGGTGCGGCCGCCGCTGCGCGAGCATAGTTGAGGCGAACGTTTCGGGTCTGCAGCGGCACTGTCGACTGACGCGCCGCAATGTTCTCGAACGTATCGATGAAGATGACGCCATCGGGATTGACGGTGACGTCATAGCCATTGGCGTTCATGACCTCTTTCAATGCAACGTCCCACGGCAGGTTCATGATGTTCGCCGTGACCGTTCCAGCGACGCTCTTCGACTGAAGAATCGTGCGACCGGTAAACGTCGAGAATACGCCAAGCACGTCACTGATCGACGCGTTCTCCCAGTTCACGGTGATGCGTGGCTCCTGCGACTGCTGTTTCGCGGGCTTCCCGACCACGGCGCTCCCTGGCTCCGTTTTCGCGGAAGCCTGCATCATCACCGAGGGCTCCTCGGCTTCGGCCTTCGCGTCGGCCTTCGAGGCCTGGGTCTTCGCCGCTTCGGTCTTGACCGGCTGGGCGCTGGTCATGTCGGGTTTCGTCGCTTCGACTTTGGCGAGCTTCGGCTCGGCTTCCGCCTTCGTGCCCGCGCCATTCACTTGCCACGGCGAGAACTTCGCGCCCGCGCCATCGATGGCCACGCGCACTTCAGCGCCGTCTTGCGAGACCGTATAGTCGTGCGGTGCATCGAGCGTGAGCACGACGCGGACGACGCTCTTGGTGAATTGCGAGTAGCGGATGCGCGTGATGCCGCCGCGCGCGACGCCATCATATGAATCGCCGGCCGGCAGCCCGAGCGTGGCGCCGGTCATGTCGATGACGATCTTGTCAGGTTTGCTGAGAATGAAGTGCTTCAGCGTGATCGTGCCGTCGACGTGAATGACGACGTCGGCATGGCCCGCGCCGGTCGCTGGGACCACACTCAGCGAGGTTACGGTCGCATCGTTGGGCGTCGGAAGCGCGGAGAGTACCGCAGGACGTCCGCCGATCGCGCCGAACGCAACCAGCATCGCTGATGCAAGCGTCCGGTGATGAATCATTTTACCCTCGCTTTGGTGGAGTCGCCCAGGACCAGAGAGTCCTGACGCGAAGACCCGAATTCTTCAATCGTGAATAGGACGGTTTTGGTACGAATTGCGGACACGCGCATGCGGCCGAGTCCAGAGCCGAGTGTGACGCGGTATTGCGCGTTGGTCGCGAGATCGCGCAGGGTCGCCACGGAATGTCCGCCAGCTTGGTCATACAGGATGCCGGTGAGTCGCAAATCGCTCATCGTCGGCCGGAGCTCGTTGGTGCTGAGCAGCGAAACGAACGGGTCGCGTCGACCCGAGTCGGTGTAGTCGAACGTCTCGCGCATGATGGTCGTCGGAGGAACGGTCGTATCCTTCTGCGCGATGACCAGCGTACGCACGGGTTGACGCGACGAATGCGCGGCGTCCGCGGCCTTTGTTGCCGCGGCCTGTTGTGGCTGCGGCTGCGCCTCCGGATGCTGCTCGGCTTCGATGTGCGCGTTGGTCGCCGCCGCGGCCTTGTTGGCGACGCGCTTGGCGTTCGTCAGCGGATCTTGCGCCGACGCCGTTCCGGCGACGGCGAGCAACGCCGCGGCGATCATGATGCGACGGCTCATGGCGCCCCCGGCTTTGCCGAAGGAACCGCGACCGGCTTGACGGACGCGCGAGCGACGTACGTCTGGATCTGGAAGCGCGCGTCGAGGAACTGCTCGTTCTTTTTCGGCTTGCGCTCACCGACGCGCGAGCTCGGCGTCAGCGTCAGGTTGATCGGAGCGACGATCCGCGACAGCGAACCAACGTTGGCGAGGAATTCGCCGACTTGATGGTAGGCGCCCGTGACCCCGAGCTTGTACTTGTAGGTGTTGAACTGATCGCCATCGATGATGCCGTCTGGCTGCACGTCGGAAAGCTCCAAGCCAGCGTGCCGTGCCGCGGTCGAAATCGATTCGAGCAGCGCCGGCACTTCGTTTTCCATCGGGACGAGATGACGAAGCTCAGCCAATTCACGAGCGTAGGTGTCAGCTTCCTGCTTCATCTTGGTCGCGGTGCCCTTCGCGACTTCGGATTTGGCGAGCTTGTTCAAGGAATCGAGCGTGTCGAGGCGGACCGCGATCATCGTGAGGTCTTTGTTTTTCGGCGTCCACACGAGCTGCTGGTAGACGACCGCGAGGCCGATCGACAACAGTGTGACGACGAGCAGCTTTTGGCTGCGCGGGTTCTGTGGGAGCAGGGCCATGCTATTTCACCGAGAGGGTGAGCGGCACGCGGCGAACGACCGTCGTGTCTGGCCGACTATAGGCGACCGTGAGCTGGAACTGGGTGACTTCCTTACCCTGGTCGAGCGCGAGCTCGGAGTGCTCGAGCTGGACGTTCGACAGGAACGGCGACGCTTCGAGATCTTTCATGAAGCGCGTGAGCGCCTGGATGTCGACCGTGCGACCGGACAGACGAATCGAGACCTGGTCGAGAGGAATCGACGTCTCGATCCGCTTCGGCTGCTTGCCTTTGTTCTTCGGGTCTTCCGTGGTCTTGGGCAGCGCGACGACGTTCGTCGAGCCTTGCGGCGTTCCGTTGAGCGCGATCATCGAGAGCCACGTGTACTGCGGCAACGCGCGGCTGATCTCGTCCATGATGTGCGGCCAGACGTAGCGATCCTCGTCGATGCTCTTGATGATGTTGACTTGGCGAAGCAACGTGTCGCGAACCGCCTCGGCGTGATAGCGATCCTTGAGGAAATTGGCATACCGCGTCGAGTCGACGACCGCTTTCTCGATGCGGGCCTGAAGGTCGGCGTCTCGCCGTTGCTGAGACAAGTAGAGGAATGCAGTCGCGCCAACGCTCAAGACCACGCCGACAACCGCGGCGATCATGAATTTGTCGCTCAAGCGTCCCGACAAACCGGACGCGAACGACCCGAAGCTCACCGTTGGACGGCGTGCCGCCTTCTTGCTGCGTGCTCCGGGCAGGAGGTTGATTTCAATCATGCGACGTGCCGGAGTGCGAGACCAATCGGAAGCATCAACAGCGGGGCGATCTCGTCGGTGACGAGCGATTCGAGCGCGCCGTCACGCACTTTCAAGTTTGCGAGCGGGTTCGCTTGCTGCACCGTGAGTCGCAGACGGCTCGCGAGCATGTCGTTGAGCCCGGGAATTCTCGAACCGCCGCCGCACGTGTAGATCGTGCGCATCTGCCCCGAGCGCGAGTTCTGCGCGAGGAAGGCCGACGCGCGCTCGATGCCGACGGCGATTTCCTCACCGCGCGTCTGGATGACCGAATCGAGATGCGGCGAGCGATCGAAACCCTGGACCAGTGTTTGCGCTTCATCGGCGGAGAGGCCGCGCTCGCGCTGGAGATCTTCACGGAAGCGGCGCGTGCCGACGGTGAGATCTCGTGTGAGCAGCGGAACGCCGTCGTCGAGAATGTTGATGTTCGTGACGTCGTGTCCGATGTTGACCAGACCGACCACCCCGCTCATAGCATTGGGATGATTGACCTCGAACGCGTTGTGCAACGCGAATGCTTCGACGTCGACGACGCCCGGCTCGAGGCCGGCGTCGGTGAGCACACGGACTTTCGATTCGACCAACTCACGCTTGGCGGCGACGAGCAGGACGCTCATCTCGAGGCCGCCGGCGTCAGGATCGAGGATTTGAAAGTCCAACTCGACCGACTCCATGTCGAACGGAACGTGGTGTTCCGCTTCCCATCGCATCAGCTCGCGCGCCTGCTGTTCCTTGACGCGCTCGATTTGAATTTTCTTAATGATGACGTCGCGACCGCCGACAGCGGTGACGACGACTTTTCCCTTCACTCCGGCGCTCGCGAGCGCTGTACGAATCGCTTCGGCGACGATGCCGGGGTCCATGACTTCGCCTTCGACAATGGCGTCGGCGAGCAGCGGCATCACGGTGACGCGCGTGAGCTCAGGCTCGCGGCCCGAGTGATCAATGACTGCAACCTTGATCAACCCCGAACCGATATCGAGACCGACGGTTGTCTTCTTCCGACCAAAGAAAGACATGGAGAAGCCAGTAGGACGGTGGGTGGTGACGGCGATCGCGCTGTGTGGGGTCGCTCGAGAGGACGTTGTGGCCGTGCGTCCGGCCACCCCTGCGTCCGTCTCACCGAACACGACCGGACGGTCCCCGAGGTAACAGCTTTTGCGTCGGCGTGACGATCATCACACTACTCAAAACAGCTCGGCCCAACTTCGTCGCCGCACTGGCTTTGGACGCGACGCACGCCTCATCGCGTTGGCAACAATGCACGGCGCGTATCGAATCGTCGCGTGTGCAAGCGTGATCGCGGTCGTGCCATTCGCCGGGTTGCCATATGCCATCATTGCACCGGTGAGGGAAAATCCTCCAGCCACTGCCGTGATTGCGCCGCGTGCGACGATCAGGCCTATGAATGAAGACGCGCCAGTGACGGTGATCGATCCGTCAGCGACGAGAATTCCGGTGAACGTGCCGCCGTTGATCGTCGTGTCGCCGCGCACGTGGACCAACGGACCCGTGCTGTCGAGCAATGCGAGTTGTTGCGACGACACATAGTAGGTCGTCGAATCACCGGCACTCGCTCGCGCGCCAACTCGCGCGCTGTCGCCGACGGTCGCGGTCGCGCCCGGCGGCGTAATGACATCGAATACATTTACGGCCGCGCAATCAGGATCGCCGGTGGTATCGGCCGAGAACGACACGCTGTCGCGCGCGATGACATTGCCTCGCGAAACGAGCGGCGCCGGCGGCAACGCGGCAAGAGCGGGAAAGCGTGCTACCATATTGATGCGCCGGTGCCCTTGATCGATTCCGGCGATCGACGCATCGGCCACGAGCCACAACACACTCGTTGGTAGTCGCGTCACCGAAACTCTCGCGCCGACGCCGCCGGGAACCACTACATCGAACGATCGTGGTTGCCCGAACGGCAGATCAGCCAAGCCGTAGCCCGCTGGATCGGCCAAGATCGTAGTGATCGCGTAATCCGCGCTCGCGCTCAGCGATGCATCGGAGAACGTCAGCCGCGACGATCGTTCGCCGAGCAGCGACGCGGCGAACGCGCCGGCGATCATGAGACCCAGCAGGGTCATCACACCAAGTGCGGCCACGAGCGCAATGCCGCGTCGCGCGAGAAGTCTCATTGCGTCATCGGCGATTGTGCATCAGCACGTTGATGGCGGCCGTATCGACACGCTTGCCCGTGCTTGTGGCGGAGCCGACGACGCGCGTGAGGTTCTTGGTTTGTCCGCGAAGTGTGATGCGAACCGCGGCGATTGCTCGCGTGTCGGCGACCGGCGAGGACATCGATGCGCCACTCGTGTCGAGATATGTGAATGTCAGGCCACCGAGCGCGGGAGAGAGGAATGGCCCACTCACGGGTTGAACCGTGTTGAAGCGCGCAGCGGCCGTATTCCAGTCTTTCTCGCCGACGTACCATGCGCCGTCACTCGCGCGATACAGGCTGTATCGAGCCGGACGTGTGATGCGCAGCGGCATTCCGATGGCCGACACGAGTGGCGATGGTGGCGCCACGAGTGCGATTGAAACGCGCGGCAAGACGCGTACGCTGTCGCTGAGATGCGGTCCACGCGAGGCGCATTGTCGTGACGGTGACGTACCCACGCTCGCGATAGCGAAGGGTTGCCAGTCATCGGTAGAGTCGGTGGGCGTGTATAGCCACGCCGTATCGCCGACGTTGAGCGTGGTCAGATAGCTCGCGTACGTGCTCGCGCCCTCAGAGGTGGGGGCGAGCACGAAGCCGTTGGCGATCGTGTCGCAGACGAGCGCACTGGCGATCGTGCCGCGTAGCTCGACCGACGTATCGCGTGCCTCACGGATGTCGCGAGCGGCGATGGAGACGCCGCGCAGATCGATCGGTAGAATTGTCGCGGCTTCTCGGAGTTGTCCGGAGAGTGCAACGCCGTCCGTGAGATCAGTGAACAATCGCTGCTGGCGCACCGCGATCATGGTGATCAGCGCCAGCACGACGCCGCCAACGACCATCGAGACGAGAATCTCGACGATCGATAGGCCGAGGCGGGCTCGATGCAGCGCATGCCTCCGCGCGATCAACATGTGAGCCGCGTGCGAAGGACGATGGAGTGCGTCGACCCCATTGCGACAAACGTGACGCTATCGCGGAGCTCGCGCGTCCCGTTTGATTGGAGCGTCGCCGACCATCGCTCGATGAGACCTGCTGCCGGTCCGTTCGTTCCGCTGGTGGCGATGCAGGCGGTCGCGCCGAGCAGCTGCAATCGGTTCCCTGCCGCGTTGATTGCGGCGAGTCGAGCGCGCGTTGTTGTCGTTTGACGAACGAGCGAGGCACCGCTGGCGACAAGAGCCAGCAGTCCGATCTCGATCAGGACGACGGCGACGAGAAGCTCGACGAGCGTGAAGCCGGAGCGTCTCGGTCGCGCGGCGAGCGAGACGGCGGCGCTGACTCGGTGAAGAAACATGCGCCGAAGCTACGACCGAAATTCTGCCGAGCGGCATCATGCGAACGCGCGCGACATCGAGATCGCGCTATGTTCGGTCTGAACGCATATTATCGTCACACCAATAAAACAAAGAATCCGGTGGCGTGAGCCACCGGATTCTTTGTCACCACCCCTACCTGCTTACTGGCAACGCGGCGCGCCGCTGCTGTCCGACGTGGCCAGCGGGTTACCGGTGTTGATCGCCACCGCGCACTGGGCCGGCGATGCCAACTGCGTGTGCGTGATCGTCGCCGACCACACGCCATTGCCGGGGGCCGAAATCGTCGGCGGGTTGACACCGTTCGACACCTGGAACTTGAGGTTCGTCAGCGTCGCCGTGTACTTCGTGCTGTCGGCGAAGAAGGCTTCCTCCGCCGTCACGAGGTTGCGCAGATCCGACTTCATCGCGGTGTAATACGCCTTGTCCTTCGTGCTCGCGAACTTCGGGATCGCGATCGCGGCCAAGATGCCGATGATCACGACGACAATCAGAAGCTCGATCAGGGTAAAGCCCTTGCGAAGTTTCAACATGTTGGTCGAGGGGGTGGGGAGTGGGTTGGCCAACGAATTCAGGGGATCCTGCTGACTCATCGGGGCGAGTCGGCAGCTACTTAAGCAAGTAGAAAGCCCCGAAGAATGATTTTGCTAACAGATGCAGTAGCAACGGTTTAGCGTACTGTCGCCTTGAAATATATTGGTCCCCGGCGCGGGCGATTTGCAAGGTCTGCCGCGCTTTGCAGTGGCCGGGCGGTGGGAGAGGTACAGTGGTCACGTTCCGCTGCATGATGTTGATTGAGACGTGTATGGAGATCTTGCGGCAACACCTCGGAATTGCGGCGCGCAGCCTTGCCCGCGCGCCCGGCTTCGCGATCGCGGCGGCACTCACGCTCGCTCTCGGCATTGGCCTTTCGACCGCGGTATTCACGGTCGCGGATGCGCTGCTGCTTCGTCGGCTTCCCGTCACGGATGAAAATCGTTTGGTCGTGCTTTGGGGCGAAACGCGCGGCGGACGATTCTCGAACTTTCCTCTCACCCTCGAGGACGCGCGCGACTTTCAGCGACGCACGCAGACGCTCGGAGACGTCGCCCTCGTCGAGTTCCGGGGTGCAACGCTCAATCCGATTCGCGCCGGCGAGCGTGTCTATCCACTTCATTCGTCGCCCGTCTCCGGCAACTTCTTCGATGCGCTCGGCAGCCGGGCCGCAATTGGCCGCGCGCTCCGTCGCGACGACGACGTCGCCGGAGCGGCGCCCGTCGCGGTCCTCAGCTACCACGCGTGGCGCGAGCAATTTGGCGGCGACTCCGCGATCGTCGGCAAACCGATCGCGATGCTCTATACAGGACGCTCATACACGATCGTCGGTGTAATGCCGCAGGGGCTCGACTACCCGCGCGGCACGGACTTCTGGCTCCCGGCGATCGCGTACAGCTCGGCCGGCGGATTCCTCGATCTGCTGTCGTTCGATCTGGTGGCGCGTCTTCGACCCGGCGCTTCGCTCGCGCAAGCGAGCACGGAGCTGACGACGTTTTTCGTCAGCTCCGGCATGCCACGGCTGCATGACGTGCGCGGCGTCGCGCACACGCTCCCCGGCGTCGTGCTGGGCGACACCGAACCCGCGCTGCTCGTCGTCATGCTTGCTGCCGCGCTACTCCTCTTCATTGCATGTGTGAATATCGCGAACCTGTTGCTGGTTCGCGCGATCGGTCGCGTCAAGGAATTCGCTGTGCGCTCGGCACTCGGCGCGAGTCGCGGTCGCCTCGTCGCGCAATTGCTGACCGAGAGTGCCGTCCTCTCGCTCCTCGGGGGACTGGCCGGCGTGAGCTTCGCTGTCGCTGGTGTGAGAGCGTTCACGGTGCTGGCACCCGCCAGCGTTCCGCGGCTCGATGAGGTTGGCGTGAGCGGCACCGCGATCGTCGCCGCAATCGTGATGACGTCGGCCACGATGCTGCTGTCGAGTATTGTACCGGCAGTCTTCACGTCGCGCGTAAGTGCGCAGGACGCGCTTCGTTCGGGATCTCGCAACACAGGCGGGGGCCGAGTGCGAATGGCGGCGGAGGTACTCGTGGTCGCGCAGGTGGCGCTCGCCGGAGTGAGTTTGGCGACTGCCGCCCTCGTCATACGGAGCTTCATGAAGCTGGAGCACGCCGAACTTTCATTCGAGCCCCGCCGTTTGCTCGTTGCCTCCTTCGTCATGGGGGGTGATCGACTTGGCGATCCGCAGCGACAACGTGCGACGCTCGACGCCGTGCTCGCGGTGACACAGGCACTGCCCGGTGTGCAGGCTGTGTCGCCCGTGCTCGACGCGCCGTTCATTGGCTCGGGTGGCGGCATTGACGGGCGACTCTCGCTACCCGGAGAGAACAAAGAAGACGCGGCGCGAAATCCGATGCTGAGCCTGGAGGTCATCGCGCCCAACTATTTCGCGATGCTCGGCACGCCGTTGCTGCGCGGACGGCCATTCACCGATGAGGATCGCGAGCGAGGAGCTCCGGTGATCGTGGTGAGCAGTTCTGTCGCGCGCCACTTTTGGCCAAGCAGCGATCCGTTGGGCAAGCGACTGACAGATGGCCAACGCGAGCTCACCGTCGTCGGCGTGGTGCCCGACCTGCGTTACCGAGAGTTGCAGACTCCGCGTCCGACAGTGTACTTCCCGCTTCGGCAGTCGCCATTTCCAGTCGCTCCCTCGACGCTGCTGATTCGAACCGCGACGCCATCCAGCGGCGGCAGGAATAGTCATCCTGTGCGAAGCGAAGGATCTGCTGTTGCCGCTATCGTCGCCGATTTGCGCGCGACGATCGCTCGCGCGGAACCCGGTGTCGTACTCGTGAGCGCACACTCTGTCGAGACATTGCTCGACGCGCCGCGCGCTCAGCCGCGCTTGAACGCCGTTGTTCTCGGATTATTTGCCGGCGCTGCGCTGTTGCTTGCCGCGGTTGGACTGTTCGCCGTCATCGCGACAATGGTTCGCCAACGCACTCGCGAGATGGGAATTCGCATGGCGCTCGGCGCCACCGCTGGCGATGTGCGCCGGATGGTGATGATGCGAGGCCTCACGCTCGGCGTCATCGGCGCGACAATTGGCATCGCCGGCGCACTCGCCACGAGCAGGATGTTATCAGCGTTGTTGTTCGAGATCAGCGCGACGGATGCGCCGACGCTCGCGTCGGTGTCGGTGGCCATTCTGATCGTCGCCGCGATTGCGAGCTTCGTTCCCGCGCGGCTGACCAGGCGAATCGATCCGATCATCGCACTGCGAAACGAAGGCTGAGTGACTGACGGTCAATCGCGAAACCAAAGCGAAATCAGAATCCGTAATAGAACTGTCCTTTGAAATCCGGATTGAGCACCATCTCACGAAGCCCGCCAGGCAGTAGTCGAACCTGACCGGGGGTCAGCAACTCCTTCAAGAAAGTGCGCTCCTTGTAGATGATCTCCCACATCCCAGTGCCCGCCTCGCTCACGTGTTTTGCCGCTTCTTTGGAGCTGAAGTCGGGCGGGAGGCCGGCCAGATAGTTGGCGAGCGCACTGTACACGCTGTCCGCGCGCGCGCGGAGGTAGGTCTGCCGCTCCTGCACTTTTTCCGTCTGCTCACGCGACAGCGCGAGCGAGTCCGCGTAGCGCAGCATCAGACGGTAAATGTCCGAGAAGCCGCCGGTCCCCGTGAAATTCATGTACCGATTCTTGATCGTGTCGGCCGACGCGCGCGTTCCGGCGAGTGGCGGCTTGATGCGCATGCGAAGAATCACGTCCTGCTCACTCCGATCGGGCCCGAGCTCCATGCTGAAATCGAGCGTCAGTCGAAACGGCGTACGAAATGTCGTTGTCGACGGCCGGGTGTCGCCGAAGCGCGGATTCACCTGATACGTGTATCGCTGCGTTCCCGCGTCGAAGCCGCGCACCTGATAGAGTGTTCCATCGACGAGCGGCGTCGATCCCCACCCATGCAGATGATCGGGGCCGTGCAGCATTTGGTCGATGGCGCCCAGCGGATTGGCGAGGTTGAGCGACATCGTCATCCGGTTGCTCAAGTGTGGCAGGCGCGACGCAAATACATTCGCGTTCATGGTCGCCGTCCATGGACCAACGCAACTGTTGCGGCCGGCGAGTTGATTCAGCTGCTTGTCGAGACAATTCCGCGCCGCGCTCGATCCATTCGCGAGCAAGCTGTCGAAGATGAACGCGCGGTCGCCGCCAACGCCGTCGCCATTGATGTCGCCTCCGACCACCGGCGTGAAGCGCAGCCCTGATGAGAAGCGCGCGAACGTCGTCAACGCGACGCGGCCGCCGAAGAACGCACGCGCCGCTTGCACCGAGAACTGGTGCTTGGGCGCGAAGGCCACCGGCGCCCACTCGATCGCTCGAGGATCGAGCGCCGCACTCTGATCGAATCCGCGCGCCTGAGAGCGCGCATCGAGATACGTGTAGCCCAACGTGACGAAGCCAAGCCGGAACGGAACGTTCGGAATCATGTACACCGTGATCTGGCGCGCGTCGCCGCGCAGATCGGACACGCGATCGGATACGCGGCCGAACTCTGCCGTGCGCCGCGATTCTACCGCCGACGCGGCGCCCGTCGACGGCACGATGCTGGTCGGCGTCACGAACACCGGTCGCCCGCCTTCATTCGCGAGCGCGAACTTCGGCACGCCGGCGAAGTTCACGTCGACCACGCTCGGCTGATTCAGGTTGAGCGTGTAGAAGCCGTCGATTGTGACATAGTTTCCCAAAATCGTGTTCGTCCAGCCGAGTGTGCTACGCCACGACCGTGATGGCGTGTATGAGCGATCGATCATTGTGACGTTTGGCGCGGTGTCGGCGAGCGCGGTGGCGCCGCCGGCGCAGGTTTGTGGAACGATCGCCGGATCGTCGAGGTACGCTTGCCAGTTCGGAATTGGCGCCGCCGCCCCTGTGCACACGAGACGCTCGCTACTTCCCGGAAGCCCTGTCGCGCCGATCGCGTCGGCGAGCAGATCGCTTCGCAAGTTGTTGCGAAACTCACCGACGCCGCCGCGAATCTGCGGGCCACCGCGATAGACTCTACTGAACTGTGAGACATTGATGCTCAGGGATGGCGGCGTCTTGTAGTACCAGTTGAAGCCGAACCGCGGACTCACCGCGATCGAGTTCGGACCGCGATCGTTGCGAACGCCGAGTACGCGCTCGAGCTCCGGATTGCGCGCCGGCAGGCCTGTGAAGACGTTCGCGTCCAAGCGCGGACCGCCAGTGAGAACGAGCTTGCGTGTGTTCCAGGTCGCACCCATTGCCATTGCGCCCGTCCACTCTCCGCCCGCGCGGTCCGGCGCATTCAGCGTTCTCGAAAAACTGCTCGGCGTATTGTTCGCCAGATCGTTCAACGACGAAAAGTTGAAATTGCCGAACCGGTTGGCCGCGATCGACTGGTTGTAGCGCTCGTAGCGTGACTGGAAGAAAATCGTCGCCGGTAGTGTCGTGCGATCGTTGAGCAAAAGATTCGTCCGGTTGTTCAGCTCGAACGAGGCTTGTCGTGTATCGTTCGCGAACGGACCGTTGCCGCCGAACGCAAGCGTGGCGAACGTCGGCGCCTCGTCGGGAAGCGACGATGCGACGAGCACGCTGCCTCCCGGCAGGTCGAAGTACGGCGTCCCTCTGTTCTCGTTGAACGAGACGTTCGCCGCCGTCTCGTTCACGTAGCTCCCGTAAACGCCGAAGTAGCGCGAGTAGAGTCCTTGAACGTATGCATTGTCTCGCGACGACCGACCCGACGTCGCGGGCGGTGCCAGCGGCGACAGCGATTGGCCGAAGGTTTCCGAATAGGTCCCGCCGGTGACGACGTTCCACTGCGGCGCCGGCGTCGCGCCCGGGCCTGGATTGGGAAGCGTGCGATCGAAGCGCGCGGCAAACGTGCCCGATGCCGTCGTGCGCTGGTCTGGAATTCCGCTCCGCGTGAGCGGCACGTGCTGCGACTGCAGAATTTGCAGCAGGCGGAACGCCGAATCAGGCGCGATCGCCGCATGCGCGAGCGCCTCGGCGTCGACGTCGAGCAGCGACGAGACGGGCGCGCGGTTGATCGATCCCTGATAGCCGGCATCGTAGAAGTACTTGTCGAGCTGGAAGGCGCCGGAGTTGCTGCCGCCAACTTGGAGGTTGGTGAAGCGCTGGCCGAATCGTTCCGCCACCGGATCGGTGACCTGAAGCGCCGGCGCGTCGAGCGTGATGCGTCCGCGTCGCGAGAAGATGTTGGTCCCCGCCGTGATCGTCGTGCTCGAGAAGCCGCCGCTGAATCCGCCGCGGGTCGGGTCCCATGGCGACGTCGTGAAGCTCGTCGTGGTCGCAAGGTCCCGCGGCAGCGCGTCGCCGGAGAACTGCATGCCGTTGAGCGTTCTCATATTGGCGTCGGCGCCGAGCCCAAAGGCCGAGTAGCCGCCAGCGGTCGGCGTGAGGCCGGGGATCAACGCCGCCATCGCATCGATGTTGCCTTGCTGGTCGGGCGACAGCGCATTCGTGACGCCATCCACGATCTTATTCGCTCCGTCGACTGCCGGCGTAGATCCGTCGTTGTTTCCGCGCTGCGGCCGCGGGTGCTGCGCCTGAATGCGAGTCGTCGCCAGCGTTTGAATGATCTGCGCCAACTTCACGTTCACGGTCGCGACGGAGTCGGCCACCGGGATGTTCACTCGCTGCCGGAAGGGACGCCAGCCGATGAGGTTGACGCCGAGCACGTACTCGCCGGTCGCGTTGGCGATGACGACGCGATAGTTGCCGCTCGAATCCGTATGCGTCGAAAGAA
>Ga0207695_10005800_pt1 | contig 16258 bp, 18 predicted proteins | sample KBSC54metaG_FD_184354 | JGI IMG/M metagenome (GOLD analysis project Ga0207695, IMG submission 184354) | Corn rhizosphere microbial communities from Kellogg Biological Station, Michigan, USA - KBS C5-4 metaG (SPAdes) (version 2) | ecosystem: Host-associated > Plants > Roots > Rhizosphere > Soil... | reverse complement strand
CGAACTGGCGCGCCAGGGCGGGGCCCTCGTGGACTTCAAGGACGAGGACCGCGTGCTGAAGCCCGCGGACATCGAACGCTGCAACCGCGGCGTCGCATCGGCGCCTGCCGTTACGGCATCCAGATAAGGGGGGCAGGGGCCTTCTTCCGCCTGCGTGGCGCACAGGAAGAGGGCCCTCGCCGCCGCCGCGCCCAACTGCCGCGCTTGGGGGGTCCGCCCTTGGTTGCGGGTGCGAGGATCGCATGCTATCAGGCGCGCGGCTTCGGGCGAGGGGGTCGTCCAAGGTTCCCTGAGCCACGTGCTTTTTCCAAGCGCAATCAAGCCCTTAGGCCGACGTTGGGCATAGCCTCGAAGTCGGCGTTTCGAACACCAGGCGGTCGATAAGTGGCGGACGATTCCAGGGCGGCGAATGTGGGCGCGCGATACGCGCAGGCCCTGTTCGAGCTGGCGAAAGATCGGGGCGAGGTGGCGGGCGTCGAGTCCGACCTGAAGAGCCTCAAGAACATGCTGCGCGACAGCGCGGACCTGCGAGCCTTGCTTGCCTCACCGACCTTCGGATCGGCGGCCAAGGGTGCGGGTCTGGCGGGCGTCGCCGACGCCGCGCAGCTGTCCGAGACGACACACAAGTTCCTTGGACTGCTGTCGGCCAACGGCCGCGCCGCCGCGCTTTCGGCGGTGATCTCCGCCTTCGAACGCCTCGCCGCCGCCGACCGTGGCGCCGTCTCCGCCGAGGTGACCACGGCGATGCCGCTCACCGACGCCCAGGCCAAGGCGCTCGCCGCCGCCCTGCGCACGGCGCTGGGCAAGGACCCCGAAATCGAGACCCGCGTCGATCCCGCCATTCTCGGCGGCGTCAAGGTGCGCGTGGGTTCCCGGCTCTACGACGCCTCGCTGAAGTCGAGGCTCAATTCCCTGAAGTTCGCCCTGAAGAGAGCGTAAGACCACGATGGACATCCGCGCCGCCGAGATTTCGGCCATCCTCAAATCCCAGATCGCCAACTTCGGCGAGGAAGCCGACGTCGCCGACGTCGGCCAGGTGCTGTCCGTCGGCGACGGCATCGCCCGCGTCTACGGGCTGGACAAGGTCCAGTCCGGCGAGATGGTGGAATTCCCCTCCGCCGGCGTGAAGGGCATGGCCCTGAACCTGGAGCGCGACAACGTCGGCATCGTGATCTTCGGCAACGACCAGGCCATCGCCGAGGGCGACGAGTGCCGGCGTCTGGGCGAGATCGTCGACGTGCCGGTGGGCCGGGGGCTGCTGGGCCGGGTGGTCAACCCGCTGGGCGAGCCGATCGACGGCAAGGGCCCGATCACCGATGTGGCCGAACGCCGGCGCGTGGACGTGAAAGCGCCCGGCATCATTCCGCGCAAGTCGGTGCACGAACCGGTGCAGACCGGCCTGAAGGCCATCGACAGCCTGATCCCGGTGGGCCGCGGCCAGCGCGAACTGATCATCGGCGACCGCCAGACCGGCAAGACCGCGGTGGCGATCGACACCATCCTGAACCAGAAGTCGATCAACGCCGGGACCGACGAGGCCGCCAAGCTCTACTGCATCTACGTCGCCATCGGTCAGAAGCGCTCGACCGTGGCCCAGATCGTCAAGACGCTCGAGGAGCGTGGCGCGCTCGACTACACCATCGTGGTGGCGGCCACCGCCTCCGAGCCGGCCCCGCTGCAGTTCCTGGCCCCGTTCTCGGGCTGCGCCATGGGCGAGTGGTTCCGCGACAACGGCATGCACGCCCTGATCATCTACGACGACCTTTCCAAGCAGGCCGTCGCCTACCGCCAGATGTCGCTGCTGCTGCGCCGCCCGCCGGGCCGCGAAGCCTATCCGGGGGACGTCTTCTACCTGCACTCGCGCCTGCTGGAGCGGGCGGCCAAGCTGAACGCCGACAACGGCTCCGGCTCGCTCACCGCCCTGCCGCTGATCGAGACCCAGGCCAACGACGTGTCGGCCTACATCCCCACCAACGTGATCTCGATCACCGACGGCCAGATCTTCCTGGAGACCGATCTGTTCTACCAGGGCATCCGCCCGGCGGTGAACGTCGGCATCAGCGTCAGCCGGGTGGGCTCGTCGGCCCAGATCAAGGCCATGAAGCAGGCCACCGGTCCGCTGAAGGGCGAACTGGCCCAGTACCGGGAGATGGCCGCCTTCGCCAAGTTCGGCTCCGACCTCGACGTCTCCACCCAGCGCCTGCTGGCGCGTGGCGAGCGGCTGACCGAGCTCTTGAAGCAGCCGCAATACTCCCCGCTGGTGGTGGAAGAGCAGGTGTGCGTGATCTACGCCGGCACCCGCGGCTACCTGGACGGCATCCCCGCCAACCAGGTGTCGCGATTCGAGGGCGAACTGCTGGCCCGCCTGCACAGCCAGCACGCCGACCTGCTGGACGCCATCCGCACCAAGAAGGAGCTGACGTCCGACCTGGAGTCCCAGTTGAAGGACGCCCTGGACGCCTTCGCCAAGACCTTCGCCTGAGCCTGACGGAGCGAGCCTCAAGTCATGGCCAGCCTGAAGGAAATGCGGAGCCGGATCGGAAGCGTGAAAGCCACGCAGAAGATCACCAAGGCGATGCAGATGGTCGCCGCCGCCAAGCTGCGGCGCGCGCAGGACGCCGCTCAGAACGGCCGCCCCTATGCGACGCGTATGGCCGCCGTGATCGCCAACCTGGCGGCCAGCGTCTCGGGCGCCGGCGCGCCGAAGCTGCTGGCGGGCACCGGGTCCGACCGGCGCGAACTGGTGATCGTCGCCACGTCCGACCGCGGTCTGGCCGGCGGCTTCAACTCCTCGATCGTCCGCGCGGCCCGAGACTACCTGTCCAGGGCCATCAGCGACGGCAAGCAGGTGCAGGTGCTGACCCTCGGCCGCAAGGCCCGTGACCAGCTGAAGCGCCTCTACGGCGACCGTTCGGTCGGCGCGATCGAGGCCGGCGGCGCCCCATCGCTGGAGACCGCCCGCGAGGTGGCCGCCCTGGTGCTGGACCTGTTCGAGCGCGGCGAAGTCGACGTGGTCAGCCTGTTCTACAGCCGATTCGTCTCGGTGGTGACCCAGGTGGCCACCCGCAAGCAGCTGATCCCCGCCGCGGTCGTCGCTGGCGCCCCGACCATCGACCTGAAGGGCGCGGCCTATGAATACGAGCCGGACGAGGAGACCATCCTCGCCGAGCTGCTGCCGCGCAACATCACCGTGCAGATCTTCTCCGCCATGCTGGAGAACCAGGCCGGCTTCTACGCCTCCCAGATGGCGGCGATGGACAACGCCACCCGCAACGCCGGCGACATGATCGCCGGCCTCACCCTGCTCTACAACCGTTCCCGCCAGGCGCAGATCACCAAGGAGCTGATCGAGATCATCTCCGGCGCCGAGGCGCTTTAGACCGAAGAGAAAGACCCCATGGCCACCACCGCTGCCGCCAATGTTTCCCAGGGCCGAGTCGCCCAGGTGATCGGCGCCGTCGTCGACGTGGAGTTCGACGGCCACCTGCCCGCCATCCTCTCGGCGCTGGAAACCACCAACACCGACCAGCGCACCGGCGAGCCTTTCCGCCTGGTGCTGGAAGTGGCCCAGCACCTGGGCGAAAACACCGTGCGCACCATCGCCATGGACACCACCGAGGGGCTCGTGCGCGGCCAGGCGGTGTCCGACACCGGCGCGGCGATCACCGTGCCGGTGGGCCCGGCCACCCTGGGCCGGATCATGAACGTCATCGGCGAGCCGGTGGACGAGGCCGGCCCGATCGTCAGCCCGTTCCATTCGGTGATTCACCGCGACGCGCCGTCCTTCGCCGAGCAGGCGACCTCGGCCGAAATCCTGGTCACCGGCATCAAGGTGATCGACCTTCTGTGCCCCTACACCAAGGGCGGCAAGATCGGCCTGTTCGGCGGGGCCGGCGTCGGCAAGACCGTGACCATGCAGGAGCTGATCAACAACATCGCCAAGGTGTACGGCGGCTACTCGGTGCTGGCCGGCGTCGGCGAGCGCACCCGCGAGGGCAACGACCTCTATCACGAGATGATCGAGTCGAAGGTGAACGTCGACCCGCGCGAGCATGGCGGCTCCACCGAGGGGTCCCGCTGCAGCCTGGTCTACGGCCAGATGAACGAGCCCCCCGGCGCCCGCGCCCGGGTCGCGCTGACCGGCCTGGCCCAGGCCGAGTACTTCCGCGACCAGGAAGGCAAGGACGTGCTGCTGTTCATCGACAACATCTTCCGCTTCACCCAGGCGGGTTCGGAAGTGTCGGCGCTGCTGGGCCGCATCCCCTCGGCCGTGGGCTACCAGCCCACCCTGGCCACCGAGATGGGCAACCTGCAGGAGCGCATCACCTCCACCAACAAGGGCTCGATCACCTCGGTGCAGGCGATCTACGTGCCCGCCGACGACTTGACCGACCCGGCCCCCGCCACCAGCTTCGCCCACCTGGACGCGACCACGGTGCTCGACCGCGACATCGCCGCCCAGGGCATCTTCCCGGCGGTGAACCCGCTGGACTCCACCTCGCGGATCCTGGACCCGCTGGTGATCGGCGAGGTGCACTACATGGTGGCCCGCCGGGTGCAGGAGATCCTGCAGCAGTACAAGGCGCTGAAGGACATCATCGCCATCCTCGGGATGGACGAGCTGTCGGAGGAGGACAAGCTGGTCGTGGCCCGCGCCCGCAAGCTGCAGCGCTTCCTGAGCCAGCCCTTCAACGTGGCCGAGGCCTTCACCAACCTGCCGGGCGTGATCGTGCCGCTGGAAGACACCATCCGCTCGTTCAAGGCGGTGTGCGACGGCGAATACGACCACCTGCCGGAGCAGGCCTTCTACAACGTCGGCACCATCGACGACGCGGTGGCCAAGGCCGAGAAGATGGCGCTGGAAGGCTGATGGCCAAGCTGCACTTCTCTCTGGTCTCGCCGGAGCGCGAACTGTTCTCCGGCGACGTCGACCAGGTCGACGCGCCGGGGTCGGAAGGCGACTTCGGCGTGCTGGCCGGCCATGCGCCCTTCATGACCACGCTCAAGGAAGGGCGGGTCAAGGTGTTCAACGACGGCGACAGCCTGGTGTTCGATGTCCGCGGCGGATTCGCCGACGTCACCCCCGACGGCCTCACGATCCTGGCCGAACAGGCGACGGAAGTCGTCTAAGCCGATTGTGCGACACGGCTAAGTCCGTCTAAAAGCGCCGGCTACGGGGACTTCAGGAAACACCAGGGAACGCCATGCGTCTCGCGCTTGTCAGCATGATCGCCCTGTCGGCCGCCGCCGCCAGCGCCTTCGCCCAACCGACCTCCTCCACAACCCCTGCCACGACGGACACTCCGCCGCCCGCGACATCGGCGCCCGCCGCGCCCGAAGCGGCTCCGGCCCCGGCCACCCCTGCCGCGCCGGCCGCCGCCACGCCAGCGCCAGCCGAACCCGCTGTGCCCGCCGCGGCGCCGGTGACGCCCGCCCCTGCCGCCCCGGCCACGGAGACCCCGCCGGCCAGTACCGCGGCGCCCACGCCCCCGGCGCCGGTCGCCGAGGCCCCGCCGCCTCCGGCCCCGCCCGAGCCGCCGCCTCCACCCACCGATCCGACCGCGATCAGCGTTCTCAGCGTCCTGCAGAGCGTGTGCATCCCGGCCGCCGCCGGCGGCAACCTCGCCAACCTCGCCAAGGCCGCGGGCTACCGCAAGTCGGGCGACACCTGGCAGCTGCGCCAGCGCGACTTCACCCTGACCATCCAGGATCCGGGCTCCAACCCGAATCAGTGCCACGTCGACATCACCCACACCGCCGACCAGGAAGCCCCCGGCCGGCAGATCGTGGTGGCCCTGCACAACTGGGCCGCCTTCGCGAACGGCTGGAGCCTCTACCGCAACGACAAGAATGTCGCTGGCGCCTCCCAGTACACCACCCGCTCCTGGCAGAAGGACGCCGACGGCAAGCTGCAGAGCCTGGTGTTCCTGACCATCCGCCATGCCGACGGCACGCCGATGAAGGGCGGGACCGACACGTCCCAGCTGATCTACGGCATCACGGCGGGGACCCCGCCAGCCGCGTAGAAGCTCAGGCGGCTTGCCGCGCCGCGCCGGCCATCCACGCCAGGCACAGGTCCGCGACGTTCCGCCAGCCCGGTTCCGCCGGCAGCCAGTGGCTCATGCCGGGCATCGTCCGCATCTCGGCTCCCAGGCGCCGCGCGGCGTCTGCGACGGTGGACGGCGGGTTGATCACGTCCCGGTCGCCGGCGATCGCCAGCATCGGCGCGCCGATCCGGCTGGGATGCACCATGGTGGTCATGCAGGGGTCCAGCCACCAGTTCAGCACCTCGAACAGCGCCCGTCCGCTCTCCGGCCGCATGCGGGCGAAGGTGGCGTGGCTGTCGGCCGATGACATACGGTCGAGATTGTATCGGCGGGAGGCCGCATAGTGCGGCTCGATCGCCTGGACCCAGAAGGGCCCCAGGGCGTAGAGGGCCACCGCCGACAGCGCCTCCTCCGGGGTGCTTGGCGGCACGCCCCACGGCGAAGACGGCGCCAGGGCGACGACACCGGCGGTGGGGCTGCGCGACGCGGCCATCAGCGCCACCAGCCCGCCCATGGAATGGCCCATCACCAGCGGCGGCCTAGGCTGGGCGCGGATCAGCCTGGCGATGGCGGCGGCGTAGTCGCCCATCGAGCGTCCCGCCACGGAGTCGGGCGGAGCGTCGGGGCCGTGGCCGGGCAGGTCAGGCGTCAGCACCTCGTGCCCGGCGGCGCGAAAAGGTTCCGCGAAGTCCTCGAACACCCAGCCGCCGCAGAACGCCCCGTGGATCATGACAATGGGCGCTGGCGGCATCGAATTTCCTTGCCAGTGACGGGGGCGTCAACCTTTGCCGCGCCTCACGCGCCGCGGCAACCCCTCTAGGCTGCCTGAGCCCGCAGGTGCTCGGCCAGGGGGCTGAAGGCGTCGATGACCTGGCGGTAGGCGTCGCGCTTGAAGGCGATCACATGGTCCAGGGCCTCGGAGAGCTCGGCCCAGCGCCAGGCGTCGAACTCCACGTCGTGACCGTGCGCCGCCAGGTCGATCTCCGAATCGGCGCCCTCGAAGCTGAAGGCGAACCAGACCTGTTTCTGCCCGCGCCAGCCCTTGCCGATCTTGGAGCCCTGGTGCTCCGGCGGAAACTCGTAGCCGATCCAGTCGCGGGTCCGGCCCAGCAGCTTCACGGAGCTGACCCCGGTCTCCTCGCGCAGCTCGCGCAGGGCCGCGTCGAAGTCGCCCTCGCCGGCGTCGATCCCGCCCTGCGGGAACTGCCAGTTGTCCGGGCCGGGCGTCTTGGCCCGGCGTCCCAGCCAGACCCGGCCGTCGCGGCGGAACAGCACGATGCCGACGTTGGGGCGAAGCTGGCTTAGGTCCATCGGCTTCATCTGGGCTTTCGCGTCGGGGAAGACCAGATGCGCCATCGTCGCTCTCCTACCGCCTGGCCATCACGGCCGAGGCGGGGACCAGCTGATAACCTCGCCCGGCCAGGCCGCTGCACCACTTGGCGGCCTCCTGCAGGGTGACCGGGTAGGCGAAGCCTGACCCCAGCGCCTTGCCGGCCCGGCTGGCCTGGCTCTCCAGGGCGGTGAGTTGGGCGTCGATGGTGGGGCCGTCGAGCTGATCGTCGACGATCCGGTCGGCGGACGCGCGCGGCAATCCGCCTCCCACCTGCGCGGCCGATCCATCGTCGATGAAGGCCAGGCCGCGCTGGCGCAGGTTGCCGCTGAAGATGCTCATCGCCGCCGGCGTCTGCATGAACTTGGAGCCCAGGTAGTTGGTCACGCCGAAATAGCCGGTGGCCCGCGAGAGCAGCCACTCCATCCGGGTCGTGGTCTCTTCCGCCTGGCCGCCCGCCATCAGGGTGTAGGGGCCGGGATCGTTGTCCGGAAAGTCCTTCGGCTCCATCGGCGCCTCCAGCAGCACCTCGTGGCCGGCGGCGCGCGCCATGTCGATCCAGCCCTGCAGCCCCTCGGCGTAGGGCACGAACGACAGGGTGACCTCCGGCGGCAGGTTGGCGATGGCCTCGCGGGTGGACTTCGCGTTCAGGCCCAGCCCGCCGATGATCAGCGCCACCTGCGGCTTGCCGGAGGCGATGGTGGGGCGGGCGTAGGCCTGGGCCGGGGTGCGCCCGTCAGGCGCGATCACCGGCAGCATGCCGGCCCCGCCCTGGGCGAACAGGCCGGCGATGGGGGCTTGCGGCAGGGGCGAGCCGGCCGCCTGCGACCCGTCGACGCGACTGTCGCCGGAAATGGTGATGACCGCCTGGCCCCCGGTCGCGGCCGATTCGAGGTCCTGGGGCGCGACGGAGGACAGCTCCACCGTCGTCGAATCGAACGGCGCATCGCCGGGCCCCGCGGTGGGCCTGGCCTCGCGCCAGCCGGGCGGCGCGCGCGTGGCCGCGATCTGGGCCAGCGACAGCCGAATCACCGGCGCGCCGGCCTTCGGGTCTCCCGTCAGCGCCACTAGCCCCGCCGCCGCGGCGAGGAAGAAGCCGCCGGCGGCGGCGGCGGCGATATAGGGGTTGGCGAGCGGGCCCAGGGCGGCCAGGCGCGACTTCGTCGGCGCGGGCGCGGGGCGCGGGCGGGGCTTGGCAAAGGAGGCGACTGTCTGCACGGCGCCCTAAGCCTCGCCTTAGATGGTTAATGAAGGCGAAAAGGCGGCGCGGTTTTTTGTTGTCGCGGGACCCCTCACCTCACCTCTCCCGCAAGCGGGAGAGGGTTACTGACAGGGCGGCGTGTGTGGAAACGCCGCTCGACGCTTCCGCCGCCCTATCAGTAACCCTCTCCCCGGAACGGGGAGAGGTGAGGTGAGGGGTCTCGCCGCCTAGCGCAGCGGCCGCGGCGTGGTGGCTGGGGCGGGGGTTGTCGCAGGCGCCGGCGCGCCGGGCCCGGGCGTAGCCGGATGCGGCGGATTGAGCCGCGCCGCCTGCGCGGCCAGCGTTGCGGCTGGCTTCGGCAGCTTGGGGGTGGCTTCCACCGAGCCGTATTTCAGCACGTCGAGCGCGCGGGTCAGCTGGAAGTCGCCCTTCTTCTCGTCGAACGCCTCGGGCGGCGCTTCCGCCGGCGTGTGAGCGCCGCGCCGGGTCTTGCCGTCATCGGTGGTCAAGGCGTTGCGGAAGCTGGCCTCGGTGAACTGGAACGCCTCGTTGGCGATCTGCTGGGCTTCCTGGCGCGTCTGCGCCACTTCCAGGTCAGGCTCGATTCCGGTCTTCTGGATCGAGCGGCCGGACGGCGTGTAATAGCGCGCCGTGGTCAGCTTCACCGCGCCGTCCAGGCCGCCCCGCAACGGGATCACGGTCTGGACCGAGCCCTTGCCGAAGCTGGTGACTCCGACAAGCTGGGCGCGGTGGCGGTCCTGCAGGGCCCCGGCGACGATTTCGGAGGCGGAGGCCGAGCCGGAGTTGATCAGCAGCACCAGCGGCAGGCCGTTCAGCACGTCGTGGCCCTTGGCGTTGTAGCGCACGATGTCGGCGGCCTCGCGGCCGCGCTGCGACACCACCTCGCCGCCCTCCAGGAACAGGCCGGCCACGCCCACGGCCTGGTCGAGGAGGCCGCCGGGGTTGTTGCGCAGGTCGAGGATCAGGCCCTTGAAATGCGGGTTCTTGGCCCGCAGGGCGGCGATCGCGGCCGTGACCTCGTCGGTGGCCTTCTCGTTGAAGCCCGCCAGGCGCACGTAGCCGTAATCGCCCTCCATCCGCGAGGTCACCGACTTCGGGTGGATGATCTCGCGCACCAGGCGCACGTCGAAGGGGTCGGTCTTCTCGCGGCCGATGGTCAGGGTCACCGCCTCGCCCGGCTTGCCGCGCATCTGCTTGACCGCGTCCGAGACGCTCATGCCGAGCACGTTCTGGCCGTTGACGGCCATGATGTAGTCGCCCGGCTTCAGGCCGGCGCGCGACGCGGGCGTGTCGTCGATGGGAGAGACCACCTTCACCGCGCCGTCCTCGCTGGTGATCTCCAGACCGAGGCCGCCGTATTCCCCGCGGGTCTGGTCCTGCAGGTCGCTGAAGCCCTCGGGGCTCAGATAGTCCGAATGCGGGTCGAGGGAGTTGACCATCCCCTCCAGCGCCGCCTGGATCAGCTTCTTGTTGTCGGGGGGCGAGACGTACTGCCGGTCCACGGTGTCGAGCACGTCACCGAACAGCTCGAGCATGTGATAGGTCTCGGCCCGCGGCTCGGGCGTGGCCCGGGCGGTCTGGCTCACATAGGCCATGCTGCCGGCGCCCAGAACGAAGGCGGAAGCGGCAATCAGCAGGTACTTGCGCATCGGGCCAGATCTACTCCTTCGGACGCAGGGTCAGCCGCGCCGCGTTAACATCCGCCCCCGCCACTCCCCCTGACGCGCCTGCGGCGCCCATCAGACGCGTAGGATCGACAGGCTCGCCGCTCATCCGGACTTCGAAATACAGCTCCGGCGGCTTCTGTCCAGCCGCCGCCATCGTCCCGACGGGCGTGGAGGCCGCGACCTGTTGTCCGGCGGCCACTGTCACTCTGGCCAAGCCGGAGAGGACCATGTGGCAACCGCCCCCCGCGCGCAAGATGACCACCAGACCCCAGCCGTTCAAGGGGCCGGCATATACCACCACGCCGTCGGCCGGGCTGCGCACGGGGGCGCCGTCGCCGGTGCGATAGGCCAGGCCTTGGGACCGCAGGCCGCCGTCGAGCCGGCCGCCGAAACGGACCGCCACCGGACCGTCGGTCGGGCGGAGGAGGTGGCTCGGCGGCGGCTGGGCGTCCAGCGCATCGGCCGCCGCCCGCGCCGCCGGCGGATTGAACAGGGCCGCGTCCTGGGTCAGCGCCTGCAGCCGCCCCTGACGATCCTCGATGGCGCTCTCGGCCGCGAACAGGTCGCCGCTGGCCTCCGCGGCCTGGCGACGGATCTGCGCCAGGGCGTGGGCCTGCTGAGCCAGCGCGTTGGCCCGCGCCCGCAGCTGCGGCACGATGGCCTGGCTGAGGATCATCGCCCGCACCGCGTCCTTGGCGCTGGCCGGGCTGACCAGAAGCGGCGGCGGCGGGTCGCGGCTGAACAGCTCCAGCGCCCCCAGCAGGGTCGCCAGCTGGTGCCGGTTGGCGCCGATCTGGGCCGCCAGCACGTCCTCGCGCTGGTTCAGCTCCGCCAGCGCCCGGCGCCGCGCGTCCAGGCTGTCGGCCCGCGCGGCCGTCGCCAGGGACAGGACGGCGAGGACGATCGCGAACGGGGGGCGACAATCAGTCACGGTGATAGGGTCCGCCGGCGAGGATGGTGGCCGCACGATAGACCTGTTCGGCCAGCATCGCGCGGGCCAGGGCGTGCGGCCAGGTCTGGGGCCCGAACGCCAGCGTCTCGCGGGCGGCTGCGAGGACCCGCCCGTCCAGCCCGTCCGCCCCGCCGATGACCAGCGCCAGGTCGCGCACCCCCTCGTCCCGCAGCGCCGCGAGCCGGCTGGCGAAGTCGCGCGAGCTCAGGCCCCGGCCGTGCTCGTCGCAGGCGATCAGCGCCGCGCCCGCCGCGCGCTCCAGGATGACATCGGCTTCCGCCGCCTTGCCCGGCTTGCGCGCCTCCACTTCGATGATCTCGACGGGGCTCAGCCCCAGGGCGCGCCCCGTTGCGGCGGCGCGCTCGGCGTAGTCGCGGGCCAGGGCGGCCTCGGGCGCGCGGCCCAGCCGGCCGACGCAGATCAGGGAAATCCTCATGCCGCGGGTGACGCCCCAGGCGGCCGGCTCAGTTGGCGATGATGCGCCGCGGCGGTTCCACCGACCAGATCTTCTCGATGTTGTAGAAGGCCCGCACTTCCGGGCGGAACAGGTGGACAATCACGTCGCCGGCGTCGATCAGCACCCAGTCGCAATGCGGCAGGCCCTCGACCCGTGCGCGGCCATGCCCCGCATCCTTCAAGGCGCGCAGCAGGTGGTCGGCCATGGCGCCGACATGCCGATGCGAGCGGCCGGAGGCGACGATCATGCCGTCGGCGACGGAGCTCTTGTCCTTGAGGTCGATGAAGACGACGTCCTGGGCCTTCTCGTCGTCCAGACGGGTGAGGATCATGCGTTCGAGCGCCTGGGCGCCCTGGAGGTCCTCGATGGCTTCGCCCGAAGGGCTCGCCTCGTGCGCAGGTAGCGCAGATTCGCGGTTCAGCGGATGTCCCCTGTGAAGCTTTCGCGTCTGTAATGTAGCACGGACGGGGCCGGCGGTCAGGGGGAAATCTGGTGGGCCGATCCGGCGGCCGCCTGGGCGCGCCGCAGCGATGTCGAAGATGTGAAGTTGAGCGGGGCGCTCAGGTAGACCCAGGCGGGGGGACGGCGGAGCGGCAGCGTGCGGGCGGCGGACGCCGGAATGCGGGCGTGGGCGAAGCGCTGCGCCGCCGGCGAGAACCGGCTCTTCAGGCTGGTCCAGGGCCGCGAGATCACCGCCACGGGGATCTCGCGCATCAGCTGGCTCCAGCCGCGCCAGCGGTGGAACCCCGCCAGGCTGTCGGCCCCCATGATCCAGATGAACCGCACGCCCGGAAAGCGCGCCTGCAAGGCCCGCACGGTGTCGACGGTATAGAACGAGCCGATCCGAACCTCGGCGTCGGAGACGATCATCGACGGCCCCTCGGCGAACCGCAGCGCGCCCCACATCCGGCGGGTGTGGGCCGCCGTCTCATGGGTCGGCTTCAGCGGATTTTGCGGCGAAACCAGCCAGATCACCCGGTCGAGGCCGATGCGCCGGCGCGCCGTGTCGGCGACGTGCGCATGACCTTCGTGGGCCGGATTGAACGAGCCGCCGAACAGGCCCACCCGCATGCCGGGCTTCAGGTCGAAGCCCAGCCGCAGCGTCGCGGGCCTGCCCGCGCCTGGAACCCGCCTGGCCGGTCCGGCGAACCACATCTAGGCGTCTTCCCTTATGCTCAGACTGAGCCTTAGTCGCGCCGTAAGCGGACGGTCAACCGCCGCTCACCCGGCCAGGGCCAGGTCGTCGGCGTGGATCACCGGCCCGGCGGTGTAGCCGAGGGCCGGCTCGATGGCGTCGGACCTCAGGCCCACGATCCGCTCGGCGTCGGCAGCGTCATAGCGCGTGAGCCCGCGCCCCACGTCGCGACCATCGAGGTCGCGCACCAGCACCGCGTCGCCCTTGCCGAAGCGGCCGTCCACGGCGCGCAGCCCTGCGGCCAGCAGGCTCTTGCCGGACCGCAGCGCGACCGCGGCGCCGGCGTCCACGGTCAGAACGCCCTGCGGCGCCAGGGAGCCGGCGATCCAGGCCTTGTAGGCGGCCGCCGGCGTCGCCGTGGCGGCGAACAGGGTGGCGCGCGCGCCCTCCTCGATCGCCTGCAGCGGCGCCGCACGATGGCCCAGCGCGATCAGGGTCGAGCAGCCCGCGGCGCTGGCGATCCGCACCGCCTCGATCTTGGTGGCCATGCCGCCGGACCCGACGTTGGCCCCCCCGGCCATGGCCTCGATCTGCGGCGTCAGCGCCTCGACGTGCGGGATGTGGGTGGCGGCCGGATCGCGCCGCGGATCGGCGGTGTAGAGGCCGTCGACGTCGGAGAGCAGCACCAGCAGGTCCGCCCCCACCATCTGGGCCACTCGCGCCGCCAGCCGATCGTTGTCGCCGTAGCGCAGCTCCTCGGTGGCCACGGTGTCGTTCTCGTTCACCACCGGGGTCGCGCCGAGCTCCAGCAGGGTCTCCAGCGTCGCGCGGGCGTTCAGGAACCGGCGCCGGACCTCGGTATCGTCCGGCGTCATCAGCACCTGGGCGACCACCATCCCCTGCGGGGCCAGCGCCTCGTCCCAGGCCCGCATCAGCAGCGACTGGCCGGCGGCCGCGGCGGCCTGCTTCTCCGGCAGGGTCAGCGCCCGGCGCTTCAGGCCGAGGCGCCGCCGGCCCAGCGCCACCGCGCCGGACGAGACGATCAGCAGCTTCTGGCCGCGCTTTCGCAGCCGCGCCAGGTCGGCGCCGAAGGCGGCCAGCCAGGCGCTGTCGGCGGCCCCGTCGGCGCCCGCGACCAGGGCCGAGCCCACCTTGACGACGATCAGCCGGCCATTGGCGAGATCGCTCATGGCGTCCAGTCCTCGCCCGCGCCCTCGGTCCCCCCCGTCTCGCCGCGCACCTTGGCCAGAGCGGCGCGCAACAGCTCGGTGACCCCCTCGCGGGAGACGCCCGAGACCAGGCGGGGCGTGACGCCGGCGGCCTTCTTCAGCGCCTTCACCTTCGCCTTCCGCGTCTCCGGATCGAGCGCGTCGACCTTGTTCAGGGCCAGCAGCTCGGGCTTGGCCTCGAGGCCCGCGCCATAGGCCGCAAGCTCGCCCCGCACCGTGCGCCAGGCGCCGGCCACGTCGTCCTCCGTCGCGTCCACCAGGTGGATCAGCGCCCGGGTCCGCTCCAGGTGGCCGAGGAACCGCACGCCCAGCCCCGCGCCCTCGGCGGCGCCTTCGATCAGGCCGGGGATGTCGGCCAGCACGAAGCGCTCGCCCGTGGACAGGCTTACCACGCCCAGATTCGGGGTCAGGGTGGTGAAGGGATAGTCGGCGATCTTCGGCGTCGCCGCCGACACCGCCGCCAGGAGGGTGGACTTGCCCGCGTTGGGCAGGCCGACCAGCCCGACGTCCGCGATCAGCTTCAACCGCAGCCAGATCCAGCGCTCCTCGCCCGGCAGGCCGGGGTTGGCGTGGCGTGGCGCCTGGTTGACCGGCCCCTTGAAGCGGGTGTTGCCGAACCCGCCGTTGCCGCCGGCCAGCAGCCTCAGGCGCAGGCCCGGCTGGTCCAGGTCGGCGATCAGGTTTTCCTTGTCCTCGTCCAGCACCTCGGTGCCCACCGGCACGCGCAGCACGACGTCCTCGCCGTTGGCGCCGTGGCGGTTGCGGCCCATGCCGTGTCCGCCGGTCTTGGCCTTGAAGTGCTGCTGGTAGCGGTAGTCGATCAGGGTGTTCAGCCCCTCCACCGCCTCGATCCACACGTCCCCGCCCCGGCCGCCGTCGCCGCCGTCCGGTCCGCCGTACTCGATGAACTTCTCGCGCCGGAACGATACCGCTCCGCCGCCGCCGTCACCGGAGCGCACATAGACCTTGCATTGGTCGAGAAACTTCATCGGGGCTGCTTGTGACCAACTTCGCCGGGAAAATCGAGCACGTCAGCGTCGCTCGAACTCCAGCCAGATGGGGTCGCAGTCGCCCAGACGCTTGCTTTGGTAGCGAGTCGGCACGTGATCGACCGGCGGAATGCGCCAGTCGTCGGCCCGCTCGGCGGTCCAGCGGAACGCTTCGGCGCGGCCGAACTGCTCGAGCGTCCAGTCCGCATAGTCGGCCCAGTCGGTGGCGAGCCGCAGCCGCGCGCCGGGCCGCAGCAGCCGCGCCGCCTCCGCGACGAACGCCGGCTGCACCAGCCGGCGCTTGCGGTGCCGCGTCTTCGGCCAGGGGTCGGGGAACAGCACGAACATCCGCCCGAGCGAGGCCGCCGGCAGGTTGGCCATCAATACCCGGACGTCGCTCGGATGCACCCGGATGTTGGCCGCGCCACTGTCGGCGATCCGCGCCAGCGCCGCCCCCAGCCCGTTCACGAACGGCTCGGCCCCCAGCAGCAGCACCTCCGGCCGGCCCAGCGCCTGGCCCACGAGGTGCTCCCCGGCGCCAAACCCGACCTCCAGCCACACGTCGGCCGCGCCGGGCTGCAACGCCCGGGGATCGAACGGCGCCGCCGGGAGCGCCAGCGTCGGCAGCAGGGTTTCCATCAGCGCCGCCTGCCGCGGCTTCAGGCTGCGCGACCGCAGGCGCCCATAGGTGCGCAGGGCCGGATGTTCGGTTTCGGGCATGGGGGATCCACGTAGTCCTTCTCCCGCAAGGGGAGAAGGTTCCCTCTCAGGCCTCGACGACCTCGTCCTCGATCTCGTCTCCGACCATGGCGCGGATCAGGTCGAGCACCCGGCGGCGCAGGCGGCCGCGCGGCAGGCGGGGAAACAGGCCCGCCAGCTCAAGGCCGCCGGAGGTCATCAGGAAGGCGTGCACGCTCTGCTCGGCGGTGGCGCCGGGCGCGGCGTCCTCGGCCTCGCCGGCCGACGGATCGGCCAGGCCTTCGAAGAAGTAGGATACCGGCGTCTTCAAGGCCGCGGCGATCTCATAGAGCTTGGAGGCGCTGACGCGGTTGGCGCCGCGCTCGTACTTCTGGACCTGCTGGAAGGTCAGCCCCAACGCATCCGCGAGCTTCTCCTGGCTGACGCCGAGCATGCGCCGGCGCATCCGGATCCGGGCGCCGACGTGTAGATCGATCGGATTTGGGGTTCGTTCGTCCGCCGCGTCGTTCATGTGGGCCCGTTTCAGCTATG